>FXBF010000951.1_pt1 | contig 10091 bp, 9 predicted proteins | sample 5335321 | NCBI WGS metagenome assembly FXBF01 (sample SAMEA103928391, study PRJEB20085) | sediment metagenome | isolation source: sediment | reverse complement strand
CCAAGAACGATGTCGCCATCAAGAACATCGACACCGGTCTGGGGCCGCACAACATAGCGTATGACCCGACAGGAAAATTCGCCCTTGTTACCACGAAAAAGGAGAATGTAGCGACCTTGTTGGACACCTCTTCGGCCGACCCGTCGAAGTGGGATGTGATTACCACCGATATCGATGCGGGTATTCAAAACAACGGTGTCCGCTGGGTCCCGGCGCCGCAGGCACTGAAGTCTGCTATGAAATGATATAGAGGTATTATCAGGGCGGGACCGGGGAGCTTTGCGGGTCTCCGGTCCCGGTCACTCGGGTGAGGAACTGCCTTTGTTACACCGAATCCCCGGGATGGCGACGAACGTAATGGTGAAAATCAGGCATGACGGAGTTTTGCGAGCACGTTAACTCTTATTTGAAGGAGGCTTAACTAATGACTTCCGAACATGATCTTGCAAGGAGAAAATTCCTGCGCTATGCGGTCATCGGGGGAATTGCTGTTCCGTTTATCCCCGGGATGTCCTTAATTGACGAAGCGCAGGGCGCGATCTATCGCTACCCGGAGGATGTGGCGAACCTGGCCGAGGAAGAGCTACTGCACCTCCCACAGGTAACGCTCCCGCCCGTGGTCGAGGATGGAGCGCAGGCGCCCATCGTTGTCCAGATGAATCACCCCATGGAGAAGGATCACTACATCAAGAGTATCCAGATCCTCAATTACAGCGATCCGGTGGTGATCAAAGGCAAGTTCTACTTCACGCCGCTCAACGGCGAGGTCTACTTCGGCACTCAGATTCGCCTGGCCGGCGGCGAGAGCACCGTATGGACCATTGCCGAATGCAGCCAGCACGGGAAGTTCGCGGTCAGCAAGACGGTGAAGGTTGCTGCCGGAGGCTGCTAGTAAAGTCATGCGTCACCGGGGTGGAGTCGCTTATCCATTGGTGTTGCGACTGGTCGCGGGCGTCGTCGTAGCGGTGCTCGGCTCGGGTCCGACCGGCGCGCTCGCATCTCAGGGCGAGCACATTCGAATCATTTCCACGAATGACATCCACTCCTATATGCGACCGGCCTACTACCGATATCTCGACGACTTCAGGCCATGGGGTTCGCAGTCCAGGGATGGGGACTACGTGGCCAAGGCGGCGCTTGAAGGAAGAACAGGCGGCATGTCCCGCATCGCCACCGTCATCAAGAGACTGCGAGCGGAAAAGCCAGGCGGGACCCTGCTTCTCGATGCGGGAGACACCTGGCAGGGAGCGGGGGTTTCGGTGTTCGACCGGGGCGTGTCGATGGTCAAGATCATGAACGCCATCGGTTACGACGCCATGACCCCTGGAAACTGGGAGTTTTTCTATCCGAAAAAACAGTTTCTCAAGCTGATCGATCAGGCGAAGTTCCCGGTTATTGCCTACAACGTCACGGACAAGGAGTGGGATGAGCCCGTTCTGACTCAGTACGTCGTGAAAAAGGTCGGGAAACTCAAGATAGCGATCGTTGGTCTTACCTATCCGTGGAACGCGCTCACGTCGTCGGTGGTGGGCGCTGCCAAATGGTGGAAGTTCGGCATCAGGGAAAACGAGGCCAGGGAGCTGATGCGCAAGATCAGGGAGCAAGAGAAGCCGGACCTCATGGTGTTTCTGTCTCACGGTGGTTACGGCCTGGATCAGAAGTTCGCGCGGCGTGTCGATGGAATTGACGTGCTCGTCAGCGGTCACACCCATGACGAAATTCTCGATCCCGTTGTCTGGAACGGCACCGTCATCTTTCAGGGAGGGGCAATCGGGAAGTACGTCGCGAGTCTCGACCTGGAGGTCAAGGACAAAAAAGTGGTGGACTTCGGGTATCGCCTGATCAAGATCAGCGAGAAGCAGATCCCTCCGGATCCGGATATCGAGAAGCTGGTAGAAGACGCCTATCGACCGTACGAAAAACAGCTGAGCGAAGTGATCGGACGCACGACGACCATGATCTATCGCCGCGCCTATTGGCAAAGCCCGATGGGAAATCTCATGACAAGCGCGCTGCGCGCCTTCGCAAAAACCGATATCGCGTTGTTCCCGGCCTGGCGATACGGCGCGACGCTGATGCCAGGACCGATCACCGTGGAGGACGTCTACAACATAGTCCCCACGAATGCCTCTATTTTCACATACGCGATGCGGGGCAAGGAGATCAAGACGCTGCTCGAGAACGTACTGGATGGCGTCGCGAACCCGGACCCGTATTCACGTGTGGGTGGCGATATGATTCGCTTTTCGGGCTTGAAGCTCATATATGATTTGAGCAACCCGTCCGGGGAGAAGATCACCGCCATGACGGTGGGCGGCAAGCCGCTCTCTTTAGAGCGACGTTACACGATCGCGTCAGCCAATACCCGATTTCAGAATAGCCCGGTCTTCGGTGCGAGCGATGTCAGAGATACAGGAAAAGTATTTGTCAAAGAGTTAATTGCGTACATACGCAAAAATTCGCCGATCACCGCCTCCCTCGATGACAGGATAGCAGCGAGAGGAGCCGCTGTCGGCAAGAGCCCGTGATATGGCGGCAGCCATATTGTGTTCGGTAGTGCAATTATTCATTTGATGCGTGGAGAAAAGAGATGGCAGAGCATATCAAACCCCCGAGAATGAGGATTTCTCGATCGATCAAAATGGACAAGACCTTCAAAGTGAAGGTGAGGTTCGACCATCCCTCGTTCACCGGCCTGGGCCTGGTGAACGACAAGACAGAGCCGATGTTCAACCGGGCAAAACCGGTAATCTATATCAGGAACATGCTTGTCTACTATGACGATGAGCTGGTCAGTCGATTCAGGATGTCTTCCGGGATCGCAAACAATCCGCTGTTCACGTTCAAGCTGATGGCGACCAAGGAGGCTCCCCTCAAGGTGGTCTTCATCGGTAACGACGGCAAGCGATGGGAGACGTCTGCCAAGGTGAAGCTCAGGGGCTAGTGGGCCCTGAGTTATCTTCGGCTGGACCCCTCATCAGGGGCTCCTGTTAACGTTACGAGTGAGATCGGATCCATGAAAAATGTATTGCTCTCGGTAGTGTCGTCGTTCCTTCTGATTTTTCTGGTGCTCAGCGATGTTCAGGCGCAAGTCGTTGTCGAGGAGTTCGAGATCGAAGGGTTGGTCACACCGACGGACCCGGAGACCTTGAAGGCTTCGCTGGAAAAGAAGCTCGGCGTCAAGATGATCGGCTTGAACTTGAAGGACACGCCGAGCGGCTGGCCGGTCATTCGCGTAGAGTTCGACTCGAAAAAGGTGTCAAGAGCGCAAATCGAAGAGGCAGTTGCTGCGACGGGCGATCCCAAAAAGAAAGAGTTCAAGGTGCACAAAGGGCCACCGTTTCCCACCGCCAAACTGACCGAAGAGGAAAAAAAGGCGATGGCCATCCTGGGCGACGGTAAAGAAGAGATAGCCAAGGTCATCAACCCGGTTCAGCCTTCGAAGGCGTCCATCGGCCGCGGAAAAGCTCGGTTCGAGAAGAGCTGTGCCACGTGCCACGGCCTGAGAGGAAACGGCTACGGACCGGCGGCCCAGAGCGTCACGACGCCGCCGCGCCCGCTTACCGAGCAGGGGCACGATGAAAAGGGCGTGGATAGGATTAGCCACATGTTTTGGCGTATCACCAACGGCCGTTCGGACATGCCGGCGTATGGTCTAATTCTCTCGGAAGAGGAACGCTGGGATGTGATCAACTACATCAAGACCATGGAAGCCCCCAAGAAGAAGTAGTGTCGTGGAGCGGGGATTCTTCTGGCACGGGGAGTCCATGGCGAGGGACCGCAACGAAGAGGTGCTTTTGTGATAAAGGCTGACCGGGATATCGTCCGCAGGGCGTATGAGGGGGTGAATTTCGACGATCTTCTCGGGGACCTGGTGAAGGAGATCGAGCTGCGAAACTACGAGATCACGAGGGTCAGCAACATCGATGCCATCCTCGATCGAAAGGTGTCGTCCGGAGCACTGCACATCGGTTTCCGGCGCTTCAAGATTGTGACGTTTTGCAACCTGGAGAGCTGTAGCCAGCTGATATCGTGGAGTCTGCTGGCGGGCGTGTTTATGCCCGTGCGCTTTATCGTCTATCAGGGCCTGAAGGAAGACGGGGCACAAATCGCGTTCTTGAAGCCCACGGCGTTCGCTCGCCTGTTCGACTCCGAGCCGCTGAACCGCGTCGCGGCGGGGTTGGAGGAGGATATGTACGGCATTTTGGAAGAGGTGGCATTCTAGAGGATAACATCAGTTCTGGACGTTCCGCGCCGGGTAGCCGGATGCCATCGGTGTGCAAGCTCTTGCGGATTTCTTGGGGCCTCTGAAGGCGAACTTGTAGCCATAGCCCGCATTCGTTGTGCTGCAGGTTATGGGGCCAGGGTCAGTCGCGGTCGGTGTAGCGTCTGTCAGCCCCCCCGGGGGCGCAATGAATCAATCTTCTAGCCGGATCCAGATGAAAGCCATACGTCGTTCGCTACTTCTTCTCGCCGCGATGATCATATTTGCTCCGGTGGCGCAGGCCGGAGAGCACCAGCTCACGCCGGTGCAGTTCGAGGAATACTACCCCGGTATCCTCAAGGAGAAGGGAGGAGACAAGCCCTATTATCTGTTGTTCTTCGCGCAGTGGTGTCCCTGGTGCAAGCGTTTCGAAGCGGAGACGTTGCCCGATAAGCGGGTCTACACGTACTTGAACCAGCATTTCACGAGCATCTTCATCAACGTGGACATGAACAGCGCGCTCTACCGGAAGTACCAGGGATTCGGCTTACCGTTTAGCGTATTCTTGAAGCCGGACCGCTCGATCTATTTCAAATTTGGAGGAATGCTCTACGCGAAGGACTTCCTCGACGTGATCCGGGGCGTCAAGAAAGGCGTAGCGGCGGGTAAATCGGTTATGGGGGAGGAAAAAGGTTCCCGGAAGTACCTGCCGCCGACGAGACTGAGCAAGGTCGCGTTGCGAACCATGCGCGACAGATTCCAGCGCGGTGTCGTGGACAACTTCGATCCTAAGGAGTTCGGATTAGGTAAGGGCGAGAAAAGCATACTTCCTGGGACCTTTCTGTATCTTCTGGACTCGACGAGCGGGAATACCCGGAAAGAAGCGGGCCTTCGGATCGAGCAGGCGCTCAAAACCGCGATCGATCGCATCTATGACCCGGTGGCAGGGGGCTTTTTTCGTTATGCGGAAAAAAGGGACTGGCGGGTACCGCGCTACGAGAAAATTTCGGACTTGAACGCGGGCGCGGTTCTGCTGCTGTATCGTCTCAGTGAAGGCGCAGGTTCACCCGAGCTGAAGAAAGCCGCGGACCAGACCTTGCAATATTTGACGTCGACCCTGTTCAATCCGGAAATCGGCTCGTTCCTGGGTCTGCAGGTAGGAGACAACTCCTACTATTTGTTGAGCAGCGATCTCCGGGCGGTGGCCAAGGCGCCGAGGGTCGACGACAAGATATTTACCGACCGCCTGGCGACTACGCTTAGTTATCTGCTTGAGGTGCTGGATTACACCTCTGAGCAGTCATTGGAGAAGAAGGTAAAACAGTCGCTCGAGTTTCTGGCCGCAATGGTTCGAAAGGGCGGCCAGGTTTTCCACTACTACTCCGTCCCCAAAAAGCAATGGCTGGGGGACGGCAGCCTTCCTGACCACGCGTTACTGGGAGCGCTGTTTGTCAGGGCGGCCGCGAGGTTTCCCGATGCCGATTACCTCGAGGTTGCGGCGAGCGTTTCGCGGGCATCGACAACGAGATTTTTCGACAAGGAAAAGCGAATCTTCGTCGATTCGTTTCTTGATGACGTAGGAGGTTTCGAGTACCTGACGGAGATGAACGGATGGTTGGCCCAAATGTTGATCGGTCTGGGCGGGCGATCAGGCGGTGACAACGCCGCGACGCCGGAGGCGTTGATCACGTACTTTTCGGGGATGGATGATGTGCTCGACGATCGCATCTGGAATGCGGAGGGTTGGCAGTTCACGGAACGCTATGTCCCCTACTTGAAAGCCGTGGACCGGTACCTGGGAGACCGGCGTGCGGCCCGCTGAAGACCGGGCTGTGGGACCAGCTTAGCTAAATGGCCAAATAGGCCGTTTTGCCGTCGAAGTGGATGCAGCGTCACAGTTTATCCCCGGGTCGGCCACCATCATAAATCTTGTGCGTATCAACGACCGCGCCAGGCAGGGCCTGGTTCGGTGCCGGTTGTTGCAAGTCTCGACTTGCTAGGCTCGCTTAGCCACCTTTCTCGTGTCCTGTGCAGTCCGTGCGCAGAACAGCTCGTAGAGGAGCTGGATCACCGCGCTCGCCTCTGCGCTCGCCAGGCGATAGTAAATGACTTTTCCGGCGCGGCGTGTCTCGACGAGCTGATCGGCGCGCAACCGTGCAAGCTGTTGTGACAGGGTCGGCTGCCGGATCTCGAGCAGATCCTCCAGCTCCGTGACATTGCGCTCACCTTCTGCGAGGTGACACAGGATTAGGAGGCGATCCCGATTGGCGAGTGCCTTCAGGAAACGCGACGCCTCCTCGGCGCTCTGGTTCATCTCGGCCAAGTCCATCATATGCGCGAAAGTGATTATAATGATTGGCAAAACTATATAGCATAACTCCGCTGAGATTTCAGGCCGGCCGCTACGGGCCTGGCTGTAGGCGGCGTGGTTGGTAGCGTGCCTGCGGCCGGGTAGTGCACGGACACTTTGCCCGGGTGTTGCAGGCACAGCGGGGCGAGCCGGATAAAGCTAACGCTCCGGTGGGTGAAGCGGATCAAGACAAAGGTCCGGCGGGTTAACCGGATCCAGACGAGCGCCTGGCGGGTGCGGTAGGGTAAGGCGAACGCCCGAGCCACCCAAGGCCCGGGCCGGTGCCCAAGCGAAGCACGGGGTGCGAAGCGCAGGGGCGGAGCGCAGCAAGGACTTTTTCAGCATCCTGCTAGATTCGATCTTCAGTCGTTGTCTGCGTGAGCAGGATGTTCAACAAATTGTCCTGGAACGTGATGTCTGCGGTGAGGCCGGTGTGGGTGGCACATAAGAACACCGAGTAGGCCAGCGGGAAGGCGCCGGGTTCTTTGACCGGGGCCGATGGATCCAGAGCGTTACGTGCCAGCAAAGAAGGCTTGGTCACACGGCCGTCTCCGGGCTCGAGCATCAGCTTGGTGTAGTCTACGCCAGGCATGGGATTTTCGATCTGGTCGGGAAACAGCCGGATCTTCGCTTGTCCGTTCACGCGCTCTATCAGGCAACGCGCCGGCGTCAACGTGCAATCGCCGCCAAAAACGACGTAACGCACGGACGTTCGTCGCAAAGGCAGCGACAGTGCACGGTGAAATCGTTTCGCCCGGATCAAGTTTTTCTCGAAATAGCGCTCCAGCACCGCGAGGTACTGATCGGCGTCCGACTTCGTATCGAACCGCCTGCGTATGCGGCGCCGAACGCGAGGGTCAAATACGGACCACCTGAAATCGCGCCACGTGTCGATCGAATAAAGGTCCCGATTCAGCCTCTTGCCGTCGCGCGTGATCATCCAGTCCCGGTCCGGATCCGGCAGCACTTGATAGGCGCTGGGCATGGTTGCCAGAATCTCGGGATGGAGCACCACGCCTCCGAATCGGCGCCCCTTCATGAAGATCTGCAGTCCCGTGATCGAACCCATGTTCGGGGCAGCGATCAGTACTACTTTGCGGATCTTGGCGGCCCCGACCTGGGTGGGCTCAAAAGTGTCGGAACCGAGCACGTCCTCGCTGCCGTAGCGCAAGAAGTAGCGCGTGAGAATCGCACCCATGCTGTGGGCCACGATGTCGACTTTCAGATCCGGATCGTTGTAGTCGCGTCGAATCTGCTCGACGAGCTTGTCGAGCCGTGCCGCGCTTTGCACGAGATCGCGGCGCCAGTCGTAGATAAATACATAGTATCGCTGCTCGTTAGGTCGGCTCGGTGTACCGGCCTCGGCAAACGAATAGCCACCGGCTTCTTCCAGGGTGCGGCGAATACGCACCAGATAGCGATTTGCCGCGACACCGTCAAACAATGCATAAGCCTCACTGTCCCCAGGCTCGGCCGCGAGCGTATCGGGGTCGATCTTCAAGGACAACGTCTCAAGCCCACCGAACAAGAACCTGGTAAAGGAACCCGGCCATATCTCTTTGCCGTTCTTTTCGCGGAGTTTGGATCCGAATACGCCGTGAACGAGAATTACCGGATTCTGCCGGCGGTCGGCCGAGCTGACGGCGTAGAGCCGCTTGAGGTCCGGTGTAACGGCACAAGCGGACAATACGATGGCGATTAATGTTATTGCGAGGCCGCTCATGCGTAGCCCTGCACCCGCCATACGCAGACGTCCCTGTGTGGGGTATTGCTTCATTTGTCGATTCCTCGCTCGCTCTCGCTGTGCTGTCTTTTGCCGGGTGTCAAAGCCGTCGCCGGGACTGCAGTGGGTTGCAGCACACAGGCGCACAGCGCTCGCACGAGCGCGGGCAAATAAGCCCTCTTGCACTTGCGTGACTGCCTGTTCACGATGTGACTTACCGCTGCTGTGCCCTTGTAACATGACCGCCGTTCCAGGATGTTGCTTTCAGACTGAGCGGAAACGTACGCGGGCCGATCCGTAATAAAGCCGGCGCGAAGCTCGGTGTATTATTACGACCACGCTTGCCAGGTCGACTTCCGCGCAGCTATGTTTTTTCAGCGCTTGAAGCCCCACGCCCGACAGGGCTCACCGTCAACGGCGTGCGTTTGCCTGTCAAATCTGATTAGATCACGTGTTTGGTCGATGTTTTCCCGAGTGGTTGGATGCGCGCTACCGTGCGCGGTCGCGATGATGTCCCGAGATGATCTAACCGTTCTCCGACGCGGGCCCTGATTCCCGGGACGCTCGCCCGTAACTCAAAATATCGCCCACGCCAAGGAGAATCCGCCTATGCGAGCATTCGGGCTAATGCATCCGTGTGGCGCGCACCAGTTGTGCTAGATTATCTTTGAGGCTGCGCGATCCTCACGCCCTTGTGATCGAGGTGGCGAAACGCGCGGCTAAGAGTCGGGTCAAACGTTATAATGAAGAGTTCCCCAGCAGAGCGGCTTAAGGAGATCATTAGCAGGTCAGAGGAGGCGTTGGACCTCGCGGAGGCCGCTCTGTTGATCGCGCAGCACGAGTACCCACAGCTCGACATTGCCGTCTACCTGCACAGACTCGATGAGCTTGCGGAGACCGTGCGCGCCCGTCTCTCACCTGATGCAGGGCCCGAAAGTATCATCGCGACGATGAACAGTCTCTTTTTCAAAGAGCAAGGCTTCTCTGGCAATGATGCCGATTATTACGATCCTCGTAACAGTTTTCTAAACGAGGTATTGGATCGGCGGTTGGGCGTGCCGATTACGCTTTCCATCGTGTACATGGAGGTAGGCTGGCGCCTCGGTTTGCCGCTGGAAGGCATCTCCTTTCCAGGACATTTTCTGGTCAAGCTCCCGATGGAAAGCGGCAACCTAGTCCTGGATCCGTACGCCGGTGGCGTGTCGCTGACAGAGGAGGACTTGACCCAGCGTTTGTATCAAGCTTACGGTCACGAGCAGCCGGACATACCGCTTGAACGGCTGCTTGTCAGCGCTGGCAAGAAAGAAATCCTGGCGCGCGTGTTGCGTAATCTGAAAAACAGCTACGTGCAGACGCAAGAATTCCCCAAGGCGCTTTCCGTGATCGACTGGCTGCTGTTGATCATGCCTGATCTGCCTGAAGAGGTGCGGGACCGGGGGTTCATCTACGAGCAGCTCGAATGCGACCAATCGGCGCTACAGGACTATCGGCGCTATCTCGAGCTCCAACCGGATGCCCCGGACGTCGAGGATATTCGCGCCCGGGTTATCGACCTTCAGCAAAAGGCATCGGTGTTGCATTAGCAGGCCGCTGAAAAACTCTTTTCAGCGTCCTGTTAGATCCCCTCGGATTCAACGCTTCGCTGGCGCGCCTGTGTCGCACTCTCGCCGTTAGCGATAGTACAGTTGGGTTGCCTAACCGGCGATTATTCTAATCGGGTTCTCGCACCCGAAGGCGAGGTACTTTTTGGGTCGCCTACCGGCGACATATTAGCCGGGTCTCGTCCCGGCAGACGAGGTACTTTGACTCGGACC
>FXBF010000950.1_pt1 | contig 10092 bp, 7 predicted proteins | sample 5335321 | NCBI WGS metagenome assembly FXBF01 (sample SAMEA103928391, study PRJEB20085) | sediment metagenome | isolation source: sediment | reverse complement strand
CTGGTGGAAAACAGCCTGGACGCGGGCTCCGGTGCGATCTCTGTCGATATTCAGTCGGGTGGGCAAAAGCTGATACGAGTCCGCGATGACGGTGCCGGCATTGCCAAAGACGAAATGGAATTGGCGCTGGCGCGGCACGCAACGAGCAAAATCACGAGCCTCGAGGATCTCGAGGCCGTCGTATCCCTGGGATTTCGCGGCGAAGCGCTGCCGAGCATATCTTCGGTTGCGAGACTCACGCTTTGTTCGCGAACTGCTATGGGCGATTCTGCGTGGCAGGTCGCAGCGGATGGCGGTGCCATTAGTTCGCCTCGCCCGGCCGCTCACCCGGCCGGCAGTACGGTCGAGGTGCACGACCTCTTTTACAATACGCCTGCCAGACGAAAATTCCTGCGCGCCGAAAGGACCGAATTCGGTCACATTGACAAGTGGATACGGAGGCTTGCGCTGGCTCGGCCGGATGTCGCATTCACGCTGACGCACAACCGTCGTACGGTCTTGAAGCTCGACGCGGCGACGGACGATGACAGTCGTCTTCAGCGGCTAAGTCGGATTTGCGGTGAAGCGTTTGCGTCTCACGCCGTCCTGGTGCACCGGGAGGCTGAGGATATCGCGCTCTCAGGGTGGCTTGCGTTGCCGACATTCAATCGCAGTCAACCGGATCTTCAGTTCTGGTTCGTCAATGGCCGAAGCATAACCGACAAGACACTGAGTCATGCGGCCCGACATGCCTACCGTGACGTGCTTTTTCATGGCCGGTTTCCAGCCTATGTGTTGAGTATCAGCATGGATCCGGCGCTGGTGGATGCTAATGCGCATCCTGCCAAGCACGAGGTTCGATTCCGTGACGGGCGGCGCGTGCACGGCATGGTGTCGCAGGCCATCGAATTTGCATTGAGCGAAACGCGGCCGGGTGGGCATGTTGCGTCACCGTCAACGTCGCTGCCGCAAACCACCAATGTTGCCGAGCAAAGATGGATGCCAATGGCCGGGGGCGGTGCGCCTTCGGCGGCAGCAGTCGCGGAAGCAATCGGTGCGTACCGAATCATGGCTGCTTCGAAACCGGCCGATGATGCGTTGGCTGTTCCCGAAGACCTGCCACCACTTGGCTTTGCAATCGCACAGCTATCGGGTGTCTATGTGTTGGCCGAAAACGCAAATGGGCTTGTTATCGTTGACATGCATGCGGCGCACGAACGCATCGTCTATGAAAAACTCAAGCGTTCGTTCGATACCAGGGAGATCGTGCGTCAGCCCCTACTGATTCCGGTGACGCTTGCAGTCTCCGAAAATGAAGCGGCACTCGCCGACGAAAACACAGAGATCTTCGAACGACTCGGGCTCGTCGTTTCCCGCGGCGGGCCATCAAGCATCGTTGTTCGCGAGCTTCCTGCACTCCTGAATCAAGCCGATGCCGAGAGCCTGGTCCGGGATATCCTGTCGGATGTGCAAGCTGCAGGCCGAAGCAATCAGGTTGAGGACGCCTGTCATGAGCTGCTGGCAACGATGGCCTGCCACCATTCGATAAGAGCCAACCGCTCGCTCACACACGCAGAAATGAATGCGCTGCTTCGCGAAATGGAAACAACAGACAGGGCAGATCAGTGCAATCATGGCAGGCCGACGTGGACTACCGTCAGCATGGCAGAACTTGACCGGCTCTTCCTGCGCGGACGTTAGCCCCACAACGATGCAAAAAGAAGTCGTCATTTGCCTGGCGGGCCCGACTGCATCGGGAAAAACCGGAATTGCGATCCGACTTCGTGAAAGACTCCCGCTCGAAATTGTCAGCGTCGATTCGGCGCTCGTCTATCGGGGTATGGATATCGGCACGGCAAAACCCGATGCGGAGACGCTGAAGCACGCCCCCCACCGACTGATCGATATCCGCGATCCCGAGGATAACTATTCAGCCGGCGACTTCGTGCGCGATGCGGAAGTGGAGATGAATGACATCCGCGGCTCGGGCCGCATACCCTTACTCGTTGGCGGCACGATGTTGTACTTCCGGTCCCTGACCGAGGGCATTGCCGAATTGCCGGAGGCGAATCCTGAGGTAAGGGCCAGCCTGGACGCAGACGCGGCCTCTGTCGGTTGGCCTGCAATGCATGAAAAACTTGCGCGTTTTGATCCGGAAGTGGCGAGCAGGATCAACCCTAACGACAGTCAGAGGATTCAACGGGCGCTCGAAGTATTCGAGATTAGCGGCCGGACGATGAGCGATTGGCAAGCCGCCGACAGGCGTCCCGAGTCCAGATATTCGTATTTGAAACTCGCGCTGGTCCCCGGGACGCGGTCTGTCCTTCACGAACGCATTGACGCTCGCCTGCAATCGATGTTCGACCAGGGGTTTATCGAGGAAGTCGAGACGCTGCGAAAGCGGCCCGGCCTCAACAGGCAAAATTCTTCGATGCGGGCAGTCGGATACAGGCAGATCTGGTCCCACCTGGATGGTGACTACGGTCGATCGACCGCTGTAGACAAAGCGCAGGCGGCCACCCGGCAGTTGGCCAAGCGCCAACTGACGTGGATACGTTCAGATGAGCAGCTGAATCTGTTCGACCCACTTGAAGACAGCGCTTTCGATGCCATATTGGCGCTTCTTGACAAACATTTGAACTGAAACTCACTTTGTTCCCAGTAGCCTATGATAGAATTTTCTTCGCTTTGGGCTGAACGTTGCATGTGGGTAACCGGCGCCACCGGAATGCCGCGTTCAGGGTTGGACACACAATAATAAGGAGAACCCAAAATGGCTAAGGGCCAATCATTGCAGGACCCGTTCCTCAATATTTTGCGAAAGGAAAAGGTGCCTGTTTCGATCTATCTGGTGAATGGAATCAAACTCCAGGGCCAGGTGGACTCATTTGACCAGTTCGTTGTGCTTTTGAAGAATAGTGTTAACCAAATGGTCTATAAACACGCAATATCGACGGTCGTGCCAGCACGAAATGTTCGTTTGCCCCTACCGGACGACGAACCTGGAGAATCTGACGAGTAAGCTATTCGATACACGCCTCCCGGAGGTCGTTCTTGTTTGAGCGACCGCGAAGCGGCGAACTTGCAATTCTGGTTCATGCGGCGCCCGGTGGGGCCCCGGACACCACCGAACGTGAAGAGTTTGTTGAATTGGCGACATCGGCCGGGGCCGTCGTCGTCGATCAGCTCGTCAGTGCGCGCAGAAGTCCAGACCCACGCTTTTTTATCGGCAAAGGTAAAGTCGAGGAGCTCTCAGAAAGCGTAACCGAGAACCAGGCCGAGCTGATTATCGCCAGTGCGCCCTTGAGTCCGAGCCAGGAACGCAATCTCGAAAAGAGCCTCAACTGTCGGGTCCTCGATCGCAGTGGTCTGATTCTCGACATTTTCGCCCAGCGTGCTCGCACCTTCGAGGGTAAACTGCAGGTGGAACTGGCACAGCTCCGGCACTTGTCGACGCGACTGATTCGTGGCTGGACCCACCTTGAGCGGCAAAAAGGCGGTATCGGGCTTCGCGGGCCCGGCGAAACTCAGTTGGAGACGGATCGTCGTCTCATCGGCAAGAGAATCCGTCAGCTAAAAGCACGTCTGGACCAGGTTGACAGCCGCCGCGCGATGAACCGGCACAATCGCATCCGCGCGGAAATACCGACCGTTGCCCTGGTCGGTTACACCAATGCCGGCAAGTCTACTTTGTTCAATGCGCTGACCGATGCGGGCGTTTATGTAGAGGACAAACTGTTCGCGACGCTGGATCCGACCATGCGAAAAATGAAATTGCCTGACGGCAGTCATGCAATTCTCGTCGATACCGTCGGTTTCATACGCGACTTGCCACACGAGCTGATCGCCGCTTTCCGCTCTACATTGCAGGAGACGAAGGAGGCCGACCTCATACTGCACCTGATCGATGCGAGCGGTGCCGATCGATGGCAACGGGTCAGGCAGGTCAATGCGGTTTTGAAGGAGCTCGATGCGGATCAGGTTCCGCAGATAAGGGTGTACAATAAAATCGACAAGCTGGATCGCAGGCCCCGACTGACGAGTAATCGCAGGGGCGAAGGACGGGCGGTCTGGGTATCTGCAGTGACCGGTGAGGGAATCCCCTCGTTGCCCGAAGTGATCGGGGATCGTCTGCGCGGCAAAAAGGTCAACGGTACTATTCGCCTCAAACCCAGCCAGGGCCGGCTTCGTGCGGTGCTTTTCGATTTGGGCGCGGTGCAACAGGAAACTGCACTCGAGGAGGGTGGATGGTTGTTGGAGTTGTATTTGGGTGAGCGGGAATTCTTGAGGTTGTTGAAACGAGAAAATTTGCCCGCCGACATCCTGGAACGAGAGGCAATCACGGAATCGTCCGAGCTTGCCGAACAGAGATGACGTAGAAAAATATGGCCTGGAACGAACCTGGAAACGGCAAGGATCCCTGGAAGAAAGAGGGTGAGGAGCGAAACGACCTGGACAAGATTGTTCAGAATTGGCAACGGCGCCTGAGTGGCATCGTCGGCGGTGTCGGTGGTCAGTCTGCGGGATCGTCCGGCGGATATATTCTTGCTGTGTTGCTGCTCATAGCATGGGCATTGACGGGACTCTATCGCGTCGATGAAGCGGAGCGTGGAATCGTACAGCGATTCGGTGCCTATACGGTTACGACATTGCCGGGCCTGCATTGGCGCTTTCCTTATCCGATCGAGACGGTCGATATCGTCAATACGAATGCGGTCGACAACTATCCATTCCGTACTCAGATTCTGACGGCAGACGAGCAGTACGTATTCATCCAAATGGTCGTTCAATTCCGACGCAGCGATCCGGTGAAATACAGCTTCGAAGTCGTAGATCCCGAAGAAACACTCCAGGACGTCACCGAAAGCGCGCTTCGCGAAGTCGTCGGAACGAGCACCCTTCTGGAGCTGGTTACCGAGCAACGCGATCAGATCGCGCCACGTACCCGCGAGGTTCTTCAGGCGACGTTGGACAACTACCAGGCCGGCATCACCGTCACATCGATCAGTCTGGAGAAACTGGACTATCCACAGGAAGTTCAGGCTGCCGTGGACGATACACAGAAAGCTCGCAATGACCGCGACCGCTTCATCCTCGAAGCTGACACGTATGCAAAAGACATTATTCCGAGAGCGCGTGGCGCTGCCGCTCGCGTTCTTCAGGATGCCGAGGGCTACCGCGACCGCGTCACAGCAAACGCTGAAGGTGATGCGGCCAGGTTCGTGGCGTTGCTCACGGAATATCAGAAAGCGCCGCGTGTAACGAGGGACCGGCTGTATCTCGAAGCGATAGAAGAGGTCTACGCCAACTCAAGCAAGGTTTTCGTCGATTCCCAGGGCAGCAGCAATCTGCTTTACTTGCCGATCGACAAACTCATTGACCAACGAGCGAAGGCGCTGCAGAACACAGCAAATCGTTCGGCTGACGCCCAGTCATCACAGACGTCGAGTAATACACCGTCTGATTCGAATACCTCCCGCGACAGGAAGACACGACAATGAATGGCGGCAGATTCGGAGCAGTTGTTATTACGGGTCTGGTTCTGGTGACGATCGGCCTCTCAGCCTTCACCGTCAATGAACGCGAACTGGCGATCAAATTGCAGCTCGGAGAGGTAGTCAAGTCCGACTACTCACCGGGACTGAAATGGAAAATTCCCATTATTCAAAATATACGGAAGTTTCCTAAACGCATTCTGACGATCAAGGACGACAGGCCGGAACGTATATTCACGGCAGAAAGACTCGCGTTGCAGGTCGACTTCTTCGTCAAATGGAGAATCGTCGATCCAGTCCGATTCTATACGTCGACAGGCGGCATACTTCGCGTTGCAAGCGATCGCCTGTCGGAAATCATCAGGAATGCAATCGTGACCGAGTTCGGCAAGCGCTCCGTTCAGGAGGCAATATCTGTCGAACGCGCGGAATTGATGCGGGATATGCTGGCAACGGCGACAGCTACAGCGCAGGGACTCGGTGTAGAGCTCATCGACATTCGCGTCAAGCAGGTCGAGTTCCCGGACGACGTCAGGACTTCCGTTTACCAGCAAATGCGTGAGGAGCGGGCTCGGGTTGCGGCAGAACGCCGGGCAGAAGGCCAGGAAGTTGCCGAACAACGCAGGTCCACTGCCGACAAGGACAGAACGATCATTCTTGCCGATGCCTACAGAGATGGGCAGAAACTCAGAGGTGAAGGCGATGCGCGTGCTGCGGAGATTTATGCGAATGCATATAACAGGGATCCGGAATTCTATGCCTTTTATCGCAGCATCGATGCCTACCGGAAATCGATGGGCAAATCGGGCGATATTCTGGTGCTGGATCCAAACAACGAGTTCTTCCGTTACCTCAATCAATCGAGTGGAATTCGGGAATAGCCAGTAGTTCGCAGGCGATTACATCTGAAAGGAGCATCGGCCATCGTAAAGTTTTAGCGATGGCCAGAACTTTGTGAGTGAGTTTTATGTGGCAGGACGTATTCACCGCATTTGCGCTATATCTCGTTATCGAGGGCATGATTCCTTTTATAGGTCCGAACCGGTTTCGCCAGGCAGTGTCCGAGATTGCGAAACTCAGTGACAACCATCTGCGTACGACCGGTCTGACCGTGATGATTGCGGGTCTGGTTCTGTTGTTCATCGTGCGTTAACAGGGACCGGCTAAACGACATGGGCAAAAACGTCGTTGTTATCGGCATGCAGTGGGGCGATGAAGGCAAGGGAAAAATTGTCGACCTGCTGACGGAAAAAGCCGCGGCGGTCGTTCGCTTTCAAGGCGGGCACAATGCCGGTCATACGCTCGTCATCGGTGGCAAAAAGACCGTTCTGCACCTGATACCGTCAGGCATTCTCAGAGAGGAGGTTCAATGTCTCATTGGCAACGGCGTTGTCCTATCTCTCGATGCGTTAATCAGCGAGGCCGACGAGCTGATTGCCAAGGGCGTGCCGGTCTACGACCGGCTGCAGGTCAGCCCGGGCTGTCCATTAGTATTGCCGTCACACGTTGCACTCGACGTCGCCCGGGAGAAAGCGCGCGGTTCAGCCGCGATCGGCACGACCGGCCGCGGCATCGGACCGGCATACGAAGACAAAGTGTCACGTCGGGCGCTGAAGGTTTCGGATCTCTTCGTGCGTGAAAAATTTGCGGCGAAGCTGGGCGAAATACTCGACTACCATAATTTCCTGCTGCAGAAATATTTTCGTGCTGATCCGATTGATTTTGCACAAACACTGGACTCGGCTTTAAGCGCTGCCGAGATAATCGGACCGATAACAGCGGATGTTACCCAGATACTTCACGATCTCGCCAAAGGCGATCAAGGCATACTGTTCGAGGGTGCCCAGGGCACGTTTCTCGACATTGATCACGGCACCTATCCGTTCGTAACGTCGTCCAATACGGTCGCGGCCGCGGCAAGCACGGGCAGCGGCATCGGTCCGCGCAATCTCGATTACGTTCTGGGTATCGTGAAAGCCTATACGACCCGCGTTGGTGCCGGGCCATTCCCTACGGAGTTATTCGACGACATGGGTGAACATCTGGCTACGGCCGGCGCTGAGTTCGGGGCAACGACCGGGCGGCCGCGACGTTGCGGATGGTTCGATGCAGTTGCGCTGCGTCGCTCAATTATCAACAGCAGCGTATCTGGCCTTTGCGTCACCAAGCTCGACGTACTCGATGGATTAGAGACCATTCGGATTTGCGTCGGTTATGAGATTGACGGCGAACCGATCACGGGACTGCCAGTAATTGTTGATCGTCTCGCCGATTGCCAGCCAGTTTATGAAGACATGGCCGGCTGGACGGATTCGACAATTGGCGGGACGACACATATGAACCTGCCGAAGAACGCGCAGAAATATCTGGCACGCATCGAAGAGCTGGCCGGCATCCCGCTGGACATTATTTCTACTGGCCCCGATCGCGAGCAGACGATCGTTAGACGACACCCCTTCGATTGAAACGAGCAAACGCCCACAGGAAGCCGAGCAAACAGAGCCACAGAAGTCCCAGTGCACCGCCGCTCCTTCTGGGTGGGGGGGCAGCGTTCGACGGAGGGTTATTCGCTGCCGGGCTACTGGCAATATTAACCACCGTAGTTGCGGCGCCGGTTATCGCGGCGCCTGTCGGATTGCTGAGTGACACTTCGAAGAATTCCGCGCCTTCGCCGACGCCATCGTCTTCAATGTCGAATACCAGCGACTTCGGATCCGCGTCGCCGTCGGCCCATGAAACCGTCCCCGACGTGCTTCCCTGATAATCGGTACCGGCGATCGCGTCTCCCGCACTCACCGAATAATCTACCGTCACAGCGCCGAGCGCACTGCCCGTTCGCTGCAACACGAGCACGGCCATGCCAAAACCGCTTTCGGCGGTATCGATTGAAGTTTCAGCGAAGCGGACTTCCGCCAGGGCGCCAGGATCGCTCAAGTACACGCTGGTGGTGTTGCCGTTGCCAAGTGTGACACCGCCACCTGGGCTAATAAGCCTGACGATCAATCGTTCCAGTCCTTCCAGAACTCCGTCGTTGGCTGGCGTCAACGCGATGGATTTGTCCAGAGCATCACCGGCGTTCCAGATCAATTGTCCGGCACTGACTTGATAGTCGGCAGCATCGGCTGTCGCAGCGAGGATTTCATAATCGACACTGACGCTATTGCTGGAACCGCCAGCACGTTGCACGATTAATTGTGCCTGCTGACCCTCGATGGCAGCAAATGATGCTTGCGAAAACGACAAGCTGCCCTGCGCAACGTCCAGCGTCTGATCCTGAGTGAGGTAAAGTCCTGTATTTATGTCGCTGATTGCGATCGTGCCACTAAAGAAAAACGGGAAAACACCCCAGGCGCCATTGAATGAGTTGTTATTGGATCCTGGGAAAGTGTCGAGATAGCCGACCTCAGCCGGCGCGCCAGGAGTTGAGATATCGAGGACTGTCAGGCCACGCGTATAATTCGACATGTAGTAGCGATTGCCGCGAACAAAGCCGTTATGGTCAATTGCTGCAGTCGGGCCTGTCCAGGTTCCGGCCAGCGACGGTGACATCAGGTCGGCAAGAGAAAAAATCCTCAATGTCGTTTGCAGTCCTGAATTTCGCTCGTCCAGCTCATCGTGTACAAACATGTATTGCTTGTCCTCGGACCACCAACCTGAGTGTACGTAGCCACTGTTGGCATAGCCTGTAGTGCTGAGCGGGCTCGGGTTATCCGGGTCCGTGATATCCCAGATGTCTATGCTGTTTTCGTTGAAGTCGAGCAACACTTCGCAATACGGTCCCGAATTTATGCACTGAGTGTTTTTGCGTGCGTCAGTAATGACGATCGACGAAGCATCGTGCATGTACTGCGTGGCGGTTGTGCCCGAAATCAGTAACGGTGCGGCCGGATCGGTCAGCGAATAAGCGCGATACTGACCGAAATTACGATTGGGGCCTGCGATGATCAGCGCCGGTACTGAACCAGTCAGCGACAGACCGGTACTGTAGTCGGTATTCGTCACATAGATGTTGTGAGCGCTGTTGAAGTCACTAATGTAGTTGATCTGATCGATTCGGTGGGGCAGGCCGGTAAGATCGATGATTACAAGACCGTCGCTCGCACTGTCGGCCGTGACATAGGCATATGCTTTCCAGCGCATCTCTGTTGAATCGTACGACTGATATACTTTGATGTCGCGCCATGTGGTGCTTTGACCGCTAACAAAACCGACTTCAACCGGCACCTCCGGACTGGTAATATCGAAAACTGCCGTGCCAACACTGAACCCCACGATTGCATACTCACGATTCGAATTGAGATCCACAAATCCCCAAACATCTGCTGCGCTACCGGGCCGAGCGCTGACGTCTCCAAGGGCAAGATGCGAGAGAAGATCGACCGAATCACATTCCGTTCCGGCCGCCGCGCCTCCGACGCAGGGTGTCGCCGGCGCACTCGACTTAAGCTGTTCATGGAGTGAAACCAGTTTCTGCACCTCGGCCATCGTCGATTTGTCAGTACCTTTTCGGTCGGCGATCACATGAAAGCCGCGGGCAGCCAAAAATTCCCGGTACTGCGATGGCACACCGGTGAGAATGGATATCTTCAGGTCACGCTGCCGGAACTGTTGCTTGAAT
>FXBF010000949.1_pt1 | contig 10095 bp, 12 predicted proteins | sample 5335321 | NCBI WGS metagenome assembly FXBF01 (sample SAMEA103928391, study PRJEB20085) | sediment metagenome | isolation source: sediment | reverse complement strand
GTGCTGCGCGGCGGCGGGCACAAAGAACACAACCGCCAGCACGCCTGCGCGCAGCACAGCGCGCCAGCGGATGGTCGGAAGCGTAACTGTTTCCCCACCCTGGGACCCGGTCATAGACACCCTCCCGGGGGCTCAATCAGTTTTTATTGTTATCTTGGTCTCTGGCTAACCGCACGTATCCTATGCGCTTGACATCCAATCCCAGTACCCCCCGACCCTACTCCCCGTTCCGGGCACCGTCAACCGCGCGGCCTACCCATACGCACCGCACACGCGGCGGGAGGCGAGAATTACGTTTCAGAACAAGGGTTTTTGATTCTTGCGCGGCCGGGTTCGTGAACAGTCTCGGGGTTGATTTTTCCGTATCTTCGGCAGCTACCGATGGCCCAGTGCGGTGACGCCCTCGAATCCAATAGCGATGGCGTCAAAGGACGATTGTTCGCTGGGTCGAAGAAATGATTCCGGGGGCGGCAGCAATCCGCATATCAAGATCGGGGAACGGTAAGTATCCGCATAGGCGCGAATGCGCTTGATCGATCGTCCAGCGTTCCTTTCGGCGAGCTCTCACGCCTTCGCGGCGATGCCCTCGACCTCGACCAGCCACTCGGAGTGGGACAGCCCCGCGACCCGAACCATTGTGACCGGCGGCCCGTCGTCCTGCAGCATGCGATCGCGTATCCGGCGGTTCAGATCGACATCTTCGGGGCGCGTAATATAAGTGTTGATCTTGACCAGATCCTCGACCCCCATGCCGGCTGTCTCCAGCACGGCGATGAGATTAAGCCACGCCCGCTCCACTTGTGCCTCGGCACCCTTGGCGATACTGCCATCGGGATTCACCCCGACCTGGCCGGCGATATAGAGCCAGCGTGCACCGGCCGGTGCCTCCGCGCTCTGGCTGTATCGCGAAAAGGGCTGCACAATATTCTCAGGATTGAATTTCTTTATCATTTCATCCTCCATGCGTCGATCGATGCGCCGTTAACATACTACTGGTGCGTACGTGCACCCACCAAGCCTGACTGACAAACCGCAAAGGGCTTGGCGCTCGCACGAAGTCGGGAATCGGGCCGCCCCATCATGGCCGCGGCAATGCCTTGACGTGGGCCCCAAAACAAGGTGGAGTGCGTGTCTTTTTGCGCAGCGCCACCAGATCGGCCGCCGGCATAATGACCACGCAAACACGCATCGGAGCACCGGCGCGCAGCGCCAAGGTGATCAGCCTCGTCAGCACGGGGCATTTTTTCAGTCACTTCTACATGTTGCTGCTGCCGCCGCTGTTTCCGATCCTGCGCGATGTCTATGGGGTCGGGTTCACCGAGCTTGGCTTCGTCATTGCCGCCTTCAGCCTCACGACCGGCTTGACCCAGGCGCCAGTGGGATTTCTCGTCGACCGTTACGGCGCCCGCGGCATTCTTATCGGTGGGCTGATGCTGGAATCGCTCGCCATCGGCCTGATCGGTCTGTTTCCTTTCTACGGTGCCTTGCTTGCGCTGATGGTGCTGGCCGGGCTTGCCAACGCCGTCTACCACCCGGCCGACTACGCCATCCTCAGCGCCTCCGTCCACAAGACGCGCATGGGCCAGGCATTTTCCATCCACACCTTCGCGGGTTACCTCGGAGCGGCGGTCGCCCCCGTGACCATGATCTTCCTCATGACGCTGACCGATTGGCGCACGGCCCTGGTCATTTCCGCGGTGAGTGGCGGAACCATAGCGGTCCTGCTGGCGCTGAACTCCGATGTGTTGCTCAACGCCACCGACTCGCGCCACCGACATACCTCATCGCAAGACGCCGGCACACGCAGCGGACTAAGACTTTTATTCAGCGCGCCGATCCTTATGGGCCTTTTGTTCTTCACCGGCCTCTCCGTTTTGAGTAACGGCATCAACGGGTTCAGCGTCTCGGCATTGAACCTGATGTACGACGCACCGCTGACAACAGCCGGCGCCGTGTTGAGCGCCTATCTTTTTGCCTCGCCCGCGGGCGTGCTCATTGGCGGCTGGATCGCCGACCGCACGGTGCGACACGATCTTATCGGTGCGCTTTGCCTCGTATTCATGGCCGCAGTGATCTTCCTCGTCGCTGCCGTCGAGCTGTCGCTCGCGATCATCGCAGTGCTATTCGCGGTCGCCGGTCTTTTCAACGGCATCGTCGCCCCGTCCCGGGACATGATGATTCGCGCAGTCACACCAGAGGGCGAGATGGGCAAGGTATTCGGCTTCGTGTCGACCGGCTATAACGTCGGCGGCATTCTCGCGCCCGTGATGTTTGGCTACCTGCTCGACAACGCCGACCCGAGGTTACTTTTCTGGATAGTTGGCATCGTAGGCTTGATCACCATCGCGACCGTGCTGGTAACAGGCCGAACCGGTCGGCGCAGGTCATCGACGAGCCGATCGTGAACGCCTGCATGGGAAAGGAATCGCTCGCGCCGGCGCCCTGCACCGGAACGGTGGTCGCGACTTGCCGCCGACGCCACGGCTTTAAGCTACGTGCTGGAGCCTGCGCCGATCGTTTCCGGAACGCCGGTCAGGACCACCAAGGTGCGCCGGCCCGATCGGGCTGCGGCGGTCATCTACACGGCGGTCTCTATGGTGCACATACTGGCACCTGCAGCGTTCGGCGTTGCAACCGGGCAGCGGCAGGCTCGGCGCTTCTTTGGACAGAAACCTCCAGTCCTTCAGCTTTATTGCCACTTCGCAGCCGTCACTACGATGTCTGATCGACACGCAGTGATAGGTGCCGGAAGTGCGCGCCATTTTGGTGGGAGGCCGCCGTCGCGGTCTGGCACGAGGCCACAACCACCAGATTGCGACGGCACTAACGACTACCAACAGGATCCACCCCATGGTTCGCCTCCTTGCGTGAACGGTTAGGCATTCTACTTGCCAGTAAGAGCAATCTTAGCAGACTGCTAATGCCGTGCATGGAGGCACCGCACATCTTTCAAACACCTAAGTGTTTGAAAGATGGAGCAGAGCAAAAACCGCGCTTTTTGCTCTGCGAGCTGAAAAAAGCAATGCAGAGAAAGGAAAATCAAGCGGTTTTGGCCTGATCTTAAAAGGGGCTACGGTGTCACACTTTGCCCCGCGGGCCGGTTACACCGGGCGCTGTGTATATTTAGATTAGTTCCCGCGGCAACTGCTCCCTGCGTTACTCTAGCTCCTGCATCCCTGCAGTCGTCTGCGATCTCTCGATCGCTTGTTCCCGACGCGATCTACCTCGGCAACCGCTCCCTGCGTTGCTCTAGCTCCTACGTCCCTGTAGTCGTCCTCCATATCCCTGGAGTCGTGCGCTTCGCTCTCTGGTGTGAGTGCATGCGATATTCGCGCTAGACGGAAGCCGTCGCGACATTTGTAATTTTCGGTGGGCAGCGCCCCATGAGTTTTTTTCGACAAAAAAAGACCCCGCCGTACGGCAGGGCCCTGAAGTCAGACATACTGACGCAGGAGCTAGCCGCTAGCGGAGACGTCCACCGCCTGCGGGCCCTTGGGGCCTTGCTGAACGCTAAAGGTCACGCGCTGTCCCTCAGCCAGAGTTTTGAAACCCGTGCCCGTAATAGCGGAGTGGTGCACGAACACATCCTTGCTGCCATCCTCCGGCGTGATAAAGCCATAACCTTTGCTCTCGTTGAACCACTTTACTGTTCCGGTAGTCATGATATAAAGGTCCTCGAAATAAATTTACACAAGTGAATTACGTGCAGATCACAAAAGGGCAAATCGCGGGCGACCTCGGTGGGGACTTCCGAATTCCGAAAAGACCGACATTCATAAGCTGCAACCGTAGCAATTATACGCGACCCATGGCCACGGCACCACCCCGAAGCCACCCCCCTACTCATTCGGGCACTGCCTTTTCAGGCCGTCGGTGCGTTTGGAAATCAGGGTGGTGGTGGGGGAATCGGAGGCCTTGACCGGGAATCGCTTGCGGCATTCCGGACAGTAATAGTCCTCCGGTCCTTCCTGGCCTAGCTGTCCGGGTACCTCAACGCGGAACACGCACCCGCAAAAACCGCAGGTTTGCTGGAACGTGCCCCGCACGTACCGCGGTGGACCTTCTTCAGTATTCATTTAATACTTCTCATTTTGATAGCTCCTTGGGTCCAGCCCAAAAGGCGACAGCGACCCCTCGACGAACTCTGCCCACCGAGCGGGGGGTCCAGCTTCGAGTCGCGCCTTAGTGCTCGGGGGAGACGTCCACGGCCTCCGGACCCTTGGCGCCTTGCCTGACTTCGAAGGTCACGCGCTGGCCCTCGGCCAGGGTCTTGAAACCCGAGCCCGTAATGGCGGAGTGGTGCACGAATACGTCCTTGCCACCGTCCTCCGGGGTGATGAAGCCATAACCTTTACTCTCGTTGAACCACTTTACAGTTCCTGTACTCATGACTTAAGGATCCTCAATATGACAATACAAGTGATTTACGTGCAGATCACAAAAGGGAAATCGCGGGCGCACCTTGGGAGGGACTTCCGAACAGACCGAATTGATAAGCTGCAGCAAGACATAATATATCCCATCCCCCGCCATGACTCCAGGCAGGGAGGGGGCCTGGGTCGACGACTGCAGTGCTCTGCTGGCCCTGTTCTGTACACCCGGGCACCATTCGATCTTGGTCGGGTACTATTCGCGTTTCCCGCCGCAGTCGGTTAAACTGTTTCCGGATTATTTCACGCTCCGACGGCAGTGTGGATGTTTTTATGCACTACTCCGCGATCGTGGAGAGCGGTTTCAAAGCCCTGGTCGAAGGTCAAGCTGTGAGCTTCGAGACCGAGAAGGCCCCGAAGGGCTGCAGGTAACTCAGGTCACGGCCCAAAGCTAACCGCGCTTTCGGACCGCATTAGGCGGGGAACCCCACGCCTTGCTGCGGGATTCTCTTCTTTGGCGCTCGCTTGGCGCGGCTTTTGTTGATTTCAGCGAGGATACGCATTTGAAGAAAATGTTCGTCGGTAATTTGCCCGCGGAAGCCTCGGAGCAGTCGGTGCGGGAGTTATTTTCCGAATTTGGCACCGTTCGCTCTATACATCTGGCTGCGGATATCTTCACGCGTAAATGTCGCGGCTTTGGCTTTGTCGAAATGGAAGGCCATGAAGCGCGCGCGGCGATTGCCGCGCTCGACGGCAAGACGTTTATCGGCAGATCTCTGCGTGTGCGCTTCGAAGACCCCCGCGCCACCCCCCGCGGTCGCAAACGCCGTTAATCACGACCGCTCCGCGGTCGGCCACTCCGTGGATGGACGACTGCTGGGTTGTAGTTGTGGGACGGCGATGATCTGTTTGTCGGAGGACCTTACACCGCATCGGGCGCCCGTCTCCGATCAGATTCGCCTGCATTTGTAGGCTCTGACCCGGTTGCGGCGAGTACGTCGCACAGCGCGAGTGTCGGAAAACCTTACAGCCGCTTCGGCGGGTCACGCCGGGTAGGAATTTCTTCCTTTGCGGATCAGTAAGATAGCAACCTGGAATAACTTATGCAGGCTTTTCGGCATGCCGATGACCTTGGATGGTTGCGGCAACACGAAAAGTAAGGATGTAACCCAAGCTGGCATCACCTGCCCGTAGGGGGCGCGGTGGACGTTCGAGACAGCGATCAATCCGATGCAGTGCCCGGCGAGCACGGGATTAGCGGCGCGTCGCAGAGTAATGAGCGTTTGGCGGAATGTCCGCAATGCGGTCGGCTAGGTTACCGTCACACCCCGGATTGCCCCCACAACCACCTGCCCAGACAGAGACCCTCCAAGCGCTGAGGCTCCGGACCCCGGTCAGCCGAGCTGATCGTCCGACCGGCGCCCGCGTCCCTGGCGGCGCCCGGATTCAAGCCGTATGGTCGAGCGGCGCTCCCGGCGCATGCGCCGCTGTCGTTTACGCCGTTCGTACCCTCTGGCGCGAGGTGCGGGTGGGTGCTTGCTCGCCGACGACGCACGCAAGTAGCGCCACAACACCAGAACAACGACCGCCACGCCGGCGATGACCAGGAGTTGAAAAAAAGACGGCATATTACCCCATTTCACTTGAAATCAGTCGACTGAAGAAAACAGGCGACAGCCGTGCTAGCCTGAGTTGCTCACCGGGCATCGTCGCCAGCGCGCGCAGACGTACTTTACCGTACGTTGCGCACATTTTGCGAGTGCAACGCCGTAAACGGCGGCAGATATGCGGTCGCAGCCCCCTATGCCCGTGCGCTTTTTCTCCTAAGCTTGCGCTCTTCCGGGTAAACGTGTAAACGCGGCACGTTCCCCGCTCTCAGGTCACGTTGGATACTCTCCCAGTACTCTGTCGTCAGCAAATCGCCGTGGACCTCACGAAAAAGATCGCGCAAGGGCCTGTCCGTGATGCCCAACCCTCCTTCGATTTCCTCCGGGAGCAGAACAACGCCATCTTCGAAATACCAGTCCGGCATGTCTTCTTCGCCATCCACTCTGTCTTGATTGCTGCAGATCTTAACCTCGATCAATGGCTCCAGGGCATCGTAATCAAACAAGTAGATACGCAGAAATCTACTGACGCCGTAGTTTCGCGCATCCAGATCTTTGTTGCAGATGTTGGCCGCCATATTGTTCTTGATGCTGTAGCCTAGATTGGTTATCGCCCTTCTCGCGTCTTCAGGGGATGCGGTTTCCAAAAACACCGGCAAAGGAGTAATCCTACGCTGGGCGATAAGGTGCTTGAAAATAACGCTATCGCCTTCTAGCGAGACGCTTTGCCGGGCCTCTTGCAAGAGCTCTTCAAGCAAAGATGGCTTGAACGACCCCCTCTCCAGCTTGAGATTGTAATAAATAATGTTATCCAGCATGCTCCCGGCGCGATTGATCTCGTGGACTCTCCCGTACTTTTTCAGAACCGCGTGGAGACCTTTAAACTTACCCCACTTATATTGCGACGTCGGTTTATCTCGAATCACCTTGAGGTTGTAAGAGGAGGAAGGTGCCGCAAAACCTATGGTAACGGTACCGGGAAAACCCACGGCCGTTTCGAATACTTCCTTGCTGGAGGCGAGCTCACTCTTTAACTCGTTCATCACAGCGACTTTTCCGACGTGGTTAAAACCGATCGTCGAGTAATGCAGACCGATGGGTCTTCGAGGCATAATGCTATGGAGAAAATCCGATAGTTCATGATAGTGCTCGTTGGTCACATTAAAATTAGCCAGGGTCGAGCTAAAAAGATTGTGCGCATCCTTCGTCGAATTTATAACCGCGTCAACATAGATCCCGTCGTCCTCGTTAAGAAGCGCAATGATAAAAGGCACGATGCCCTTGTCATTCAAAACAAGACGGCCTACAAGATAGGCCCCTCGGTTCCGACAAAAACCTGCATCGATCATATCGATCTGTTGGATGGCGTCCGCTATCCGACCATCGAAACCAAGGCTCTGATTAACCCGTTCAGCGACCAAGGACGCATCGTCGGCAAGATCTCTGTAGGGTTTCGCGAACCGGGGGAGCTTCAGAATATCTACGATCGTCTCGGCAGAGACTTGCGCGCCCCCGGTAAAGGTCCGGTATACCTTGCGGCTGGCCCTTGTCTCCTTCTCCAGGGTCTCGCTGAAAGAGTACTCTACCGGTCTCCACTCACCCTGAAAGATCTTTCGTCGTACCGAGTTAATATATGCGAAGGCAAGATCCGCCTCGTACCGTCCTTGAATGAGAGACAGGTAGCGCGCCTCGACCTGGTTCCAAAGGTGCTCGTTCTCGGCCAACAGCGGAAAGGCCCTCTTCAGTTGAGGGCCGACCTCGCCAATGCTTTCACTGTACATCGAAAGCCTGCGTTTGCTTAAGGCCAACGATGTTTTCGGGTCCCGCCGTTCAAACGCTTCTTTGGCTCGATGCGGGATATTCCGCGATTCGAAATAGTAGGCATCGAACTCGTGTAACAGCCAATTGGCCGTACATTCAATCTTGTCCGTTTCTGTTTTAGCTTGCATGATCGATGCTACCTAGGCGATTTTTCGACAGATCGGATCTTGTGGTATACAGCGCAACATCGAGTGTTTCGGTGAACGGACTAGCGGGCGCGCCGGGGCCGGGTGACGCCGGGAGGTCATTGGACTTACTCGCTTTTTCCGGCTCCAGCCTTCTTTTGAACCCGCTGGTCAAAGCGCGCAACATTGACGATCACCCGTTCGTGCGTGCCTTCCCCGATCAGCTCGCACTCATCCTCAGCCGAGACCCGAAACGTGAGCCTGCGATCATGCACTTTAACAAGCTCGGCACGGGCGCGCACTCGCATGCCCACGGGGGTCGCGGCGACGTGTGACACCTCGAGGTGGATGCCGAGCGTCTGATAACCCTCGGGAAGGCCGGCCTCCACCGCAGCTAATGACGCCGCCTCCATCAGGTTCACCATGACCGGTGTGGCGAGCACCGCGATCTTGCCGCTGCCCACGTGGGGTGCGGTGTGCTCCGCCTCGACCAGGAGCTCGGCCACGCCTTTCGCGCCAGGTGCAAGGGCGATCTCATGCATGCTACCGGTACCCGAGTTCGAGGTGATCCATTGCAACGCAAGACTGTGGACTTTCGCTCCGGGAGTCAAGCTGCGTCCACGGTCAAGCTCATGCATCGTTGAAGGCTGATATTTGACCAACGCCGGCCATCACGAGCCAGACTTATCACCAAGACTCAACCACTTACATCGCGCGCAGGCGTGCCGCCGCGGACAAACCGGGTAGCGAAATTTCGACTCGACGCCCGCCATTTTTCGCGGCGAACGCGTTACAATGAGACGCAGAGAATCACGGAGCCAGGACGAATCCGCATGGACCCCACCAAGCTGACCGAGTACGACGAGAAGTTGAGTCGCTATCTCCGGCTCAACACCTTCCCGGTGACGGTGAAGTTCTTGACGAGCTGGGAGCAGATGCCCGCGCGCGCGAAGCGTCCCCACAAGGACATGCACAACCGCTTCACCACCTGCCAGGCAATCGCGCTGTCGCGGCGCTTCGGCTGGGTACTTGCGCTCGGGCGCGAGGACAGCAGCTGCGTGCTCGGTGCTATGGCACTGGGGCTCGAGAAGCGCCTGTCGCACTACACCGAGGGCAATCTGTGCATCGACCTCTACACCGAGAATCTGCGGGCCGGGCGTTTCAGCGAACAGAGCGTGCCGCGATTTCCCGAGGGCAAATACGTAGGCGTGGTCACCGCGCCGCTGCACCGCACGAGCTTCGAGCCCGATTCCGTCGTGATCTACGGGAACGGCGCCCAGGTCATGCGCCTGGGCCAGGCATACCTCTGGAAGCGCGGTGGCACGCTGACGAGCGAGTTCCGGGGTCGCATCGACTGTGCCGACCTCGCCATTGCCCCGGTCACCACGGGGGAGCCGCAAATAATCGTCCCTTGCACCGGTGATCGCATCTTCGGCCAGGTGCAAGACCACGAGGTGGCCTTCAGCTTCCCGTTTTCGCTGATGGGGGAGATCCTCGACGGCCTCGAGGCAACCCACAAGGCGGGCGCAGCTAGGTATCCGGTGACCAACTGGCTCAACTATACCGGCGGGTTCCCGCCATCTTACGAGGAGTACCGCCGGCTGCTCGACGAGGCGGGGCCGCCGGGCGATGAATGAAGGGCTGCGAATCTCCTGCCATCATCTCTTACGTCGTGGTCCGGCGCGATGCCTCGCTGGTGCCGCTGCGTGTTTTCCTGTAAGCCGACACCGGCGAGACGCGTGCGGCGAAGATCGCCAAGCCAGTGCTGCACCAGGCGTATGCGGGCGATCGATACCGCGGCGGAGACCACAGGCTGTGCCGCCTTCGCAGCGTGCATACGTGCGAGCCCTCGTGTTGACGGTGAACCCGTGAATAGGCGACCTTAAGGGTTCGCATCGAGCCACGCCTGTACCGACGAGACCATGCCCAGCACACAGACCAAGACACGCAAGGCGCGCAGCTCCGGCCGGCTTCGTATCGGCGATAACTGGAACGCCATTACCATCATCGCCTTGTCGCAGAACAATCCGCTCAAGGCGGTAGCCGAGTTCGTGGAGAACAGCATCGACGCCCACGCCCGGCAGATCACCATTACCCGCGGCCGCGAACGAGGCGAGCATTACCTTATGGTCACGGACGACGGTGATGGCATTCCCCGGGACGACCAGGGCG
>FXBF010000948.1_pt1 | contig 10111 bp, 9 predicted proteins | sample 5335321 | NCBI WGS metagenome assembly FXBF01 (sample SAMEA103928391, study PRJEB20085) | sediment metagenome | isolation source: sediment | reverse complement strand
GAGAGGTTACTAGCATTGACCAACCGGGCAGTTACACAGAATTATTTACAGGGTCTATTATTTTTCTCTGTGTCCTCTGTGATCTCTGGTGTGAACTTGTTTTTTGCTTAAATATCAAGCTGGAGAGGCGATTGAATCGGTAATGCCTCTGTCTATTCTTGTTTTCGAATTTTTTGTTTTTCCGATGCCAAATGACTTATTGAACTCACTTCAATGCAACTTGGCATAGAGAGTATTAACCAGCGCGGTATAGATAAAATCTTCATATTTTTGGAAACGCACGGCCACCCCCGTTTTCTCCAAACGTAAAACTTCAGCTGGCAAGCGGTATGTTATCGTTTCTGCGCCATCACCCAATCGCAGGACAATCTCGATTTGGGTATGCGGTTTAAGCCCGGCGACATCCATTTCGATAAACACGCCATCGGTACTCATTTCACAAGTATGGCATCGGCGGGATTGCGTCGCCCCGAAATTGACCACTGCCGCCAATGAAATCGTTTTCCGCAAACTGGATCGTTTATTGATATCCATCGCCATCTCCTTTGTGCTTCCTTGTCACCATTATGCCATAGCTCTGGATGAACAAAAAAACAGTGTTCAGGAACAGGGTAAAACCTGGCATTATCCATGCATTCCCCTGCGGTTGGATGGCGCTATCCCCTGGTTCAATAGCGGATACCCTTGCGGGCCCCTTGTTGCTTAATCATTGTCGTCACCTCCAGATCAAAGGCATCGGCCTTACCGCTGACCGCGCGGCGCTTGCGCTCGACACGGATATAAGCCTCACGTTTCTGCACTAGCACCCGGGCCTTGGCTTGCAGGGCTACACGTTTTTTCATTTGTGCCTGTACATAGCGGCGTCGCTCAGCTAATGTCATGCCTTGCATAATCTTGGGAAGCGATTTGGTTTTGACCTTCTCCAACTTTGCCCGCCCGTCACGGATATCATCGATCAAGTCACCACCGCCCTGCACTACTTTTCTTGTCTTCAGGTTATAGGCAATCCGATCCGAGGCGGCCGGCGCCGGCGCGGCCTCGGCGGCCGCCTGTTTCGAACGGGTAAAACGTCGATAGCTTATTTTCCCATAAGGGATCATGGTCGTTCCAAGTCTGCGGTTAATATCGGCGAGTGCCTTATCCATCGGGGTGATAATGATGACAACGCCACCGCTCTGGGGAATCGCACTGTAGGAACCATTTGCCAACTGGGCGATCTCACGCCAGACCGGCGTCGTCTGCCGGTTTATCCCGGCCTGGATTGTGTTGATGATAATGTCCTTTTTTCGCGCCATCCTGGCGACCTTTTGGTATTTGATATCATCCTGGTAATCCATGTGCGGCGGTGAGTCACCGACCAGAAAAATGATCCGCAGAGTTTTCCGATCCGCGCTCCATTGGGTCCTGGTCACGGCCTCATACAGGGCCTGGTTTACCGATTCCGGGGTATCGCCACCACCCTGGGCCTGGAATGACTGTAGGTACTGGTAGATGCTGTCGATATCATTCGTGAGCGGGAAGTGCTTGGTGACATAGGTATCGCCGCGATCGCGGAAACCGATGAGACAGAATTTTACATCCGGTGTCGGCCTGGCGCTGACAATCTCATTGGCGATAGTCCAGATCTTGCGTTTGGCACCTGCAATCAACCCGCCCATAGAACCGGTTGTATCCAGCACAAAACAGACCTCGATACGGGACTTGCGGGTCTGCTTGGTTTGCGCCTGGGCGATTATCGTCCAAGACAGTGATAGAGATAGGATCAAAATCCCCACAAACAGGTATCGGTTTTTCTTCGGCATTACACACCTCCGGCATCAATGGGCTATCAATAAGCCCTATTAACGCCGGTTTCTTGGTGCCGGGTTAAAGATATGGTGAAAAGACCGGGATGCTCGGGGCCGATGATAGAGGAATGTAGCTAGAGGCCGACGACCTTGTTTCGACCCTCTGCTTTCCCCTTATAGAGGGCCTTGTCGGCCTTGCGCAGGACCATTAAGGTATCGACATCTTTTTTGATATCGATATAGGTAAATCCACAACTTAAGGTGCAGGGGAGATCGGTTCGGCACAGCCCTTCTTTCATGGTGCGATCACGCATACCGCACCGGAGGCGATTAAACCAGTCCTTGGCATCTGGCCGTTCCATCTCAAATAAGACGACGGCAAATTCATCCCCGCCTATACGTGCCGCGAAGTCACTCGCACGGGTGTGTTTCTGCAAAACCTCGGCCAGGGTCTGGAGTACCTTATCGCCGACATCATGACCGAAGGTGTCATTGACCTGCTTGAAGTGATCGATGTCAATCAAGCCGACACAGACCGGCATCCCGCGTCTGGCCAGGCCAATGGCGCGATCCAGGGTCTCCTGAAAATGGCGTCGGTTGGGCAAGCCGGTCAGATCATCCGTCAGACTCAACTCCTTTAATTCGGTTTGCCTGTTATGGATCTGGCGTGTCATACGCTCAATAGCGGGCATCACCTCTGCCATTTCCTTAATATTAGGTTTCGGTAGATCTTCTGGCGTCTGTCCCTTGGCGACACTCCGCAGCAGCCCCTGAATCGTCTTGTACTCCCGGGTGAGCATACGTACTGCAAACATCAACACGACCAACGCCAGTAGTGTGACGATGACCACCGCCATGGCAGTGATGGAGCCAAAAGCAACATAGACATCGTCCAATTCAGGTTCGGGCTGGAACAGATCGACTATCCAGTCCGTCTTCGGTATGGCTATGCTGACCTTCGTGGTGTTTTCCCGCTTGTCCCTATCACCTGCCCATAAGATGGTTTGGCCGGAACGCTCACGTATATGCAATGACATCCCCGGCTTGGCCAGCAGTTTGATGCTGTCTTGCAGGGAGTCGAGACTAATGCTGATGAATACCGTCCCGATGATCTTGCCGCCGTCCCGGACCGGGGCCATCAAACCAATGTGACTGGGCCCATCGCGGCGATGGTGAATCGGTGGTCGTGAGATCGGCACTCCCCGAAGAAATTTTCTCACAGTAGCGATACTCGCCGGGCTGATACTTTGCCGCTGGGAGTTACCCAGAACCCTGCCACGTTTCGTAAACAGGGCGGCACCGGCAATATAGGGTAAACGCCGCCGTAGATCGGCCGACCAGCGCAGCGCCTCATCCTGATTCCGGAACACCAGGATATCGGCGGCGATCTGTTTCTTTGCCAACCTCTTGACGATATTTCGGTAAAACAGGACTTGCTGGCCGATTAACTGGGCCTTGTCCGCCAGCTGCTGCTTGCGCTCCGACAACACACGCTGGGTGACGATGTCCTTGGTATAGGAAAGGACCAGGGCGCTAGCTGTGATGATAGCGATCGCGATCATCACCACGACTGCCAGGCCGTAGAGCTTGAATGAGGGCGTCAGTTTTATATTGGGATATACCATAGCTTGGTTGTTAACTTGCCTGGCAATCCACTGACATCCCTGCCTGGTAACCCCCTGTCACCCCTGGAGCATAAAAAACCAGACTCTTATCTTATTATAATATAATAATAGAGCAAGAATAGTGCCGAAATCGATCAAAAACATGTCTATTCGTCGGTAATACAGCCCTCGCTGGCGGTTTTGACGTTCTTTATATACTTATACAAGGTACCAGTATTCACTTTGTATGGCGGCATCTGCCAGTCGGCACGGCGCTTGGCCAGTTCATCCTCGCCGATATCGACATCAAGCAGGTTCCGGCCTGCGTCGATCTCAATCATATCCCCATCACGAATAAGGGCAATGGGCCCGCCCTCCTGCGCCTCAGGCACGACATGGCCGATGATGAAGCCGTGTGACCCACCCGAAAAACGGCCATCGGTAATAAGCGCAACATCATCGCCGAGCCCGGCGCCCATAATGGCCGAGGTCGGTGTCAGCATCTCCGGCATACCGGGTCCACCCTTGGGGCCTTCATAGCGGATCACGATCACATCGCCTTTTTGAATTTTGTTGTCTTCAAGCGCCTTGAGCATGGCCTCCTCGGCATCGAATACCCGTGCCGGGCCAGAGAAGGTCTCACCCTCTTTGCCGGTGATTTTTGCGACGGCCCCACCCGGGGCCAGGCTACCCTTGAGGATCTGGATATGTCCTGTAGGTTTGATCGGATTATCCATTGGTCTTATGAGGTCTTGGCCCGCTGACAGGCCTGGCAGATCCGCCAGGTTCTCGGCCACGGTCTTGCCGGTCACTGTCAGACAATCGCCATTAAGCAGATCGTTCTCAAGCAAATACTTCATCACCGCCGGGGTGCCGCCGATGTTATGCAGGTCTTCCATCACATAACGGCCACTGGGTTTGAGATCGGCCAGAAACGGTACCCGGTCACTCACCGCCTGGAAGTCATCGATGGTCAACGGCACTGCCACCGATCGGGCCATGGCGATGAGATGGAGCACGGCATTCGTTGAGCCGCCGAGGGCAATAACCATAACCATGGCGTTTTCGAACGCCGCCCGGGTCATGATGTTGCATGGCTTGATGTCCTGTTCCAGCAAGTGACGTATGGCTTTACCGGCGACGAGGCACTCTTCTTTTTTTTGTGGATCGACCGCCGGCGTTGAAGCGCTGTACGGCAATGACATTCCCAAGGCCTCGATGGCGCTGGCCATGGTGTTGGCGGTATACATACCGCCACAGGCACCCGGGCCGGGGCAGGCGTTACGGACGATCTCCTGGCGGGTACCGTCGTCGATCTTGCCGGTAATAAATTCACCATAACTCTGGAAGGCCGAGATAATATCCAGCACCTGGCTGTCACGATGGCCGGGCTTGATGGTGCCACCATAGATCATCAGCGCCGGCCGATTGAGACGGCCCATGGCGATCATGACGCCGGGCATATTCTTATCGCAACCAGGGATAGCGACAAGGGCGTCATACCACTGCCCGCCCATGACGGTTTCCACCGAATCGGCGATGAGGTCGCGCGATTGTAGCGAGTAACTCATGCCCTCGGTGCCCATGGAAATGCCATCGGAGACACCGATGGTGTTGAAGCGCATACCGACCAGATCGGCCTCGATAACACCTTCTTTGACCCAGGCGGCGAGGCCATTGAGGTGCATGTTGCAGGTATTGCCTTCCAACCAGACGCTGGCGATTCCGACCTCGGCCTTGGCCATGTCATTGTCGGTCAGACCGGTCCCATAGAGCATCGCCTGCGAGCCCCCCTGTGACTTCGGTGTGGTGATGCGTGAACTGAATTTATTGAGTTTCTTCGCCATTATGACTCCTGTAGTCACGGCGGTTGCGATTGATCCCGCCGGCAAGTGCGCAAGGATATCAAAAAAACCCGAACCAGGCCGGTTTCGGGGGTAATCTTGCGTTAAAATTCTTGGCATTACTGGTATTACCCTAATCTGTTATCGATTTAATATGTCCACCGAGAAAGTCCGCCTGTCGAAACTCATGGCGCAACAAGGGCTCTGCTCTCGTCGTGAAGCCGATAGCTACATCGAACGCGGCTGGGTATTCGTCGACGGTGAACGGGTCTCGGCCCTGGGCACCAAAATTTTTCCCGACCAGGTCATCACCCTCGACCCACGGGCGCAAACACGGCAACAGGCGCTGGTTACGATTCTGCTTAACAAGCCCGTGGGACTGGTCTCCGGCCAACCGGAAGGGGATTATCTGCCAGCGATTACCCTGATAAGCAGGCAGAACCACGACCGTCATGATCGTAGTCGAACCCGTTTTTCGCCCTCACAACTCGCTGGCCTGGCGCCTGCCGGAAGGCTCGACATCGATTCCACTGGCCTGCTGGTTCTTACCCAGGATGGGCGTATCGCCCGGCAACTGATCGGCGAGGACAGCGACATCGACAAGGAATACCTCGTACGGGTCCGTGGGGACTTGGACGATGAAGGCCTGCGTCTGCTCAATCACGGCCTCGAGCTCGACGGCAAGGCCCTGAAACCTGCCACCGTAAGCTGGCAAAACCGCGATCAATTGAAGTTTATATTACACGAAGGCCGCAAGCGCCAGTTACGACGCATGTGCGAACTTGTCGGTCTCGAGGCCGTCGGACTCAAACGCGTGCGTATCGGTCGTGTCCACCTGGGTAAACTCCCGCTCGGGAAATGGCGTTATCTCGGTGAACACGAAGTCTTTTGAGTGTCTGTTCGACTACTTTGCGGTATCATCTCGCCACGGTGATTTTCGCCGGATATCGGTATGTATTAAAATAATAGTGGCTATCCGTGTATAAATTCCTCCGTTCCCTGCTGTTCCTGTTCGATGCCGAGGCCAGTCACCGTTATGTCTTTTCATTTCTGAGTTTGCTCTATCGTATTCCGGGTCTTCCTGCGCTCTTTCGGCTGCTGTATGCCAATCGTACGCCGTCATTACCGGTGACAGCCATGGGACTGACATTCCCCAACCCTGTCGGGCTCGCTGCCGGGCTTGATAAAAACGCAAGCTATGGGCGTATGCTGAACGATCTTGGCTTCGGTTGGCTGGAACTGGGGACCGTTACCCCACGACCGCAGGAAGGCAACCCTCAACCAAGGTTGTTTCGTTTAGCAAGTCAACACGCCATCATCAATCGTATGGGATTTAATAATGTCGGCCTTTCACAATTCACTGACAACCTTGTACACAGCGGGAAGCAAGGCATTATCGGAATCAATATCAGCAAGAATCGCAGCACCGCCAATGAGTCGGCAATAGATGATTACCTCCAGGGACTACAAACTATGTATACCTATGCCGATTACGTGACCATTAATATCTCATCACCAAACACACCCGGTCTGCGCGACCTGCAGGCGGAGGAACAACTCGATGACCTGTTGGCAGCGTTAAGGCAGGAGCAAATAACGCTCGGGCGCACGCGCCGGGTGGTAGTACCGATCGCCTTGAAGATTGCACCGGACCTCGACGAAGGGGCCTTAAGGGTCATCGCTGAACTGGCACGAAAACATAAAATCGATGGCCTGATTGCAACCAATACCACACTGGCGCGAGACGGTGTTGAAGACCACCCGCTGTCTACTGAAAATGGGGGTCTGAGCGGCCGGCCACTGAAAGAACGGTCGACCAGTGTCATTAAAACCCTCTATGCCGAGCTGCAAGGTAAAATCCCGATCATCGGTGTCGGTGGCATTGAAGACGACAGTGACGCCTGGGAGAAACTGGTCGCCGGTGCGGATCTGGTACAGATTTATACCGGTTTTATTTACCAGGGCCCGGCTATCGTGAAGAAGATTGTCCGGGGGTTGCATAGCAGGGTGCAGGCGTTGGGGTGTGAGACGTTGAAGGAGGCGGTTGAAAAAGCGAGGAGCGGGGTAAGACTCATTCGCTAGCGTTCACCGAATTCAAGTTAGCGGCAACAATTGAACTGTAAAATGGTAATGTCCATGAAGAACGATTATACCGCTGTTGTAAAACATGAAGATGATTGGTGGGTGGGATGGATTGAAAAAGTCCCCGAGGTCAATTGCCAGGAAAGAACCTACGAAGAATTGAAAGAGACTTTGGAGGTTACGCTAGAGGAAGCATTGGAATTTAACCGACAGGATGCGCTGACCGCTGCTGGCAGCCGGTTACGTGGAACGCTAGCCCCCAGCAAGCTGGAATGAATATGTCTCACGATCACAACCATAAAATAGGCAATTACAATCGCGCCTTTGCTATTGGCGTTATACTCAATGTCATTTTCGTTGCCATTGAAGCAGGCTATGGAGTTGCAGCAAGTTCTTTGGCCCTGATTGCAGATGCCTGGCATAACTTAAGCGATGTGCTAAGCCTATTGCTCGCCTGGGGTGCCAGTTTTCTGGCTACGAAAGCCGCAACAGAGAAAAGAACATATGGTTTCCGAAAGGTAACGATAATGGCTTCTTTAGCCAGCGCAATATTGCTACTTGTCGCGCTGGGCGGTATTACATGGGAAGCCATTGGCCGATTATTCGATCCAAAACCGGTTGAGGGGATGACCGTTATCGTGGTTGCTGCCATTGGCGTTGTTGTTAATACAATCACAGCGTTGCTTTTTGTATCCGGCCAGAAACATGATTTGAACATCAGGGGTGCATTTCTCCATATGACCGCCGATGCTGTTGTTTCATTTGGTGTTGTCGTGGCGGGTATAATCATCATGGTCACAGGCTGGTTGTTGATTGATCCTCTAATCAGTCTTCTTATCGTAGTTGTTATCCTCGTTGGCACATGGTCTTTGCTCCGTGATTCGATGAGTCTTGCCATAGATTCTGTTCCTAAAGGCATTGATATTGCTGTAATAAAAAGATACTTAACCGATATCGAAAACGTTTCTCAGATACATGATCTACATATTTGGTCTATGAGTACAACGGAAGTTGCTCTGTCTGTCCATTTGATTATGGTTGACGATTCCTTGAACAATGGTTTTCTACCTGAACTCCAGCAACAATTACAAGATCGTTTCAACATAGGACATGCTACGATTCAGGTTGAAAGACAAGATGATAGTCCCTGTATGTTAAACAAGGACGTATGCATATAAAAAATCTAACAAGACGCTACACTTACCGTTTTTTCGCTGCCCTCAAAAACAAACGATTAGAGTAATAATTTTAAGTGTCAACGATTACACAAGAAGTAACAGGACAGCCAGAACCCGTGTCATTTTCGGAGGCCTTAATCTATTGGCTCAAGCTGGGATTTATCAGCTTTGGTGGACCGGCAGGCCAAATAAGCATGATGCACCAGGAGTTGGTAGAGAAACGGAGATGGATTTCCGAACATCGCTTTTTACATGCACTTAATTACACGATGGTACTCCCGGGACCAGAGGCGCAACAATTAGCGACCTATATCGGCTGGTTGATGCACGGTGTATGGGGTGGCATTGTCGCCGGTGTTCTATTTGTTATACCGTCACTATTCATTCTCATCGGTCTAACATGGGTCTATCTGGCCTATGGCGATGTACCGGCCGTAGAAGGTATATTGTACGGGATTAAACCCGCTGTTACGGCAGTCGTTGTTTTTGCCGCCTACCGCATTGGCTCCAGGGCCTTGAAAAACAATGTGCTTCGTGCCTTGGCGGTATTGGCGTTTATCGCGATTTTTGCCTTTGATGTCCCTTTCCCCTATATCGTGCTGATGGCCGGCATCATTGGTTATACCGGTTCACGTTTCGCCCCCGATAAATTCAAGGTGGGTGGGCATCATGGGGATTCGGAAAATTCCTACGGTCCCGCGCTCATTGATAATGACACCCCTGTTCCAGCGCATGCACGATTCAAATGGAGCCGGTTAGTCGCATTCGCTTTAGTCGGGCTTGTTATCTGGGGTGCTGCCATGGGGTTGCTCTCAAGAACCTATGGTTGGGATGGCACGCTCACGCAAATGGGTTGGTTCTTTACCAAGGCAGCGCTTGTCACCTTTGGCGGCGCCTATGCGGTCTTGCCCTATGTCTATCAAGGTGGTGTCGATCATTATGCCTGGCTAAGCGGGGCACAAATGATTGATGGTCTTGCCCTTGGAGAAACAACCCCTGGCCCGTTGATCATGGTTGTCGCCTTTGTTGGCTTTGTCGGCGGCTGGACCAAAGAGATTTTCGGGCCTGAAATACTTCCCCTGGCGGGTGCGGCGGGTGCGGGTATCGCCACACTATTCACGTTTTTACCGTCCTTTCTTTTTATCCTGCTTGGCGGACCGGCGGTTGAGGCGACCAGAGGTGATGTTAAATTCACGGCGCCGCTAACGGGCATTACTGCTGCCGTGGTGGGTGTCATTCTCAATCTGGCGGTCTTTTTTGCCTACCATGTGCTTTGGCCCCAAGGGTTCGAGGCACCATTTGAATGGTTTTCCGCCTTGATAGGAGCAGCTGCGTTTATTGCCTTGTTCAGATACAAGGTGGGTATTGTTACAGTTATTGGCGCCTGTGCTGTCGTTGGTTTGGGTTACTCCCTGTTACTGTAGTCAATAAGGATAAAAGGGCTTGTAGGGCCCCGAATTTAAGTTGACCCCTGAAAATCAAAAACTCATCCTTGCCTTGACGTGTACACTAATTGTACATACACTATAGTTTATAGATATTTATGGATGTAGAGTGGAACCCACGGAAGGCCGCCGAGAATCTTCGAAAACACGGCGTTGATTTTGCAGATGCTG
>FXBF010000947.1_pt1 | contig 10116 bp, 9 predicted proteins | sample 5335321 | NCBI WGS metagenome assembly FXBF01 (sample SAMEA103928391, study PRJEB20085) | sediment metagenome | isolation source: sediment | reverse complement strand
TCTCAACCACCCGAGGGTGGCGAGGATCGTGGCTGAGTGGCTGAGCGAGTCCTAGGCTTCATACCAGCCCGTATCTGACCCACCACCGCACGGTACAGTTGCGGCCCCTCGGACCTGGCATTCTGGAGGGATCCCTGGAGCGCTGCCATGATCAATGCTGCCTGGGCCTCCGGCTTCCCCTGGAATTCAATAGTGCCGACGGATCTCCCTTTCGTCAGGACTCCCGCCAGCCACCCCCTCACGTACTGCATCATCCCATTGATCCCCGTCCGGACCCGCTCCGGCAGCACGTTGTGCTCCGGTTGGAAAGCTCCGGCCGGACAGATCTTGCCACCCGACAGCATGATATCCGACGCCAGAGCGAGGTATGCCTCCAGCCGATCCCACGGCTGATCGTACAGCTTCGTGATCTCGTCGAGCCGCCCCTTGTACCATTCCCGGTAGTACTCGGCCAGGGCGATACCCAGATCCTCCTTGGTCCGGAAGTGGTGGTGGATGGAGGCCTTCCGGATCCCCAAGATATCGGAGATATCCTGATAGCTGAACGAGCTGAAGCTCCTGGACTGAAGGAGATCAGCCGCCGCCTCGATGATTTCCGCCCTGCGATCAGGCATGGTACCAACCTACCTACTAGTAGGGTGATATGTTAGAAGAAGGTCTGAGATACCGGAGAATCTCCTCCGCCTGCTCTCCCGCCCTGGTGATGCAGGCGTTCATGCTGACGCCGTAGTAGGAGCTTCCCGTCACCCAGAGGCCGGGCAGCCGTTCGAGTCGTTGGTGGATCGTGTCGAGCCGCTGTTGATGTCCGACCGTGTACTGGGCGATGCCGTTGGGGTGGCGGTAGATGCGGGCCAGCACCGGCTCGGCGTCGATGCCCATCGTGGTGCGGAGATCTCTTCTCACGATGCCGAGCAGCGTGTCGTCATCCAGCGTCACCGCTTGCGGATCGTGCGCGCCGCCGATCATGACTCGCAGAAGCACCTTGCCGTTGGGCGCGCGGCCGGGAAAGAGACTCGAATCCCAAAGACAACCCAGGATGCGCGGCCCCGTTCCGCGGGGCACCAAGAACCCGAAACCGTCCGGCGCACCTCCGATAGCTTCCGCCTCGTATCCCAGCGCGACCACCGCCAATCCGGCGGAGCGAATGGCGCACAGCGTATCAGCCAGCGTCGCATCGAGCGGTTGCACCAGCGGCACCGCCGGCGCCGCCGGCACGGCGAGCATCACGGCATCGCACTGGAGGCTTGCACCACCCTCCACAACGACATTCCACGGTTTCGCGCTCGGGCCGCCGGTGGAGCTATCCCGTTTGATGCGCTTGACGGTGCATCGCAGCCGGACCGAGTCACCCAGTTCCCGAGCCAGCGCGCTCACCAGCACATCGAGCCCGTCGTCGAACGACGTGAGGGTACCGCCGGGCCCCGCCGGGCCGCCGGGCTGCGTGAGTTCCTCGACGTCCTCGCCGCGCCCCCGCATCACGGCTGCACGCTTTTTCGCCGCCCGCCTCTCCCTGCCCCGCGCCATCATCGCCTTGACCAAGCTCCCGTGCTTCGCTTCCATCTCCGCCATCTTGGGAAACGTGCTGGCAAGGCTCAGTTCATGGATGTTGCCGGCATACACGCCCGACACCATGGCGTCGATCAGGACGGTCGCCGCTTCGTGTCCGATGTGTCGCTTGCCGAACTCGTAGACGGTCTCGTCGCGACCCGGCTTTGAAAAACCCGAAAGGGGCTCGAACAGGATGCGCAATCTGCCGCGGAGGCTGAGAACCGGACTCGCGAGAAATGCAATCGGATTCGTGGCGAGCAGGTTGAGCCGGCCGTGTCGGTACAAGAACCGCTTGGCCGCTCTCTCATCCGCCGGCTGCACTCGGCGCTCGAGCTTCAATCGCTTCACGAGGGCCGGCGTAGTGGGAACGTTGTCGAGGTAACCGTTAGGTCCGCACTCGATGATCCAGCCGTCGTCCCGATCGGTGCGAATGTTGCCGCCCACACGATCCCCACCCTCGAGCAACAGTACTTCGACGCCACCCGCTATTTCGCCGGCTCCATCCCTGATGTGTAGCGCCGTCGTGAGTCCCGCCACGCCTCCACCGATGACCACTATGCGCTTCACGGTGCGGGGGACTCCCCTTCCCCCTTTCCCTTCAGACGAGCGATCACCAGGTCGCCCAGCACGTCCCACAACCGGGGGTCGTCATTGAACTGCGGCACCACGTGGTATTCCTTGATGCCGGCGCGCACGGCGTCATCGCGGAACAGCATGCCAATCTCGTATGTGGTCTCTATGTGATCGGACACGAACGCGATCGGCCACATGAGCAGGGCGTCGTGTCCCTTGGCGGCCAGTTCCCGAATGACCTCCGGCGTGCCTGGCCCGATCCACTTCACCGGTCCGGTGCGGCTTTGGAATCCCAAGTGGACGGGCGGCGGATTCTCGAGGCGTGCGAGCACCCCGTTCATCGTGCCCCTGATCTGCTCGACGTAGGGGTCGCCTCGGTCGATGAACTTCTGGGGCAACCCGTGCGCGGATACCAAGAGTTGCACCCGGGCGCGAACGTCGGGCGGCAATCCGTTCAGCGCGTCGGTGAGGCGCTTGGCCCAGAGATCGAGATAGGCCGGATGGTCGTGCCACGAATTGATGAACGAGAATTTCATGTCCATGCCGAGTCGCTCGGCAGCAGCCAGGAGATCGCGCTGGCTGCTGCCGGTGGTGGCCTGGGTGTAATGGGGGTAGAGGGTCAGGCCGACGACCCGCTGCACGCCGGCAGCCGACAGTTCACGCAGAGCTTCGTCGGCGAAGGGATGCCAGTAGCGCATCGCCATGCCGACCTTGGGAACATCGGCGAGTCGCGCGGTCAGCCTTTCCTGCAAGCCCTCCATCTGGATGGTGGTCCAGTGCACTATCGGCGAGCCGCCTCCAATCAAGCGGTAGTTCTTTTTGACGTTCTTGAGCCGCGTGTAAACTATCAACCTTCCCAGCAGGGCTTGCCCCAAGGCTCCGCCCGGGAGCTCGATGATTTGCCGGTCGCCGAAGATGTTATAAAGGAACGGTCTGATCGCCTCTTGGCGGTCCGGCCCACCCATGTTCAACAACAGCACGCCGACCTCCGCCGCGGCGGGACCGTTCCGGGCCATGGAGAGCCCAGTCGACACATTGCGCCGGTTGGGCCAGCGCGGAAGCGTCGTGTATTCCGTCATGGATGCGGTGTGCGCCATAGTGACTGTATTCGAAGTTAGTAAACGGCGCGGGCCTGTGGGGTGGCGGCTCTTTGGGCCAAGACCCCTAGACGGTGCGGGAGAAGATCGGCTTGTCTCGCTGCTTCGCCTCCAGGTACCGATCGAACGCCATGCACACGTTGCGCACGAAGAGGCGGCCGGCATCGGTCACCGTCACCGCGTCGCCGGTCAGCTCTACGAATCCCGCCTCGATCGGCTCCTGCAATCGCTCCAACGAGACGGCAAAATAATCGTCGAAGGCGACACCGAACAGCTCCGCCACCTTGGCCTTTCGCACATGGAAGTTGCACATGAGCTGTGTGATGACGTACCGGCGAATCCGATCGTCCTCATCGAGCAGATAACCCTTCGACACCGGCAGGCACCCATCGTCGATGGCCGCGTAGTACGCCGAGAGTTTTTTCTCGTTCTGGAAATAACCCCGCTGCACGTCACCGATGCCTGAAACACCAAATGCTATCATGTCCGAAGCAGGTTTGACCGTGTAGCCCATGAAGTTGCGATACAGGCGGCGGTTGCGCGCCGCTTGCGCCAACTCGTCTTCCGGCAACGCGAAGTGATCCATGCCGATGGGCTCATAACCCGCTTCGAGAAAACGCTCCATCGCCATCAGATACAACTTGAACTTCAAATCCGGTGAGGGCAGCTCGTCTTCGTCCAACTTCTTTTGGTGCCCCTTGATCCACGGAACGTAGGCGAACGAGTACACGGCCACCCGGTCGGGCCGCAGCTCGATCACTTGCCCGAGGTTCTTGTCGAACGTCTCCAATCGCTGCCGCGGGAGTCCGTAGATGAGGTCGAAGTTGATGCCTTCGGCAAAACCCACTTTGCGAGCGTATTCGATCAGCGCCCGGGTCTGGTCGACCGTTTGATTTCGCGTGATCGCCTCCTGCACCTCGGGCGTCAGGTCTTGTACGCCCATACTGAGCCGGTTGAACCCAAGCTCCACCAGGCAGTCCAGATGTTCCGTCGTCGTCACGCGGGGATCGACCTCGACGGCGATCTCTGCGTCTGATTCAAAAGTGAAATACCTCTTGAAGTGTCCGAACAGATCGCCGAGTTGGTCCGGCGTGAAGTACGTAGGCGTGCCGCCTCCCCATTGCAGTTGGGCCACCGTACGACGCTTCGAAAGGAGTGAGGCCACTAAATCGATCTCGCGTTTCAGATAGTCGAGGTACTTTGCGCCGATGTCGAGATGCCGGGTGATAACCACGTGGCAACCGCAAAAGAGACAGCGGTGCTCGCAAAAAGGCAGGTGGGTGTAAAGGCTCAGCGGCGCGTCCGGCCCGCGGGCGTCCGCCTTAGCCAACCTGTCGCGGTATGCGGCTTCATCCACTCCCTCATGGAATTCGACGGCCGTCGGATACGAGGTGTACCTGGGGCCCGGCTTGTCGAAACGCCTGAGGGTTTCCTCCGTGACCGTGTAACGGTTAGTCTGCATATTACACCTCACCGCTCGGTTCTTTCATGCACGTAATCAACAAGGAGCGCGACCGCGTCGGGGTCCGTGGTTCGCTCTATCCCGTGGCCGAGATTGAAGACATGGCCCGGTTGTCCACCCGCTTCTGCAAGCACTCTGTCGATCTGGCTCCTCAGCTCATCGCGGGGCGCGAAGAGCGCTGCCGGGTCGAGGTTGCCCTGAACGGCGATCCGGCTTCCCAGGAGGGACCGGACGTTGGAGAGCGGCAACCGCCAGTCGACACCCACCACGTCGACGTCAACGGTTGCCACGTCCTCCAGCAGTGTCGCTCCCTGGTTGGGAAAGTAGATCAACGGCACGTCGAGCGGCTTCAACGCCTCGATCACACGGGCCACCGCCGGGAGCGCGAAGCGGCGGTAATGTTCCGGGCCCAACAAGCCCGCCCAGGAATCGAAGATCATGAGCGCCCTTGCGCCAGCCGCAGCCTGCGCGCCAAGGTACGACGCCATCGTGTCGGCAAGCTTCTCGAGCAGTTGACGGGACGCCTCAGGCTCGGCGAACAAGAAGCTCTTGGCGGTGGAAAACGTCTTGGACCCCCGCCCCTCCACCAGATAACAGAACAGGGTGAACGGCGCGCCGGCAAATCCTATGAGCGGCACTGTCGACGGCAGCGAGCGGCTCACTTCTCGCACGGTCTCGAGTACGAACGGCACGCTTTCCTCGGGATCGGGCACGCGCAGCTCCTCTACCCGGGCCGCGTCGCGGATCGGATTGGTCACGACGGGGCCCGGCGAGAAGTCCAACGAGACACCCATCCCCTCCACCGGTGTCATGATGTCGCTGAAGAGGATCGCCGCATCCAGGGCGAACCGCCGGGTCGGCTGGAGTGTGACTTCCGCGGCCAGCTCCGGCGTTTTGGTGAGCGTGAGAAAATCCACCGCGTCACGAACCGTCCTGTACTCCGGCAGATACCGTCCGGCCTGCCGCATGATCCAGACCGGCGTGTAGGACGTGGGCTCGGAGCGGCAAGCGGCCAGAAACGTCGGCGTCTCGGTGGTGGTGTTCGCGGTCATGAGCTGAAGACTTCCGCCAATACATCACACGCGGCGTCGAGAGTGCGATCGATGTCTGCTTCGGTGTGGGCCGCCGAAAGAAAGAGCACCTCGAACGGGCTGGGCGCGAGATAGACGCCCCGCTCCAGCATGCCCCAGAAGTATCGCGTGAAAGCGTCGCGGTCGGCGGCTGCAGCCGAGTTCCAATCGACCACGGGTTGCGTGGTGAAGAACACGGAGCCCATCGAGCCGACACGGTTCCACGTGAGCGGATATCCCTCGTCGCGCGCGAGTGTGCTCCAACCACGATCCATCATCTCGCCGAGGCGCTCGATCTGCTCGTACACCTCGGGGTGTTCACGCAAGTGTGTCAGCGTGGCGATGCCGGCTGCTGTGGCTAGGGGATTGCCGGAGAGCGTGCCGGCCTGGTACACCGGGCCGTCGGGGGCTATGTGCCGCATCAGGTACTCGCTGCCGCCATAGGCACCCACCGGCAGCCCGCCCCCCAACACTTTCCCCATCGTCGTGAGGTCAGGAGTCACACGGAACCGTTGTTGGGCGCCTCCCGGCGCGACGCGGAAGCCGGTCATCACTTCGTCGAAGATCAGCAGCGCTCCCGTGCGGGTGCACAGCTCTCGCAGTCCCTCGAGAAATCCTTCCGCAGGCGGCACGCATCCCATGTTCCCTGCAACGGGCTCCACGATCACGCACGCGATGGCGTCACGATTCGCATCGAACAGTCGCTCGACGGAAGGCAGGTCGTTGTACTCGCCGACGAGCGTGTCTCCCGCGGTAGAGTTCGGAACGCCGGGGCTCGACGGAACGCCGATGGTTGCCGCGCCGGATCCGGCCTCGACCAGGAAGATGTCGGCGTGCCCGTGATAGCCGCCGCGGAACTTGATCACTTTGGATCTGCCGGTGACCGCGCGCGCGAGACGAGCCGCGCTCATCGTCGCCTCGGTGCCGGAGTTTACCAGTCGAACGACTTCCACCGAGGGAACGATGTCCACCACCAGCTCCGCCAGCTCCACCTCCGCCTCGGTGGGCGCGCCGAACGACGTTCCGCTGGCGATGGCGCGCTCGACCGCTGCGCGCACTACGGGGTGATTGTGACCCAGAATCATCGGACCCCACGAGCCCACATAGTCGAGATAGGCGTTGCCGTCTATGTCCCAGATGGTCGCGCCGGCAGCACGCGCCACGAACACCGGGTTGCCGCCAACGCCACCGAAGGCACGCACGGGTGAGTTGACTCCGCCGGGTATGGTGCGGCGCGCTCGCTCGAACATGCGATCGCTGTTCACACGCTGCTGCAATGTCTCTTGCCTGGTCACACTCACTCTTATTCCTCCCGCAGCCACCTAGCGGCATCTTTGGCGAAATACGTCAGGATCATGTCGGCCCCCGCCCGCTTGATCCCCGTGAGACTCTCCAGCGCCGTGCGCCGCTCATCCAACCACCCTTTCTCTCCCGCCGCCTTGATCAGCGCGTACTCCCCCGACACCTGATAGGCCGCAGTCGGCACGCCGAAAGCCTCCTTCACCCTCCACAGGACGTCCAAGTACGGCCCGGCAGGCTTGACCATCACGATGTCGGCGCCCTCGTCGAGATCCAACTCCACCTCGCGCAACGCCTCGTCTCCGTTGGCGGGATCCATCTGATAGCCGCGCCGGTCTCCGAACGCAGGCGCCGAATCCGCCGCGTCGCGGAACGGTCCGTAATATGCCGACGCGTACTTGGCGGCATACGACACGATGGGAACGTGTGTTAAGTTGTTGTCGTCGAGCAGCCGGCGAATCACCGCGACGCGGCCGTCCATCATGTCACTCGGCGCTACGGCGTCGGCTCCCGCCTGGGCGTACACGAGTGCCGCGCGAGCGAGGAGCGGAAGGGTGGCGTCGTTGTCCACCTCACCCGAAGCCGTCAACAATCCGCAATGTCCGTGATCGGTGTACTCGCACAAGCAGACGTCCGCCCAAACCAGCAGATCGGGCACCTCCTTCTTGATCGCACGAATCGCCCGAGCGACGATGCCCCCGGAATCGTAGCCTTCACTCCCCTTCGGGTCCTTGCGCTCCGGAAGGCCGAAGAGAATCACCGCGGGAACGCCGAGGTCGTACACCTCGCTCGCTTCCTGTACCAGGCGGTCTACCGACAGCTGGGCGACGCCGGGCATGCTGGCAACGGGCGTCGAAACATCGTCACCATGCACGACGAACATCGGATAAACGAAATCGTTCGCCGACAGAACGGTTTCGCGCAACATCCGGCGCCAGGTCGCCGTCCGGCGCAAGCGTCTGAGACGGTTTTGCGGAAACGACATCCCTCAGTTGCTCCCCTCATTGAAAACAGTCACTACGGCGTCAACCAAACCGTCGAGAGTGGAGGGGTGCGCCACAGCAGCTGGTGACACCCCCGTTCGTTCGAGCGCTGCGGCGGTCGTAGGTCCGATGGCGACCGCGGGAATTTGCTCGAGGATTCGGGCGAAAGTGTCCCTCCCGAGAACTCTTCGCAGTCCGGCAACGGTCGACGGGCTCGCAAACGTCACCGCATCGACACAGCCGGACTCGATGTCCCCGACACAAACCCGCTTATCGAGAGAAGATGGAGTCGTTTCGTACGCGACAACACGGTCTACCTGTGCGCCCAAACCGGTGAGACCGTCCGGAATCGTCGAGCGGGCGATGGAACCGGCTGGAAAAAGTATGCGGGCGCCATGGGCCACGTCGTGTTCCGCGAACGCCGCCACCAGGCCCTCCCCGCCAAACTGCTTCGGCGTAACGTCCACCGGCCAGGTTGCCGCTCGCAGGGATTCGGCCGTGGAGTCGCCCACCGCGGCAACTCGCAGGCCATCCGGAAATCGGTCGACGTGACCGGTTACGGCGTCCACCGCCCGGGGACTCGAGAAAACAATCCAGTCGTATCGTGCTAGGCTCGCCAGGGCTTTCTCCAAGGGCCCCGGGTCTGCGGGGGGCAGAATCCGCACCACTGGCCAGTGGCGCACAACGGCACCGTGGGCGGCGAGCTTGGCACCCAGCGGGCCGCCGGCAGCTTCGGCTCGAGTCACGACCACGCACCGACCACCGAGGGGTGACTCGTGGACCGTTGGGACCTCCACCCCGGCCCCGCGTCTCGATGCCGGTTCTTCCCTCATCCCGCGTCTCCCGTGGTGGCGCGGATCTCGTCGAGGATGACCTCAGCGCCTCGCCCCAAGAGTTCCTCAGCCAGGCTACCGCCGATTTGCTCGGCTTGGTCCGAAGGGCCTTCCCACGTTCCTTCGACGCTCCTGGTGCCGTCGAGTGACGACACCACGGCCTGCAGCGTGAGCACCCCGTTTGTGACCGTGGCGAGAGCGCCCACCGGCACCTGACAGCCACCCTCCAACCGGCCGAGCAAGGCTCGCTCGGCGGCGGTTGCCTGCCGCGTGTCGGCATCATCGAGTTGGCGGACCCAACTCAGAACATATTCGTCGTCCTCACGCACTTGCAGCGCCACCGCCCCCTGGGCCACCGCGGGAAGAACGCGCTCCAGGGGCAGGTATGCGGTTATGCGGCTCTCGAAATCCAAGCGCTTCACGCCCGCGGCGGCGAGGACGATCGCATCAAACCGGCCTTCGCTCAGCTTGTGGATCCGCGTCGGCACGTTACCCCGCAGATCCACCAACTCGAGATCGGGACGCCACCGTCTGAGAAGCGCCCGGCGCCGCAGGCTGCTCGTGCCGATGCGGGCGCCCGGCGTAAGGTCTTCCAGCGGAATCCCCCCGTGACTCAGCAACACATCCCGGGGATCCTCCCGCTCCATGACGGCTCCTATGACGAGGCCCCGGGGCATCTCTGTGGCGAGGTCTTTGAGGCTGTGGACCGCGACATCGACTTGCTCGTCCAGTAGCGCCTGCTCGATCTCCTTGGTGAAAAAGCTCTTTCCCGGGATCATGTGCAGCGGCATGTCCGTTATCCGGTCGCCCTCGGTCTTGATGTATAGCAGCTCCGGCGACGGCGCTCCGGCCAGACGACCGATGCCCACCACCACGTGGTTGGCCTGCCAGCGTGCCAGATCGGAGCGCCGGGTACCGATTCGAAGACGACGCGATGAGGCGGTCACTCCGACCCGTGCCTGTCGTCGGACTCGATCCGGCTGCTCTCGGGCGCCTCCGGAGAGAGCTGGAACAGGTCCTGCACTGCGGATAGCTTGGTGACGCCTTCGGCGGTCGACGTGCCCAGCTCCTTGATCCGGATGGTCGGACGGTGCAGCAGTTTGTTGATGAGAGCATGCGTGTATCGGTCGAGCATTTCCCCCTCGCCGCGGTGGAAGTGCTTGGCGTGTTTGTGCGCTTCGCGACGGCCGATTTCTTCGAACGACCGGCGTAGCGCTCTGATCACCGGCGTCACCGCGAGCGTGGCGTACC
>FXBF010000946.1_pt1 | contig 10125 bp, 9 predicted proteins | sample 5335321 | NCBI WGS metagenome assembly FXBF01 (sample SAMEA103928391, study PRJEB20085) | sediment metagenome | isolation source: sediment | reverse complement strand
CTTGTGGATCAGGCGCTAAAAGCAGGTTAAAGGGGAAAGGAGAAAGGGGAAAGGGGAAAGGAAAGATTAAAGATTAAAGATTAAAGACTAAGGACGAAAGACGAAAGACTTAAGGAGTGTTTTGTGGGAATTGAAATTAAAGTGCCGGTGTTGCCTGAATCTGTGATGGATGCCACGGTGGTGAAACTGTATGTACAACAAGGAGATGCAGTGGAACGTGATGCGCCTGTTATGGATCTTGAAACGGATAAGATTGTGCTTGAAGTTCCGGCGCCCGAAAAAGGCGTTATCAGTAAAATAAGTACTGAAGTTGGAGCCGTCGTAAAAGCCAATGAAGTTCTTGCCGTACTGGATAACAGCCAGACAGCTAAGACAACCGAGAAGAAACCCGAAACCACACAGAAAAACAAAAAGTCTGCTGTGCCAGTAGCAAGTCCTGCGGCGGAAAAGATTGCGGGCGAAAACAGCATCGACCTCTCTATACTCACGGGCACTGGCAAGGGACAGCGTATTACGAAACAGGATGTACTTAATCTTATCGGTCAACAGAACATTGACAAGCCGGATGCAACAAAAGCGATAAACAAAGCTGTTAAACCTGAAACAGCACCCTCAGCAAAGCCCTCTGCAGACACATCGCAACCAACTGAAAGACCTCAACGGCGAGAGCCAATGTCTCGCCTGCGGCTGCGTATTGCTCAACGTCTGTTACAGGCACAACAGGAAGCAGCAATCCTCACAACATTTAATGAGATCAATATGCAGGCCGTAATGGACGCACGGGCCCATTACAAAGATGAATTTGAAAAACGCTATGGTGCTCGTCTTGGCTTCATGTCATTTTTTGTCAGGGCCTGTGCCCAGGCGCTGCAGAACTACCCCATCGCCAACGCTTCCATAGACGGCAATGACATAATCTATCATGACTACATAGACATTGGCATCGCCGTCAGTTCACCACGGGGACTGGTTGTGCCGGTCCTGAGGAATGTTCAGAATTCCGGCTTTGGTGATATCGAAACACAGATTCTCGATATGGCTCAGAAAGCGCGTGACGGCAAACTGACCCTCGATGATCTAACAGGTGGAACCTTTTCCATCACCAATGGCGGCGTCTTTGGTTCCATGTTATCAACCCCCCTGTTGAACCCGCCACAAAGCGCAATACTTGGCATGCATAACATCAGCCCGCGCGCAATGGTTGATAATGGTGAAATTGTTATCCGCCCAATGATGTATCTGGCACTTTCCTATGACCACCGGCTGATAGATGGCCGCGATGCAGTACAATTTCTGGTGAGTATCAAGCAGGACCTGGAAGACCCTTCACGGTTGCTTATTGGTTTGTGATATTGGGGTCAGACTTGATTTATAGATTCATAAAATCAAATCTGACCCCAAGAGACTATAAATTATGGAAACAAAATTCGACGTAATTGTAATTGGCGCAGGCCCTGCCGGCTATGTTGCCGCCATACGCTGTGCCCAACTGGGTATGAAAACAGCCTGTATCGATGACTGGCTCAATCAGCAGGGCAAACCGGCGCTGGGTGGCACCTGCCTGAATGCAGGCTGTATCCCATCAAAGGCCTTACTGGAAAGCTCTGAATATTACATAGATTTGCTGGATTCATCGGTTCACCCTGGCATCAGCATGAAGGATATTGCACTTGACCTTGTGCAGATACAGGCTGAAAAAAACCGTGTCGTTAGTGAGCTTACAGGTGGTATCGAATCTCTGTTCAAGGCAAACGGAATCACCTCCTTTGCAGGCCGGGCGCAATTGCTGGCCAACAGGCAGATCATTATCACTCAGAAGAACAGCAAAACCAGCAAAAAACTCTCTGCCAGTAACATAATCATTGCAACCGGTTCGCGTCCAATAGACATACCTGCAGCAAGGATAGACGGGAAAATGATTGTAGATTCGCAGAGTGCACTGAACTTTGACCAGGTACCCAACCGACTCGGCATCATCGGTGCCGGCGTCATCGGACTGGAAATGGGCAGCGTATGGCAGCGGTTTGGCTCGAATGTGACAATACTTGAAGCTCTGGATAGTTTCCTGCCAGCAGCAGACAGAGACATAGCTGCTCTGGCTCAGGTAGCATACAGGACTCAAGGACTGGAAATCAAAATCGGGGCCTGTGTAACAGCAAGCCAGACCCATAACAAAAGCGTTACTGTTTCTTTCACCGAAGCGGATGAGTCGCATGTCCTGGAAGTAGACAAACTGATCGTAGCGGTTGGACGCCGGCCTTACACAGAAGGTCTGGCACCTGCTGAGACCGGGTTACTGGTGGATGAGGGCGGCTTTATCCATGTGAACGAACACCTGATGACCAACCTTCCCAATGTCTATGCTGTGGGTGATGTAGTCCCCGGCCCCATGCTGGCACATAAGGGCTCAGCGGAAGGAATTGCCGTCGCCGAACACATTGCCGGCAACATTGGCCGCGTCAATTACAGCACCATCCCATCCATCATCTACACAGAGCCCGAAATCGCCTGGGCAGGTCAAACTGAAGACAGCCTGAAAAAATCCGGCATCAACACCCGCAGCGGCAGCTTCCCGTTCAGCGCATCGGGCAGGGCAAGAGCCATGGGCAAGACATCAGGCATGGTCAAGATCATCACCGAAGAAAAGACTGACGAAATCCTTGGCGTGTACATAATCGGCGCCCATGCCTCGGAGCTAATCGCCGAAGCCGTGCTGGCAATGGAGTACCGCGCCACCGCAGAAGACCTGGCACTAACCATTCACGGCCACCCCACCCTGTCAGAGACCGTACACGAAGCCGCACTGGCAGTGAACGGTGAGGCAATCCATATAGTAAACAGGAAAGTTTAAAGGTCAAAGGCTTTTCACCACAGAGGACACGGAAGTCACAGAGGTTTTATTGCTTGCCTGTCTAATTTTCTTTAAGGAGATTGGAGTTAAACGAAAACTTCGGGTAATTGCACGCTGCCCACAGCAAAAATATTTTTCTTTCCTCTGTGACCTCCGTGTCCTCTGTGGTGAATATTTTTTGACCTTTATTTTCGCGTTTCCGCAGCAAGCACAGTATTTCGCAACAACATGGCCACGGTCGTCGGCCCCACTCCACCGAGTCTTGGTGTAATCCAGCCAGCGACTTCTGCGACTGATTCGTCGACGTCTGGTATCAGTCTTTTTCCCTCCCAGCTAATACCACCGCTGATCACTGCAGCACCTGGTTTGATCATATCGGGCATTACTATGCTGGGGACACCGGCCGCGGATATGACGATGTCTGCACGCCGGGTAAAGTAACTCAGGTCTTTAACACCTGAATGGACAACAGTCACAGCCGCATTAGCGCCTTTCTTTTTCATAGTCAGCAGCAATGAAAGGGGACGGCCCAGCGTAGGTCCACGACCAATAATGACGACTTCCTTTCCTGCCACATCAATCCCATAATGAATGAGGATTGCCTGAATACCTGCTGGCGTACAGGGCACCGGCCCGGGCTCCTGCAAAACAAGTTTTCCGAGATTAACGGGATGCAGGCCATCTGCATCTTTAGCTGGGTTCATGCGCATCAGCGCTTCATGAAAATCTAGCCCTTTCGGAACCGGGTATTGAACAATATAGCCATCTACCTGATCATTATTGTTGAATGCATCGACCGCGTCGAGTAGCTCCTGCTGACTGGAAGAAGCGGAAAGCTCCAGATGAAATGAGCGAATACCGGCATTCTCACAGGCCTCGTGTTTCTTTCTTACATAACTTGCACTGGGACCGTCATCACCAACGAGTATGGTGCCAAGTCCCGGCTGTACACCTTGCGTAGACAGTCCCTCAACGCGCTTGCGTACATCCGCAATTACAGCCTCTGCGACTTCTATGCCGCCAAGTAATTTTGCAGTCATTGATTATCTCTTTTAATTGTTGCGTAGACGGGTGGCTTTATTACTGACTATTCTAGAATGCAGCGGCATGAAAAGGCAATATTTGTATTAGTTTCAAGTTCCAAGTTTCAAGTTCCAAGTTTCAAGAATGATAAATCTAAAACAGAAAGACTAAAAAGCATTTACCATAGAGGACACAGAGGTTCACAGAGGTTCACAGAGAACCAAAAATTCTACAGCTTTACCCTTACCAACGGGAGTTCATTGTAATAGCTCAGCTTCAGTTCCTGGCCTTTTTACAAATATCTAGTAACACAAAAAACCCTCTGTACCTCCGTGTCCTCTGTGGTTAACTGATTTTGGCTTCGACTTGACCCTTGAAACTTGGAACTTGGAATTTGAAACTTGAAACTTCATATTTTTAACTATTAGCATTAATTACCATCGCTTTTAAGATGGTATAATTTGACGATCTAATAGAATTGACCGAAAAAAAGGACAGCTGTGAAGAATATTTTGTTATTCATATTCCTGCTAGGCAGTGCCCCTGCTTTAGCAGAGACGGGATATATCACCGATCAATTAAAAATCACCCTGCGCAGTGGTGAAAACACCACCTATAAAGTCGTCCGTATGCTGCCTAGCGGAACAGCAGTCACTATATTAGGGCGCAACAGCCAAACCAGCTACGCTGAGGTTCGCCTGGCCGATGGCACAACCGGTTACGTACTTAACAGGATGATACTGAGTGAGCGACCTGCACGTGAACGACTGGCTGAAGCCGAGCAGCAACTGGTAGTATTGCGCCAGGAACCCGGGAAATTAAGCAGCCAGCTTGCTGACCTGCAAGAAACACATGGGGTACTACAAAGAAAGTATACAGAGATAGAAATTGAGAATAATGAGCTCAAACAGAAACTCAGCAGGCTGAACAAAGTGGCCCGCGAGCCTTTACGAGTAGCCGGAGAGCGCGATGACGCTATCGAACGCAGCCAACAACTGTCTGATGAGCTTGATATGCTCAGGCTAAAGAATCAACGGCTAACAGACAAAACTGAACAGAACTGGTTTCTGATTGGCGGGGGTGTAGTCATTGCCGGCATTATCCTTGGTCTACTTCTTCCTCACATGAGAGTAAAAAAGCACCGATCAGAATGGGGTGATTTCTAAAACCAGGTAAAAGGGGAAAGGGGAAAGGTTAAAGCTCAAAGCTCAAAGGTCAAAGGTCAAAGACAATCTACAACAAATACTTTTTCAGTTTTCAGTTAGTATAAGTGAATTATTGTGGGAGGTGCGCCCTCGCGGCGAATTCTTTTGATTTTATCTGTAATCCTAAAACATTCGCCGCGAGGGCGCGCCTCCCACAATAAACCCAAACAACCGGTCGATGCAACTCTATTAGTTCAGATCTAATCTGACTCTTCGACTTGCATCGAAGAGAGTTGCCCGTTTTGATAAAGGTGTCTAAATCTTTATTTCAAAACAAAGGTAACTCTCTATGCTACATACTAACAATCCAGGTATTAAACACAAAGCAGGTTTACTGAATCTGGCCGGAGAACTCGGAAATGTTTCCACGACCTGCAAAGTGATGGGCGTCCTGCGTCACTCTCAACAATAGCTCCTGCATTGTTTTCGGTCTATGTACCAGACTCGACTCTACCAACTCCATCCCTGGGCTCGTACCGCCTACTTCCCTGTAGGCGTTCGCGGAAATGACAGGGTGCGCGTGTAAACGATCATTACTCCCGCCCGGATTAACTTGCAAACGAATCTAGCGATTCCTACAATACCAGTACAATAAAAAATCCAGGTAACAATTATGATATCAAGTTTCAATCCCACACCAAGAACCTTGATGGGCCCCGGTCCGTCAGATGTACACCCGCGCGTATTATCAGCACTGGGCCTGCCTACCATTGGTCATCTTGATCCCGAGTTTGTGTCGATGATGGACGAGGTTAAGGGGCTGCTGCAATATGCCTTTCAGACCAAAAACGAATTAACCATCCCGGTGTCGGCACCGGGTTCTGCCGGCATGGAAACCTGTTTTGTCAATATGATTGAACCGGGAGACAAGGTTGTCGTCTGCCAGAACGGCGTTTTCGGCGGACGCATGAAAGAAAATGTTGAACGACTCGGTGGAATCGCGATTATGGTCGAGGACGAGTGGGGTAAGCCTGTTGACCCGCAAAAAGTGGAAGACACCCTGAAGGCCAATACCGATACCCGGGCTGTCGCCTTTGTTCACGCCGAAACCTCAACCGGTGCAGCATCGGATATAAAAACCCTGTGTGAAATCGCTCACAAACACGATTGTGTGACCATTGTCGATACCGTGACCTCACTGGCAGGCAACGAATTACGTGTGGATGACTGGGGCGCGGATGCTGTGTATTCAGGCACTCAGAAATGCCTGTCCTGCACGCCGGGACTCTCTCCAGTCACCATGAGCGCGCGAGCCGTTGAAATCATCGAGAATCGTAAAACCCGGGTGCAGAGCTGGTTTCTCGATCTGAATCTGGTCATGGGTTACTGGGGAAGCGGCAAACGCGCCTATCATCACACCGCGCCCATCAATGCCCTGTACGCCCTGCACGAATCACTGCTGATGTTACAGCAAGAGGGTCTGGAAAATGCATGGCAACGTCATATGAATAACCACCTGGCCTTGCGTGCCGGTTTAGAAGCCATGGGTCTCGAATTCATTGTCGAGGAAAAATTCCGCTTACCGCAATTAAACTCGGTGACCATTCCACAGGGTGTTGATGAGGCGCAGGTGCGCACCCGACTATTGAAGGAATTTAACCTTGAGATCGGCGCCGGTCTGGGTACCCTGGCAGGCAAGGTTTGGCGTATCGGATTAATGGGCTACAGCAGTCGAGCCGAAAACATCATGCTTTGTCTGAGTGCACTGGAAGCGATACTCAGTGATATTGGGGCAGATATTAATACGGGAGTAGCCATCGCCGCCGCCCAGAAACAGTTGGGTGTATCGCGGGCAAAGCATTTATTGCCGGAATGACGGCATTCGCAGCAAGCTGCGTGGACACAACCCCGGAAAAGTTAAACCATTTCTGCCTGTTTCGTGCTTTTTGATTTTAATTGCGACAATACTTGCTCAACAGTCTCGCCAATGTCGGCGGGGTTACGCACGACATGCATGCCGAGTTCTTCCATGCGACTCATTTTTACATCGGCTGTATCGGCATCACCTGAAATTAATGCCCCGGCATGACCCATTCTGCGGCCCGGGGGCGCTGAAATTCCAGCGACAAAACTGATAATCGGCTTGCTCATGTTTGTCTGTGCCCATAGGGCGGCATCCACCTCCTGAGGACCCCCGATCTCGCCGATCATAACCACCGCATCCGTTTCCGGATCCTTCTCGAAGGCATTCAACACGGTAATAAAGTCACAACCATTAACGGGATCGCCACCAATACCAACACTGGTGGACTGCCCCAGGTCTCGCTCGGTCATTTGTTCAACCGCCTCGTAATTCAACGTCCCCGAGCGCGACACCACACCAATACGGCCGGGTTTATAGATGTGTGACGGCATAATGCCTACCTTGCATTCACCGGGCGTGATAATACCGGGAGTATTTGGACCGATAATAATGGCCTCATGGCCGATGAGATAACGCTTTACACGCACCATGTCATGAACTGGTATACCGTCGGCAATGACCACGATGATTTTAATGTGGGCGTCGATGGCCTCCATAATGGCATCGGCGGCAAAGGCGGGCGGCACGAAAATAGCCGAAACATCGGCACCGGTTTCCTGCACCGCGGCTTCCACGGTATGAAACACCGGTAATCCAAGGTGGGTGCTGCCGCCCTTACCCGGCGTAACACCGCCCACCACCTGCGTCCCACCCTGAATAGCTTCCTCGGCATGAAACGAGGCATGTTGCCCGGTAAATCCCTGGAAAATAACTTTTGAATTTTTTCCGACAAACACACTCATTGTTCTTTCTCGTTAATCACTTCGATAATCTTTTTCGCCGCCGTATCGAGTTTCGCTGCCTTGATATATTCCAGACCCGATTCCTCCAGTATGACCCAGCCCTGTTCGACGTTTGTGCCCGCCAGTCTCACTACAACCGGCACCCTGATCTCCTGGTCGCGTATAGCCTGTACGATCCCATTTGCTATCCAGTCACAGCGATTGATTCCGGCAAAAATATTCAGCAGGATTCCTTTGACACTCGGGTCTTCGAGCACGATACGAAATGCGTTTGCAATTTTTTCCGGGGACGCGCCTCCTCCGACATCAAGGAAATTTGCCGGACGCCCCCCATGTAGTGCGATTGAATCCATTGTCGCCATGGCCAGTCCGGCGCCATTTACGATACAGCCAACATTTCCATCAAGGGCGATATAATTTAACCCGTGCCCCGAAGCCTCGATCTCTTTGGAGTCTTCTTCATCAAAATCACGAAGGTCGGTAATGTCGGGATGACGAAAAAGAGCATTGTCGTCAAAGGTCATTTTTGCATCCAGTGCTACCAGCCTATCGCCTTCAACCAGTGCTAATGGGTTAATTTCTGCAAGCAAGGCATCCTTGTCACGAAAACACCGGTAAAAGCGCTTCATTAACTTCACGCCAGCCTGCATATGTTTATCTACCAGACCAATACGTGCGCATACCTTGCGGCATTGAAACTCATGAAGACCTACAGCGGGATCGATGATTTCCCTGATTACTTTTTCCGGGGTCTCGCGGGCCACCTCCTCAATATCCATGCCGCCCGATGACGAGGCAATCAGGGTGATGCGTTGGGTTGCACGATTAATTATCAGTCCCAGATAAAACTCTTTTTCGATGTTAAAGGCTTGTTCAACCAATACACGTTGAACCAGATGTCCATTGGTGTCAGTCTGATGTGTCACCAGCCTGGAGCCAATCATCTGATCCGATAACTTCTGAACTTCCTCGATTGAATCAGCGAGTTTTATCCCGCCACCCTTGCCGCGGCCGCCGGCATGGATTTGCGCTTTCACCACCCAGCATGAACCGCCTAACTCTTCGGCAACGGATCCGGCATGACTAATGGTATGGGCAACACGTCCCGCCGGAACCGGCACGTCATAATTTTTTAGCAGTTCCTTTGTCTGATATTCGTGAATATTCAAACTGATCTCCCGCGTTTATAAGCGCCCCAATTTATATTGGTATATTGGCGCAAATTTATAATTGTGTATCTCGATTAAATCTGGTCTGACTTGCCCACAAGCACACGGGCTTGCCGGATTGATGCGGCATCAATTAATCTGCCTTCAAGCGTGACCGCTCCCTTGCCCTCCGCTGCCGCTTGCTCCATTGCCTTTAATATACGGCGTGCCCGATCAACCTCCGGTTCTGATGGTGTAAACACCTCATTGGCCAATGCAATCTGGGAGGGATGTATCGCCCACTTGCCCTCGACTCCGAGAGCCGCTACCGACCGTGCAACCGATAGATAACCGTCGGTATCTGAAATATCACCAAACGGACCATCGATTGGCCGCAGGCCATAGGCACGACAGGCCACCACCATACGTGACAGCGCAAAATGCCATTGATCCCCCCAATGGCGTTGTCGCTCACCGTTCTCATCCGCATCAGTCAGTATGGCGTAATCGGGATTCGCGCCCCCCATCTGGGTTGTACGTGCCTGGGTGGAGGCGGCATAATCCGCCACGCCGAATACCATCGCTTCCATTCTTTCCGGACAGGTTTGTGCGATTTGCTCGACATTGGCCATGCCCAATGCTGTTTCAATCAGTACATGGATGTTTATCGGCTGAAGATTCATTGCTGCCTCGATCTGTTCCAGCATTGTCGTTACATACAAAATATCTGACGGCGCCCCAACCTTGGGTATCAGAATCGTATCCAGCTTATCGCCTGCCTGCTCAACCACATCAACGATATCCCGATAACAATAATGGGTATCCAGACCATTGATACGCACGGACACCGAACACTGCGACCAATCGTAGGAATTCAGGGCGGAAATCACATTCTTCCGAGCCTGTTCCTTATCATCGGGGGCGACTGCGTCTTCAAGATCGAGGAATACGAGATCAGCGCCGGCAGTGGGCGCTTTTTCAAGCATACGGGGATTACTTCCAGGCACAGCAAGCTCGCTGCGATGTATCCGATTTTTAACGGCCATAAACTACTCTGCAAGAAAAATTATAACTCTAAAAAAAACAGAAAACTTTATAATTGTCTTCTAATGTCTTCTAATGGGGGAGTAAG
>FXBF010000945.1_pt1 | contig 10125 bp, 7 predicted proteins | sample 5335321 | NCBI WGS metagenome assembly FXBF01 (sample SAMEA103928391, study PRJEB20085) | sediment metagenome | isolation source: sediment | reverse complement strand
CCGGCGCTATGTGGCCGGGGCGCCTCGGCACAAGGTCACGTTCGAGTACGTGATGCTCGACGGCGTCAACGACGAGCCCCGGCATGCACGCGAGCTGGTCCGGCTGCTGGCAAGTGTGCCCGCCAAGATAAACTTGATCCCGTTCAACGGGTTCGCCGGCAGCCGCTATCGGCGCTCCGGCCCGGCCACGATAGACCGATTTCGGGAGGTATTGCTGCGCGCCGGGCTTATGACGGTGACCCGCAGGCCCCGCGGCGAGGATATTGCCGCCGCCTGCGGTCAGCTTGCCGGACGGGTGCAGGACCGCACCCGCCGTAGCGTCCGCCAGCGGCCGCTGGCCGTAGGTGCGCCGTGAGCCCTGTACTGCGCATTTTTGGTGCTATCCTCTTAAGTATCGCGCTTGTCGGCTGTGCGACGGGCAAACGCAAGCAGGAAAAGGCCGCACTCGACCAGCGGATCGACAGCATCGTCACGCTGAACACCCAGCTGGCGGCGGTCTATCTGCAGCGCAACCAGCTGGAGGTAGCTCTGGAAAACATCTCGAAGGCGCTGGCATTGGCACCCAAGGACCCTCGTGCCAACAACGTCATGGCATTGTTGCAGTGGCGGTTGAAGGAGTATGAAGAGGCCGATAAGTATTTCAAAAAGGCATTGGAATCGGATGCCAAGAACTCCGAAGCGCACAATAACTATGGTGCGTTTCTATGCGAGCGGGGTTATGTGAACAAAGCCGTCGAGCAGTTCAGGGCCGCGCTCACCGATCCGCTGTACCCGACGCCGGCGCAGGCCAACTTGAACGCCGGGCTATGCCTGATGAAGAAGCCGGCGCCACTCGATGCCGAGGTGTATTTTCGCGCCGCCTTGCGCATCGCCCCCAAGCTGCCGCAGGCACTCTATCAGATGGCACTGATCAGCTATGATACGGGTAGGACGTACTCGGCACGCGGGTTTATTCAACGCTACTTCGAGGTCGGCGAGGACACCCCGCGGAGCCTGTTGCTGGGGGTAAAGATCGAGGATGCCTTGGGATACAAAGATGCCGAGGCAAGCTATGCCGTGAGGTTGAAGGGCAAGTTTCCACAGTCTCCCGAGGCGCAGCGCCTACGAGGACTGTCGTTGAAAAAGCAGAGACCATGAGCGAAACAGAGATACCGACTCCGCAGCAAACTGATAACGGGCCGGGCAAGCAGCTCCACGATGCGCGCGTACAGGTGCGGCTTAGTCGCGAGCAGGTCGCCGAGATGTTACATCTCTCGCCGCAGCAGATCGGGGCGCTCGAGAGCAACGACTTTAAGAGCCTGCCTGGATCGACCTATGTGCGCGGCTATTTGCGCAGCTATGCCCAGCTGCTGGAGCTGCCGGTAGACGAGATCGTTGCGTCTTACGGGCGCTTGAACGGTGCGTACCGCGCGGCCCGGCTGAATGCGTTGGCGCCTGAACCGCAGGTCACGACCCGGGACGGGTCGGTCAAGTTCGCAACGTTTCTGGTCGTGACCGTGCTTATCGTGCTTGCTGTCGTATGGTGGCAAGGACGCAATAATCGCCTGCTGTTCGATGGTCCCGTCGGCGGTGTGTCGGTCACGAATGGTGCCAACGACAGCGCATCGCCCGGGCCTGCAGCGACGGTCGATCTCGGTACTGCACCGGCGGCGTCCTGGCCTGAGCCCGGGTCCTCGCCGTCAGCGCTGCCGGCCGTGGCACCGTCGGCCACCGGCGTCGATGAGGACGCCAGTGGCCAGGGCTTGCCGGCAAGCGAACCTGAGGCGGCGAGCGAATCGACCACGGCCAGCACCACGGCGCTCGTCGAGCAGGGTCGTGCGCCGGGCGCGGTGCAGACCTCGGCAGGGCGCGACGCGAATCCCGTCGAAACCATTGATGAGTCTGCCGAATCGCAGGCGGCGACCTCGCCTGCGGGGGCGAATCAGGCCCGCCTCGTGCTTACGACCAGCGAGCCGGTGTGGGTGGACGTGCGTGATGCCCGCGACAATCGGCTGGTTTACAAATTACTGCCGGCCGGGCGCAGGGTAACCGTGTTCGGCACTCCGCCGTTGAAGGTATTCCTCGGCAATCCCGGGGGGATCACGGTGGAGTACGACGGCAAGAACATCGACCCCATGCAGTTCAAGCGCGGCCGCGTCGCGCGATTTACGCTGGGCGCGACGACGGCGAGTGACAATTAGAAGATTTCCGATCTCAACGGTATAACGGAACGACACCTACGCGAGGAGCAGGGCACGGCGCGGCCGAAACAGATCGTGTCTCCGGCCCGCGTGCATTGAGGCTACCCCAGTGAGCAAGCTGATTCAGGCCATTCGTGGAATGAATGACCTGCTGCCCGAGGCTGTTGCCCGCTGGCAGCAGCTCGAGTCGGCAGCGCGCCAGGTGCTCGACAGTTACGGCTACCGGGAGATCCGCCTTCCGCTGCTGGAAAAAACTGAGCTATTTTCGCGCTCCATCGGCGAACTCACGGACATTGTCGCCAAGGAGATGTATAGCTTCGAGGATCGCAACGGCGAAAGTCTGACATTGAGGCCGGAGGCGACAGCAGGGATTGTGCGCGCGGGCCTCGAGCATGGGCTGCTGCACAACCAGATCCAGCGGCTATGGCACGCTGGACCCATGTTTCGCCACGAGCGCCCGCAGAAGGGGCGCTATCGTCAGTTTCACCAGATCGATGTCGAGGCCTTCGGGCTCGCGGGACCGGATATCGATGCCGAGCTCATCTTGTTGACCGCGCGTTTGTGGCGCGTGCTCGAGATCGATGGGCTGGCGCTGGAGATCAATTCGCTCGGTACCCCGCAGGCACGGGCGAGGTACCGCGAAGCGCTCGTTCGCTACCTGGAATCCCGGCGCCAGCAGCTGGACGAAGACAGCCTGCGACGTCTGGAGCGCAACCCGCTGCGCATCCTCGACAGCAAGAACCCGGCCATGCGACCTGTGATTACCGACGCCCCCGATCTGCTCGAGTACCTGGACGGCGAGTCACGTGCGCACTTCGAGGGGCTGAAAGGCTATCTGGACGATGCCGGCATCCGGTATATCGTGAGCAAGCGGCTGGTCCGCGGGCTCGACTATTACACACGCACCGTATTCGAATGGACCACTGATCGGCTCGGGGCGCAAGGAACGGTGTGCGGTGGCGGGCGTTATGATGGGCTGGTGGAACAGCTTGGCGGCAGGCCGACGCCGGCAACGGGTTTTGCCCTCGGCCTGGAGCGCTTGGTGGATCTGCTCGCACAACGGGGCGACGCGGGCACGCAGACGCGGCCGCAGGTTTACCTGGTGATACTGGGTGATGCATTGGCGTTGCCGGCCATGGCGTTTGCCGAACGCCTGCGCGACCAGGGGCTACGCGTCCAGTGCAATTGCGGCGGTGGTCTGTTGAAGACTCAGCTCAAGCGCGCGGACCGCAGCGGGGCACGGTTCGCACTGCTGCTCGGGGAGGAAGAGGACCGGCAGCAGAGCGTGAGCGTCAAGGATCTGCGGAGCGACCTGGCGCAACGCCAGATTGGGCAGACCGAGGCGGCCGAGTTTCTGAAGCGCCAGCTTGGCTGAGGCCGCTGCATTCGCCGGAAAAGCATGATTTAATTTACCTCGTCGCATCGGTGGCCTGTGGAATCCGTACCGGTCTGAGCCCGGCATGGGCGGCGGCGCGCTTTGCGCGCCGGGATATCGCCTGGTGCCAGGGCGCTGGGGCGCTAGAGATTCGGAGACGAAATTGAGCGAGACTTATACCGAAGACCAAGAAGTCGAAAAGCTGAAATCGTGGTGGAAGACTTACGGCAATGCCTTGTTGCTCGGCGTTGCACTGGGGGTCGCCATTCTTTTTGGCAACAAGTACTGGACCGCGCAAAAGGCGCGGCGCGCAGAAGCGGCTTCGGCCGTTTATGACCAGCTCGTCACCGATTTCGGTAAGAAGGCGTTTGACAACGTGCGTCAGTCGGGAGCCACGCTGATCGACGAATACGCGGGCACGCCTTACGCCGGCCTCGCAGCGATGATTCTGGCCCGCGTCGAGTTCGACGAGGGCAAGCCGGAGGATGCACGGCGCCAGTTGCAGTGGGCGGTCGACAACGCCACCGATGAGGGGGCTCGCCATGCGGCGCGGCTGCGGCTGGCCCGCCTGCTGATCAACGACAACGAGCTGGACAAGGCCCGGGCGCTGATTGAGGTTGAGGACATCGCGGGGTTTGAGGCGGATTACTATGAGCTGCGCGGAGATATCGAAGCTGCTATGGGCAACAAGAGCAAGGCGCGCGAGGAGTACGAGAAGGCACGCGAGCGCCTGGGAGATTTTTCGTCTTACCGCGTGGTGCTCAACATGAAAATCGATGATCTGGGTCCGGACGAAACGCAGTGAGACGCGCCCTGGTCATCATTGCTCCCGCGCTCCTGCTGTTGGCATGTACTGGCGGCAAGAGCAATGTCGAGCCGCCCTCGCCACTGGTCAAGTTCACGCCCACAGCGAAGGTAAAAAAGATCTGGTCCACCGATATAGGCAAGGGAGAAAAGAAAAAGATTGTCACGCTGGCGCCGGCGCTGGACGGCAACGTTCTTTACACAACGGATCCCGCGGGTCGGGTGAGCGCACTGGCCGTTGATACCGGACGTGACAAGTGGCGCGTCAAAACGGACGAGCCTGCCGGGGCGGTCGGGTTCGGCGAAGGGCTGGTATTGCTGGGGACCAAGAAAGGCGAAGTGATCGCGATGGATCGCGAAAACGGTGACGTGCGTTGGCGTGCCACGTTGTCGAGCGAGGTGCTTGCGGCGCCGAGCGCCAGTAACGGCGTGGTGGTGGCGCAAACGATCGACGGCAAGGTCTTCGCTCTGTCTGCGCAGGATGGCATGCAGCTGTGGTCACAGCAGCGCGCGGTACCGGCGCTGAGCCTGCATGGCACGAGCACACCCGTCATCTATCGTGGGCTCGTGTTCGCCGGTTTCGCCAGCGGCAAGATAACTGCGGTCGAGCTCGAGACCGGCCGCCTGGTGTGGGAGCGTGCAGTGGCCTACCCGCGCGGGCGCAGCGAGATCGAGCGTCTGATCGACGTGGATGCGCCGCCATTGCTCACGGGCGACAGCTTGTTTGCGGCCAGCTATCAGGGCCGGATTGTGGCCATCAATATAGAGAACGGGCGCGTACGCTGGTCGCGTGAGCTATCGACTTACTCGGGGATGGTTGCGGACGATCGCAACGTGTACGTCACTAATGCGGCCGGCGACGTGCTGGCGTTGGATCAGGGCTCGGGGGCCGCGTTGTGGAAGCAAGACAAGTTACGTGCACGCATACTGAATGGCCCGGCGGTGACGGGCGAGTATGTGGTGGTCGGCGATATTCAAGGTTACGTGCATTGGTTGTCGAAAGAAAATGGCCGCTTTGCGGTGCGCTCGCGCTTGCGTGGCGGCGCCATACGCGGCCGAATGATCGCGGCGGATAACACGCTATTCGTGCAGAGCCAGGGCGGGGTGGTTGCAGCCCTGCGCGTCGAACCTCGCCCGACGCGCAACTAGCAGCCACGCTGGTCCTCGCGGCTGTCAGGAGTGGCGCTCACACCAGGCAGTAGCGCAACTTTGCGGGCCTAGCCGGCGTGAGCGCGGTCCGCAGCGCGCCGGCAGCAGCAACCTTGATTTTTGGCTTTCTGCCGATTCGATGCCTATATTTTGGTAAACACGAGCGCGTTTGAGCGTTCGCTGCCCGCGGATCGGCGTGTGTCAGGTGCCTCATCATGAAACCGGTAATAGTGCTGGTCGGGCGGCCGAACGTCGGCAAATCCACTCTGTTCAATCGGCTGACTGGTGGCAGGAGCGCGCTGGTTGCGGCGGCGGCCGGGCTTACGCGCGATCGTCAGTATGCCGCAGGGCACGTGGGCGATCGCTCCTACCTGACCGTGGACACGGGCGGTCTTTCCGGCTGGTCGCCCGGCGCGGCGCAAGTCGGAAGCGGGCCTACCCTGGTGGATGCGATGTCCGCGCAGGTGCGGCAGGCAATTGCGGAGGCGGACGCCATTATTTTCGTCACGGACGGCCGACAGGGCTCGAACACGGAGGACCGGGAGATTGCCGAGGCCCTGCGCAAGCAGCGCTCGCCTGTGTGGCTCGCCGTCAACAAGACGGAAGGCATGGAGCTGCACGTCGCCACCGCCGAGTTTCATGAGCTCGGATTGGGTGAGCCGCTGGCCATCTCGGCGGCGCACGGCGACGGGGTGGCGTACCTTATAGATCGCGTGCTGGACGGTTTGCCGCGCGTCGAGGAAGACCAGAAGCACGAAGAGCTCCCGGTAGTGGCTGTAGTGGGGCGGCCCAACGTGGGTAAGTCGACGTTGGTCAACGCGCTCCTGGGGGAAGAGCGCGTCGTAGTGTTCGACGAGCCCGGGACCACGCGTGACAGCATAAGGGTAACGCTCGAACGCGGTGGTCGACGCTATGCTTTGATCGACACCGCCGGTGTCCGGCGCCGTGCGCGGGTGGCCGGTGTAGCGGAAAAGTACTCCGTAATCAAGGCGCTACAGGCGGTCGAGGCGGCAAATGTGGTGATCTTGCTGCTCGATGCGCATACCGGGATCGGCGAGCAAGACGCGATGCTGGCCGGGTTCATCGTCGAGCGTGGCCGTGCCGTCGTATTGGCGGTAAACAAATGGGATGGCCTGGATCTCGCGCAGCGCACCCGCATCAAGGACGAGTTGCACAGAAAAATGCCGTTCCTCCAGTTCGCGCGCGCTCACTATATCTCGGCTCGTCACGTCACCGGTATAGCGGATCTGTTTTCCTCGGTTGACCGGGCTTTCGCCTCGGCCCACGTGACGTTGCGCACGCCGAGGCTCAACCGGGTACTGCAGGGTGCGGTTCAGGCCAGTGCCCCACCGCGCGCGCGCGGCGGCCCGGTGCGGCTCAAATATGCCCATCAGGCGGGGAAGAACCCGCCGCGGGTGGTAATTCACGGCACCCGGGTGGACGCTGTGCCGCCATCCTATCGCCGCTATTTGTCGAAGGCGGTGCGCCTCGGCTTCGGGCTGGAGGGGACACCTGTGCAGATCGAGCTGCGCCCGGCGCACAATCCGTTCGCGCAGCCGGCCCGGCAGCGGTCCAGGAGGCTGAAAACCAAGGGAAAAGCGACAAAGCGACGAGGTGCGCGATAAACCGGCGAGGCGCCAGTAGATCTCCCGTTCATCGGCGACGGACGGGCAATCGAGATGGCATCTTCGTTGCAAGTATGGGGCACGGGATCATGGACCCGAAAAATAAGGCGATCGGCGCCGCGTTCGACCGCGCGTCGCGCCGTCTGCGATCAGGAAGCGTTTTGGGAGTATGACCGGATATCACAAAGACGCCCTGCCAACCGGGTATCAGCTTGCTGAATACACGATCGAAACTGTCCTCGGGCACGGCGGTTTCGGTATCACGTATCTGGCGAAAGACATGCAGTTGGGAACGCAGGTCGCCATCAAGGAGTACCTCCCGCATGATTTCGCGCTACGCAACGGCGCGACCACCATCGTCCCCAACCTCGAGGGCGAGACCGTGGTTACCTATCAGTGCGGCCTCAAGGAATTCTTGCGCGAAGGCCAGTCGCTCGCTCGTTTCAAGCATTCGAACATCGTGCGGGTCCTGCGATTCATCGAGGCCAACGGCACCGCCTACATGGTCATGGAGTACGAGCAGGGCAAAAGCCTGGCCGTGCATCTGAAGCACAACAGCGCGCGTCTGGATCAGGCCGAACTGTTGAGCATTTTCCTGCCGATCACGAACGGCCTGCAGGCCGTGCATGAGGCCGGCATGCTGCATCTGGACATCAAGCCCGAGAACATCTATCTGCGCGAGGACGGCACGCCGATGCTGATCGATTTCGGCTCCGCGCGCCAGGCGCTGTTGGGTCCCGGACAGAGCCCGATGGTGGCGCTGACCCCCGGGTATGCCCCCATCGAACAGTATCCCGATAACGGTAAGCAGGGACCTTGGACCGACGTGTACGCGCTCGGCGCCAGCCTCTATCGCAGTATCGGAGGCCAACGGCCGATCGCGGCGCCCGACCGGCAACAGGCCGTGCTCAAGTATCAGAATGATCCATTGCCATCGGCCGCACAAATCGGCAGCGAGTACTATCCGGCGTACGTTCTGGACTCGATAGACTGGGCCTTGCTCATTCACGCCAAGGAGCGCCCGCAGACTGCGCGCGAACTGCAGGACGCGTTAATGGGCAAAGGCCATACCGCACGACGTGCGAGTGCGCCGCGTGCCGCCATTTTTCGCGCCGGTAAGCCCGCGCCCAGTCATACCACTCCGCCGCGCCCGGCGAAGGCCGCGCGCCGGCCACCTCCACGCCGCCGCTCCCCTGCGCGCTGGTTCGTGGGGGTGGCGGTAGTCGCTGTCATCGGCGCGGCCCTCGTGTTCCAGGAGTCGACATTGAGAACGTATTTTCCCGGTCTGATGACATACTGGGACCAGCTCGCCGGGTCCGTTGTGGAGACATCTGTGAAACGGACGGGCAAGCCGCGCGGCAAGCGTGGGCAATCGCGCGCCGCGTCGTCGGTCGATGGGGTCGCCGAGGTCGAAGCTGCGGCGGCGCCGGACACTGAGCGGGGCCGTGGCCGAGCTTGGGGTCCGGGGCGTAGGCCATCGATGGCCTCGCTGCGCGTCGAGCTCGCACGCACGCTAGCGGGCCACAAAGATTGGGTGTACGCGGTCGCGTTCGCGCCGGATGGCCAGAGTCTGGCCTCGGCTGGCTATGATCGGACGATCCGCGTGTGGGACGCCTCGACCGGCGCGCTGAAGCGCGTGTTGCGCGGCCATGAGCGCTCGATCAACTCGGTGGCTTACTCGGCGGACGGGGACTGGCTGGCTTCCGCCGGCGACGACGGTACGGTGCGATTGTGGGAGGCGCGCACGGGCCGTGCGCGCGGTGTGCTGCAAGGCCCCGGTTATGCCGTCTACGCGGTGGCGTTTGCGCCGACGGGTACGCGGGTCGCCGCCGCGGGTAAAGACCGCTCGATCTTCGTCTGGGATGTCGAGAGCGGCGAGCTGTTGTACACCTTGGAGGGCCATCGCGATGATGTGCACGCGCTCGCGTTCTCGCCGAACGGGAACATGCTCGCCTCCGGAGGTGCCGATCGAACCATCAGGCTGTGGAATCTGGTTAAACGTCGGCCGGCGGCCACGCTCGCGGGACACAAAGACATCGTGCTCGCGTTGGCATTTTCGCCCGACGGCGCACGGCTTGCCTCGGGAGGCTCCAAGAGTGTGCTCAAGCTGTGGGACGTAGGCCAAGGCCGTTTGCTGCGCACCTTTACCGGCGTGCGCAACGCTGTGCTTTCGCTGAAGTTCTCCCCTGACGGCAAGTGGTTGGCCAGCGGCGGTGGCGGAAACGATATCAAGCTCTGGTACCCCGATACCGCAAGCCTGGCGGCAACGCTGCGTGGCCACCGCGGCTTCGTGCAGGGATTGGCGTTTTCGCCGGACGGCAGCACGCTGGTCTCGGCGAGCCGAGACCAAACGGTCAAGATCTGGACTGTACAATAATAATATCGTCACCCGTGATCCGTAATCCGTGGACCGTAATCGGTGATCGGTGACCCGTGAACCGTCGTAAAGCAGTAGCGAGTAGCTAGTGCCAAGTAGCGAGGAAATGCAACTGCTGAGCACTTAAGGGGTTTGTGCCCTGGTCAAGCCGAGGTGCACACCTGTGAGGCGTGAAGCGTGAGGGGTGAGGCGCTGGCCGAATGCCGAGAAAGCCGCCCCTCCCCAGCCCCCGATGAGCGGGGAGGAAGAATTGGGGTGTAGTGGCATTGCTTTTGAGCCCCTTGGTCAAGCCGAGCCCGAGTTGCAGACGAAGGGTGGGCCCGAAGAGGCACGAGAGGGATCTCGTGCGTCCGCCCCAGGCACACGGACGTGCCTTGGGCGAACCTTCTGAGCCAAGCGCCGAGCCAGGGAACCCCGGTTTTTGGGGTGCAGAGTCTGGGGTGCCTTTTCTTTCGGTTCCTTTGATCCGCGCCGTCCCTGGCGCGGCCCCCGTTGGGGTCGCTGGCGCGGTCCAATTTCGCTCCAGGCGAAATTGTCTTGTCGCTCAAGACAAATCTGACGGGATCAGATTTGGACCGCCGAAGGCGACCCGCAGGGCGAAGGCCAGGGATGGCC
>FXBF010000944.1_pt1 | contig 10136 bp, 7 predicted proteins | sample 5335321 | NCBI WGS metagenome assembly FXBF01 (sample SAMEA103928391, study PRJEB20085) | sediment metagenome | isolation source: sediment | reverse complement strand
GGGTTTCGGCCGGTATACCAGTTTTTCGTGATCATCGGCGGTAAAATAGAAGCCACCATTTTCCTTGTCCTCAAATAGATCGACCACGGTGTCCATCAGGTCGGTGACGAATTCCAGATCGGTATTACGCCAGCGGGCCTGCAGCAGTTCCAGGATGGCATCGATCAGAAAAACATAATCATCCAGATAGGCCATCAGGTGGGCCTTGCCGTCCTTGTAAGTCGCCAGAAGGCGCCCATCGATATATAAAGTATTACGGACAAAATCGAGCGTATTCTGAGCTGAGTCGATAAAATCCGGGCGATCCAATAAACGTCCACAATGGGCCATGCCCTTGATCATCAGACCATTCCAGGAAGTCAGTATCTTGTCGTCCCTTCCCGGTCGGATGCGCCCCTCCCGTTGCTTGAAGAGTTTTTTATGAGCCGAGGCCAGTTTTTCGAGAACAAGCGGTTCCCCATGACCAAGCTCTTTGGCAATATCGGCAGTGTTTTTTCTGATATGCAGGTGCCACTTACCCTCGAAATTTGGTCCAATCTTAAGTCCATAGCGCAGGTCCAGTACTTTCCATTCATCGGCATCGACTAGCTGTTCAATTTCTTTGGTATCCCAGGCATAGAATTTACCTTCCTCGCCCTCGGAATCGGCGTCGAGCGAGGAACAGTAACCGCCATCGGGACCCTGCATCTCACGTAAAACCCATTCGGCCGTTTCCATTGCAACCCGATTAAATGTGGTATCACCAGTTGCCACAGCTGCATCGGTATAGAGCGAGAGCAGTTGCGCATTGTCATAAAGCATTTTCTCGAAATGGGGAATCATCCATTGTTCATCGACGGCATATCGGTAGAAGCCGCCACCGAGTTGGTCATAGATGCCGCCCGAGGCCATGGCATGCAATGTGTAGCGGGCCATGAACAGGGCATGCCCGTCTTCATTGCCCTGTTGACGGTTAGTCCACCAGTGATGCAGACAGAGATCGATATTACCCGGGTGAGGGAACTTGGGGGCGCCGCCGAAGCCGCCAAAGCGCGGATCAAACGCCTTCTCCAGTTCATTACGGGCAGCGATAATCAGATCAGGAGTGATCACCCCGGATGGTGACCCATTGCCTGATTTTTCGAGGTTGACGTAGACGCTGTTAAGCGTCTGGTTTTGTTTATTGATTTCATCGCGGTGTTCACGATAGAAATCAGCGATGCGTTGCAGGATATCCTTGAAGGCCGGCATGCCATATCGCGCCTCCCGGGGGAAATAGGTGCCGCCGAAAAAAGGTATGTGATCATCCGGGGTCAGGAACATATTAAGCGGCCAACCACCCCCGCGTTGGTTCAGCATTTGGTACGAGGTTTGGTATATCTTGTCGAGGTCCGGCCGCTCTTCCCGGTCGACCTTAATACAAATAAAGAGTCTGTTCATTAATTCTGCGGTAGAGCCATCCTCGAAAGATTCATGTTCCATCACATGGCACCAGTGGCAGGCGGAGTAGCCGATCGATAACAGGATCGCTTTGTCTTCCCTGCGGGCCTTGTCCAGTGCCGCCTCATTCCAGGGATACCAGTCGACCGGGTTATGGGCATGCTGTAACAAGTAGGGACTGGTTTCGTGAATCAGTTGATTGCTGTGTACTTGTGTCGTCATCGATTTATCTTGACAAAAAAAGTCAACTATAACCGCTGCCCGGTTATTTGTCTGCTTTTATCGTGATTTCGTTACCTTTACGCTGGTGTTCGACTACTATCGAAGGCACAAGCTGGGAGATATTTTGTTATCCGCCGGCATCGGAATGAGAAACACATATTCTCTGTGGGCATATTGTTTGCCGAAGCTCCCCATATGATCTGGAAGAAAGAAAAAAAAAGGAAAAGAAAACATCGCCGGCGAAGATCCAGCTCCAAGGTCCGCGCCCTGGAAAAATTTGTCGTCGAGGAGATAGAGGTTACTGACGTCCCGGCACAACCAGTAGGCCCGAAACCAAAGCACCGGCGACACAAAGAAAAAGCGGTATGGCTACCCGATATCAAGGTATTGCTTGGGTGGTTAGTGCTATTGATCGTACTCGTCGGCAGCACATTCTTTATGCGGTCACTCTGGCCACTGGACGAGACCCGTGTCACTGCTGTCGCCTGGGAGATGTGGTCCAGGGGTGACTGGTTGCTGCCCCGGTTGAACGGATCAGTCATTGTAAGCGGCCCGCTAATTTCCTGGTTGATTATAGCCGGCTGGCAGTTTGCCGGAACCGTTGACTGGGTGCCTCGTATCATTCCACCCATATTCGTATTACTGAATCTGATCCTGGTCCGGCAGATTGCGATTTACTTGTGGCCTGGCCGCGACGAGATCGGGCGCTATGCACCACTGATTCTGTTAGGGACCTTCTTCTGGTCGTTCTTCGCGACGCTGGCGCTTCCGGATATGTTAACCGTGTTCTTTGTGCAACTGGCGCTGCTTGCCCTGTTGATGAAGTGGCGCCTGCAAAGCAGATTTATCTGGTTGGTGCTGCTGTCCCTGTCCCTACTATTAGGTATGTTGAGCAGCGGACTGGTCATTCTGATCTATGTGTTACCGTTGATCCTGTTGGTTCCCATCTGGGGCGGTGAGGAAAAACTCCTGCCGTTGGGGAAATGGTTCGGCGGTTCCCTGGTCGCGACCCTGGTCGGATTCGCGGGCTTAGTCGCCTGGCTCTATCTCGCCAGTAAACAGACCGATACTACTTTTATCAATGATTATCTCATCAGCAAGTCAGTAACCGGTGCTTATTCCTTGTTCGATCAGAACCGCCCATGGTGGTGGTCCCTGTTACTGCTCTCCTTGCTTGCCCTGCCATGGATTGTATGGCCGCTGGTATGGATGCGCTTATGGTATATCCGTTCCAGCCGTATGACCTCTGGCCTGGTCTTTTGCATGGTGTGGAGTGTCCCCGCTATCGTTATCTTGATTCTGCTTGGTAACGGCCAACCCCAGTTCCTCCTGCCACTTTACCCGGCATTCTCGCTTGCCGTTACCTATCTGCTGTTTGATGATGAGCTGACACACTATGGCCAGGACCGCGGCTACTCGACCATGAGCATCCCTATTATTTTCGCAGGCGGTATTATGATTGTGCTTCCGAGTTTGCCGCAGGTCGAGATTCTGCCGGCGTTCCTGTGGTTGCTATCACCGTTTGCCGGTTTCGGCGTCGTCGGGCTCGGTATTCTCCTGTCCTGGTTGCCGGTCCCCGAGGTTAAAAAGCGTATTGTTAATCTGGCTGTGGGCAGCGTAATCCTGACAACAGCCGCGTTAGCTTTTGTTGGCTGGAAATTCGAACCACAGTTTAATCTTGCTGCCATTGCGACTTTCATTGGCCATGAACAGTCCCGCGGCACCAAGATCGGCCATGTCGGTGATTATCAGGGCCAATTCCATTTTGCCGGTAGACTAAAACAACCGATCCAGGTAATTAAACCGGACCAGGCGCTGGACTGGTTGCCAAGCCACCCACGGGCCCTGCTCATTACCTATGCCGATAACTGGTCACCGCCCAGCAGCCGGGCGAGACCGGTGATTGATGCACCGTACCGCCATACCCGGGTGCAGATCTGGGAGGCCGCTACAATTACCAGGTAATTCCCTATAGAATACAGGTATGCTGATTGCCCCCGAAATAGATCCGGTCCTGATTCAATTCCCGAGCTTCAGCTTACCGTTGATCGGCGCTGTTAACCTCAAGGTCCATTGGTATGGCATCATGTATGCCGTCGGTTTTCTCGGTGGCTGGTGGTTGGGCGTATTTCGAGCCAAGCGCCCCGGCAGCGGCTGGCAACAGCAGGAGGTCGGTGACCTGCTGTTCTATAGCATCATCGGTGTCGTTGCCGGCGGTCGTCTGGGCTATGTGCTGTTCTATAACGCCGCCTATTATTTTTCACATCCAATGCAGATCTTCGCCGTCTGGGATGGGGGTATGTCCTTCCATGGCGGCCTGCTGGGTGTGCTTGTGGCCGTGTGGTACTTTGCCCGTAAGACCGAACGCGGGTTTTTTGCCGTTGCCGATTTCGTGGCGCCGTTAACCCCGCTCGGTCTGGGTGCCGGACGCATCGGCAATTTTATCAATCAGGAGCTCTGGGGGCGGACGACCGATGTCCCCTGGGGGATGGCGTTTGCCGGTGCGCACCGGAAAGCGGTCGAAATGGGAGCCGGGCCGGACCCTGGCCTGGTGCCGCGACACCCGTCACAACTCTACGAATTCATGCTCGAGGGCGTGGTGCTGTTTATCGTGCTTTGGTTATATGCAGCCAAACCGCGGCCGACAGCCGCCGTCTCCGGCATGTTTCTGGTCTATTATGGATCGTTCCGGATCATTATCGAATTTTTCCGCCTGCCCGATGCCCATATCGGTTATCTCGCTTTCGATTGGTTGACCCTGGGACAGGTCCTGTCATTGCCGATGATCGCCTTTGGCGCCTGGCTGCTGTGGTGGGCGAACCGCTTCTACCGGGATCCCACGGTTAGGGCGTAACGGGTTCCCGTCCGCAGGCCTAGTCGTCATCCCGCCGGACCAGCAGCGATTGCAACACATCCCGGTCGACCCGGAGCTGGAAGGTAATCGGCCGACAACAGACCTGGCAATCCTCGATATAGTCCTGGCTGCCGACGGAGAGATCAACCACGGTCTCAAACCGTTCACCACAGTAGGGACAGTGGATCATTTGAACTGTCATTGCCCTTTGTTTCCATAATCCTCCAAGCAAGTCATTGTACGCCAATAGAAAAATTTCCCGCTTGTCCTGCCGGCAGGGATGTTCTATGCTTGTGAGAACAAAGTGAGAACATCTCATGCTGACCGATCGTCAACGTCAAGTCTATGATTTTATTAGTCGTTACTGGCAGATGCATGGCTATGCGCCGAAACTGCGAGAGATCGGCGAGCATCTCGATATCAACTCACGGGGCACGGTGCACCGCTACCTCAAGGCTCTGGAAGAGACCGGCCTGATCACGGTCGAGCCTGATCGCGCCCGTGGTATCCGGCTGCAGCCGGCCCAGCCGGAGGCGGCTACCAATGTATACACCCTGCCCCTGGTCGGCAGGATCGCCGCCGGCCTGCCGATCGAGGCCATCCCCGGTGAGGATCATATCGACCTGAGTGAATTCTTTGTCAATGCCGACCGCTTCGTCCTGCGGGTGCAGGGCGACTCCATGATCGAGGACGGGATCCTCGACGGCGACATGGTGGTGGTGGAAAAACGCAACACCGCCCGGAACGGCGAGATCGTGGTGGCATTGATCGATCGCGAGGAGGCGACGCTCAAACGCATCCGCCACAACGGTGACGACAGTGTGACGCTGCAGCCGGCCAACAGCCAGATGCCGCCCATGCGTTATGCCGCCGAGCGGGTGCAGATTCAGGGTGTGGTTGTCGGCCAGTTTCGGGTATATCGCTAGCCATGGGCGATATTGCCTGTTACTGGCCGCGGGCCATTATCCATATCGACATGAATGCCTTCTTTGCCTCGGTCGAGCAGCGCGACTTTCCCAAGCTCCAGGGCAGGCCGGTCGGCGTCACCAATGGCGAGGCCGGCTCGACCCTGATTACCTGTTCCTACGAGGCGCGCGCATTCGGCATCAAGACCGGGATGAAAATCTATGAGGCGCGCAAGCTTTGCCCCGCCATCATCAAGCGGCCGTCGCGACCCAAGGTCTATGCCAAGGTCTCGACCCGAATCATGCTGGCGCTGGAGACCATCACCCCCGATATCGAGGTCTTCAGCGTCGATGAGGCCTTCCTCGATATCACTCACTGCCAGCGGCTGCATGGTTCGCCGCAACATATCGCCCGCATGGTGCAGTCCCTGGTCTATCAGGTCAGTCACGGCCTGCCCTGCTCGGTCGGGGTGTCCGGTGACAAGATTACCGCCAAGTATGCCTCGGATGTAAAGAAGCCCAGTGGCATCACCGTCATCCCGCCGTGGGAGGCGAGGAGCCGGCTGCGCGATGTGCCGGTGGAGAAGATCTGCGGTATCGGCCCGGCCATTACCCGGTTTCTGAAACTGCACAACGCTCATACCTGTGGTGATGTTGCCGAGCTGCCGTTCACGGTGCTTGCCCGGCGTTACGGTATTGTCGGCAAACGCATCTGGCTGATGTGCCAGGGCCGGGACATCGATCCCCTGGAGCAGGAGATCGCACCGCCAAAATCGGTTGGTCACGGTAAGGTACTGCCACCGAAGACCATCAGCAAACGCACCCTGCTGACTTATCTCCGGCACATGTGCGAAAAGGTAGCCGGCCGCCTGCGCCGTTTTGATATGCAGGCAGGGCGCTTATACATAGGTATGCGTTGCCAGGACAGCGGCGATATGTTCGAGACCGCCCGTCGACTCCCCTACGGTACCCCCAATGGTAAGGAATTTTTCGTATTGGCAGAGCAGTTTGTGAATGCGCGCTGGCAAGGGGAGGCGATTACGCATGTGCAGGTGACGGCGACTCATCTCAAGAACAGCAGCGGTCAGTTGGAACTGTTTGCCCCTGATGACGTGCTGGTCGCCCAGCGTTTCCGGGCACTCGATCGCATCAATGACAAATATGGCGAATTCACCGTCGCGCCCGCGACAATACTGGATCGCTCGGAGATGCCCAATGTCATCGCTCCCGCCTGGCGGCCCACTGGCCACCGGCAGCATATTCCCGATTAGTAGCTATCAGTGAGAATATAGCGAGATCCTGCTTGTTTTGCAGTACCATAGGGCGTTGCCTGCTTCACGAGCGCAAAGCAAATTCCTATCCCTCCTTAGTAGTGAACCATACGACCCACTTCTGCGACATAGTTATAGTCACAGAGTCTGCCGGCACGTTACAGCTTTACGGTACCCGGTGTAGTCGTTATGCGGGAAACGTCGGCACTTTCAACGAATGTAGGAATTTTGAGGAGGCTATGGGATGCGAAGAATAACAGTCTATTTAATCAGTCTAGCGCTTATCGTGGCGCCGTTGACCGGTTTTGGCGCCCGGCCGTTAAGCCCGATGCAGGGCTCAGGAACTTCCGGCATGATAAAAGGCTCAGGAACTTCCGGCACGATACGTACGCCGTCCAGAATCAGAATCGCCACTGGAGCATATAGAACGGCCTCTGATATGAAGCGGGCCGGTAAAACCGCCCAGCAGACAGCGACCGTCCTGAAAAATCAATACCGCCTGGATGCGTACAAAAACGCAGGTATTCTCGCGAAGGTCCGCTATTCCGCTACACAGGTGGCTCAAGCGATCAAGCTGGTTTATGGGACCACTCCTGTCTATACCGCTAAGGTCCTGAGCAATGCCGGTTTTGATCCAGTCGGCATTGGCCGTGCGCTTAAAACTGCATTTGGTTTGGTTGCGGGTAACTTAACGAATATATTTAAACAGGCTGGTTTTGGGGGGGTGAGGCGGCCAAGATGCTTAAGGGCGTTTTTGGTTTAAGTGCCTCCGCGATTGCTCAGCAAATGAAAAGCGCCGGCTATAATGCGACGCGCGTAGCAAGGGGATTGAAAAATATTGGTCAAAATGCAACGTCCATCGTCCGTATCCTGAAGAATGTTTTTAGCCTGGGTGCGTTACCGATCGCAACCCACATGAAAGCGGCTGGTTACGGCGCGAATCAAGTTGCCTCGGCCTTTAAGCAAACGGGTTATACTGTCAATGAGATAAGCCAGGCACTAAAAACCGTATTTTCGCTCGGCCCAAAGGCGGTTGCCCGCGTGCTGAAAGCAGTTGGCTTCACCGTCAAGGAGATTGCCAAGGCTCTGAAGGATGTACTCTTCTTGAGTGCAGAAGCGGTTGCCCGCGTGCTGAAAGCAGTTGGCTTCACCGTCAAGGAGATTGCCAAGGCTCTGAAGGATGCTCTCTTCTTGAGAGCAAAAGTGGTTGCTCGCGCGCTGAAAGCAGTTGGCTTCACCGCCAAGCAGATTGCCAAGGCGCTCAAAGATGTGTTTGGCGCAGCCGCCAGCGTGATTAAGGGTATCCTGAAAGGAATTGGCTTCGGAGCAAGTGCGATCGTGAATGCGTTCAAGGATCTTTTTTCATCCGGTGGATCAGAGGAAGGGAGTTCTGGTAGGGGAGGCCGGATCGATGATGGCGGGAAGCCGCAACACCAGAATTAAGCTGTTTCGACAATTTACAGCATGTAAACACAGGTTTGATTCTGGTTAGTTTGCTTCCACCATGGAGGGCGGCGTGGCACGTGGTAGGAAATTCCTATCCTTCGTTGGCCTGGTTTTTTTCCAGTAAATTCATAAAGGCCTCCACCACTTCCGGATCGAACTGGGTGCCGGCTTTGCGCCGCAATTCTGTAATGGCCTCCGCCTGGGTCAAGCGTGACCGATAAGGACGGCTTGAGATCATCGCTTGATAGGATTCTGCAACGCACAGGATTCGGGCAAGTTTCGGGATCTCTTTGCCGTGCAATTTTTTCGGATAGCCGGCGCCATCGTAGCGTTCGTGATGATGCAGGATGGCCGGCAATACCTCATAGAGGTTGGTGGCTTTTTTGATAAAGGTTTTGGCAACATTCGTATGTTCCTCTACTATCTGTCGCTCTTCGGGCGACAGCTTGCCCGGTTTGTTGAGGATATGGGCTGGCACGCTGATGGTGCCAATGTCATGAATCAGGCCCGCCAGCCGGGATTGTTCGATTTCCTTTTCGCTTAACGCCATTTGCCTGGCGATATTTGCGGCAATGTTCGCTACTTCTTTGGAGTGGCCCCGATTGTAGGCCGTTTTGGCGTCGATCATGATCGCCAGGTCATTCAGGGTATGTAAATCCTGCTCTTGCAATAATGGTTCGAGCTTGGTGATGTCCTTTTCAACCTGCGCCTTCAGGCTTTCTGCATACACGTGTACCGTATTTCTACCGTTTTCCTTGGCGAAATACAGCGCCTGGTCGGCACAATCAATCAGATTGCTTTGTTCGCTGGTGTCTATAGGGAAAACGGATATGCCAATGCTGGCGGTAATATGAATCTGTTCCCCCCGGTTTGTTTCGAACGCATGGTCTTCTATCGCCCGGCGTAGTCTTTCGGCCACGATTTTGACCCCGTCGGCCCCGGTCTCAGGGAGAATTACTGTGAACTCCTCGCCACCGTATCGTGCCGCGATATCGACAGTGCGCAGCTGGTTTTGCAGTAAACGGGAAAAATCCTGCAGAATCTTGTCACCGGTCAGATGGCCGTGGGTGTCGTTGCAGGTCTTGAAGAAATCGATATCTATCAACAATAACGAGAACTCCCTGGCATAACGCCGGGAACGCTCTATTTCAATACCCAACAGCCTTTGAAACTCGCGATGATTGGCCAGATCCGTTAGGCCGTCGGTTACCGCGAAATTTTGAATTTGTTCATAATACTCTACCATCGAAGCCGTGGTACCGACATGCAGGGCCAGTGAATCCACCGCATCCACATCGGCGCTATCGTAGCCGCTCTCCCGTTTCGCGTTGGCGACCAGGACGCCGCCAACATACTGTGCCTCCTTGGTGAACGGGGCAAACAAAAAATTCTTTATACTGTCGGAACCCGGGATTTGCCAGTGTCCATTGTTTTTAAAATCGTTGATAAGGACTACTTTCTTCTCCAGCAAGGATTTTAAGGCGTATTGTTTAATAACGTCAGAAACCTCATTGCTGTTCGTCAGATCGGTACAGACGAAGGCCTTGGGCGCCGCTGTTTCAGGGTCAGTCAAGATAAAGGCACCAATATAGGATGGGGCCAAGGCAGTGATGGCTTGTGAAACCAGCTGACCCAGGTCTTCTAATTTTGTGCAATCATTCAGGGAGGCGATTAAATCATAAAAATAGGCCTGTCGCCGGACCTGTTGTCTCCGTTCTTCTTCCAGCCGCATATTCTCAATTGACATGGTAGCCAGCGGAATGAGATTGCGTAAGAATGATTTCTCCTCATCCGTGAAGTTGTCCCGGTCTTTACGATAGGCGTAGAGCACCCCGACCTTCATATCGCGAAACTCGATTGGTAAACACAAAAAACAGGTGATGTTTTCCTGATAGGTGAGCTTGCTTAATTTGTGTTTGGTATCCTTTTGGTCGTTGCTGAGTATTTCCTTGGCGCCAACGAATGCCTCATCGGCTAATCCACCTGGCCGAAACGCCATATTATTAACGAAATGATCCG
>FXBF010000943.1_pt1 | contig 10138 bp, 9 predicted proteins | sample 5335321 | NCBI WGS metagenome assembly FXBF01 (sample SAMEA103928391, study PRJEB20085) | sediment metagenome | isolation source: sediment | reverse complement strand
ACCTCGGATGGCCGATTTATCGCTCCGACCGGAGCCCAGGTAGTAGAGCTCGGACCGGTGAATGCGACTATTCACCGCGCCAACGAGTGTGTTCCCGTGAGCGATTTGCCCGGCCTAGCTGGCGTTTACGCGAGAATGCTGGTCAAGCTCTTGCTCTGAAGAAAATAATACTTTTTATATCAACTACTTATAGTACGTTTTTGAAGCTATTTTTTGATCGCTTGCAGAAACCACATGCCCGCACGATGCACCCCAAGTAGCTATAATAATTGTCAAAACCGCAAAACAAGCACGATCGCCCAAATGAGTAAAACCGGATGGTGAAGCGAGATTGGTTCGTTGGTCTGCTCATCGCCTTGGTATTCGCCGCTGCCACGTGGATTGGTGTTCCGATACTGCAAAACCTGGAACGCCAGGCTTACGATACTGGGGTGACGCTGACCCAGCGTGATCTTGGGGGCGCCGACACGATCGCTATTGTCGCGATCGACGATACGAGCATCGAAAAGATCGGCCGCTGGCCCTGGTCGCGCAATATACTGGCGCAAATGATCACATGGCTATCGGAGGCCGGAGCCAAAGTCATCGGCCTGCAGATATTCCTTACCGAACCGCAAACGGACCCAGGGCTCGTCTATTTTCGCGAGCTGCGCGAGTACATGGCTAACACCAAGTTCCCCCGGACGGCCGGGGAACAGGCGCAAACCATTAAGCAGCTCATTGACCGCGCCGAAAAGGACCTCGACGCCGATGGCAAGCTCGCTGGGGCCCTATCGTCTACTGGCGACGTCTATATGCCCATGTTTTTCAACGTACAAGCGCCCCTGGGGCGGCCGGACTCGGCGCTCCCGGATTTCATACAGCGCAATCGCTTAACGAAGGTGGTCCAACGCCCCGATACGTCGGGCTCCCCACCTGAAACCGACACCGTGTCGTACCCGCTCCTGGCCTTTGGCGCCAATACAGCGGGAATCGGGCATCTTAATCTGTTTCCCGACCCGGATGGCGGCATCCGTAAGGAGGCGCTCGTTCTCAAGTACTATGACGACTACTACCCGTCGCTCGCACTGTTGCTGGCTGCCCGGAGCCTGAACCTGGGTCCAGAGGATATTACCGTTTATCTGGGCCAGGGTGTGAAGCTCGGGCGCCTCGAGATCGACACTGACCCGATGATGGAGATGTATACGGGGTTCTACGTGGGATCAGACGGCGAGTCACCGTTTGCAACCTATTCCTTCCAGGACGTGCGCGCCGGTAATGTGCCGGCCGCATCTTTCGAAGACAAAATCGTGCTGATCGGATCGACGGCCATCGGTGTCGGTAATACCCATGTGACACCGATTTCCTCTGCCATGTCGGATACGGAGCTGACCGCCAACACCATCGCCAGCATCCGCAATCAGGACTTTTATATCCAGCCGGAGTGGACGCTTTGGACGCAGACCGGGATCTTTCTCGCAATCGGGCTCTATCTGATGTTCGTGTTGCCGTCGCTCGCTGCTGGCGTGGCCGCCTTGCTGTCATTGTTGCTGTTCGCGGGCCTGCTGGGCGGCGAGCAGTATTTGCTGATCAGCCAAAAGGTCTGGCTGGAGAACGTGTCCCCTGCCCTTATGCTGCTAGTCGGGCATATCGCGCTTACGACCAAGCGATTTTTGGCCACCGAACGGCTCAAGCAAAGCGCCGAGATCGACTCCGCACAAACCAATCGCATGCTCGGCCTGTCTTTTCAAGGCCAGGGTCAGCTCGACATGGCTATGGACAAGTTCCGCAAGCTCCCGGTGGACAAGTCCGTGTTAGACCTGGTGTACAACCTCGCGCTCGACTTCGAGCGCAAACGCCAATTCAGCAAGGCCGTATCGGCTTACGACTACATCCTGGAGCAGGATCAGAAATTCAGGGACGTCCAGGAGCGCAAGCGGCGCGCCCGCGACGTCGAAAATACGATAACTTTGGGAAATAGGCGGATGACGGTCGGGGGTACGCTAATTCTTGATGGCGTCGACCAGAAACCTACACTTGGTCGCTACGAGGTGGAGAAGGAAATCGGCAAAGGTGCGATGGGCACAGTCTATCTCGGCCGCGACCCCAAAATTAACAGAGTAGTTGCAATCAAGACGATGGCGCTGTCCGAGGAATTCGAGGAAAGCGAGCTCTCGGCCGCACAGGAGCGCTTCTTTCGCGAAGCAGAGACGGCAGGCCGACTAAGTCACCCAAACATCGTTACCATTTACGACGTCGGCGAGGAACAAGATCTCGCTTACATCGCCATGGAATTCCTGGAGGGCAAGGATCTGACCTTTTACATCCGGTCAAAGGGTCGACTACCATTAAAATTCGTGATGAGCATTTCAGCCAAAGTCGCTGACGCACTGGGTTATGCCCATAAGCAGGATGTCGTTCACCGGGATATAAAACCGGCTAATATTATGTACAATGAACGCGACCGCAGCGTTAAGGTCACGGACTTTGGCATTGCGCGCATTACGGCCTCCAGTCGCACTAAAACTGGGGTGATTTTGGGTACACCGTCATATATGTCTCCGGAGCAGCTTGCCGGCAAGAAAGTAGATGGCAGATCGGATCTGTTTTCCCTGGGTGTGACCATGTACGAGATGCTTGCTGCTAAACAACCCTTCGGTGGCGAAACGATGGCAGCCCTTATGTATCAGATCGCCAACACCAGACACCCCGACATCGCCGCCCGACGCCCCGACCTGCCGGAGAGCGTGACATCCGTTATCGACAAGCTGCTCGAGAAGGATCCGCAAAACCGCTTTCAGACAGGGGCCGAATTGAAGCAGGCTATTGTAAACTGCATGAACTCTTTGGCCGAAAACAGGTAAGCAGATGGGCGATCTGGCGATAGCGGGCATAACTGATCCGGGCATGATCCGCCCCAATAATGAGGATCGTATCTCAACGACCCCAGAGCTTGGTCTTGCCATAGTCGCCGACGGTATGGGGGGACACCAGGCGGGCGAGGTCGCCAGTAGCATGGCCGTCGATGTAGTGACGCGCCATGTCGCTGATGTGATTGCACGCACGGCGAAAAAGAAACAAAGCAATAAGTCGAAAAGCCGCTCGATCGAGTTCGAGGCTGTGGATCAAGCCATTACCATCGCTAATGCCGCGATATTCGAGCTTGCGCAAACAAGTCCGGATTGTAGCGGTATGGGTACCACCATCGTCGTTACGTTATTCCATGACGACAAAGTTTGCGTGGGCCATGTCGGTGACTCGCGTCTGTATCGATACCGCGGCAATAAAATCGATCTCCTAACGGAGGACCACTCACTCGTGCAAGAGCTCGTGAGCCGGGGGCTGATCACCCCGGAAGAGGCGCGCAACTCCGTCAATAAAAATCTGGTCACGCGGGCGCTCGGCATAGAAGCTACCGTCGAGCCGAAGATTCGTGAGTGCGACTTCGAAGATCAAGACATCTTCTTGCTGTGCTCAGACGGATTGAACGACGTGTTACCGGACGAGGAGACCGCCCAGATTCTCAAAGAGCACAGTGGTAACCTGGACAAGGCTGCCGAGCGCCTGGTTGCAGAAGCTAACTCTCGGGGTGGTCCCGATAACGTGTCTGTGGTGTTGGTGCGTACCGACAAAATATTTTCCCGGGATAAGGAAGCAGTGAAAAAATTCTCCGGCGAGCTGCAGACAAGACAGGTCAATCCCTGAGCTATGGGGTGCTATCTAGCGGGAGCGAGTGGGTAAGAAAGTGGCCAAGGTAATTCTACGGTACGAAAAAAAGGTGCTCGATGAGTTCGAGCTGACTCAAGGCGACACGAAGATCGGCAGACGGCCGAGCAGTGACATCACGGTAGACAACATGGCGGTCAGTGGTGAGCATGCCAATATCTTCACAATCGGTGAGGACTCGTTTATCCAGGATCTCGGGAGCACGAATGGTACCTACGTCAACAACAAGAAAATCACCAAACACCATCTTAAGAATGGTGATTCCATTACGATAGGAAAGCATACGCTCAGCTACGTCAACGAGAACCAGGCGCAACCTGCGGACGATTTCGCAAAAACTGTGATTATCTCGCCGCCGAGCCCCCGCGGCAACGCCGGTGCCCAAGCAAAGGCAGGTCTGTACGTGCTCAGCGGACCGAATAGCGGGAAACGCATTGAAGTAAGCAAGAGGATCACCAACCTGGGAAGAACTGGGCGTCGCTCCGGGACTATCACTCGAACCGACAACGGCTACATGCTTGCCGCGGGCGATTACGGGGAGCTGACCAAGGTGAACGGCCGTACCATATCCAATAAGGGTGCCCCGCTTAAGGATGGCGACGTTATCGAGGTCGCAGGTACGCGGCTGCAGTTTCTGCTAAAATAAAACGAGTGAAAACTAACAAGCACCAAATAGCAAGCAAAAGCTACCTGTTCTATCACCCTTGCTACTTGCTACTCGGGTTGCAAAAGTTCCAATGCTTCGGCCAGGCGTCTCACGGCGAAGAGCTCGACACCGCCAATCGCCTTCTTCGGCTTATTTGCGGAAGGTATCAGCAGCCGCTTGAAACCGAGCTTGGCAGCCTCACGGATGCGCTCTTCCCCACGTTGCACCGGGCGCACCTCACCGGCGAGCCCGACCTCGCCGAACACGACCAGATCGCGACCGAGCGGTTTATCGCGCAAGCTCGACACGATCGCCGCGATGACCGCGAGATCGGCCCCAGTCTCCGTAATCCGCACACCGCCTGCAACATTGATGAAGACGTCATTATCGTATGCCCTCAGGCCTGCGTGGCGGTGTAACACCGCCAACAGCATCCCGAGTCGATTTTGATCGAGCCCGACACTCACGCGCCTGGGATTGGCGAGGTGACTTTGGTCCACGAGGGCCTGCACTTCGACCAACAAGGGCCGTGTGCCCTCCTGGGTCGCCAGCACGACGGTACCCGCGACCGCATCCGCTTGCCGGCTCACGAACATGGCCGACGGATTATTCACCTCGCGCAGACCGGTTTCAGTCATCACGAAAACACCGATTTCGTTCACCGCGCCGAAACGGTTCTTGACGGCCCGCACGATACGAAAGCGGTTGGATGGGTCTCCTTCGAAATACAGCACGGTATCAACCATGTGCTCCAACACCCGCGGGCCCGCCAAGGCGCCTTCCTTAGTTACATGTCCGACCAGGAACAGCGCAATGTCACAACGCTTGGCGAAACGCACCAGCTGCGCCGCCGACTCGCGCACCTGTGCCACACTTCCGGGAGCAGACTGCAGTAAATCCGTAAACACGGCCTGTATCGAATCGATCACCATCACCTTTGGAGTCTCTGCGCTTGCACAGGCAATGATCGACTCGACATGGGTCTCGGCGAGCAGCCGCACGCGTCCGTCTTTTAGACCCAGTCGATCGGCGCGCAATGCCACCTGCTGTGCGGACTCCTCGCCAGTCGTGTACAGCACGCTGGCGCTGTGGCTGATCGCAGATAGCGCTTGTATCAAAAGGGTCGATTTTCCGATCCCGGGATCTCCGCCGATCAGTACGACCGAGCCGGAAACCAACCCCCCACCAAGCACCCGATCGAGCTCCGACAAACCCGAACGCAGACGCTTAATCTGCTCCAGCTGCACCGCGTCCAACGACTGCACGGCGCTGGCCGGACCAGGCTGTTGAAACCGTCCCCCTGACCCCGCCTCGGGGCGAACGACGGTTTCGACCAGAGTATTCCAGCCACTGCACGCCGGACACTGGCCGGTCCACTTGGGGGCCTGCGCGCCGCATTCATTGCACGCAAAAACCGATTTTGCCCTCGTTGTCATGTCGACGTGCGTGGTGTCGTTTTGTGCAACGGATTGAGTAACTGTAGCTAGTGGCTAGTAGCGGGTAGCGAGAAAAAAAGAGCACCTGGCCCGATAGCGATACTCGCTACTAGCTACTCGCCACTCGCTACTGACAGCTTGTTGCGTCTCACTCCCAAACGCCTGCAAATTGCATTTGGATACTTAGTGATTGATCTCCACTCGTGGCACCCGCGGCGGCATTCCCGCCAGCAGCTCATAACCGATCGTGCCGGCCGATTCCGCCACCTCCTCCACCGGCAACCCCCTGCCCCACAGTACGACCGGATCACCCACCTTGGCGTCAGGCTGGCTGCGCAGGTCGACCGATATCATGTCCATCGCCACCCGCCCGATTAGCGAGACACGCCGGTCATTGACCAGCACCGGCGTGCCGGACGGCGCGTGCCGCGGATAGCCGTCGCCATATCCCATGGCAACGACGCCGACCGGCATATCTTGCGGGCATACCCACTCGCCACCATAACCGATGCGCGCACCCTTGCGTTGAGAATTGACAGCAACGAGTCGACTGGTCAACGTCATCACGGGCTTCAGATCCAGATCGGAGGCGCTGGATCCCAGTAACGGTGAGACTCCATACAGCATGATTCCCGGCCTTACCCAGTCGAAGTGGCTCGCTGGCCACGCCAACACACCCGCCGAGTTCGCCAGGCTGCGCTCCAGCTTCGATCCTGCCGTGATCTCGCTGAACCGATCTATCTGCGTAGCCGTGGCCGGGTCGGATGTATCGTCGGCACACGCGAGGTGAGACATCAAGCGGACGCGATCGATAGACCCGCAGTCCTTGAACCGCTCAAGTATCTTCTCGACGACGGTCGGGTCAAAACCGATCCTGTGCATGCCGGTGTCGACCTTTAGCCACACATCGATCGGGTTCATGCCACGACCGCGTTCAAGCGCGGCCAACTGACTCTCATGATGTATTACCGGGATAAAACGGTAATGATTTAGCTGCGCCAGCTCTTCTTCATCGTAAAAGCCTTCCAGCAGGCATACCGGGTGGGCAACACCGGCATTGCGCAACTCCAAGGCTTCATCGAGACTCGCGACGGCGAACGCTTGCGCCTGGAGAAGATTGCGCGCGACGTACGCGAGGCCATGACCATAGCCGTTCGCCTTTACGACGGCCATGATCCTGGACTGGGGGGCAGTCTGACGAACCCGGTTCAAATTGTGCCGCAACGCCTGTGCGTCAATCAACGCACGTGCCGGCCTCGTCATCCAAAGGCCTCGTCGAAATCGGCGCTGGTATAGTTCTCGAACTTGGTATACTGGCCGAGAAAAGTCAGGCGCACTGTGCCAAGCGGCCCGTTGCGCTGCTTGCCGATAATGATCTCGGCCGTACCCTTATCCACGCTGTCCTCGTTGTATACCTCATCGCGATAAATGAAAAGAATCACGTCCGCGTCCTGCTCGATACTCCCGGACTCCCTCAAGTCGGACATCACCGGCCGCTTGTTGGGTCGTTGCTCCAGACTGCGGTTAAGCTGCGACATGGCAATGAGCGGAATATTCAGCTCCTTGGCAAGATTCTTAAGCGCCCGGGTGATATGGGAAATTTCTGTCGCACGGTTCTCGTGGCTTTCATACGCTTCCATCATCTGCAAATAGTCCACGAGAATGAGCCCCAGACCGTGCTCCCGCTTGAGACGGCGCGCGCGAGAGCGCAACTCCAAAGGCGTCAGGCCGGGGCTGTCGTCGATGAAAATCGGCGCCTGCGAAAGGAGGCTCATGGTCGACGTCACGCGAGGCCAATCTTCATCGATGAGCTGTCCGGTGCGGATTCTGTGCGTGTTGATCCGGCTCATCGACGACAGCATGCGCATGGCAAGTTGCTCACCTTGCATCTCCATGCTGAAAATGGCTACGGGTGTTTTCTGCCCCACTGCCACACTCTCCGCAATGTTCATGGCCAGCGAGGTCTTCCCCATCGATGGGCGGCCTGCGACGATTATAAGGTCGGACTCCTGTAAACCGGATGTCAACTGATCCAGATCGCTGAAACCGGTGGGAATGCCCGATAACGGGCTGTCCGAATGGTAAAGCTTGTCGATACGATCAACCGCTAAGCTCAACAGCTTCGTTAGCGGCTGGAATCCGCCGCGTCTGCGGCTGCCCTCGTCGCTAATGGCCAGGATATTTCTTTCCGCATGGTCCAAAAGCTCGATCGTGTTGCGGCCTTCCGGCTCGTAGACGCTGCCCGTGATCTCGCTTGCGACGTGAAGCAGCTGGCGCATAATCGAGCGCTCGCGCACGATATCTGCGTAAGCGCTAACGTTGGCGGTACTGGGCGTGTTCTTGGCGAGCGCACCGAGATAGGCGAGCCCGCCGGCACCCTCAAGCTCGCCCTGATGCTGAAGCTGCTCCGACACCGTGATGACATCTGCCGGACTATTCTCCTCGCAAAGACTGCAAATTGCGCGGTAGATAAGCCGGTGCTCTCTGCGGTAAAAGTCTTTCTCATTTACCTTGTCGGCGATCTGATCGAGGCAACGATTGTCCAGCATGAGGCCGCCGAGCACCGACTGCTCTGCCTCGATCGACTGTGGCGGGATTTTGAGCCGTTCAGCCCTCGGGTCGGTTTCTGCCGACGAGTACGCCCGCTCCTCCATCTACCCTCCCCTATCTAATGGTCGAACCGCCGCATTCACGGTAAACACCTTAGCCAATGTGAGCAACACCCCGCTCATGTCCGGGCCGCCGCGGTACGCGGGCTATGCTGGCCCGTGATGATCATCGATGGCGATTGCGCTCACTGCTCCTCGACAACGCAGACTGTGATCTTTATATGCACCTCGGGATGCAGGCTCACTGTAATTTCGTGGTCACCGATTTCCTTGATCGGGCCCGCCGACAGGTGAATCTCCGTTTTCTCCAGCTCCATACCGGCTTGCGCCATCGCCTCGACGATATCCAACGTCGTAACCGAGCCGAATAACTTGCCCTCTTCGCTGACTTTCCGGGCGATCTGTACGCGAGCGCCTTCCGTCGCGCGGGCACGCTGCTGTGCCGTGGCCAGCGCCTCGCTGTGCGTCTTCTCAAGCTCTGCCCGCTGCGCTTCAAACTCGAGCCGGTTCTGTTCGTTAGCGATCACCGCTTTTCCGTAGGGGATCAAGTAGTTGCGTGCATAACCGGACCTTACTCGGACTTCCTCGCCGAGGTTCCCCAGGTTTTGCACCTCTTCAAGCAGTATCACTTGCATTGGTCCTGCTCCCGCTTAAGTGGGCGGCGGCGCACCGACACAACGACGACGCCCGAGCACCGCTTTGCCGTTCTCAATGGTGACTGTCGCTGTAAGGCAAGAGCGCAAGATAGCGCGCATACTTGATCGCGCGTGCGAGCTGTCGCTGATAGCGCGCCTTCGTGCCCGTGTTGCGACTCGGAATGATCCTGCCGGTTTCCGTTATGTAGGCCTTCAACGTGCCAAGATCCTTATAATCGATCTCTTTTATGCCCTCGGCGGTAAACCGGCAATATTTCTTGCGTCTGAAATAGCGTGACATGTATTCGTTCCCGATTTGATGCTGCTCTTAAATCAACGTTCGGCTACGCCGGTGTCTCACTGTCCGCATCGGCCTCGCTGGAGGCCATTTCCAGGCCGGATTCAGCGTCTGGCGTCGGCGGCACGTCGTCACTTGCGACCACGGGAGGTACCTCGCCCGCCTCCGGGGCAGACTCTTCTGACTTTGGTTCATCCTGCGATTTTACCAATAGCGACGGCGTCGTAATGGCCGCCTTACGCCGGATCGTGAGGTAGCGAAGCACCGCATCGTTGAACTTGAACGCGGACTCGAGCTCGCGCAAGGTTTCCAACGTGCATTCTATGTTCATCAGCACGTAATGCGCCTTGTGGACCTTATTGATGAGATAAGCGAGCTGCCGACGACCCCAATCTTCGAGGCGGTGGACGACCCCGTTCTGGGACTCGATCATCGAGCGATATCGCTCGACCATGGCGGGGACTTGCTCGCTCTGGTCCGGGTGGACCAAAAAGACCACTTCGTAATGACGCATTGCATGGCTCCTTATGGATAAAGCCTTCCGCTACCCGCTTCGGGCCGGTAAGGCAAGGAACGGTTGCCGCGGCCGCAGCCCCGCTAACCGACCGGGCATTCTAAACGATCGGCCCAGGGACCGCCAGCATCAAGTCTGTGAGGCGTGGGGACAAAGGCAATCCGCGGCCCACGGGGTCGCACCCCCCTTTTCTCACTGCTCGCTGCTCGCGCGCCCCATGCGGCGCTGCCGCAGCGCCTCATAAAGTAAAACCGCCGCCGCCACCGAGACGTTCAAGCTCGGCACACCCCCGCAC
>FXBF010000942.1_pt1 | contig 10141 bp, 10 predicted proteins | sample 5335321 | NCBI WGS metagenome assembly FXBF01 (sample SAMEA103928391, study PRJEB20085) | sediment metagenome | isolation source: sediment | reverse complement strand
ACACCGGGCATCCCATATCCCACTGCTCTGTCCGCGACCTGGCCTGCTACCTCGGACTCAGCGGGGACCGAGATCGCGTATAGGTTGTTCTGGATGAGGAAGATCACCGGCAGCTTGTGGATCCCGGCGAAGTTCATCGCCTCATGCCAGTCGCCTTCCGAGGTGGAGCCTTCGCCTCCGTCGACGACGACGACGGCGTCAGAGCCGCGCCGTTTGAGGTCATATGCGACGCCACAGGCCTGCGGGTACTGCACGGCGATCACGGACCCCTGAGTGAAGATGTTGAGGTCGGGCTCAGACCAGTGGTTCGGCATCTGGCGACCGCCACTCGATGGATCCATTTCCTTCGCGAAAACGCCGGCGAACACGTCTTCCGGTGACATGCCCACCGCGAGAGCGAACGCAACATCCCTGTAGTAGGGCATCGACCAGTCCTTCGACGGATCGATAGCGGCAGCAGCGCCAACCTGTGTCGCCTCGTGGCCGGACACTGATACGACGAACGGGACCCTGCCCTGTCGGTTCAGCGCCCACATGCGTTCGTCGAGTTTGCGGGCCAGCAGCATCTTGCGGTACAGGTCGAGCAGGTCCTCGTTCGTCAGACCCAGTGCCGTGTGGTCGATCACGCTATCAAGGCCCAGTGTCACGTTCCACCTCCGTCAACGGCCGCCACCGCGATTCGCTCGTCTGCGACGTGCTCGGCGGCGACGTGGGTGCCGATGCCGAGCCTGTCTGCGGTGGTCAGGATTCCTCTCAGGTTGTCGTAGATGCGATCAACCATCGCGGCAGCTTTCTCAGTGCTGTAGCCACATTGTTCTGCCGCGATGTTGATGATGCCGCCGGCGTTCACGACGAAGTCCGGTGCGTACAGAATGCCCGCGTCACGGAGACGATCGCCGTCGACATCCGTGGCGAGTTGGTTGTTCGCCGAACCAGTCACGGCGGTGCACCGCAGTTCTGGAATGGAGTGTTCGTTGAGGTCACCCCCGAGGGCGCATGGAGCGAATATGTCGCATTCGACCTGGTGGATGTCCTGGACGTCGACGACCTTCGCTCCGAACTCCGTTGCGGCTCGATCGGTCGCTGCTTCGTTGACGTCGGCGACGATCAGCTCCGCACCGAGCTGGCCGAGCTGGGCCGCAAGTGACATGCCGACTTTGCCAATGCCCTTGATTGCGATACGTTTTGTGGAGAGGTCCTCGCTACCCCACAGCAGCTTGGCTACGGCGCGCTGTGCAGCGATGACGCCCCGCGAGGTCGCTGGGGACGGATCACCCGAGCCTCCGTGTTCGACCGATAGCCCGCGCACATGATCTGTTTGTGACGCAACGACCTCCATGTTTGCCACCGTGGTGCCGACGTCCTCTGCTGTGACGTACTGGCCACCGAGTCGCTCGATGAACCGTCCATAGGCGCGGAACAAATCGTCGGAGCCAACGGCTGACGGATCACCGATGATCACGGCCTTTCCGCCACCGAATGGCAGCCCGGCACACGCCGCTTTGTAGGTCATGCTCCTTGAGAGGCGGAGCACGTCAACGAGTGCGTCGTGTTCAGATCGATACGGATAGAAACGGGTCCCGCCGAGGGCAGGACCGAGGACTGTGCTGTGGATGGCGACGATGCACCGGAATCCCGTTGCAGAATCGGTTCCAAAGTGCACCGACTGGTGTCGTTCGGCGCCGATGGTGTCGAATACTTCCAAAGCGGCCCTCCGGTTCCGGTGGAGCTGGTGCCGGTGCTGGCGTTTCTATGTTAGTGATGACCCAGCCGTCCGTTCCGCTCAGCGGAAGGCGTAGGCTCCCGGATGATGATCGGAACTGCGTATCTCCGCGCCTACCTGCCTGCTTCACGGGTGGGTGCGCTGCCGCCCTTTCGGAACACGGAACGTGTTGGCTTCATAACCCAGAACGCCCGGTTCGTTTGGGATGAGCCACTGTCTGACGATGCCTTCTACACCGTGTGGGAGGGCATCCAATACGCCTGCCCGCGCAATATCCGTGTGCGGATGATCGAAGGCATCCTTGCGTTCTCAACAACGTATCCGGCCATGCCGTTGCTGACGGAATCAGAGCGCCGCGAGTACCGCTCTGAGTTGAATCGGTTGCGCCGCGAGTCCTCCCATGCAAGGAGCCACATGTTGTCTTCGGCCTGGCATGTGCCGCTCCGGTGGTTCACTGCATTTCGATCGACGGACAGGGAGGTCTACGAAGCGGCGGACGGAACGTCGATCCGATACCGGACTGCAACTGGGGACGCCATTGACCGCGTCCACTGGGCGGCGTCGGTTCTCGACGATGCAGGGTTCGCTGTGCAGGTAGTCGAGAGGGTTCACGATCTTGAAAGATGGATCGCCGAGTTCTCTGCCGACTCGATGATCGAGCTCGATTATGCGGCCGTCGCCCGTTCATTCTCAGACGCCGAACTCGCGCTCGACGAGTCCTCAGACGAGATCAGGACAAGCCTGCTCGCGCTCGAGGCCGATGACTATCAGGTGTCACGGGAGGCCTATGAACAGGTTGCTCGCCGTTGGGCAACCCCCCAGTCGTACACCTTTTCCAACTAGCCTTCCTACGCTCGGTCCCGTCGCCAACGTCAGGGCAACGCATGTCCACAGGAAAGCTCATTTTGTTCATCGTCGGCTGGACCCTGGCGTCGATGGCCATCGGGGTCGTGACGGCGATCGTCGGTACCGAGATCCTGAAAGTCGTCGGCATCGTCGAGACCGGAACGCCGGGCTACAACCTGTCGCTCAACGTCATCACGTTCACGACCTTCGTGGTGCTCGTTGCGATCCCGTTCGTCTTCCGAAAGCGCTTCGTGTCGGGAGAATCCGACGATGGGTGACGCATCGCTCCCGGCCCCTTCGTTCGAAGGCGTGACGTGGCGAGCGCCGCTGCGCTCGGATGCTGCAGCGATTGTGTCCCTCCACACTGCATGTTTCGAGGTCGATGACACGTACCGGATCGTCGAGTCGGAAGTGCTCGAGCGGTGGGATTCTCCGTCGACGGATCCGTCTATCGACGCGCTTGTTGGTTTCGATCGAGACGGAACGCTCGTCGTATCGATATGGTCGATCGTCCCTGACAGCGCCGAATCGCTGTGGCGGGCCTTCGGATACGAGAACAGGATCCATCCCTCGCTACGCAGTGATGAGATGCGTGATGTAGCTCTCCGTTGGTGGGAAGCGCGGAGCAGACAACGTCTCGAGGCGATCGACGATGATCTGCCTAATGCACTCCAACATTTCTTGTATGTGCAGCAACAAGATGACATCGATTTTCTGCGTTCGCGCGGATACGAAATCGTGCGGTACTACCACGAACTCGGCCGCGATCTTTCGGTGCCTCTCAGCGGCAGGCCCTTGCCGGAAGGTATCGAGGTCCGCTCACTCGACGCATACCGGGGTGATGCCAGGGACGTACACAACGCGTCGTTTCGCGATCACTGGGGGAGTCAGCCGATCAGCGTTGAAACGTGGAATCACGGCTTCAACGAGTTCCACATGCCTGAAGCGTCCTTCGTTGCATATGACGACGGTGAAGCTGTCGCGTATGTGATGAGCGAGGCGTACCCACACGATTTCGAGGACCGCGGGTGGCGCCACGCATGGGTCGAAGGAGTCGGAACAGTCCGGTCGCACCGCAAACGTGGGCTTGCATCAGCGCTCATCACGAAGGCAATGGAAGTGATGGCCGCTGCCGGCATGGAGTACGCCATCTTGGGTGTTGATGCTGAGAACCCGACCGGTGCCTACGGTCTCTATGACGACCTGGGCTTCAGTGAGATGCGGCGTGAATTGCTGCTTCAAAAGACGTTGTAGGAGGACCGCGTGGGTGAACTATCGATCGAGCGGGATGAGGTGTTCCGTATCAGGACGGCCCGGACGCCGGGTCTTCTCGCCAAGGCGCTGGCTGCGGCCGGTGAGTACGGCGCGAATATCGGCGAGATCGAGACGGTCTACATCGGAGCGGATCACAACGTTCGAGAAGTTGCGATCATCGCTCCCAACGCTGAGGCACTCAAGTCGATCGCCCGTGCCATGGACGCCATCGAAGGTGTGACGGTGCTCCCCGGAAGGGTAGACAAGGTGTTCGACCAGCACCGTGGCGGCAAAATCGAGATCAAATCGAGGGCCACGGTGCGAACGCTGCAAGACATACGCGAGGTGTACACACCCGGTGTTGCGCGCGTCGTGCAGGCGATATCCGACGATGAGACCGTGGCCGACGACTACACATGGCGCGGGCGCACGGTGGCGATCGTCACGAACGGCACGCGCGTGCTGGGTCTCGGCAACGTGGGTCCCGTCGCTGCACTTCCCGTGATGGAAGGGAAGGCTCTCTTCTATGCCCAACTCGTCGATGTCAACGCGGTCCCGATCGTTCTCGATGCCGACGAGCCTGCCGATGTGATCGATACGGTCATGCGGCTCGCCCCCGGATTTGGTGCGATTCACCTCGAGGACATTGCGACGCCGGGCGTGTACGAAGTGGAGCGAGAGTTGAGCCGTCGGCTTTCGATACCGGTGTTCCACGATGATCAACATGGAACCGCAGTGGTTGTCGTGGCTGCCATCCTTTCGGCTGCCGAAAGCCTCGGTGAGGACATCGCGGACCTCACGTTCGGACAGCTCGGTCTCGGAGCCGCAGGGAGCGCCATTGCCGGCCTAGCGTCCGGATTCGGTTTCAAGGAGGTACGAGCTTTCGACCCAAGCTCACTCAGTGTCGATCGCCTCAGAGAGGTGGCTGAACCTGGAGTCGAGCTGATCACCGGAACCGACGATGACAGTTTCAACGACGTCGTGGACCGGTCGGATGTCCTGGTGATGACGACGGGTCAGCCGGGGCTCCTCTCGCCGGATCGTGTGCGGAAGGGCCAGATCATCATGGCGCTGACGAACCCGGTCGCCGAGATCACGACGGGAGACGCCAAAGCAGCGGGTGCCGCGGTGGCGGCAGATGGCAGCATCGTGAACAACGTTCTGGCCTATCCGGGGTTGATCCGTGGAGCTCTCGATGTGAAGTCACCCGCTGTTACGTCGACCATGAAGCGCGCCGCCGCGTTCGCAATCGCGTCGTCCGCTCCGGACGGTCAATTGCTACCGGATCCGCTCAACAGGGGTGTCCATGCTGCCGTCGCCGGGGCGGTTGGTGAAGCAGCAGAGGGTGATCAGATCCCGAGCCAGTAAGCGATATCGTCGGCGTAGTCGATGTGCCGGCTGCACTCCTCGCTTGGAGCGGAGACCAGCAGGTCTCCGTAGTCGGCGATCTCGACCGACGTGAGATCAGCGAGATCGGTGGCGGCTATCGAGGCCGCAGCCTGCCCGGCTGGGACTCCGGCTGAACTCAGGAGATCGAGAGTGCGACACATGTCCGCGAAGGCCTGGTCGCCTGGCTGTCTGATCCCCGTCTCTGTTGGTTCTGAGGAGGAGCATGCTGCCGCAAGAAGCGCGACAGCGACGACAAGCGCGATCAGGATCTTTGGCGACGTCGTGCGTTGCATGGGCCAACGGTAGACCGATGTCGTCGCGGTCCGCGGCCAGAGGCTGTAGCGGACGATCAGATCGTGTCGTCGTGATTCCTCGAGCGGATATCGATCCAGATCATCAGCATCAAGAAGGCGGTGAGAATGGACACCCAGCTGAGCGGCGTCCCTGCTGCAAACAACATGGCAGCGAGGACGACGGCTGCAACACTGCGCACAGCCTTCGTGAAACGTCGTGTTGGTACCGGTCGGTCATAGCGGTCCCCATCTTCAACGAAGTCAGGCGCACTGTCATCGAAATAGGGATCGTCTTGTTCGTAGGGGTCCATGGTTCGCTTTCAACCTATCGGGCATGACCGTGTGCCCACAAGATACCGGTGTGGATCGCGCTGATCTACGGTGAGTCGAAGGACGATGGGACCGGTCGCTCAGATGCTCGCGCTGGCATCGCGGTTGCGATACCACTCGATCGTGGTCTGCACCGCCTGGTTGAGAGACGTGGTGTCGAAAGGTCCGAACACCCGCTGGAACTTGGAGTCGTCGGCCACGAAGTCATCCGTCCATTGGTACATGACTTCGAGGCTCTCTCTGGACATCGCGTGGAACGGTGCGGCCAATCGCAGCATCGTTTTCGAGAGCGAGCCTGTCTTGACCTGCTTGGGCAGTGCCTCGTTCACGACCGCGAGGAACTCGTCGCCTGTCGGTGCGGGGCCGTGGGGGAGTATCCAGGTTTCGCCATCCGCCTTGTCGGATTCGCCGAGCGTCGCATACGCTCTGGCGATGTCCGGGAGATAGGCGACGGAGTGACGCTTGTCGAGCCGGCCCATCCACCTCACGGGCTTCCCGTTGGCTGCGCGGGCGATCGAGAGTGCGGTGATCGCGCTGTTGTCTGCTCCGGGGCCGAAATAGTCCGAGGCACGTCCGATGGAGACCCTGACTCTTCCTGCCTCGTGGGCGCTCCGCAACATCTGTGCGAGCTCTATTCGCACCCTGCCTTTCGTCGTCTCGCTCGACTCAGGCGAGTCCTCAGACATCTCGGATGTGGCTGGCGTGTACATGTAGAGGTTGTCGACCATGATCAAGCGGGCACCGGCATGGGTAGCGGCGTCGATCACCGCCCCCAGCATGGCCGGGAACTCCTCGGCCCAGCGGTGGTAAGCCGGCTGGGCAGCCATGTAGATCACATCGGCTCCTGCCACCGCGGCGGCTGCCCCCGATGGCCGGGAGATGTCGGCCCCGAAGCATTCAATACCGTCGGGTACGGCCGCGTTGCCAGCTCGATTGACTGCCCGAACAGTCTGTCCCCGCTCGACGAGGGCGTGCACGATCGCATTCCCCGCGCCACCGCTCGCTCCCAGCACGACATGTTTTTGATCCTGCATGGCCCTCTCCTCAAGGTGTGAACACTGTTCGCTGTTCTGAGTATGATATGCGAACACCGCTCGCAATGTCAAGAGTGTTTGCAAATGTGCCGATGTCGGGGCACACTGTCTGCATGACGACCCGCCGTGAGCGCCTACGGGCAGCCACGTTCGAAGAGATCAAGACGGCTGCCCTTTCCCAGATCGCGGAGACCGGAGGTCCCTCCCTTTCGTTGCGCGGTGTCGCTCGGGAAATCGGCATGAGTCCTGCCGGTCTCTACCGTTACTACGACGGGCGCCACGAGCTGTTGACGGATCTGATCGCCGACGCGTACAACGATCTCGCCACCGCCGTGGAATCAGCTATCGATGCGGATGGCGACTCGACGCACGACCGGTTCGCAGCCGGGATGCGCGCGTATCGGCGGTGGGCGTTGGAGCATCCGAATCAGTTCCTGCTGATCTTCGGGACGCCGATCCCTGGATACGAGGCACCCGAAGATGGGCCGACCGTTGAGGGCAACCGCCGCATGGGTGAGGCGTTCTTCTCCGTCGGCGTCGAGGCATGGAGACGCGGTGAGTTGCATGCCGTGTCATTGGGCCGACCGACGATCGAGGCTGAGAGGAACCTTGCCGCCGAGATCGACCCGGAGATGCCGCCCGCCCTTGTTCCCGTGATGCTGGGCACGTGGGCACATTTCCACGGCTTGGTCACCCTCGAGATACTCCATCAATTCCACTGGCTCTACGGCGACGACAGCGATGCCCTCTTCGAGGGCGAGATCGAGCGATTGCTCGACGGCGTCGGACTCGTGGGTTGATTAGCGGGCAGGACTCCGAAGTTGTCGTGGTCAGGGGCGGGATCGAACCGCCGACCCCCGGTTTTTCAGTCCGATACGGCGCTTCAGGCATACTCGGCGAATCGGTCGATAGCCCATACACACCAACGGTTTCCACCTTGCACTGTCTCGCGTCGAATCGCCCTGTTTCGCGTCGTCTCGCGGACCAAATGCAGACCAAACTGCAGAGTTCTCGACCGGACCCAGCCGGATATGGGCGGGTGGAGAGTGGTCATGTAGCGGGGATATTCGACCGTTACTTTTGGTTTCTGAAATGTCTAGTTTATGTCTATGCATTTCTGAGTCTCTGGGATACGATTCGAGTATGGATAGGGGTTCAGGTGGGACTCAGGGGGGTTCGGCCCTGGGTGGGGGTGCGTGGTGTTCGTACCCTGTTCGTTGGAGAGAGAGGTTCTCGTGTTGTCGCTTCTGTTGAGGCGGATGGTTGGCCTGTCGGTTGCACTCTTGATGGTTGGTGCCTTGACTGTTTCTCTGGCCGAACCCGCTCACGGTGCGGTGATTGCCCACACGTGTGTGAAGGCTGGCGACCTGCAGACGGCTATCGATGCTGCGTCGCCGGGAGATGTCATCGAGGTCGCTGCGGGTGTTTGCACGGGGAAGGCTTTTCCCTCGGAGGACTTCTCGATCGGGAAGGACATTGTTCTGCGCGGCGCTGGCGCTGGACTAACGGTGTTGCAGGGGTCGGGGGCGCCTTCGAGCCGTGTCGTCGGGATTTCGGAAGGGGTCGTGGCGACCCTTGAGGGGCTCACGATTACCGGAGGCACGATCGACGAGGACAACTCCGGGGGTGGCCTCATCAACGACGGAACAGCGACGCTGATCGGTGTAGCCGTGAGTGGTAACGAAGCCGGGAGCGGGGGCGGGCTTGCGAATAAACCGGGAGCTTCTCTCACGTTGATCAATTCGACAGTCTCGGGCAATATCGTGACCAACCCGAATTTCGCGGGGGGAGGCGGGATCACGGTTGAATTGGGTGCGACGCTCACGTTGGTGAACACCACGGTCAGTGGGAACCGCGCTGCTGCTCCCTCTGCTAGCGCAAGCGAATTCGCAGGCGGCATCCGAGCGGATTCGCTCAGCCACGTCACCCTGATCAACTCGACGGTGACAGCCAATGTCGCCGAACGTGGGCAAGGCGGCGGCATCTACGCCGTGCCCAGCGCCGATGTCGTGTTGAGCAATTCGATTGTCGCTGGCAATACTGGACTTGGTGCACCGGACTGCTTCGGAACGATCACCAGTCAAGGCAACAACCTGATCGGTACGACCAGTGGATGCACCTACTCGCCAGGACCCGGTGATCTCGTCGGCGTCGATCCGAAACTGGGCCCACTCGCCGACAATGGCGGACTCACTCGGACCCACGCGCTCCTTTCTGGTAGCCCTGCGATTGATCATGTCGTCGCGCCGTGTCGGTCGGCACTCGACCAGCGCGGTGTCTTCCGCCCGCAAGGAGACGGCTGTGACATTGGAGCCATTGAGAAGGGGAGTCCGTTGAACGCCTCGGTCGGTTTGGTCGATCCAGCGACGGGTCAATGGCATCTCCGTGACGCGGTCGGACCTGCTGCCGATTTCTTCTACGGGAACCCGGGCGACTACCCAATTATGGGTGACTGGAACTGTGACGACATCGACACACCCGGCCTGTATCGCCAATCCGACGGCTACGTCTACCTCCGCAACACCAACACCCAGGGCGTCGCGGACATCAAGTTCTACTTCGGAAACCCCGGCGACATCCCAATCGCGGGCGACTTCAATGCGGACGGCTGCGACACCGTCTCGATCTACCGCCAGACGGAGGGTCGCATCTACATCATCAACAAACTCGGAGAGAACAACGGCGGTCTCGGTGCCGCAGACTACGACTACTACTTCGGGAACCCCGGCGACAAGCCATTCGCCGGCGATTTCAACGGAGACGGCACAACAACGGTCGGTCTACACCGCGAGTCAACCGGTTTCGTCTACTTCCGCAACACCAACACCCAGGGAATCGCCGACTACCAGTTCTACTTCGGCAACCCCGGCGATCGGCTGGTCGCCACGGATTGGAACAACAACGGTGCGGACAGCCCAGCACTCTTCCGCCCCTCATCGACGACGTTCTACTTCCGGTTCACCAACACGCAAGGAAACGCAGACGCACAGTTCGAGTGGGGAGAACCGGACTGGCTACCAGTCGCCGGTGCTTTCGGCCTCGGATAGCCAAACCAACGCACAAGAATCGAACAACGCCTCGCGACGGGCAGCAACATATCGGCACCTATGCGGAGTGTGTTTGTTTGATATCGTGGGATCGGGTTCGGGGAATGACTGAACCGAAGAGCTGGCGTCGAGGGTGCAAACCAGACACGCTGGAAGGCTGAAAGGCCGAAAAGTGACGTCCCTCATTGTCTTCCCCGGACCCGTACTCGCGTTTCTCTGTCTAGC
>FXBF010000941.1_pt1 | contig 10144 bp, 8 predicted proteins | sample 5335321 | NCBI WGS metagenome assembly FXBF01 (sample SAMEA103928391, study PRJEB20085) | sediment metagenome | isolation source: sediment | reverse complement strand
CGCGGCTTTCCTTGCGCAATTGCGCGCTACGTATCGTCAGTTCGGCAACAACAGCCAGGTTGCGTAACTCAAGCAGATTGCTATCTACCTTGAAACGGCTGTAGAACTCCTCAATTTCATCTTTCAGCAGGTCAATGCGGTTCTGTGCGCGCTGCATGCGCTTGTTGGTCCTGACGATGCCGACATAGTCCCACATGAAACGGCGCAGCTCATCCCAGTTATGTGACACCACCACCTGTTCATCCGGATCGGTGACCTGGCTTTCATCCCATTGAGGCAGTTCGGTTACGGGGGCCGGGGGTTGCTCAAGACGCGCTAATATCGAACGACTGGCAGTCTGAGAGAAGACCAGACATTCAAGCAACGAATTGCTTGCCAGACGGTTTGCTCCGTGTAGGCCGGTGCTGGTGCATTCACCGATGGCATAGAGATCCTCAACGTCCGTTCTGCCATTGAGATCAGTGATTACGCCACCGCAGGTATAGTGTGCCGCCGGTACTACCGGGATAGGGCTGGTGGTAATGTCCATGCCGAACTTCAGGCAGCGCGCATAGATGGTTGGGAAATGTTCGAGAATGAAATCGTGGTCGCGATGACTGATATCAAGATAGACTGAGTCCAGACCGCCTTTCTTCATTTCATAGTCAATTGCGCGAGCAACGATATCGCGGGGAGCCATTTCTGCTCTTTTGTCGTGGCGTTCCATAAAACGCGCCCCGTCCGGCAGCAATAAATGTGCGCCTTCTCCACGTAGGGCTTCTGATATCAAAAACGACTTTGCCTCCGGGTGATAAAGACAGGTCGGGTGAAACTGCACAAACTCCATGTTGGCAACACGGCAGCCGGCGCGCCAGGCCATGGCGATACCATCGCCGGTCGACGTGTCAGGGTTGCTGGTATACAGATATACTTTAGATGCGCCACCTGTTGCCAGCACTGTATTGGCGGCACTAACAGACATGATTTTGCCATTTTGCTGGTTTAGAATATAGGCGCCGAGGCAGCGGTTTTTCGATCCGTCCGGTTTGTGACTGCTAATTAAATCGATGGCTATAACGTGCTCGAACAGGTGTATGTTGGGGTGATGGCGTGTTTTCTGCTCCAGCGTGGTCTCTATGGCCTTGCCTGTGGCATCGGCTGCGTGAATTACACGTCGATGACTGTGTCCACCCTCGCGGGTCAAATGGTAGTGTCTGCCATCAATATCGAGGCTAAAACCCACTCCCTGATCAATTAACCATTGAATATTTTCAGGGCCATGTTTGATGACGTAATCAACGCAATCCGGGTCGCAAAGTCCCGCCCCAGCATCAAGCGTGTCCTGTTTATGAGACTGTATGGAATCATCGTCACCCAGTACAGCGGCGACACCGCCCTGGGCGTAATAGCTGGACCCTTCATGAAGTTGACCTTTTGAAACAACTGCGACAGAGGCTGTGTCAGCAAGTCGCAAAGCCAGGCCGAGGCCGGCCAGGCCACTGCCAACTATCAGAACATCAAAATGTTTTTTTGCCATCAATCAACTGCTTTTCGTTTATTACCCATAGAGTATAAATTAATTGTTTGTTAATTATGGGTATTTGTAGGAGTGTCGTCTCGGCGCGATAGACTTTCACCATTTCGTAAGCTATTGAAACAATCACGCCGAGGCGGTGTTCCTGCAACAAGGCAATCTGCCATTACTGCAAGCCCACTGCGTGATATAATTTTCATGTTATATCTGAAGAATAAGCATAACGATGATCCGGGCAGTCTTACCAATCTGGGTTTTTGTCTGAACAGAGAACTTTTACAGAATAATAATGTCACAAAAGACAGTGCAAATAGCTAGTTATTACTGGCAAAGCGATAGTTACAGGCTGTTATATGTCTGAGGACACTCCGGACATAGTGCTGGTCAGGAGAACTCAACAGGGTGATCAGGCGGCTTTTGGGTTGCTGGTAGTGAAATATCAGCATCGTCTTGCCAAGTTGGTCAGTCGATATATATATGATAGTGCTGAAGTGGAAGATGTATGCCAGGAAGCGCTGATCAAGGCTTATCGTGCAATTGGTAATTTTCGCGGCGAAAGCGCATTCTACACATGGCTTTACCGTATTGCAGTTAACACAGCGAAGAATTATCTGATTTCTCAGGGGCGTAGACCACCGAAAACAGATATTGATGCTGAAGATGCGGTTCAGATCGAAGCCGGTGCAGCAATGCGGGAAACTGGAACCCCGGAAGCCAATGCATTAACAAGGGAGCTGGCGGAGACGGTGACGCGTGCGGTAGAACAATTGCCTGAGGATTTGAGAATGGCAATTACCTTACGCGAAATCGAAGGTTTGTCCTATGACGAAATCGCTGAAGTCATGGACTGCCCGATAGGAACAGTCCGGTCGAGAATATTCAGGGCACGTGATGCCATAGACCGGGAATTGAAACCCTTGCTTGAGTGAGTGGTAAAAATGAGAGAAAAATTATCATGTTTTTTAGATGGTGAACTGGATCAGGCAGAATCTGAACAGTTGATCAGGCAACTGGACGAGGACGAGGACGAGGATCTTCGTGGACTGTGGCGACGGTTTAACACCTATAGATCGGCCATGCGGGATGAGTTGTCACCTGCACTGCCTACTGATTTTAGTAAACGAGTCATGCAGGCTTTGGCAAATGAGCCTGTGCAGTTTTCACCTGCGGCCTTGCCCAGAAGTAAACGTATCTGGGGGCCAGTAGCTGGCCTTGCCGTGGCCGCATCCCTGGTCGGCATAGCTATACTTCTACAGAAGCCCGTAATACAGGAAGATTCAGATACCCAGACATCTAAGGTTGCTGTGCTTTCAGTGCCGGCAACTGTTTCTGTGCCAGCAGAGACTGGGGCGGCTCAGAACTATGAACTGATTGTTGCAAATAGTAAAAACGAAAATGTCCGAGAACGAATCAATCGACTGTTGGTTGAACACAATGAATATAATCCTGCAAGTGATATGACGGGCATATGGTCTTATTCGCGTTTTGTTGGATATAACCCCCGCGCCGACTCGCATTAATGAAATCAACGCTGCATTTCCTGCTGCTGGTTTACCTGGCCTTGATGCCCTATGCCTGGGCTGAAGAACGGGGCATGGACTTGCTAAAGCAAATGAATAACGCGGCAAACACCGTCAATTATGATGGTGTTTTTTTGCATGTTGATGATAAACATATACACACTCTGCGTGTAATTCATAAAATAGATAATGGCGCAGTGCGAGAGCGCCTGTATGCCTTAAACGGCATTCCACGCGAGGTCCTCAGAGATGCTGAAAAGGTGTGGTGTATCTTACCTGAAAAGAAAATGGGACATGCAGGTCTGCGTTCCGGTAAAAAAACCGGGTTCCCGGGTTTCATGGCCAATAATCTCGCAGAGTTGTCCAGGAATTATCTTATTTCTACAGGCGGAGTTGATAGAATTGCAGACAGGGCTGTTAACCGGGTGCAAATAATTCCGCGCGATGGCTTTCGGTTTGGCTATGAACTATGGGCTGATCAGGAAACTGGCCTGCTGCTGAAATCTGCCCTGGTTGACAATGTTGGTAATGTGATTGAACAGTATATGTTTGCCATGATAGAAGTCGGTGTTGATATCCCCGATTCTGCATTATTGCCAATGACGAATAAGGATGCACTTGAATGGCATAACAATAAAAAGCCACCTGTCAGCACGCCGATTAAAAACTCTGGCTGGCAGTTTTCTGAATTGCCGGAAGGTTACCGGCTTGTCAATATTTTTCAGCGATCCGTGCCCATGGGTACTCAGCAGCTTGAGCATTTGGTTTTAAGTGACGGTCTGGCGGGAGTATCGGTGTTCATAGAAAAAATGAGCAACCCCGCATCAGGAATCGGCCTTGATCAAATGGGGGCGGTCAGCTCCTATACACGGGTTGTCGATGATAACCTGATTACTGCTATTGGTGAAGTGCCTGCAGCCGCTATAAAGGCGATTGGTGATGCGTTAGTACGCAAGCGATGAAGGGTTTCCTAAAGTAAAAAAATGGGCCAGGTTAAAGACAAGGTCCTGTCGCCTCTCTACCGGGGCAGTATACAAGCATTTCCCCAATAGCGTAATTCAGGCCCTGTCCTGCGCATTCAATGGCATGTGCGGGTCTGCACTGCTGCAATCACGGATGAAGCAATTGTATATAAAGCTGGTATTGAAAATGGTGAATATGTCACTATATTTACTACGAAGGGAAGCGCTTCAGCGATGTTTGTAATTGTCAGTCGAATTATACGATCCAGCTATTTTTCGACATTATTCCAGCCGGCTGTGCTTGATCGAAAATAGGCTTTTGCACATTATTCTTTTTTCGTTTTATGAAATACATTGTCTATTCCGTTTTTGTAGTTCTGAGGATCAACTCATGAAAAAGTTATTAGTACTGCCCGTTCTATTACTGCTTGCTTCATTTATGACAGTGATAGCTAACGCAAATTCATTGCCTGATTTTGTTGATCTGGTTGAAGAACAGGGCAAGGCAGTTGTTAATATAAGTACCAAGCAAAAATCAAAGTCTTTACCGTCAGGGTCGGGAGATTTACGCATGCCAGATCTACCGGAAGACAGTCCTTTCTATGATTTCTTTGAGAAATTCTTTGGTCAGATGCCACAGTCTCCACAGGGAATATATCCGCAGCCCAGGGTCAGATCTCTGGGTTCAGGTTTTATTATTTCTGCAGATGGCTACGTGCTGACTTCTGCGCATGTGGTTGATAATGCCGAAGAAATCGTTGTCCGCATGACGGACAGACGAGAAATGCTGGCAAAAGTAATCGGTAGTGATAAACGTAGCGACGTTGCTTTGTTAAAGATTGAAGCAAAAAATTTACCGTACCTGAAGCCGGGTAAACCTGATGAACTGAAAGTTGGAGAATGGGTGCTGGCAATCGGCTCACCCTTTGGTTTTGAAAATACCGCGACAGCGGGTATTGTTTCTGCCAAGGGTAGAAGTCTGCCAAACGAAAATTATATTCCTTTCATTCAAACAGATGTGGCAATTAACCCGGGAAACTCGGGTGGCCCATTATTCAATATGGCTGGCAAGGTTGTAGGGATTAATGCCCAGATATACAGCCGTTCAGGTGGATATATGGGGCTGGCGTTTTCTGTTCCTATCGATTTGGCGATGCTGGTTGCCGATCAGCTGCGTAATGGGGGGAAAGTTAAGCGCGGCTGGCTCGGCGTGACTATTCAGGATGTAAATCGTGAACTTGCTGAAGCGCTTGATATGGATAAGCCCTTTGGTGCGCTGGTTTCATCTGTTCTTCCAGATAGCCCGGCATCAAAATCTGATTTACAGGTGCAGGATGTGATTGTTGAATATAACGGCAAATCCGTCAGAAACTCTTCAGACCTGCCATTTTATGTTGGACGCACAAAAGTCGGAACAACTTCAAATTTAAGGGTTCTACGTGGTGGAAAATCACGAAATGTGAAGGTAGTTATTGGTCAGCTCCCAGAATTTGACACAGCTGCTATGAATATGAAAAGCCAAAACTCGAAAAAGGATACGTCAGGCCTGCTCGGTATGAATGTACGGGATTTATCAAAAGAGGAGAAAAAACAGCTGGATCTGGATTATGGTGTGCTTGTAATCCAGCTTAAAGCAAAATCAGCTGCAGTGAAGGCTGGGATTAGAAAGGGTGATGTGCTTCTTCTGTTAAATAAGAAAAAGGTCAAAAACGTTAAGATGTTCAATACTATTTCTGAATCGTTGAAAAAAGGTCGTCCTGCTGCCGTATTGGTAAGACGAGGTGGTGGATCACAGTTTCTTGTGTTAAAGCCTTAGGGGAAGCACTGGTTATTTCCCTCCCGAGAGGAATCACTTTCCTCTCGGTGCCTTCAATAGCGTATAATTTTCGTTTTTATTAATGGGGACCTGCCGCGTGCATGAGTCTGCGACAGACCACATCAGAAATTTCTCGATTATCGCTCACATCGATCACGGTAAATCCACTCTGGCTGACCGCTTCATACAGTTATGCGGCGGGCTGACAGAACGTGAGATGAATGATCAGGTGCTGGATTCGATGGATATCGAGCGCGAGCGAGGTATTACTATCAAGGCACAAAGTGTTCGCCTTGATTACCAGGCTGATGATGGTCAGACATACCAGTTAAATCTTATTGATACGCCTGGCCACGTTGATTTCTCATATGAAGTCTCAAGATCCCTGACGGCATGTGAAGGTGCCTTGCTGATCGTTGATGCGGCACAGGGAGTTGAAGCGCAGACAGTTGCAAATTGTTATACCGCCGTTGATATCGGTCTTGAAGTGGTTCCTGTGCTTAACAAGATTGACTTGCCAGCCGCTGAGCCTGATCGCGTACGAGCTGAAATCGAGGACGTAATTGGTATCGATGCATCGGAAGCTGTCGAAACCAGCGCTAAGAGCGGTTTAGGTGTAAAAGAGGTACTGGAAGTCATTATTCGCGATCTTCCATCCCCATCAGGGGATCCTGATGCTCCGTTGAAAGCCCTGATTATCGACTCCTGGTTTGATAATTATCTGGGCACTGTCTCTCTGATCCGCATTGTTGATGGTGAACTAAAGAAAAAGGACCGGATTCGGCTGATGGCTACCGGCAGTGAGTACATTGTCGACAATGTCGGAGTATTTACGCCAAAACGAACCGAGACAGGTATCTTGCGCTGTGGTGAGGTTGGCTTCATGGTTGCCGGCATCAAGGACATCCGCAGTGCGCGGGTTGGTGATACAGTGACGCTACGCGATCGCCCGACAGATGAACCGTTGACAGGCTTCAAAGAATCTCAGCCACGCGTATTTTCGGGTTTATATCCTGCCGTTTCAGGTGACTATTATGGTTTTCGTGACGCGCTGGAAAAACTAAGCCTGAATGATGCTTCACTCTACTTTGAGCCGGAAAACTCTGATGCACTGGGACATGGTTTTCGCTGTGGGTTTCTTGGTATGTTACACATGGAAATTATTCAGGAGCGCCTGGAAAGAGAGTATGATCTCGACCTGATTACGACTGCCCCGACAGTTGTCTATGAAGTCCTGACAAAGAGATCAGAGATAGTCCGTGTTGATAATCCCGCACGCTTGCCAGATATCTCACTAATTGATGAAATCAGGGAACCTGTTATCGTTGCACATTTCTTGATGCCACAGGAATATGTCGGCAGTGTAATGCAACTTTGTAATGATAAACGCGGCGTGCAGAAAGATATGCAATATCTCGGTCGACAGGTTATGTTGACCTATGAATTACCAATGAGCGAAGTCGTGCTGGATTTTTTTGATCGACTAAAGTCAGTCAGCCGCGGCTATGCCTCGATGGATTATGAATTTCTGGAATTCAGAGCAGCTGATGTGGTCAGAGTAGACGTATTAATCAATGGTGAACGTGTAGGTCCACTTTCTGTCATCGTACACAAAAGCAATGCTCCTTATCGAGGGCGAGATCTGACTAAAGCGATGCGTAAGATTATCCCCAGACAAATGTTTGATATAGCCATACAGGCTGCAATAGGCGGCAAGATTATTGCACGAGAAACAGTCAAGGCACTACGAAAGAATGTTACAGCAAAATGTTATGGTGGTGATATCACCCGTAAACGCAAGTTGCTGGAAAAACAGAAAGCAGGTAAAAAACGCATGAAGCAGATAGGTTCAGTGGAAATTCCGCAGGAAGCCTTTCTTGCTGTGTTAAAGGTCTCGGAGGACTAACCATGGATTTTTCATTAATACTCTTTATTGCGCTGTTGGCCAGTGGCGCTGTCTGGTTACTTGATTCTCTTGTCCTTGCCCGCCGAAGAGCAGCAAGAGATGGTGTAAGTCTCGAAGCTCCCAGGGACCCCCTGCTGGTCGAATACTCCAAGGCCTTTTTTCCTGTCATTCTGATCGTGTTTATTTTGCGTTCATTCGTAGCCGAGCCATTCAGAATTCCTTCTGGTTCTATGCTGCCCACGCTAAATGTTGGCGACTTTATTCTGGTGAATAAGTTTACCTATGGCATTAGACTCCCTGTCATTAATGCAAAAGTAGTCTCCGTGTCAGATCCAGAACGAGGGGATATTATGGTTTTTCGTTTTCCTCATGATCCAAAACTGCATTTTGTTAAAAGGGTGGTTGGCCTGCCCGGAGATAAAATTGAATACAATGCTGAAAAGCTTTATATCAATGGTAAGCTGATGCAGCAGAAGGTTGATGGGGAATACGAATTCAGGAATGGGGTCCGTCGAAAACTTTCCCTGAAAAAATTAACGGAAGATCTGGATAATGTGAAGCATGATATATTAATTGACCCACGACGAAGAAGTTCACAAAGAATGAAATTTGATGTTCCGGAAGGACAGTATTTTGTCATGGGTGATAACCGGAACTATAGCAATGACAGTCGCTACTGGGGCTTCGTACCGGATAAAAATGTTGTCGGTAAGGCATTTTTTATCTGGTTCTCATGGGACTGGTCCAATGGTGGTGGCGTTAACTGGAGCAGAATTGGTACTATGCTAAATGCGCGAAGTAACGACTAATCACAATTGAGTAATGGAGGAGTATATGGAGAATCTTAAACATAGCGGTAAACAAAAAGGCGCCTCAATGTGGGGCCTTATCGGTGGAGCCGCTCTGGTAGTTCTTTTTGCTTTGGTTACAATGAAGCTGGTCCCTGCATATATTGATAACAACAAGGTCAGGAATGCCCTGGAATCTCTTGAGGAAGTACCGGGTGTCGGAAATTGGAGCCGTCGCCAGATTATGGAAAAAGTTGATAACACGCTGTATGTCGACCTTGCATCTGATTTACTTGACCTAAATGTAGCACTGAAGATTACAAAAACAAAAAACGTCAAGGTGATAAGCATCGATTATGAAAGAGTAATCCCCATGGCGTACAATATCAGCGCATTGCTGGAATTCGAGAATAGTGTCGAAGTCCCGCTCAGGTAATGAAAATATTCAGAGACTTCAGAAGTCACTGGGTTATTATTTCAATTCCAGGCCAGAGCTGCTAATAAGTGCATTAACCCATAGAAGCTACGGCTCGGATAACTACGAGAGGCTAGAATTTCTTGGCGACAGTCTGCTGGGCTTTATCATCGCAGATATTATTTGTGAAAAGTTTCCTGAGGCAAATGAAGGGCAATTGACCCGATTGCGCGCGAGCCTGGTCAGGCAGGAAACTCTGGCAGAACTTGGTAGAGAGCTGGATCTGGGCAGGTATCTTATTCTCGGTCCGGGCGCACTGAAAAGCGGTGATCAGGGACGAGATTCCATTCTTTCTGATGTCGTGGAGGCAATTATCGGTTTCATCTATCTTGACGGAGGACTGGACCCCTGCCGGCAATTTATCACCCGTATGTTTGACAACAGACTTGCTTTGTGTGAGCCGGATGATATTCTAAAAGACCCGAAAACCCGCTTGCAGGAGTTTTTGCAAAAAAAATCACAGAAACTTCCAGAATACACTATTCTCGGTGTAAGCGGTCCTCCACACCAGCAATTATTCAAAGTACAATGTTTGATAGTTGACGGCAGGCAAGTGTTCCGTGGGCAAGGTACTAGTCGTCGTAAGGCTGAGCAGGACTCTGCTGAAAAGGCCCTGCAGACCATTTCTGTATAATCAGGGCTTATGGGCACCCTCTATTAATCCATGAATATTCATCTTCCATCCCAAATCGTCCCTCTCTGCGTTAAGAATCTTCGCAATAGCGCTACGAAGTACAGGGACGTACAAGTGCCGTGATGACAGGATGTCATGGAACGGCCGCGCGATACTTGCCTTGATATGAATAATTTGGAATGCAATCTGATCTATCCAGAATTAATAGAGGTGCCCATATGACAAAAGCCTTTAGAGCAGGATTTATTGCCATATTGGGTCGGCCAAATGTAGGCAAATCGACGCTATTGAATCGCATCATAGGCAAGAAAATCAGCATTACATCGCCAAAGCCCCAGACCACCCGACACCGTTTACTGGGTATCAGTACAGCTGAAGAATATCAGATGATTTTTGTTGATACGCCAGGGGTGCATCTTGACAGTAAACGCTATATCAACCAGATCATGAATAAGACTGCCGCCAATGCCCTGGTAGGGGTTGATATTACGCTAGTGATGATTACATCTGAAGGGTGGATGAAAGAGGAT
>FXBF010000940.1_pt1 | contig 10149 bp, 25 predicted proteins | sample 5335321 | NCBI WGS metagenome assembly FXBF01 (sample SAMEA103928391, study PRJEB20085) | sediment metagenome | isolation source: sediment | reverse complement strand
GTGCGAAGCTTGTGGTGCTACCAAGGCCAACTTTGTGATGTCTAAGAAGGCACCCGATGCTTTGTTAGGCCTGGAGTGCAAGTCATGTCTTCAAACCATAAAGTTCGAAGACGTTATTGATCCGGAAGCGGAAGACTTCCCGGCTCGGCTTTTGACCAAGCCAGATACAGTTCTGTCAACCAAGGGCAGACCCTCCAAGGGCACTAGTGCTGACAGCGAGGGATATGTTGAATTGATGTTCGGTGATGAGTAGACACCAAACTTTGGTACTGGCCATCGACCCAGGATTGATGTGCGGTTGGTCCATGGGTCGTGGTCAGCATCTTGAGCAATCTGGTGAAGCTGAAGCTTTCGAGTTCCTCGACAACTTTCCAGCCATGCTTGCAGAGGGACAGATTGATCGGGTTGTGGCAGAACGTATTGATCCAAGAAGGTGGGACAACGACATGAAGACTACCGTTGAAGTCTCAGGAGCAATCCGATGGTGGTCACACCGATGTGGTTTCGAATTGGCCGAAGTCAACGCAGCTGACAAAAAGCGGACTATGAGTATGGTCCCAGAAGAAGTTAAAGGTCATGCTCAGGACGCTGAAGCGATTAGGCTTTGGGACTTGATGTATCAGTTGTGGTAACCGTAATGGCTTTGGATGATGATTTCGAAATCCCAGCTGAAGTCGCCTACGACTTCGAATGGAAAGAGTTCGCAGCATGTCGTGCGATCGCCCTTCAGTACAAGCCAGGTGACGATCCGTTCTTCAAAGAAGGTCGTGGCAAGACCTACCCACAAGCTCGAGAATTCTGCACAATCTGTCCGGTGGTAGTTGACTGTCTGATTGACGGACTTGATTCTGAGGCAGGGTTCAGAGGTGGTTGCTCGCCCATCGAAAGAGTCCAGATCAGACTGGCCCTGGATGGTGGAGGTAGCCTAGAGGAAGAAACTGAGGCAATATGGGAGGAGCACCGTGCTAGTGGTCGAGGTGGTAAAGTACCAAGCAAGAAGGTGTGGTTAGATTGGACAATTTGAATGGGTGCTAAAGGACACAAACCCGATTGTACTTGTAGCTTTTGTGGCGGGAAGGGTAAAGGTCATCACCACAGCGGCAAAAAAGTAACAGCTCGCGACGACCAAGCTCCCAGAGACACCAGACAACAAACCATCCCTAAGGCCAAGAAGAAGAAGCGTAAGGCTGGCCCAGGTAGGCCCAAAGGATCAAATCTTCAAGAAAGTGGCCTGACTCCCAACCAAGAACGTATTGCTCACAAGATGTTGGAGGCAGAACTGGAGACTGGTCTGTTTCCTGCCAGTGTGGCCCAAGTAGCAAAAGTAGCCAAGACCCAACCAGAATATGTCCGTGATCTTCTTAAGCGAAAGGTATTTCAGGACTATCTGTTCGAGCTTCTGAAACTGGAGGGCTTGGTTCTGGAAGGAGCCTTTTGGCGTGGGTTGGCGCTCGGGCTTTCAGTGGGTGACTCCAAGGTGCTTGAATTGTACGCCAAGATGACTGGCAAGATCACCAACAAGACCGAGACTAAGTTGGAGGTGGTCGTTAAGGGCATTGAAGGCACTGCTGGTTCGCTTGATTGGAGTGACAGTGAAATCGTCGATGTTGAGGTGGTGGAAGACTAATGGGAGACCTCTACGTTCCATCATTCTTACATCATCAAGCGTTGGTGGGGATAGCCAATCGAGAATTCGGCAAAGAGACTGCATCCGAGCTTACCGAACACGCTGACCAATTCGCTAAGGTGTCTACGCTGTCGCCCAACCGATGCTTAGAGATTGCCATTCAACTTCAAACTGAGTTCGGGCAGGCAGGAGAACTTCTTAACGAAGCCGTCTTGTGGGTCGACCGCACTGCGGAAGACCATCACCCACACGACCTCACGTTGTATCTGAAGGCTCTGATTTGGGTTGTCAACCGACATCGGGAACTGGCAGCATCATGACAACTAATGTGGCCACTCAGACAGTCGAAATTCCTTTCGATTGGTCTACGGCTAAAGGCGCTCAAGCTGACTTCATCACCGACACCAAAACACGCCACACCGGATTCGTTGGTGGGCTTGGCTCGGGCAAGACTTGGAGTGGCGCAGTCAAGACGATTCTGTACGGCTTGGGTAACCCAAAATGTTTGATTTTGGTGTGCGCGCCCACCTACCGTCAACTCAGAGACTCAACCATGAGAGAGTTCTTCTCGATACTGCCCACCGAACTGGTTGGCAACTTCAACAAGAGTGAGTACGAACTGATGCTGAAGAACGGCACCGAGGTTCTGTTCAGATCGCTTGACAACTACGATTCTATTCGTGGCATCCAAGCTGCTTTCATTTGGATCGACGAGGGCAACCTTATCTCCCTAAAGGCTTGGCGTGTTGTCGTTGGTAGATTACGTCAGCCAGGATTCCCACACCGTTCTGCCATCACCACCACACCTCGGGGCAAGACCGAGAACTGGCTGTACGATGAGTACGTGGTCAAGCCCGCAAACAACGAGAAGCTCGGAAGACAGCGTCACACCTATCACGCCAAAACTCGGGACAACATCGAGAACATCGGTGAGGAATACATCGAAGACTTGGAAGCCACTTACACCGGAGAGTTTGCCCTTCAAGAGTTGGAAGGTCAGTTCGTAGACATCATTGAAGGTCGGGTCTACCCTCAGTTTCAACGAGACTATCATGTCGACTTCTTCGGTGAAGCTTTGGTCTTCGAAGACCATCTGCCCCTTTACGGTTTCTGGGATTATGGTGTGGGTGACGAAGGTGCCCTTTGGGTGGCACAAACGATTCGAATGCCTGCCCATGATTCGATTCCCATCCCAGATCCTAACCACGAAGGTGAAACGATGGTTAAGCAGATTGGCGAATCTACTGGGCTGGTACTATTGGACCTCATCATCGAGTCGGGCCAGAATGCAGACTTCTGGATTGGGACGGTCGAACGAATTGAAGAAGGCTGGAAGCCCTTCGACAAGCACTTCGGTGACCCGGCTGGAGAACAACGAACCGTCACTACTGGCAAGTCAATGGCCGAGCACCTACGCCAAGCTGGGATCTTCGTTCGGTCTAAGAAGGTGCCTAACGACCAAGGTCGGCTGATAGTCTCCAAGATGCTGAACGAAGTCAGGCTGCTTGTTTCCAGCGACGTGCAGATAGGCATTGCATCGTTCACCAACTACCACTGGCCACTCGACGCAGACGGCAAACGCAAAGCTGGTTCCATCCATCCTGTACACGATTGGAGTTCGCACCCTATGGACGCTTTACGTTACGGTGTGACCGGACTCTTCCCACCACGCAAACCCTCAAAGTTGGATGAGCGTAACCTGAATCAGACCCAAGGCCCAAGATCAGGATCGGGATTTTCTGGAATCAAGAAGCAAGACTGGTAGACTTCTATCGACTAAGGTGGAGTTGACCTACTTGGAAGGAAGGTTAGCTACGATGCACTACGAGGAAATGGCTCAGATCATTGAGCGCGCTACTGGAGACATTGCCGGATTGGAATTGGCTCAGGCTTTGCGAGACGGCCAAGGCTACGTGGCCATCATTCTGAATCCTGATGGGCTTAAGTCTGCACCGGCAGTGGTCGAAGGATCCAGTCAACAGACTATCCACGCCAAGTCAATGCTGCGTGGTTTGGTACACAAAATGACATTTAACTCGGGCAGAGCGTGAGGGGTCGTCTTCGTAGCCGGACCCTATCACTGAGGGATGAGTTGACTTCCCAACTCGCCTGACCTCATGACGCGCTCTGCCCGACTAGAACCAAACACCCAGGTCATCCACCGTACCTACGGCTGGCCTGGGGTACTGTCACACCGTGAAGGATTGTTCTGGAGCGTTATTTGGAGTCGATCTGGCCTATCGGACGGTTGGTCGTTCTCATTGCAGTCAGAGGCCAATCTGGAGGACGTTTCAAAGTCCCCAGATCAGCTGAAACTATTCGGATAAATATCATGAAATCAGTAGACAGAACCCGGATTATCCGGCATAATTGACTCATGAGGACAGAGACAGCAAAGAAAGGACACCTCATGAAGACCACCGACACCACGATGGAGTTCACCAACGCCGAGCTTAATGAGCTTGAAGTAACCTTCGGTCTGGACGCCGAATACTATGAGCAAAACGGCCAAACATTTGTTGTTGAGTTTGATGATGAAGGCACCGTAGAAGCCTTCGCCATCGGACGTAGCTCATACGGCAGTCTGGTTCCGGTAGAGCCACCGAAGTTCGAATTCAACTGGGAGTCTGCCGAAGACTTCCGTGACTGTGCGTTCTACGACCATGGAAGTCAGTCCTGATGACTAAGACCACCACCAAGTACGGTCCGGCAAGCATCGACCCAGGCGAGTGGATGTGGGTCGGTAATTTCTATCAGGGTGGCAGTGACGAAGGTGCCGAAGTCTTCCAAGATGACATGCGAGAGCTTGAACTGCAACTGACTAAGCTTCTCAATCTCAATCCACTTGAGCATGAAGGAGACCTCTTCCAGATCCTCGAAGACTACGTAGAGCGCCATGCTAACAACGGCTGCGCATCCTGCGGAGCACACTACGCTTACGGTTCGGTCTTTTTCAGTCCAGTTCACTCCCACGGACCTGAGCTTGACATTATCGCCATCGGCCATGACTGTGCAAGCAACTTGTTCGGTCTCGAGAATTTGGCTGCTAAGCAGAAGAGGGAAGTGACTCGGCTTCGCAAGGTTCGCAAGACCAAAGAGAAGTTCGAAGCCCAAGTTGCAACCGACCCAGAGTTGGCAGCAACCTTCGAACTCAGCTTTACTGGCAACCCAGTAGACCATCCCAAGGATGGTACCTTCCTGCAAGGCACCGGAGCTGGAATCGTTTACGACATCTTTCACAAGGGCAGCCGCTGGGGATCAATCTCCGAGAAGCAGGCTGATCTGGTAAAGAAGATTGCCCGAGAGCACGCCGAGTGGCAAACACGCAAAGCCGAGAAAGAGGCAGAGCGCGGTCCGGTCGAAGATGTCCCTGAGGGCAGAGTAGAAGTCATCGGAACTATCATCTCCACCAAGTGGGTTGACAATGACTTCGGTGGCGCTTTCAAGATGCTGGTTGAGTCTGACGAGGGCCACTGGCGAGTATGGGGCACGTTGCCTGCAAAGATTGACAGCACCCTTCGCCATATGAATGACGAGGTTAGGGACCACAACTGGAACCGGACCGAAGACTTTCTGCCAGGCTTCGATTTCAAAGGCTCCAAGGTTCGCTTCACCGCAGCCATCGAGCCAAGCAAAGATGACAAGACATTTGGCTTCTACAGCAGACCGACCAAGCCCGAGCTAATCGAGGCTGCGACAATACAGGAGGAAGAATGAGCGCTACGACAATTCGCAGAGGCCACGACGCAGTCGAGCTTCGTACCGGCAAAGCTGAGGTAGAGATTCGCCATGGCCGAAACGGCATCAACGGTACAATCTACTTAGACTGGGGTGAGGCCAGGGAGCTGGCCGAGGCCATCTTGGCGTCCTCACCTTATGGCAAAGACTGGGGAGGAAGGCACCAAGCATGAGCGCGTTCGAGAAGTGGATGGATAAAGTCAACTTCGCTCTTGAGGATGAAGTTGGGATTGGCATCAGCGACCTCGCAGACTGGGGTTACCGGGATGCGTTCGATGATGAGATGCCACCCGAGGAAGCAGCAGCTGAAGTCTTGAAGGACAACGGCTGGATTGGGGAGATTCGATGAGCAACTTCGATTGGTACAACGATACGCCTTCTGAAATCACCAAGATCGAACACGTCACTGAGGACGTCATTTCTAAGCTTCAAGGCTGTGGAGAAGCGTCCTACGGTTTAGGCAACAACTGGACTATCAACTGGGAGCGTTTCTACGAAATCCTAGAGATGGAGGGCTATGACATGCAGGACCTCGGAGGTCCGGCTGACAACAAGATCCGTCGCCTGGTTCAGAAGATGGTTAAGGAAGGAGACATATCATGAACAACAAATGCTGGATATGTGGAGACCATACTGAAAACGAGCAACAAGGGTATTCGGCTGGCGCATTGTTGCTCCCAGGCTTTCACAAGAAGGTGTGGATATGCGGCATGTGCCTCATCAGAGCAGGCGCGTGATGGATCCGTTCGAAGTACTCACCTGGACTTGCCCTTACGATGGCCTGGAGACCACCGAACCCGAGAAGCACCTCCAGGTGCACGGTTTGGCCATAGAAGAGGTTGTAGAGCACCTGGAGGCCCTGGAGACCGAGCGTAGACAACTTGCGCGGTTGCTGATGATGAACCAGGAACTTGAAGCCGTCTGTCCGATGTGTGGGAGGTTGTACGAATGAACTGGATTTGGAGTGCTTGGTGTGGCACACGACGACGTAGGCGACATGAACCGTGCTCATTTACACGTTGCCCTTGTTGGTGTCATGATGCCTAAAGGACGTGGATCCAATCAACGAAGACGATCTGACCGCCAACGTCGTCCCAAGGACAAAAGAGACAGCACAGGACGCGGATATCTCAAGCTGCGTGACTTGGGTGAACAGGGCCATCAAGGTGCAAAAGAGGCGTCGTAAGGAAAGGAAAAAGCAACGTGCGAATCCGAAGTGACAGTCACTACATTGAACACGGCATGCAAAGAGTGCCTTCAGGCTGGACTGGTCGTTGGTGGCGTCTTGGTGGCTTCTTAGTAGTCGCCATGACTTGGGCCATCGTCGCCACCCGCTGGTTGGCAGTCTTGGCGATCTGGGCTGGCATAATGGCTGGTGCCATCTTCGTGGCAACATGGTACACAGCAGCTTGGTTCGATGCCCAGGAGAAGAAATGACATATCCACTGATGCCCTTAAGTCCTCAGCAGCAGCATGTTGTGAGATTGGTCACCATATACCTGAAAGGCCAGGTTGAAGATCCTCACCAAGTTGCCCTTGAAATCTGGCGTATAACCCAAACCAAGTTGCGTCCGGTTAAGAAGGGGACACCATGAGAATGAAAAAACGCTTGGCCTTAATCAAGCAGCAGGAGGCTCGGATGCTCTATCTGGCTGATGAATTTGGCCCGATCATTTATCGTTGGGCTTGGGCTTACATCAATGGTCACGCCAATGACCGTAGATTAGTAGAACAAGCCATTGATCATGCAGAAAAGATGGAAGAGTTCATGAACAGAACGTTGGAGGAGGAGGAGTGACACCGAATGAGCGATCTTGACAGCATTCAAGTGGCTGATGAAGTCAGCGAAGAAATGGGTGGCCAAGTCAATTTGGTGAATGGTAAATTGCTCTTGCACGAGATTGTGTTGGCTACGATTCGTGTTCTGGCAAACCACAACTTCTTGGTTGTGGAGTTTCCTGAGACTAAGTTGGACGTAGTGTCACCCAAGAACTGGGAAGGCGTGGATTGTGTCACCCCACCCAGTGACAACTCGCATGGACAGCCTAAATGACCACTTCAACCACCGTCTGCGGCAGAGCCAAGTACCACGAAGGCAACCATGGATCTTGGACTCGTGATGCGGAGCGCTGGCAATGTAAGGCAACAGCTGAACCAAGAGTGAAACTTACAAGAAACGATTGGGTTTGTCTTGAATGCTTTGCACAATTTCAAACCGTCACCACTGCCAAGCAACACTGGTGGCGTAGCCACGTCAGGCTCAGGAAACTCGCAGCAATCAAGCACGGCACCGAGTCTGGCTACAATACTCACCTACGACGTGGGGAGGCGACTTGCCGACCTTGTAAGGATGCGCATGCTGCTCATGCTCGAACAGGAGCCTTGCAAAGACATACAAAGGAAGGACAGCTGTGAAGGATGAACTCGGATTCCTGGCGTTAGCGACAATCTCTGCAATCATTTGGGCAGCTTGGCTGGTGTTTGTGATATGAGGACAACCAAAGGCATGGCCCACAGACTCAGGATTTACGTAGTCAAGTTTGAGGCTGCTTCATGGCAAGGAAGAAAACCCAAGGTGATGATATCAAGAATGGTTAGTCTTGGACTTCGGCTTCCTGAGCCACCCGATTGGACCAAGCCTAAGGACACCAAATGAGCGATTGGTGGTTTAGGTTTCGTTGTTGGCTGGCCATACGGCTAGTAAAACTTGCCAATCATGTTCGTCCTCGTATCATCAAGGCGGGATCTGGTCGAAGGTCAATCAATCCACCGGAGGACACCAAACATCCTGTTAACGAAGCCATCAACCGTGCTACGGAGGACATCGAATGAGCGAACTAGCAGCAGCGTTCCTGGGTGCCGCTGTGTCTGGGATCCTGGTCTGGAACTACTATCGGCATCCTGCCAACGTAAGTTGGTGCTTGATGCACGAAAGCAAACGTCACCCAGCTTTTCCTGAGTTCTGTGCCCATGGCTACTCGCTCTGGTACTACAGCGAGGAGGAGGAGGAGCGAGTATCATCATGTCAGTTTGTCCGAGCCAATCTGAAGGTATACGAATGAACGCTGATGTGTTGCCGAAAACTGAAGCTGGCTGGGACGAGCTTATCAAACTTGCTGCGCGTTTTGACGACGAAGCTATGGTCAGTTGTACGCCTTGTTACGATGGTGCCCCAGTGCTCCCTGCCAAAGAAGTCCCTTACGCTCCACGTATGATGTGGGTTTGGGACATATACCACAAGGCCACGATCAATAGTGCTACGGTGGTGGCCAAAACTACCCACCACTTCGCGTTGGAGGCTCTGCGTGTGCGTTCCGGTGATCGGTTTGAATTGGTCCTAACCGAGGAGGAGTTCGATCATGGCCACTGAAAACGACGCCACCACTTTGGATGAATCTACGGTGGCGCTGAATGAAGTCTACGAGTCCTACGTACGAGCTGGCTTCTCGGCAGATCAAGCTCTGGAGTTGATCAAAGTGCACCTTGCGAAGATTCTTCAGGACTACGAAGACCCCAAATGAGGCGTTTCAGGTTGGTATTCGGCGTAGTCGGCTCTGCACTGCTGCTGACTTCGCTGTTACGGTGGTGGGATCCGGCTGATAGCGTCTCCTGGGTTGATGTTAGCGTAGGCGTAGTTCTGGTTGTGCTGAGCGCGTGGTGGACTGATGTGTAAAGGTCTCCCTATACCTCGCCAGGGCATTTACCAACGAAGGTACGGTGGCCCCAAAGTTCCAATTACCGAAGAAGGCGATTGCTGGGCCACCGCAGTGTGCAGCTACGCAGGATTGTCTGTTGCAGATCGCAACGAGCTACATCGACGTATTGTGTTGTCTGATCTTGCCCTACGACGCTACGGGACCAATCCACAGGAGGGTGGGAATTGGTGGAATGTCACTATGCGGTTTCTACGTGAACACCACTGTCCACCTCTGGGGGTGATCCCAGTAAAGCCTGGTCCGCAACCCGAATACGTTTACATAGCTTCTGGAGGTTCTCCCCGAGGTGATTGCGACCATTCTGTTCTTGCTTGGGGCAATGGCAACCTCTTTTGGGATCCACACCCAAACAAGGACGGACTTATTACCATCACCGAATGGATTGCTTGGTATGCCTCGGATGTTTGAATCAGACCACTGGCTGCTACGCGCTGCGTGTCGCGAAGCGGATCCATCTATTTTCTATCCAGCCAAGCTTGGACGTCCTCGTAATAGCCAATTTGACCCCAGGGAGTACTGCGAACGGTGTCCGGTTACTGTGAAGTGCCTGGAGCGTGCTCTAAGCAATCCAATTGGAGTGGATCGAGGCATTTGGGCTGGCACCAACCAATCTCAACGCAGGAAACTACGGAATCAGCGTATCCAGGCGCGCTCTTAGCAGCGTGCTTATGCACACGGAGGGCTGTTGACCGGCAACCCGACCCAATGGGTGAATATGTGGGCGTGGAGGGACGTGTAGGGCGTGTAGTGGTGGTGTAGTGTAGTACAGGAGGAGCAGTTAGGCATGGTGGGGTGTGTACCCTTGCTATACGCATGTAGTAGCTACGGATATTGGGATACTATCCTATCCTATTGTTTAACTCAGTGAGTAGGACAGTGGTACAGTAGGGTTGGAAATGACACAGGGAGGACGGGGCACACTCCACCAGTGTACGAACCATACAATCAAGGATATCCGGACTACAAACCCCATTGGGATAGACGATTTAAGACGATTTTTACTACTGAATTCAGTATAATCCTATATACGAGCTAGATGTTTTGGAGGGTGCCTATCCTGCTTCGGAC
>FXBF010000939.1_pt1 | contig 10157 bp, 5 predicted proteins | sample 5335321 | NCBI WGS metagenome assembly FXBF01 (sample SAMEA103928391, study PRJEB20085) | sediment metagenome | isolation source: sediment | reverse complement strand
AGCCCACACTGCCAATAGCGAAAACACCGGCGAGGTAGAGCAATGCCCGCCGGTGGTCGATCAGCGCCGAGAGGCCGATTGGTTCGGTTGTCCTCGGCAGCGTAAAAAAGTGCGATTTAACTTGACTCGAGTATCGCCCTCCGCCCACTATCCGTTCTTCGGGCCAAATAGCCGTGATCGCCCGCACCAATGTCATGCTACTCTGCGGGCCGCCCCCGAATAATCAATCAGAAAAGAAAAAGGCGAACAATGCGTCGCCCTGCATCGATGCTGTCACTGACACAAAGCAGAAACTGTGACAACTAGGAGGGGACATGAGATGCGCAATAGATTTTTCTACAAAGCGAACACCACTTATTCTTGCAGTTCTACTCCTGATTTCTGCTATTCCTGCGCGCGCGGCGCTTTTTCAAATCAGCGAGAACAGCGCTTCCGGCTTGGGCAATGCGTTCGCCGGGGGTGCGGCTATCGCCGAGGACACGAGCACGGTCTGGTATAACCCGGCAGGACTTACGCGCATACCGGGCTCGCAGCTGGCAGTGGTCGGCAATATCGTCGCTCCCTCCTCCGCGTTTGAAGACGCGGGTTCCACCACGGCCCTGGGGGTGCCGCTAACGGGTGGCAACGGGGGCAACCTCGGCGAGACTGTCTTGATTCCCAACTTTTACTACACGCGACAGATCAACGAACGCGTGACATTCGGGGTGGCAGTGAATGCCCCGTTCGGGTTAATCACCGACTATGATGACGCTTGGAAGGGGCGCTACTATGCCCTGCGGTCGGAAATCACGACGCTTAATATCAATCCCGCCGTCGGCTACAAGATCAACGACAAGTTTTCTATCGGCGGCGGTATCAGCGTGCAATACGCCAAAGTAAAGTTTACCAACGCCATTGATTTCGGGACCATTTGCTTCGCTGCGCTGGGGGCCGGCCCCTGCGGCGGGCTTGGCGTGGCACCGCAGGGCAACGACGGCAAGAGCACGCTCGACGTTGATTCGATCGGCTTTGGTTATAACCTCGGCCTGCTATGGCAAGCAGGACAAAACACACGTGTGGGCGTGCAGTACCGCTCCGAGGTCGATCAAGATCTGGAGGGTGACTTAGATGTCGCCACCTTCGACCCGGGTGCGGCGACCGTGGCTGCTGCCGCCGGAATCGTGAACTCGGGCGCAAAGGCGGACGTCACATTACCGGCCACCGCCTCAGTCAGCGTCTTTCACCAACTCAATCCCAAGTGGGCAATCATGGGCGATATCACCCAGACTCGCTGGTTGAGTTTGCCGGAGCTGCGCGTGAAGTTTGACTCCGGTCAACCAGACGGAGTGATTACGCTCGGCTTGGACGATAGCGAACGCTATTCTTTCGGTGGAACCTACACGCCGAGTGAGCGCTGGACCTACCGCTTCGGCATAGCGTTCGACGAAACACCGGTGCCCAACGCCGAGCTCAGACCCGTGCGTCTGCCCGACGAGGATCGCACCTGGCTGACCTTCGGTCTGGGTTATCGTAGAAACGAGCGCCTAGGCTTTGACTTCGCTTACGCCTATATAGATGTTAAGAGCACACAGCTGAACAAGGTCGCCGGGGCGCCGGGCAGCGAGAATTTCTTCAACGGCAATCTTGCCGGCCAGTATAATTCAACGAACTTTAGTATCCTGAGCGCTCAGGTGAACTGGAAGTTCAAGACTCGATGACGTAGATCATATGCAAGAGGCCCGGCGGTTTCCCGCCGGGCCTCTTTCTTTTCAGATCAAAGAGCGATTGTCGTCAGTACTGAATACCTGCTGCCATGCAGCGCTCGAACCTTGTTCTTATTCTTTCCTGCTCGCTCAGCCCGGCAGCTGGTTCCAACAGCGGAAAACCGAACTTGTCTATCTCTTTGCTGTAGTTGTCGTTGACCGTGCGCAGGCCGGCTTGGAATTCCTTTATCGCCTTGTCCAACGCCTCGACCGTCTTCGGGTCAAGAAGCTGACGCTTGGCCTCTTCGCCTTGGTCGACTTCAGCCTGCAACGTCTGCTGTTGCCGCTGCGTGAGCCAATACTGCCAATCCTTGTGCTCCTCGAGTTCAGTGCCGGCCTTCGTCCCGCGCGCTATTTCTTGCGCCAATACCTGTTGCGCCTCCTTTGTGAACGGATACTTGCAATCGATTAAGAGGCTGGCGTTGTGCGGCCGGTAGAACAACATATCGCACATGCGCGCGTAGAGGAGATCACTCGGCCAACAAAGCACGGTGGCCTCTCCAAAGAACGCTTTAAGCCCTGCCATGATGAGGAAGTTTTGTCTCTCGTATTCTTTTATCTCTTTTCTCTGCTGATCTGTTAGCTCGAGCTTGTCTTCTAGGTAGGCAATAAGCTGGTCCAGGTTTTCCGTTGGAAGAGGTTCATCCTTGGTCTTGGGTGGGGGGACGCGCAGCACAAACGGCACCGGCTTATCGTTCATCATTTTATGCAGGACGCCGTGATCGGCCGAGTGGATCACTGCGGCGTTCATCATGATGTAGGTCAGCACGTCCACGAGATTAGCTTGGGCGTTCGAGTTGCCCTTTGAGTCGCGAGTAAAATTATCCCAGTCGGGAAAACCCGGGATCCAGGCGGCGATGTGGTGCGCCCAGTCTTGAATCTCGATCCAATCGCTGTGTTTGTCATCATCGGGTGGTATGTTCGCGACCACGGCCGCGACGAACTTGCGCACGACCTCGTAGTAATCGTCGAAGAAGAGGCCGTAGCGTGAGGGAATCTTGCCGCGCGACCACGCCGTCGAGAAATCGTAGTTCGGGTAAGAGGGATTGGGCTCGGCAAAGTCGGGATCGTCGGCACGGTAATACTGTGATCCATACCAGCCGAACGGTAGCAACTTGCGTACTTCCGCGCCCTGGGCGACAAAAGGACTCCACGGGTACCAGGACTTGCGGCTGATGAGCGAGCGGTCCGATTCCAGCACCGTGTTGTTCACGGGCAACTGCAACCAGAAGTGCGGGATCAGCAGCTGGAAGACAAGATTGCGCGTCGGCAATATCGTCTTAGTGAGCGCATTGATGGTGTCGCTCGGAAAGTGCACCTTGGTGTGGTCGATCAGGTTGATGCGGTGGATCGCGCCCTGAAGCACGAAATACTGCGCCGCCGTCCAGGCCTTATCTGCCGGTGTCAGGAGCCCCGGCAGTTGCACCCAGTCGTTCTTGTCCTTCTCCCAGTACCACAACGCAATAGCCTCCACCTTGTAGGCACCGTCGTAGTCGTCCACAGTTTTGTAGGTTTTTTTTGGCCTGCTGAGGAGCACAACCGTAGGCGCGACGTACTCTTCTGGGTGCGGATTCTTGATGACGCGCATGCAGGAGTAGTCGGATACGGAGTACTCGCGAGTGGAATCGAATTTCCAGTCTCCAAAAAGTTTCTTGTATTGGGCTGGTACGTCTACCCCTGGTTCCCCGAACGCCACTTGGCAGAGGAACTTGCTGTATAGTCCCTCGCTGAGCAATTCGGTGAATTCGTCATTTGTTATGTCCTTGTATCCAATCAGGCCCTTACCGAAACTGAGGAATGCATGCATCAACGAAAACTCTGCCACCTCCTTTGCAAATGGTACGCCGCGAGAGTAATAGTAGTCGCTGACATACTGTTGCCAGTCGTCCCATTCTTGCTGGGGAATGTTCATGATCTCCGGCGCCTGGCCGAAGGGGTGGTCGCGCGCCGCCTGCGGGCAAGGTCCCTCATGGCCATAGAGAAAATCATCAATCCTGTAGTCGAAACGGATCCTTCGTTTCTCCAAATATTTCAAAAAATTATCGGTTTCATTCATGGTATGCTCGATCCCTGTTGTTGGTCATTTCTGGACGAGTACAGCTAACAACCGCCGGGCGTCGTCAAAATCTTTACCGTCGACGTTCGGTGGAAAACCGGATAATACCTCTTGCAGCACTGCGCGCGCCTCCGCGCGCTTACCCTGCTCGCTCAGGTACTCCGCGAGACTGGTAGCAGCACGCAGCGCCCACGCCTTCGTGCCCTGACGCTGTGCCACCTCGAGCGCCTGGCGATGACAGCGCTCGACCTCGTCGCTAGCGGCGCCCTGTTGGTGCAGCAGCATGCCTCGGTAGCGGTGCAGCTCCGGCTCAGACCAGCGCTCCCCGAATTCTTCCATCTCTTCGATGGCTTTTGCGAGAACTTCATCTGCCTTCGATGTGTTTCCCGCTGCCGCGTGCGCCATGGCAAAGAATGCATCCCAGTACGGCAAGAAACACCGGGATCCGGTGGCGCGGAAATAGTCGAGCGCCGCCTGCATCTCCACAATGCCCTCATCAAGGTTGCCCGCCTCGCACTTGGACCAGGCCGCCAGCACGCGCCCGTGTGCAAGGAAGACTTGAATTTGTTGATCCGTGCACAGCTGTACCGTTTCTCGGATGATTTCATCGGCAGCTGTGCGGTCGCGGCAGTACAGCCGGTGCCAGCCGGCAAACGAGAGCGCGAAGGACAGGCTAAAGGGATGGTTCAGATCTCTCGCCAGTGACACGGCCTCGTCGCTGCGCCGTAAGGCTTCCTTTGGGTCGCCTAACAGCCAATAGATCCAAGACAAGTAATTTAAGGCGATGACCGCCGGATCTTGGCCAAATTGAAAGGCATGGCCACCGTGACGCTCGCGTTCATAGCGCTTAATACATTGCTCGAAGTTGGACAGGGCCTTTGCGAAATCGCCCAGGAAGAAATGGGCAATCCCCACGATCAAATATCCTTCGAGCAGCAGATCATCGTTCTTGGCTGCTTCCGCTAGCGCGAAGAATCGCGATGCGTGCTCAAGCGAGGTGGCGTGGTTCGCGCGCACGACGTGAAACGTCCACAGGCCGAACAGCGCAAAGAACTTCTGCGGGACGTCCCCGACCGTATCACACATCTGCAGCGCCCGAGTACACGCGAGCTCCACATCTGGTGCCCCATAGCCCTTTGCGGCCAGCAAGGCCGGGACAAGCGCGATCTGCAAGTTGATTTCCGTTAGTGCACGCTCGGGGGTTGCGGGTAGCTTATCCACGGCCGCCAGGCCACTGTGTAGATGTGCGATAGCTTCCACGTGGGCATTACGGCGAAGCGTCTGTTGGCCGGCGGTGAGCCAGAACTGCACCGCTTTCTCCGGCACCTTGCCGGCGGCGTAATGCTGCGCCAGCAGCTCAGGTTGGGCCGAGACGATGTCGGGGAACCTGGCCTCCATTACCCCGGCGATGTGCTGGTGCTTCCTTACACGGCTGCTTTTCAGCAGCGACTCGTAGGCAGCGTCCTGGATCAAGGCGTGCTTGATCAGATAGCGTTCGTGCGGTGGCTCGCCACGCGGGTAGATGAACTCGGCCTCGACGAGCCGCTGCAAGCCAATCCGTAATGTCTCCTGGTCTTCGGTCCAGACGGCCTGTAATACCTCCGCACTGAACTCGCGCCCCAGCATGGCTGCCAGCTGCGCGATGCCCTTGGCCTTGCCCAGCCGGTCGAGTCGCGCGAGCAGCGAATCGTGCAGGCTCGAGGGGATTACGATGTCGGAGGCCTTGCCCCCACTGGCATCGGCCGCCGCGTGCGACTCGACGACGGTCTTAGTGAACTCCTCGAGATAGAGCGGCACGCCGTCGGTCTTTTCCACTACCGTTTTGATCATCTCCGGCGCAAGCTCCTGCGTGCCCGATGCTTGGCGCACGAGCTCGATGGCATCATCGCCCTGCAGGCGATCCACGAGAATGCTGGTGACTTGCCGACGCGAGGACCAGGGTGGTGTGAACTCCGGGCGGTGTGTGAACAACGCCAGGATGCGTTCGCGCGGAACCTGTTCGACAAAGAAATCGACCAGCTCCAGCGTCGATGGGTCCGCCCAGTGCAGATCTTCCAGCAACAGCACCACCGGCTTCGTTTGCGTGAGCTCGGTGATGAGTGACAGGAGGTATTGCTGGGTGACATGCCGCTGTCGCTCGGATGTGAGGGTCAGCGGCGGTTGCCCGGCGGGGAAGGGAATCGTCAGCAGGTTGGCGAACAGTGGCAAGGCCTGCTCGATATCAAGGTGGGTATTGTCGAGAAATGCCTCGAGGCCCGCCCATTTCGCGGCGTCGTCTTTCGGGCGACTACCCGTGTAGATCTGCTGCTGCAAGAACTCGATCACGGGGTAGAGCGCGCTTTGTGTGTGGTAGGGTGAACACTGAAACTCCATCGCCCAGGCTGAGGCGTCTTCATGCACGACATCCACTAGCACCCGTGCGAGCCGTGATTTGCCGATCCCCGCCTCGCCGCCGACGAGCACGATCTGTCCGCTACCGTTGAGCACGCTGTCCCATCGGCTTTGCAGCAGACCGACTTCTTCCACGCGGTCGACAAGCGGGATCATGCCGGCCGCGCGCACCGCCTCGAACCGGCTCTGCACTGCGCGGCGTGCGAGCACGCGCCAGATCCGCAACGGCTGCGCCAGCCCTTTCAGCGTATGCTCACCCAGGTCCTCGTACTCGAACTGTGTGCCCAGCAGGTAGCGCGTGGCAGGGGCGATGACGACAGTATCCGGCTGCGCCAGCCCCTGCAGGCGCGCCGCCAGGTTCGGGGTCTCCCCGACCACGACCTTCTCCGAAGATGCCCCCTCGCCGATCACATCACCGACGACCACCCGCCCAGTGGCGATGCCGACACGTACTTGCAGTGTGACGTCGGGCAGAGGGCTGAGTGCGCTCACGGCTTCGACGATGTCAAGTCCGGCGTGGACCGCGCGCTCGGCGTCGTCCTCATGGGCTTGCGGGTAGCCGAAATAGACCATGATGCCGTCGCCCATGTAGCGGGCAATGTAGCCGTCGTACTCGGCAATCACCTTGCCACAGGTGTCCTGGTAGGCGCGAATAATATCGCGCAGGTCCTCGGGGTCGAGCGTGGTCGAGAGCTCGGTCGAGCCGACGAGGTCGGAAAACATGACCGTTAGTTGGCGGCGCTCGGCAACGGAGGCCTCACGCTCTGCGCGGGCCTCGGGTACAGGTGTTGGATCTACGGCGAGGGCCAATGAGTTGCCGCAGCCGCCGCAGTACTGTGCCCCCGGATCATTGGTGAAGCCGCAATTTGCACATTTGACGGGAAGCGGGGCGCCGCAATTCATGCAGAAACGCCGCTCGTCCTTGTTGCGTGTCTGGCACGCAGGACAGTCCATTTGCCCATCCCCCTCCTAAAGCGAACATCTTGCCGCTGTTGCTCTATTGTTCGAGCCGCAGGCGCTCTTCGACCGTTGCTCGTTTAGCCAGTGCAACTTGGCCGAAAACGGAGCAGGTCGAAAATCTGGTCGACGGTGGCCGGCTGCGGACTCGGGCCAGCCAAGCCTACTGCGATTCACAGAGATTGTCGAGAATTAACCAAAGTTCGAAGCCCCCGAAACTTCGAACAGACCATCTTGCCGTGATCGGCAACGACTTATTGCCGCGGTGTGATCCGGCACGTCGACGCTGCACATCACTGGTAATGACTTGCAGCCCTGCGGAGAAGCCGCGGATAATACGCAGTTCGTGAAATATATTTGACTCGCAACTGGTCCCGCCGTCAGCAACGGTAAAGGCGTGCGGTCGTTGCACAGCCAGCAGGCACATGGGTCCTGCGGGGATCGAGAATGGGCACACCCGGTAGTGAAAACGCCGCAACACGACGCGCCGTCGTCATTGGTGGCGGCATGGCGGGGCTGCTGGCCGGGCGTGTACTGGCCGATCATTTTGATCAGGTGACTATCGTTGAGCGAGACGCGGCGCCGCAAACGCCACACTCGCGTAAAGGCGTACCACAAGGTCGGCATATCCATGCGCTCTTCAGCGGCGGTGCAGAGGCCATGGAGAGACTCTTCCCCGGACTTCTCGCCGAGCTTGCACAAGAAGGAGCGCTTACTTTTGACACGTCCCGCGATGTCCGCTGGTTTCACCATGGTGTGTGGAAGGTCCGTGTCCCCACGGGTATCACGATGTACGCGCAGAGCCGGCCCTTCTTGGAATGGCACGTGCGCCGACGCGTGGCCGCTCATGGGCGGATTGATCTGCTCTCACGGTGCGCCGTTGCCGGCTTACTCGTCGGCGCAGATAAGACGCGTGTGACGGGGGTGGATATTCGTAAACAAGGCGAGCCGCAATCGCACCGACAACTACCGGCCGACCTGGTCGTGGATGCGAGCGGACGGGGCAGCCGCACACCAAGCTGGTTGGAGGCGCTGGGATACCCGCCTCCGGAGGAATCACGGGTTACTATCAATCTCGGCTACGCCACGCGGCTATACCAGGTGCCGAAGGACCCGACCCGCGACTGGCAGGCATTGCTGATATATGCGAAAGCACCCGTGAGCACGAAGTACGCCATCGTCTTTCCGATAGAAGGGAATCGCTGGATCGTCACATTTGGCGGCTGTCTCGCCGACTACCCACCCAACGACGAAGCAGGGTTTCTCGAATTCGCGCGCAACCTGGACCGGCCCGATATCTATCATGCGATAAAAGACGCCGTACCGCTTACTCCAATCGCCACTTACAGATTCCCGGCGCAGGTGCGCCGCCGATACGAGCGCCTGTCTCGGTTTCCCGACGGTCTTGTGGTGTTGGGTGATGCCCTGTGCAGCTTCAATCCTCTGTATGGCCAGGGGATGAGCGTCTGCGCGCTCGAGGCGCTCGCCCTGGATCACTGCCTGCAAGAAAAGCGGCAGCGATCCAGCAGCGATCTCTCCCGTTTGCCCAAGCGATATCTGAAGCGCACGGCTAGAATCGTAGATAATCCCTGGTTGCTTGCTACCGGTGCGGACTTCCTCTATCCGGCGGTCGAAGGTCGACGCCCGCTGGGAAACAGCTTTCTCAGTTGGTATAACGTGCAGCTACTCGAGCTTGCCTCTTGCAACCCGCGGGTGGCCAGGCGCTTTCTTGAGGTGCTGCATTTCCGCAAGTCGCCTGTCGCGCTGTTTGACCCGTATATCCTGTTTCACGCGCTCAAATGGTCGTTGGGGTCTAGCGGCTTGCCCGTAAGATCGGCGGTCTGACCTGGACCACGCAGGAGCCGACCCCACTGGCGCATTCGTGGACGAAAGGTGCGGTTACAAGTCACGAATCATGTCGGGGGCTCCTGCGATACGACTTACGAGGGATTTGTGGAAAAAACTCAATAGCAAAATTACTCTTTAGTAAGGAGTACGATAGAACGTTTTGCTTATCCCTGGCGTGAATGAGATTATTGCCTTGATTTTAAGTTGAACGTGGACGCGAAAAATCCCTGCGCCTGATTGTTTAAACATTAATGCGAGATAATGCGTAACGTTCGTGTTATCCCTGCCGATGCTATGACGCTGCACATCGAGACACTTGACCGGTGCCGAGACGAGAACAGTATACGCTTTGCGTATCTGCGCCTTTGCGTTAGGTGTTAACCGAAGCGCGCGCCTGTACCATCCTTTCGAGGACCTCCCTTTCATACTTCATGTACTGCCCGCAGGTCTCGATGAGCTTGGGTAGCTCGTCGTGGCGTTGCTTGAGCAGCACGTCGATGTTCAGCCAGGTCGGTGACACGTTGTGCTTCAGCCGCACCAGGTTGTTGTAAATCATGATGGCGTAAAGCGACAGGGCAACAATGACGCCCCAGAAAACAAACGTGCCGATGCCCATGCGTACCTCCCCCGCGAGAACCGATGCGCCGCTCAAACGTAGCCGCCGGGCTTTCGATGTAACTACAGCCCAGCTCTGAAACATCGGTATGTTTTTGTTTTTTCTTGGTTTTCTTGCGCCCCGTAGAGTGCCCGCGATACGCCCCGCCGCCGGCGCTTATGATGCCGGGTTCTCCGGTGGCAGCGAGAGTTGCGCCGTACCCGGAGGGCAGTGCCTGCGAGCGCGGCTCACGCGGTCGAGCCCTGCCAGGTCCCGGGCGCACGCTATATCGCGATAGCCGTACCGTCGCATTAGTGCGCCAACTGCGCCCGCCTGGTTCCAGCCGTGCTCCAGCAACAGCCAACCGCCCGGTCGCAGGTGCGGCCGGGCGTACGCAATAAGGTGGCGCACGGCATCGAGGCCATCGGTGCCACCGGCACGCGCCTCCAGCGGTTCGAAGCGAGCCTCGCCCCCGGTCAAACAGGGATCGTTTGCTGGTACATAAGGCGGATTGCTCACGAGCACATCGACGACCTCGCTCAGCGGCGCCAGCCAATCCCCGTGTCTG
>FXBF010000938.1_pt1 | contig 10159 bp, 8 predicted proteins | sample 5335321 | NCBI WGS metagenome assembly FXBF01 (sample SAMEA103928391, study PRJEB20085) | sediment metagenome | isolation source: sediment | reverse complement strand
CCAGCCCTGCTCTCTTCGCCCGAAGGTGATCCCGGGATTGGCTCACATTCGGCGTGCCGGGCTTCAGAGTACTTATCGAAGACTACGGCTTGGAGGAGTCGGAGTTTGACGAAGCGATCCTGTTCGAAGCAGCCGCCTGAATTCGTTTTCTTCAAAGTCTATCGACCAAATGGCAAACGACCAATGAAACCAGGCCGTGTCGTACTCGACTTGACGAAGGGCGAGTGGAAGCAATCACTGGAACTTCATGTGTGAGGTGTGAGCGATACCAGGTTTCACGGGATCGCGGCGTCGGGATTGGCACCGCGAAGCTCTAAAGGGATTCTAGACGCCCAACTTATAGGCCCGAACGGGCGTGTAAGCCAGAGGGTTTTAGGAACACCTAATTATTGGCGTATCTTCTGACAGATCAACAGCTTGGAGCGCCTGCGGGCGGGACCGTTTCCCTACGCTCTTTGCCGCTACGTCGTTCACCCTTGCGGCACTCCTTCCTGCCCTCAAGGGCAGCCGTGGAGATGGGGATCAATCGTCTTTCGCCCCAGCGTCGCTCCTTGCCCGACCGGCGATCCAATTGTGCCCGTCGTCGGCCTTCCAGATGTCGCTCCTTCATAGTCCGCTTCCCATCCAACTGAGTGGTGGCAGTAGCGTGAGCCACGTAGACCGGCCTGATCCGGTGTACAGACTCTAACCTACCGCACGGCTAGGCGAAGACACCAGCTCAGGACGCAGGGCTTTTGACCCGCGACCTTACGCGGTCGTGCTTGAGATCCTTGGCGATGTACACCGTGGCCATGCCGCCTGCGCCGATCTCTTCCTCGATGGCGTAGCGGTCGGCCAAGGCGGTTTTGAGACGGTCGAAGCTGTCTGCTACTGCGTTTTGGCCCCGTTGGCGACCCACTAGAATACGATTCCCGGCTCAAGGTGGCTAGACGGCGGGGGGTCTCAGCCGCAAACCTCGAGCGCAAACGGCGAGACTAGGATCGCGGGCCGGCGGGAACGGGAGCAGCAGCGGTTGCAGGCTAGGGCAATCCACCTTTGGTGCATCGATCGCACCCGGTACAGCTTGAGATCTCTTCACCCAGGTAACCCAGCAGGATTCTCCTCCGACACCGCCGGCTCAGCACGTACTCCCGCATCGTCTCCAGCCCTGCTCTCTTCGCCCGAAGGTGATCCCGGGATTGGCTCACATTCGGCGTACCGGGCTTCAGAGCCATCGCGGTGGCCAGCCGCAAGTCCTCCTTGAGCCAGAGGAGGCGGCACCAGGACTGGTTACCGTCGCGCCCTGCCCTGCCGGCTTCCTGGTAGTAGGCCTCCGGGCGCGTGGGAATGCCGAGGTGGAGAATCAGGCGAACGTCGCTCTTGTCGATGCCCATCCCGAAGGCATTGGTCGCGACCATGACGCGGACTCGGCCGTCCAAAAACTGCTCGAGGAGTTCTGTACGAGCCCGGGACGGCAACCCGGCATGATACGGCGCGGCCCGGAATCCCCAGCGCCGGAGAACGGCCGCCACTCCGTCGGTGTGGTTTCTCGTTGGAACGTACACGATGGCTGTTTCCGGATGCCGCTTGAGCAACGCGGCTGTTTCGCGCAAACGCGCGATCTGATTTGTAGCACGACCCACGCTGAAGTGGAGGTTGGGCCGGTCGAAAGAGTTGAGGGCCACCACTGGCCGGCGCATCCGGAGGAGGCGAATGATGTCGGTGCGGGTCACAGGCGTGGCGGACGCGGTGAGCGCGATGGTCGGCGGACGTCCCAGAGCGATCCGATGCTTGCCCAAAGCCCGGTAATGAGGCCGAAAGTCGTGACCCCACTCGCTGATACAATGTGCCTCATCGATGGCGAGGAGTGGGGTTGGCGCATCCGGTTTGCGGTCGATCAGCTGCGCCATTCTCTCCGGTGCCACATACAGGAGCTTCAGCCGTCCCTCGGTGTAGGCGTTCCACACCTCGCGCTGCTCGTGTGGCTGTTGAGAACTGCTCAGATACTCCGCCGCAACACCGCGACGTTGCAGTGCGGCCACCTGATCTTGCATGAGTGAAATCAAGGGGGAGATGACGATCGTCGTGCCCGGAAGCACGAGGGCCGGCACCTGAAAGCAGAGGGATTTCCCCCCGCCGGTGGGCAGCACGGCCAACACATCCCTACCGCGCAGCGCGCCGAGTATCACGCGTCGCTGGGCCCAGCGGAAGTCGTCATACGACCACACCCGAGACAGCTCTCTGCGTGCCGCGGAGAGTGAACGTTCAACGGTACACACGGCACAACGATGACGACGCGACGCCGGCGGTGCTTTACCGAAGCATTGCAGCAGGGATCAGATCAACGCCGACGCCTGCGGATACTCCTCACCTCTCACCGGGACATCGACAGCACCCAGGTCAACTGAAGGATCAGGATGATCGTCACGATGACGAACAGAATCCCCTTCCAATGGCGATCGAGGAATGTGTCCGCTTGTGACGCAAGAGGATCCACCTGACTGGGATTCTTGTACCGGTCGCCCCAGCTCTGCAGTTTTGCGGCCGCGTGTTGTTGCCGTGCCGATTTCGCTTTCTCATCTTCCGTGATTTGTTCCACCGCGTGTCTGATGCCTGCCATAACAGGAAAGCCGCAGTTGGGACACGCCGACGCCATATCCGACACCGGGCGATCGCACTCCGGACAGGGGATGAGTGTCATGGGTTCACTCTTTGCTCAAGAACCGTGCGACGGCTTCTTTGAAACTCGGCGTGCTGCGGGCTATGGCGTTCACCTTGGAGCCGAGCTTGACGGCTTCGGGAAACGACCGGCCGTCCAATTCGTACAACTGCTTCTTGATGAGGGCAAGGGTCGTCGAACCCGCACAGGCGAGCTGCTCGACAACGTTAGCCACATCCGCCTCGAAGTTCGCTGACGGCATCACACGTGATATCAACCCTATGGCCAGCGCCTCGGAAGCCGGGAGCATGCGTCCGGTAGCGACCAGGTCGAACGCGACCTTTTCCCCGACCGCACGCGTGAGCATGGCCATGACCATGGCGGGCACGAAACCACGCCGGACCTCGGGATACCCAAACACGGCGTCTTCGCGGGCCAGGACCATGTCGCAGGCGGTGGCCAATCCGCATCCGCCTGCCAGCGCCCTACCCTGCACCACGGCAACCACCGGCTTGGGAAGATCCCGCATGTGGATGAACACGTCGCCGAGCCGGGCCGCATCGGCGGCGTTCTCCTCCGGCGTCCGGTCGGCCGACGCGAGCAACTCGGCCAGATCGGCCCCGGCGCAGAAGTCCTTCCCCGCCCCACGAACCACCACCACGTTGATAGCCGAATCCAGATCCGCGTTTTCGAGTTCCCTCAGCAACGCGTCGATCATTGGAGTGTCGATGGCGTTGCGCTTGTCCGGCCGGTTCAGCCGTAGCGTGAGCACGCCGTTCTCATCCAGGTGACGGACAAGCCTGTCAGACACGTAAACTCCGTGGCACCTCGATTTCCATTCTCAAAAGAGCCGTCGAAAACACTTTGCCCTGGGCGTCTGTCTTCAGAGATAGAGTACCACCACCACCCAACGCGCCATGCAGCAGAAAATTCAAGGCCCGGAGGTTGGGCAGCTCAAAACGTTCTACACCGCCCTGTATCACACCGCGAAAGTGCCTGGCAACCCGGGCTGCCGTGACTTGTCGCTCCAACAACGGGTAGTACTCCGCCTTCAACGCAATGAGTCCCACGTTCGCGGTGTCTCCCTTGTCCCCACTGCGGGCGTGCGCCAGATCGAGCAGCCGTACCTTCTTGGTTGCCATACGCTTTTTCACCTTGTGTGATTTCTTCTTCGGCATCGCTTCGGTGCCTGAAGCCTACGCTTCGAGAATCTCAACCTTCGGGTAGACCTCGGATTTCGGGATCAACGCGGGCCAATAGGCCACGATGCGCTCGACCTTCGGTCGACCGCCGGCAAAGCCGGTGACTCCGGGCGGGCCATTGAGGACGAGGGGTGCGATTTCTCGGGAGAAGCGTTCCACGGGGGCCCGCCGGCGCCCTCGCACGCCGATGCGAAGCTGCACCTCGGATATGTCCGGATCCGGTTCACCGGCGAGCCGGCCGTGGGTCGCGTCCACTCCGATGATTTCCGTAATCGTCTCCTCGAAATCCAAGCCCAAACGATCGAGGCGTGCGCGGATGATCCTGTCGGCCGCGCGCGCTTTCTTGACGGCATCGGGCCATGCATATACCAAGGTCCCGATCGCCTTGTAGCCATGCGAATAGGAGATCGACACCTTGAGCAAATCCGTTGCCGGCCGGCCGCGTACCCCGGAAATCTCAACCCGATCCTTGCCGTTCTTCTTCAAGAAAATCGTCGTGAAATCCGCGATGCAGTCCGGCGTGATATAATCCGCGGGGTCGCCCATTTCGTACAACAGCTGTTCCGTGACACTCTGCACCGACACGCGTCCTCCGGTCCCATCGTGTTTCGTGACCACGAAGCCACCGTCCGGACGCGCCTCGACAATCGGATATCCGGGGTCGTGCATGTTTGGGATCCGCTCCCACCCATACATGCAGTTGCCTCCGCTGCACTGGGCGCCGCACTCGATGATGTGGCCGGCCACCGTACCGGCAGCCAAGAGATCCCACGCGTCCGGCGCCCATCCGAATTCGTGGATCATCGGTGCGAGGGTCAGTCCCGTATCGGTTACCCGACCTGTGATGAGAATGTTGGCACCCTGGCGAAGACCTTCAACGAGCGGCCACGCGCCGAGGTAGGCGTTCGCGCTCAGCACTGAATCGAGCACCGTCTCCAACGGCTCGCCCGTGTCCATGTTTTTCAGCTCATGCCCGGCCGCCAGCAGTTGCTCGAGCCGGGGCATGAGGTCGTCTCCCGTTACCACGCCGATCGCCACGTTGCCTGCGAGCCCTGCGTCGCGGGCTTCGTTCAGCACTGCGGTCGCGCACGCTCTGGGATTCACACCTCCGGCGTTTGCGCTCACGCGTATCCCTTTGCGAACCAGCGTGGGAAGCAAGCGCCGCATCAGAGGAACGAAATCCTTGGCGTAGCCGAGTTCCGGGTTGCGCGAACGCTGTTTCTGCATGATGGACATCGTCACTTCGGCGAGATAGTCCATCATGAGATAGTCGATCGGCCCGGCCTCCACCTGCCGAACCGGCGCCTCGAGCCAATCGCCCCAGAACCCCTGCCCCGAGGCAATGCGGATGGTGTCCTTCAACTCCCCGCTCACTTCAGTTAAGCCTGCCCCGGCGTCTCATCGGTGCCCCACCGGCAGGCGTTGCCACGACCTCGATGAGGGGAACAAACCCATCGGGCATTGCGCGTGTCTCGGGCGGCAAGAACTGCAGTCCGACGGATTCGCCCGGGTCCAGTACGATCGCCGTGGTTTCCGCGCCGGCGGCGTCCAGCTTCGTAGGCGCCCCCGCGATCAGATAGATGGTGACTTCCGCTTGCCAAGATGGTGGCGGTTGCAGATGCGCGTACCCCGGGAAGAACTCGAGTTGGAGCGTCTTACCGCGGTGGCGGCGCGACAGCTCGAACTCGTTCCGCCCGAAGCCGAAGCTCAGTGGTCCAATGTCGATTTGCGCCCCGGCGGAATCGAACAGCGTCACGCCGAAATCGGTCAACTGATTCCATGCACCGTCGGGAAGGCGCACGTCGACGATCATCTCCCGGGTCCACTCCGGTACCTCTACCGGGAGGAGCTTTGGGGTGTCTCCTATACCCGACACGGTGATCGTGGTAACCGCGCCGATGTCAGTCGCCGTCACGTGAACATCGTCGGCGGTGTTGGCGCTGCTGTCCGAACGTTGGAAGACGGCGGCGTCTTGAATCAGCTCGGGGACATCGGCGCGCTTGCTAATCACAGCGCTTGGCCCGGTGCCGATCTGGTCCACCGTGTACCGCGGAAGCGCAGCACGGATGTCGTACGACAGAGCGGAGTTATCCGGGGCCACAACCACGGCCTCATAAACACCCGTGATGAGATCTTCTCCGCGAACCTCGATCCGGACGACGTTGGATTTCGCACCGGCTTCCTCCTCGCTGCCGCCGCGGAACGGTTGGCCACTCGGCTCGAACAGAAAGAGCGAACCGCGCTGTGTCCGGTAGCGCAACTCCATCTCGACGGTGAGACCGCCCGCGTCTTCCGGGACTGCGAAGAAGTAGCGTTGAAACCGTCCGGGCCCCAGGTCTCTGCCTTCCACGAACGGCCGATTCAACGACTGGGGAACGATAATCGTATTGACGAGCCGCAATGCCGGTCCTGCCAGTGTGTCGCTTGCCGGGGTGGCGTACACGATACCGACGTAAAGGCCGGGAGTGCGGAGCCGGCGCGTGTTGTAACTGACCTCCACGGTTGCCGGGCCACCGCTCAGTTCCAGCACCTCCGGCGCACGAAGCCATCTCTGGTCCGAACGGAGCAGGAAGCGCGCCGCCGGTTGCCCGGCCACCGATCGAATCACGAATCGCTGAAGGGTGTCGGCGGGCGACGCCAATCCGTTCCGACGATAGGCGCCCTCCAGAATGGAGGTATTTCCGCCGTCCGGCTGGGCGCGGATGGAATACACGCCGGCTTGATGACCTGCAACGAGCCATTCGTTGGCGGCGCTGACGTTAGGAACGCCAGCCCCCATGTCCAGGAAGGTGGTGCCGCGGTAGCGTCGGGCTGACGTGATGAGGGCCTGCCGCAAATCCGTGGCTCGGGCCACACGGTTCGCCTGTAGCCGGGCCGACTGCAAGAGCGCCGCGGCGCCGGCGATTTGCGGAGCGGCCATGCTGGTGCCGCCAGAGATTTCCCCTCCAAGATTCCACCGTGGAACATTGGAAAATGCGACGCCGGGTGCGCAGACGTCGGGTTTGGCCGTTTCGCCGCCCCGGGCGCTGAAACCGGCAATCACGTCGGCATCGATTGCCAGGCCCGCTGGACGGGCGCCGGAGAACACACCAGGGATCAGCGCACAGACGGACAAGATGTGCTCGGCCGATCCGGGGAACCCAACAGTGGATATGCCCGGGCCTTCGTTCCCTGCACTGATGACGAACAGCACGTCGGGGTGCTTCAGGGCGAACTCGGTGACCAGTGAATCGATCGCCGCTTCGCCTTCGGTATCGTTTCCGACCCCGAAACTCAGATTCAAGATCAGCGGCATGCCGCGTTGCTGCGCGTAATCGGCGGCATAGTTCATGGCCCGGAGCATGCTCCCTGTGACCGAGAGTCCACCGCGAGCGTTGTTACTGATCTTGATCGCGAGGATCTGCGCACCCGGCGCCACACCGTTGAATCCTTTCGTGCCGAACATGTCGTGACCGGCCGCGATGCCTGCGACGTGACTTCCATGTGAGGAGTTGTCGAAGAACAGATCCAGCACGGGACGGCCGTCGACCTCGCTGAAGTTCACCGCGATAGTCATCAGACCCTTGTCGCGCTCCTCGTCCTTGAGTCCATAGCTGAACCGCTCGGAGGCGACACCGTAATCGTGTATGGGTGCTTCGTCATCCAGCCTGCCGTCGTTGTCCGCGTCGGTAATCAATGCCCAGCCGCTCACGGTTCGAACCACCAGCACGACGAACTCATCGGTGTTGTTGTCGTTGCCGTTGATGTCGGCGGCAGGAACCTTCCCCAGCGGCAGCTCTCGGAAGATGCCGGCGTAATACGGCGGGCTGGCCAAACCCGCCACTCGCCGGAAGCCGCTCAGCGTCTGACCGCCGAAGGAGACTGTGTCGCCGGTGACCGTGATGGGTTCGAGTTCTATCCGGCCTTCGCGCGAGAAGTCGCGAACGTCCAGCACTTTGGGCTCGCCCGTCGTCGTCTGATCCAAACCCGGCAGATCGAGATCCAGGCCGCTGTCGAGGATTCCAATGAGCACCCCTCGACCGTCCGACGTCGGATTTTGCAGAAGGAATTCGTCGACTCCCGTGCTCGACAGCGGCATAAGACCGACCAGATTTGCAAGGCGCGGTTCGACCGATGGTTCCGACCGCCGCCGCGGGGGCGGGGGCGGCTCTTCGCTCGGCTCTTCTTCCGGCTCGGCGCCGTCGGCGGGTTCGGCAGGTACGGGTTCCTGAGACTCCGCGCCCGGTCGGGCGCATGCCCCGGCGGTCAACACTACCAGCAACGCCCAGGCGGCATATTCCTTAAATTGCATGTTTTTCTTCACCGCTGCTTGATGTCGAAAGGTGGAAGTACAAACGCGCCGAGGTGGGGACCGCCGTACTGCATCGCGGTCCGAAGCGTCAGCGCCAGCGCTTCTCGTGTCTCTTCGGGAGCCACAATCGCGTCCACGTACCCCCTAGCTCCTGCGTACTTGGCACCGAGCTGATGTTCGTAATCATCTCGCATCTCTCGCACTGCATCCGCGAATTCCGGATCATCCAGTTTGTCACCAAATACGGCCGACGTTGCGGATTCGCCCTCCATGACTCCCATGCGGCCAGTCGGCCAGGAGAGAATGAAATCCGGATCGAATCCCTGGCCGGCCATCGCGTAGTACCCCGCCCCCGACGCATGGTTTATCGTGAGCACGATTTTCGGCACGACTGCAGTTGCCATCGCCTCGACAAACCGAGCACCCGACCGAATGATTCCCGAATGTTCCGCCTCCGGCCCGACCATGAACCCGCTGACGTCCTGCACAAACAGGATCGGGAGGCCCTGTCGGCTGGCGGTCTCGATGAAGTAAGCAACCTTTTCAGCGCTTTCCGCATAGACGATCCCGCCAAATCGCGCCGGTCCTCCCGTCGTATCTTTGATGATGCCACGCTGATTCGCGATCACGGCGACCTGATATCCATCAATTGCGCCGTGCCCGCACAGTATCTCGCCCGCTATCTCAGGTTGGAATTGGTCGAGCCGACCGTCATCGAGAAAGCAGGCCAAGACCTCCAGCATGTCATACGCCATGCGGTGATTACCGGGCAGAAAGTCATATAGGTCAGAGCCGGCCCTGCCACTCCGATAATTGCCTGCCGCCCTATGCGGCGCGGCGCACCCCGGTTCGGGTAGGCGGCCGAGGTATTCCCGAATTTCGGTGATACACGCGTCGTCGTTCTCGACGCAGTAGTGCGCCACGCGACTCTTGACCGTGTGGGTGCGTGCCCCCCCTAATTCTTCGCCGTCGACGTCCTGCCCCGTCGCACCCTTGACCAAGTTCGGTCCACCCAGCCCCATGAAAGCCGTCCCCTCCACCATAAAGATCACGTCGGACAACGCCGGGAGGTACGCCCCCCCCGCAATGCACGGACCCATCACGGCGCTGATCTGGGGAACGCGCAGGTACCGTCTCATGATCGAGTTATAGTAGAAAATTCGCGCCGCGCCGTACTGTCCGGGGAAGACCCCCTCCTGATACGGAAGGTTGACTCCGGCGGAATCGACCAGGTATACGATCGGTATGCGCTGGCGCATCGCGATTTCCTGGGCGCGCAAAATCTTCTTGATCGTTTCGGGCCACCACGATCCTGCCTTCACGGTCGCATCGTTAGCCACGATCACAACGGGACGATCGTGAACGACTCCGAGTATGGTCACGACACCTGCGGCAGGTGCGGCTCCATCGTATTTGTCGTACGCCACGAGTAACCCGATCTCGAGCGACGCACTGTCCGGATCGCATAAACGCGCGACGCGCTCGCGGGCCGTAAGCTTTCCCTGGCCATGTTGCTTTTCTGTCTTGGCCGGGCCACCGCCTTGACGCAGGCGGATGGCCAGTTCGAGATATTCGTCGGTGAGTTCCCGAAGCCGGCTCTTCTTCGACGTGGATGGAGAGCCTGTCACTCGGAACGATTCTCCGCCCACGTCGCAATAAAGCTCACGATCTCGCCGGTGGGCGTTCCCGGTCCGAAGAGCTTGGCCACGCCTTGTTCCTCGAGGTGTTGGATATCCGCCTGTGGTATGATGCCGCCTACAACGAGCAAGGCGTCCCCTCGCCCTTTCTCCTCGAGGAGCTCACGGACACGGGGAACCAGGGTCAGGTGGGCACCCGACAGAATGGACAATCCAACCACATCGACATCTTCCTGGACGGCGGCATCCGCAATCATCTCCGGCGTTTGATGCAATCCGGTGTAGATCACCTCCATGCCGGCGTCACGAAGTGCCGTCGCCACGACCTTGGCGCCCCGGTCGTGCCCGTCGAGCCCTGGCTTGGCGACGAGAACACGAATGGGGCGGGAGC
>FXBF010000937.1_pt1 | contig 10159 bp, 12 predicted proteins | sample 5335321 | NCBI WGS metagenome assembly FXBF01 (sample SAMEA103928391, study PRJEB20085) | sediment metagenome | isolation source: sediment | reverse complement strand
CTAGGACAGGCTGGCAACGAGCGGGATCAGGTCCATTGATAGGTCCGCTTCACCGCGCTTGACCGAGACATCCAGGTCGAGGAATCGCTGATAGATGCCCTTCAGCTCAGAAGTGGTGAACTGCTGGGATTGGGCACTGACCTTTCGCGCTACAAATGGCGGCACGTTCATGGAGGCCATCGGGTCCTCCCCGATCTCAATCGCCCGGCGAGCCAATATCATCAGTCGAAACTGCCGCACCAGCATCAGGAACACATAAGCAGGGTCCTGTTCTTCTAGAAGGCGTTGGAGACGCGGAAGCGTACCCTGCGTATCGCCCAATTTATCAACGACCGCGAAGATGTCCAACTGACCGTGAGAGGGCGTTAGTCGCTCCACATCCTCGACGGCAATCGGCCGCTCATCGTTCACATAGTTGAGCAACTTTATTAACTCCTGCTCAGCCAGCAGCGTATCTTCCTCCACGTAGTGAGAGAGCAACTGCGCCGCATCCTGGTCAATCCGGCCATTCGACCGCTCGCTCAGCCAATGGATGAAGGCCGAACCCTTTGGGTTCATGAACGCACGCACATAAGCCTTCTCGGGGTAGTCGCGTGCCCACTTGTAAAGAAACGAGGCCTTCTTGTACTTCCGCGCTTGATCCATCTGGATCTTCTCGATGAGCACGAGCGCGGAAGAATCGGGCAGTTCATCCATGAGCCGTACGAAACGATCCGACTCCCTATTTGGGATTCGTTCAGCCTGCTCCACCACGATCAAGCGCCGGCTGGAGAGGAACGGCAGAGCGCCACACGCCGCCCGCAGTTGCTCGAGATCGAGCGCTCTGCCGGAAAAGCGCTGGACGTTAAATTCAGAAGATGGCCCAAGTTTGGCCTCAAGTTCCGCTATCGTTTCAGAGATGGCGAGCGGGTTGTCCCCGTAGAAGAGGTAGACAGAGGGAGGGCTCACGCTAGCCCTGTGTGCGCACCCGATGCACGGTCGTGCGCCCGCGGCGCAGCTGTTGGACCTCGCCGATCCGAAGCCCCCCAATATCGCTGGAAGTAGTCACATGCCGTTGCGCGGCGGAACCAATCGGCTGGGCGATGATAAGAGCCAAGACAGTGGCCAGGATCGCCAGGGGAAGGCGTTCCAGGCGATCGCGGGCGCGATCTGTTCCACCCCCCAATAACGTGGCGAAGCATGTGAGCCCGGCGAGAACGGCCGCGGTGAGGAAGTTCGTCCCACAATTCGGGTGGATAGCCAGGTGCTCCTCACCCGCGCGCAATCGAGCGGCGGCTTCATCCGCACTCTCAGCAATGGCGTCCGTTGGCAAACGCCCCAGGATGAGAAACCCGTTGGCATCCGCACGGCCGGCGATCGGTGTGCGTGGATACTTGGCACTGAGCATGTGGATCGTGGCATGCTCCAGGCCGTGGTTGCGCCGAATGCGCAAGAGCAGCGGTTGATTCATCAGACTGGAAAGAGCATTTGGCATTGTGTACGGACCTCGAGCAACTGATTATACTGTTTCAACCTGATTGGTAAGATTCGACGATCGAAACCAGTAGGGTGTCGGTGAAGCGAGAAGCCTGACGGTGGAAGGGTGTCCAAGTTGGCCCGCTCTTTGCCTCCTGAAGGTTGTAAATACTCTCCATCAAGAGTCCTCGAAAGAACAGGAAGGCCTCGACCGCTTCGACGAGCGTCATCCCAGCCTCCAGGCAGATTCTGGCATATTCCCGACCCATTTGGCGCGGCTCCTCCGATGATTCGGCCCCAATGAGCTCGCCCACTTGTTGGAGGAGCCGGTGAGCTTCATCGCGATAGGCCTCACGCTGTGGCTCCGTCAGATTCCGATACCATGCCTGATCTTCTAAACGACCCTCGGCGACTTCTAGACGCGTGCGGCCAATCACATTCTCAATCACAAATTGGGCTCCGCTTGCCTCGGGCCCGCGTCGAAGCGCATCGATGTCCGATCGAAAAAAGCGCCGGTGGCCGCCCGCAGTTCGATGGACGGGAAGCTTTCCGCTATCGGCCCACGAACGGACGGTCGATGGATGTACTCCCAGCAGCCTAGCGGCTTCGGACAGACCGATCCAGTTATCTTGCTTATCCATCATTCAAACTCATTCTATCTGAGGCTTCCCGCTGCAGAGATCCGGCTCTGGGATTTGAACTTCCAACCAAAGGATACAATGGAAACGTGAGCTGGGATCTTATCGGTCACGAGTGGGCGGTCGAGCTGCTCAAGCACCACATTGCGGATCGGCGCACGCGACATGCTTACTTATTCGTCGGCCCAGAATCGGTCGGAAAACGCACCCTGGCCAGCCGTTACGCGCAGGCTCTAAGTTGTGAGCGCGCGGGTAAGCCAGGAGAGCTGTGCGGCGAGTGTCGCGCCTGCCGTCTTGTCCCGGAGGGAACCTTCCCCGACCTAGATATCCTTGCGCCAGATCCGACCCTTCAAGTCGATGACGTGCGAGCCCTGCAGCGCCGGCTGGCCCTTGCTCCCTATGAGGGATCTTGGAGGATTGCCCTGCTGGAGAACTTCCACCGAGCAAGCATCAGCGCAGCCAACGCTATGCTAAAGACTCTCGAAGAACCGCCGGATCGGGTCGTGCTCCTGCTGACGGCAACTGCACAAGAACTGCTGCTGCCTACGGTAGTCTCCAGGTGTGAAGTAATTCCCCTGCGCGGAGTCTCCAGGGCGACGATCTCGCTTGCACTTCAAAACCGATCCGTCGAAATCGATAGGGCTGAGATGCTGGCTGATTTATCAGAGGGACGGCCAGGCAGGGCCCTTCGTTGGGAAGCAGACCCTGACCACCTGGAACAGAGAATGGCAGCCCTGGACAACTTGAGTGAAGCACTGAGTCTGGATATCAGCGGCCGTTTCGCGCTGGTTGAACGTATCATTGGACGGGGAAAGCTTCTCGTTCAGCGCCGCCGTGTTCGATCGACATTGGAGGCATGGCTAAGCCTTTGGCGCGACCTGCTCTATCACGGCTACCAGGCGGATGTCCGGCCCCGAAACCCCGATCGGTTACCGGAGTTTGAGCGTGCGGTCGTACGGGTCGTTCCTGCGGATCGATACAGGATGATGAGAGCGCTCTCAGCGACGTTGGCCGCAGTGGACAGCCATGCAAACCTGCGCCTGGCGGTGGAGGCGCTCATGCTCAAACTGCCTGCCGTTCGATAGCTTGGGGCGAACTCTAGCGCGGCTCAACAACCAGCCGAATAGCGGTTCGTTCTTTTCCCTCGATTGTGACTGAAGTGAACTCGGGTATGCACACGATGCGCAGTCCGTCTTCCTGGAGGTAGCCGCGGGCGATCGCAATTGCCTTCACGGCCTGATTGACTGCGCCTGCTCCAATTGCCTGAACTTCTGCGCGGTTGTGCTCCCGCATCACGCCAGCGATTGCGCCAGCGACGGCCGAGGTTCGCGAATTGGCGGAGACCTTAATGATGTTCATTGGGCTTTGTCAATGGGTGCCCGTTATTGGATTGTATAGGATTCGAAAGGGGGAAGCAAAAACCGAGTTAGCTGCGCGAGATCTCCTCCGTCTCAAACCTAACCTCTTCCTTCCCGGACAGCTTGCTCTGGATCTTGGAAATGATGAGATCCAAATGGGCTTCGTGCAGGACGTAGTTTAGATCGTCCGCAGGTACGGTGAGCACCGGGCAGAGCGAAAACCGATCGGTCCACTCCTCATAAAGATTATTCAGGCGTCTAAGATAATCGGGCTGGATGCCCTTCTCGTAGTCCCGCCCACGCATCGCTATGCGGCTCATCAAGGTATCCACGGAGGCCCGCAGATACACCACCAGGTCGGGGGGCGGCAGGAAGCGGGTTAGGACCTCGTAGAGATCGCGGTAGGTACGGTAATCGCGATCGGACATGTTTCTCTCGAGGAAGAGGTTATAGGCAAAGATCTCGGCGTCCTCATAGACGCTTCTGTCCTGCACTGCGGGACCCGCATGATCCGCAATGTCTCTGTGAGCGCGCAAACGCCGCGAGAGAAAGAAAATCTGGGACTGAAAAGACCACTCCTGCATGTCCTGATAAAAATCCGACAGGTAAGGATTCTGCGCCTGCGGCTCAAAGAACGGCGTCCATTGCATTCTCTCCGCTAATAATTTCACAAGCGTGGACTTCCCCACCCCGATATTCCCGGCCACTGCAACAAAGTGACTCATTCTGCTACGCTCCGACCTTCTCGGCCCAGTCTTCCAGAACTGCTTCAGTCTGATCCAAGAGGTCTTCCAGCTCCGCCTCTCGATTGCTGGCGTGATCAATGGACAACTCCAGTGTATCCAGAACTTGAGCCTGGTGGGCATCCGCAACGGAGAGCGCGTGGATCACCCGATCCCAGGTGGATAGGAGCGGCCACAAGATCTCAACCGCAGATCCATTCTCGATCATCGAGTGGTAACCGCCCAGATAATAATCCCGGCGAACCTCGGACAGCTCGGGGTCGGAAGATTGCTTGGCGGCCGATTCAAAGGCGGTCGTCCAGCTCGAAACCCATTCCATAGCTGCGGAATCTACGAAATTCTCTGCGCCAAGCAATCGAAGGAAGTGTCCATAAATCTCCGGATGGCCAACGGCGGTCAGTTTTGTTTTGAGCTGCGGCATGACCCTGCGACCGGAGGCCGGAAATCCATCCAGCGAAGCCACTGCATTGGTGGCCTCCAGCAACGCACGCAGCCACCCATGGAGCCACTGCCGCTCGGTACCCAAGCCCTGCAACGATTCACGGGCTCGCTCAAGAAACGCGGAACCGCGGGCTAGCACGTTGTCTGGGCGGTGAAACTGGCCCCGCACGGAGGCCTGTGCCCATTCGAAGAAGTGGGTCGGGTCGTAGAGGAAAATGGGCTCACACATCGCGGGGCCCAGCCAGGGATCTACACGCAGATCCCGTGGCCGTTGGTATAGCCGCTTGGCGTGATGCGTGATGTCCAGGTGAACCTCGTCCGAGAGAGGGACGATCTCTCGCGGCACACCTGGTTCGTATTCGTGTATCAGTACCAGATCCACATCGGCTGTGCCCCCAAAGATGGGATCCCCACCAGCGGCGGAGCCGATCACGTAGCCTGAGACGATTCCCGGCCGGCGCTCGGCCTCTTTCCGCGCAAGATCTAAAAGCTTCTCGCTGGTGATCCTCAAGATTTTTCTAGGGGCAGGTGCTGCTGGTAGGGCGGGATCTCGAGCTTCTGACGCACCCGGTCCGCCACAATGTCCAGATCACCCGGCCGAGATACAAAATCCATCGCGGTTGAATCCACGATAAGAACGGGGAGCTTATCGTGTTGATCGAAGAATTCCTCGTAGGCCTGGTTTAGCTGATCGATATAGGAATACTCCATGTTGCGCTCGTATGGGCGGTCTCGCATCGAGATGCGCTGCATAGCAACGTCAGTAGTTACTCGCAGATACACGATCAGGTCGGGCAGCGGGATTCGCTCTGCAAGCGCGTTGTGTACCAATCGATAGGTTTCGATCTCGTCCCCGGACAAATTTAGGCCCGCGAACAAAGCGTCCTTTGCAAACGTATAGTCAGAAATCAGATCGCCGTTTGAGAGGGCCTGAGGGACAGCATGATGCTGCTGGCGATAGCGGCTCAGCAGAAAGTAGATTTGGGTCTGAAAAGCGAAGCGCTGGCGGTCTGAATAGAAGTCAGAAAGGAAGGGATTCTCCTCAAAGACCTCCAGCAGCAGTTCCGCATTGAACACGGGCTGGAGCAGACGGGCCAAGGAGGTCTTCCCGACGCCAATCACACCTTCTATAGCGAGATACATTCAGACTTACGGTGGGGTGCTGCGGACCTAGGATACACGGGTTGTACCACGCTGGCAACCAGAAAGCACGCACACCTCTCGCATCAATCGGGTTCGAAGCGAAATTGAAGGCAGTAGTGATGAAACGTGTTGCTGACCCAGGCGTTCCCCATGCCGTAGGGAGCCAGGCGTACATTATCCTGAGCCCAGATCTTCTCGTCCTTGAGAGTGTAAATCTGCCCCAACTCTCGACCAAGATCCCAAGCAAGAGGGTAAATCCTTCCCCCCTTCTTTACGTTCTTGACGATGATCGTCAGATATGCGCGAGGCCTCAGCACCTCCCGGAGGGTGGAGTAGATCGCAATCAAGCGCTCGAGGAATTCGTCATAGTCTTCAATGTTTCCTAGATCTGCGGGGTCTTCTGAATAGGTGACATCAAGATCGTCATCTTCGCGGCGGTTCTTTTGTGTGCCTGCGCCCCTGGCGTGGAGCATGTTCCAGTAGGGGGGAGAAGTAAATACATAGTCGATGGGCGGCAAATTGAAATTAGGCAGGTCCGCAGCGTCACCCTGAATTACTTCCGCCCGGAGATGCTCAGAAGCGAGCGAACCCCTTTCCTGCTCTACGAGCCGAGTTGCCAGCTCTGCATACTTTGGGCTGAGCTCGATCCCGATCCCGTTGCGCCCGCTGCGAAGGCAGGCGATGAGAGTCGATCCGGTGCCGAGCATTGGATCGAGAACCGTTTGGTCGGCCTTTGTGAAGAACTCAATGAATTCCTGCGCGAGCGTCTCCGGAAATTTGGCGGGATGAAGCTTAGCCTCCTTGCGTCTGGGAGGGGGATCGTGAACAAACCAGGATTTCTGGAACTTGATCCACTGCTTAGGTTCCAGATCATTGAGGCGGTTACGAAAGGTTCGTTTCTCTGACATCTCCTCCGCCTGCCTAACCAGAGGCCAGATCCCAGACTTTAAGATTATCGAAAGAAACTGTCGTTTGAGCTGCGCGGCGCGCGCGAACGATCACCCCGATCCTCCCAGCGGAAATTTCGCCATCCTTCAGTTGAAATACCTGCATATCATTCACAAAAAAACGAAACTCATCGCCGATCGCCGAAACTCCAATTCGGTTCACAGCTGGGGCGCCGGGAAGCACGTTTGCGCTTGGGGTGATGGGCAGTATTGGCGCCTCCGATCCTGACAGGAAACGCGAGGCGCGAACCGCTCCATCGCAAGTAATCAGGAAGCGATAATGCGAATCCTGCCCGGGGTTGCCGCGCCCACCGGTGCGCACCATGAGTCCGTATTCATCGCCGGCCTCACAAATCTCCGAGTGGACTTCAATCTCGACAAAGAAATCCGACAATGCGTCGACTGGAGACAATGAAGAGAGCACCGAAGAGGGTCCCCGAACCGAGATGACTAATTCCTCGCCCAGTTGACTGACAGCTCCGCGGGCCGAGGCGCCGGTCTCCCATCCGGAATCGGATTCGAAATTGTCTTCATAGTCGGGTGCTCCCAGCCCGATCTTGTGCTCGGGGATCGCGGTGCGCGTCGGAGGCGGAGCGGTTCGCGTGGGAAGCGGTTGGCTAGCGACGATGATCGGGATGGCAGGCGACCGCGTAGGCTCGGGCGCGGTGGAAGGCGCACACGCGACGATGTTCAGGAAGGCCGCGGTGGAGAGAATAAGAAACGCAATAGGCCAACTCCACCTTCGGATGGACGGCTCATGGGGGGAGGTACCAGAGCCTGAAGTCATCGAAATTCACGGTGAGATTTGCGGTCTGTGAGGCGTTGGTAAATAGGCTGGGCACGCCCGCTACGTAACCTGAGTCTTCAATTGCGACCGTGTCGAGCAACTCGCCGTTGACGAACGCGAATAGCTGCTCGTCCTTTGCCAGGAATCCGATTTGATTGCTGGCATCTGGCCCACTTTGGATCAGGTCCGATTCCGTCCAATCGCGCAGGACGGCCGGTATTTCATCAAATGCGATGAATTTGCGCACGCGCCAGGCGCCGTCACAGGAGATCTCCAGGGTATAGCCTCGATCAATATTATCCCCGCCGACTCGGATTCCCATCCCATACGCGTCCCTGCCTGAACAGGACGATACCTGCGCCATGATCTCAGTATAGGAGTCTTCAGCCTCAATGGCGGTGGTCGTCCACCACAAGATTCCATCCGTCAGGTGGTCGGTGACCTGCAGGCGTCCATCCTTCCAGGCGACAGTGGCGCCTTCGGGGTCGCTGAATTCGAACCAGGTGAAGCGCTCACTGAAGTCATCCACATAGTCCGGATCCGACAGATTGAGACCCGCGCGTGGATCCCCAGGCTCAAGCGGAATGGGAGTGTAGCTGGGAGTGGGAGAGGCCTCCGCCCCATCTTCAGTCGGTGTGCTTTCGGCTTCTGTGAGGGTTTCGGTGGGCTCCGGTGTGCTCTCATCGATTTCGCCTCCAGCCACCGGGGTGTCGGCAGGCTGGGTGGAGGTCGCCGGTACGACCGGCTGTGCGGTAAGCGTGGAAGAAACCGAGGTCGCCAGCAGATTCGCGGGTGGCTCCTCGGCAGGCCGGTTGCATGCTGCGAGGAACAAGAGTGCGCCAATGAGCAAAGCGCCCAATCGAAAGCGTGTAAAGAGGGAGGGTCCCTCGGAGCGGATGGTTAATGCGCGCATAGGGATCTGCGTAAACCCGGCGGAGTATAGCACGGAGGAGTTTTGGGGGTTCGGCGTGCTAGAAAAGCGGGGGCTGGCCGCCCATGGTGGAGCGCATGAAGAGTCCGTTAGGGTCGTTGAAATCGATGCGCCGTGCGAAGGCTCGGCCAATGTCCTGGAGCAGATCGATTGCCCAGACGGCATCGAGGCCGATGTCTTTCACATCTCTACCGGGGGGAACTTGGACATTGAGTTGATCCATGACATCGGGAGCAAGATCCAGATTGTAGCGACGAAAATCGATGCGGCCAGATCCTCCGTACTCCAACTTGGTTACAAAGGATTGCCATTCCGAAGCATCTTCGAGCAGCTCACGAAGCACCCACTCGCTCCACTGAAGGAAGCTGGCCTTGCGAGCATTGATCGGGTGAGGTGTACGGCCGGTGCCGAAGGACAGCATGCGCGTGTCACCCGGCGGATAGGCACCTGCACTGTAGTGAATGGCTTCGACCGCAACCTGGTAGCATGGATTTCCCGAGACTCCCACTCCGCCGTCGACCCAGGTGTGGGTCTCTCCATCGAGAGTTGCGGTGTGGGCCGGGAAGTAGGTCGGAACGGCGGTGCTGGCCAGGACGGCATCTTTCAGCGGCAGGCGGCCCCAGAGCGAGGCATTACCCTCGTTGTCACGTACAAAGAAGTCAGTGCGGCTGGTGACCGTGTTCTTGCCGGGGATGAAGACGTCGATTGGAAGGCTGTTGATCTCTCGATCGGCGCCGATGTCGTCGAGCGTCTGTGCAATGAATTCACTGCTGTAGCGATGATTGCCTAAATTGAACGCCACTTTCCAGAATGGAAGCGCCTTGAAGGCGGACTGGGCCAAATTACGGTACATTGCCATAAGGCCGCGTGCGCTCATTCCGATCGCGAGCCCGGCCGCGATAACGGCGCCGGTCGATGTGCCGGCGACCATATCGAAAATCTCTCGCGAGGGACGGCCCTCTACCTTCTCCAACTCGATCAAACAAGCCAGCGGAATGATCCCCCGGATGCCGCCACCGTCGATGGACAGAATATTCTTCATGGATGGGCCTCTCCAGCGCTGGTTGCAGGAGCCGTGCCGGGGGAGGATTCGATCGCTTCCACCATAGTCATTTGGAAGACGTTTCCAAATTCAGTGACGACCGATTCTGCTACCTGTTCCAAACTGGGAACAGGATCGAGCAGGTCGGCCAGCGAAACCATGGGAGTCTCCGGTAGGTCACAGGCGACAATTCCCTCCCAGTATTGCATGTCGGGCGCGACGTTGAGCGCAAAACCATGCTGGCTTACCCCCTGAGCGGTCACCCGCACTCCGATCGAGGCAAGCTTCGAGGGGCGCTTGCGGGCCGCGGGGGGACAACGCTTGCACCGTGAAGCAACGTCCGGCTGCACCCAAACTCCGGTGTGGCCCTTGCGCTGTCCTGCTGCCAGCCCGAGTGTCGCCAGCGAGCGAATCAACACGTTTTCTAGATCGCGTAAGTAGCCCACGAAGTCGACCGACGGTAGCCGGTCGTCTGCCTTGAGACGCCCTAGCGGCAGCACGGGATAGGCTACCAGTTGCCCTGGCCCATGGTAGGTCGCGTCACCGCCCCGATCGGTCCAGTGTACTTCTACATGGCGATCGGCAAGCTCGCCTTCGTTCCAGAGCAGGTTTTCCGACTTGCCCCGGCGCCCGAATGTGAAGGTATGAGGGTGTTCCAGCAGAATGAGTGCGGC
>FXBF010000936.1_pt1 | contig 10166 bp, 6 predicted proteins | sample 5335321 | NCBI WGS metagenome assembly FXBF01 (sample SAMEA103928391, study PRJEB20085) | sediment metagenome | isolation source: sediment | reverse complement strand
GCAAGTTTCTCGATGCGCAGGCGGGCGGAGAAACATTCAGTAGCGCATTGTTAGCCGCGATCGCAGGCGTGAATTCCGTGTCCGGCCCGGGAATGCTGGACTTTGTGCTTACCTTCAGCCTGCCCAAGCTTATTTTCGATAACGAAGTTTGCGGTCAGGCGCTGCATTTCGTACGAGAAATGAAACCGCTTGACGACCTGCCGACTGCTGACCTCGTGGAACAACTTATGCGGGACGATCATTTGATAACCGCAGCTCATACGCTTAAGCACTGGCCGCAGGAACTCTATCTGACCGATGCTGTAATCGACCGCGCAAACCGAGAAACCTGGGAGGAAAGTGGATCGCTGCAACTGTACGACCGGGCCTGCGAGCAGATAGAGAAACGACTGGCGAACTACACGCCAATCGAAACAGACAATGCGATTGACACCGCAATGCGCAAACTGGTGCAGAACGGTCTTGAGGAGCAACAGGAATTGCCGAAGCTACCACCAGTGCCTGATCCACCGGCGCCCAAAGCGAAGGCTGGCCGACGTGGTCGAGCAGGCCGGCGTCGGCGCGGCCGTCCCTCATGAATAATCGATACCCCTGATTTTATAGCTCTTTTTCATCTTATCGAGCACGGTGAGATCAAGGCCCCCGTATTTGAGCGCAAAAGTCAGGTGCCCCTCGAGTGATGCGCCCGGTGCGTGGCGCGGCGGCCTGATTTTCCATCGATTGGCCTCAAAAATTATCAAACTGTTCAATTATCCAGAGCCGCACCCGATCGCATTAAGAGCAACGACTACTCGAATTGTCCGAATCGTCACCTGAACGATTATCGTTCGGAAAGGCGCTGCCGTACTTTGTATCAGCTGCCGGAGGCAACTTGATCTTTAATCCGCCCGCGACAGGCTCCCAATGCGTTCGGCCCGAAACGGTGGGCTTTGTTTAGTCATTTCACCGTCAAGCTATCAAGTTCGAGACGAAAATCGCCAGTATTGCGGCCGGTGCGACATAGCGCATCAGAAAACGCCAGCTGCGGAAAAGGAGTCCGTCCTCCAGGCGCAGTGCCTGCATGGTCATATCTTTCGATAACCACCAACCGATGAATACCGCATATAAGAGTGCGCCGACCGGCATCAGTACGTTGGTAATGATGAAGTCTATCAATCCAAACGGGGTCGTATCGCTGAATCGTGCAATGAATCCCAACGGCCGTGCGTCTTCGAGCAAATTGAACGACCAGACCGTAAGGAATCCGAAAAGGAATATTGCAGAACCAAGTGCCACCGCCATTTTCGATCGGCTGCGGCCTTGTCCTTCGACCAAACGACAAATAGAGACCTCAAGCATCGAAAGTGACGAGGTTAATGCTGCCAGAAATACGAGAACGAAAAATACTGTGCCGATCAACACGCCGCCGGGCATGCTGCCAAACGCCGTAGAGAGAGTGACGAAGATCAGCCCGGGTCCCTGTGCCGGATCGAGATCATAGGCGAATACGATCGGAAAGATCATCAGTCCGGCCAACAGCGCGACCAGCGTGTCGCCGATCGCAATAATCACCGATGATTTCACGAGATCCACGTCTTCCGGCAGATAGGCTGCATAAGTCAGCAATGCACCAATACCGACGTTGACCGAAAAAAATGCCTGACCGATCGCGGACAATGTGACCGCGGGCGTAAGCTTCGAGAAGTCGGGCTCAAAGAGATAACTGACGGCTTGTGAGAAATCGCCCGCAAAAATACCGTAAATGACCAGACCGACAAGCATGACGAACAACGCAGGAATCATAAGCGTAACCGCTTTCTCGATACCCGCTTTGATTCCGCGTGACACAATGAAGATCGTCACCGCCATGAACAGCGCGTGCCACCCGATCAACACTGTTGGCTGGTGCAGGAACTCGTCGAATACACTGCCCACTTCAGCAGGTGTCAATCCGGAAAAAGCGCCACTGGCCGTTTTGAATATATAGGCAATCGACCAACCGGCAATAACGCTGAAAAAACTCAGGACCAGGAATAAACCAACAATGCCGAGCCAGCCCAGGTACATCCAGTTCGGGCTCGCGCGTACTTCGCCAGCGATCTTTTTGAGCGTATTTGGCGCACTCATTCTGCCGTGACGGCCGAGAATCATCTCACCGATCATTACAGGCGTCGCAATGAGGGCAATCGCCAGCAGGTACACCAGAACGAAGGCGGCCCCACCGTTGCTTCCCAGCATGTAAGGAAACTTCCAGATATTGCCGAGGCCCACCGCCGCACCGATTGCGGCAAGCAAAAATCCCATTCGTGACGAGAAGTTTTCATGTACAGATTCAGATTGCATAGGGTTCCTTTCTGCCGCCTCAAAACGCTGGTCTGTCAGCTGTCTGGATCGCGATCGCTATGCACCAGCGTGTGTGCAACGCCTCGCGTTTGCAGTCGAGAACTACGGCGCATTGCCAGCGGCTATCAGAGCACTTATTTTTGCGGTCCGCAAAGCGATGTATTCAGCTCGGACTAATCTTCAGGATGCGCAGGCGGGGCTTCGGTTGCCTGCTGTAGTTCCTCGAAGGACCGTACCAGGCACTTCGCGTAAAAAACCGGGTCCGGCATCATTTCCCGGCAAGATGTCACACCGATATTGACATTCCCGCAGTAACTGTTGATCACGTGACCCAGGCCGCAAGAGTCGAACATCGGCAGATAGCCAAAATTCACCACCAGCTTGGCGCCGAGCTGGTAGAGCGGCACCTGCGGACCCGGGACGTTGGTCACGATGCAGTTGAATACCGGGCTGATCCGGTTTGCCAGGCCAACCTGGCTCGCCACACGGGCGGCCAATCCGGTAATTGTTGAAGGCACGAACTGGCTATAGTCGGTCATCGTACGGGCACCAATTGCATTGCTCAACGCCTTCGCCCGACGAGTATCGCGATTTACGGCCAGCAAGCGCTGTTGTGCATCGCCGATCTCCGTGTGCAACGCCACCAACATGGAGGATACCTGGTTGCCTGCAGATTGCCGTTCCGCGTCCGTACGCACACTGATCGGTGCCATCGCGACCAGGGATTTCCTGGGCAATTCGCCATGCGCACTCAGGTAGTGATGCAACGCGCCGCCGCAGACCGTCAGGGCGACATCATTCACGGTCACGTTGTCGAAGCTGTTCTTGATCGCTTTCACGTCGTTAAGCGAAAGGGTGACGCCTTCCACGACTCGATGGGCCGACACCGTACGATTGAACCGTGTTCGCGGCGCTCTGGGAAAACCGCGCAGACTGCCTTCGCGCGATCCTATCAGCTGCCGCACGATGTCCGGCGCGGTATTCAACAGTAATTTGCCGAACACGAACGGCTGTCGCAGGGCATTCAACTGTGCCCGCGCCAGGAGGCCCAAGGTCGACGGCTTCGAATCGACCTGCCAGGGTTCGCTTGGCTGCGGTGATTCCGTGTTTGGCGTCAGGTCGTGAAGGGCCTTGATTATTTCGTTGCCGGTTTGTCCGTCGATCGCCGCATGATGAATCTTGGTGAACACCGCGAAACAGCCCGGCGGCAGATCATTCACGCCGTCGAGCCCTTCAATGACATACGATTCCCACAGGGGATGGGCACGATCCAGTGGCCGGGCATGCAGGCGCGCAACCTGTATACAAAGTTGCCGCCAGTCGCCGGGCCCTGGCAATGCGAGATGACGGATATGAAACTCCGGATCGAAACTATCGTCGTTCAGCCACCAGGGGTGATCGAGGCCGAAGGGCACAGTGACAACCGTCTGTCGCAAACAGCGGGCCAGGTGTGCGCGTGCCACATAATGCTCGATAATCTGCTTGAAGCGTACCTTGCCGCCGGGCGCAGTGGACGGGTCGTAGATGCAAATACCGGAAACGTGCATCGGCGCAGTTGGCGTCTCCAGATAGAGAAATGACGCGTCCAGTCCGCTGAGCTGTTGCATAGGTATTGATCGCAGCCTGTCAGGCCGCACGCTGCTCCGGATTGTCGATGTGCTCAAGAATCAGTGATGCAAGTCGTGGTAACAGCACTTTGGGGAGGTCGTGCCCCATGCCGTCGATCAGTGCCAGCCGCGCCGCGGGCACCAGTTCCGCGGTATGTGTACCACCCTCGACCGGCACTAAGGCATCTGCGCTACCATGTATCACCAGTGTCGGTCGCTGCACGCGACGCAATAACTCGACCCGATCACCACTGGCCACGATGGCTGCGAACTGTCGCAAAAAACCCGGCGGATAATAGGAACGGCGGTAACTCGCGAGCAGCCGCTCACGCAATTCCTGTTCCTCGGGCGGGTACGCTGGCGAGCCGATCAATCGCCAGAGGCGCGATGCGTAACGCAGGTATTCTTCCTCTCCCGAACTGGCACGCCGCATCATGAGTCGTTGCACCTGCCGGCTCGCACGCGGCAGTGAACGCGCGCCACTGGTCGACATCATCGAAGTCAATGACAGGGTACGCCGAGGATAATCGCCGGCAACAAGCTGCGCTATCATGCCACCCATGGACGCGCCCACGATGTGTGCCCGCTCGATCCCGAGGCCATCGAGTAATCCCACGGTATCCCGCGCCATGTCATGCAAGGTATACGGCACACGCAAAGGCAGACCGAATCCGGCCGCCAACAGCAAACGCAGCAGGTTCGGCACCCTTTCGTCCGCCAGCTTCTGTGACAGTCCGACATCACGATTGTCGAAGCGGATCACGCGATAACCACCAGCCGCCAGATGCTCACAAAACGGCTCTGGCCAGGCAATCATCTGCGTGCTGAGCCCCATGATCAGCAGTACCGCCGGCTGCGCCGGATCACCGAATTCCTCGTAACAGATTCGCAAACCGTTGGCGGTTGCATATTTGGATGTCACGTTGTGTCCCTGATCGTCAGCTTCGGGGGATTTAACACCAGCCGCGATGGCAGCACAAATCGGGCAGCCACCAGGGCAGCACGTAATCGCCCTCTCCTGATTGTTGTCGGCTTGCAATGTGCTGTGAAAAATCGTTCAAATGCTCATCAAATAGCCGGAGGAAATGCATGTGATCAGAACAATGAGCATCCTTTGCATGGCCGTTCTATTATCGGCGTGCACGACGGAGGATGCTGATCAAGAACGACTCTCAATGAACTGGAAAACTCTAAACGGAGAACCGCCGATCATCATCGCCCATCGCGGTGCAAGCAGGTATTTGCCTGGTCATACGCTCGAGGCTTACGAGCTTGCAATCGATCAGGGTGCCGACTTTATCGAACCGGACCTGGTGATGACAAAAGACAATGTACTCATTTCTCGGCATGATCGATATTTGTCGACCACGACCGATGTCGCCGATCATTCGGAATTTGCAGATCGAATGGTGGAGAAAGAGGGCCGCGACGACTGGTGGGCAGAGGATTTCACGATTGCCGAAATCAAGACCTTGCGTAGCCGAGAGGACTATGAGCACCGCTCGAAGGCGCATGACGACAAATACGCTATTCCTACCTTCGAAGAGACCATCGCGCTTGCGAAACGCAAGAGTATTGAAACAGGCCGAATTATAGGCATCAACCCCGAACCCAAACAGGCGGCACAGTTTGCGGCCATGGGAAAGGACATTACTGCGGCGCTGGTCGAGGCGCTTGAAAAGGCCGGATGGACCGGTGCTGACGCGCCGGTCATCATTCAGTCTTTCGAAGCCCCGGTGCTGATCGCACTCAACCAACAGATCGATGTGCCGCTTATCCAGCTCACGCTGTCAAAGACTTATTTTGACGCGGACGCGCCTCATGAAAGTTTCATCGAACTCGAAACCATACCGGCATATGCCGACGGCGTGGGACCAAGTCGGCGGTTAATCGTGCATGAAGACGGCACGGTAACGGACTTCGTTGCGCGTGCGCATGCCCTCGGCCTTGGAGTGCACGCCTGGACGCTGATGGGCGACCAGGACTCCCCGGACGGCCTGTCGCCCGAGGACGAGACCCGTCGAATGTATGACCTCGGCGTTGACGCCGTGTTTGCGGATGACCCTGCCCAGGCGGTGCGGATCAGAGCGGAGCGGAACTGATTCTTTGCATTCGCGATGCAGATGTCAGCGACCGGTATTATTTGAAATTAGACACGTGAGCTTATTCTCAAGGCATTGAATGCCACCGACAATCAGCATCGCCCGCGTGGCCGCAGATTTGTCGACGTCTGGTGACACTGGCCGTATTACGATTCCAGGCTCCCCGCATAGCTCAACTCATACAGGCGTCTGCAGTCTGTTTCTCTGAGTTCGACCGGATTGCTTGCCGCCGTGGGATCTGCGGCCGCCATCGCCGCCAATTGATCGAAGCGCGTATCGTCGACACCAAGTTCCCGAAGGGTATGTGGAATAGCCAGCTCAGTGCGAAGAGTCAAAACCCATTCCAGTACAGCATCGAATGATGGCTTCGGCAGTTCAAGGTGATTCGCCAGAAGTTGCATCGAATCACCGATGGCCCGGCGGTTAAATACCATGACATACGGCATGAATACTGCGTTGCTGAGCCCGTGATGCGTATCGTAAATCGCTCCGACCGGATGCGATAGTGCGTGGATTCCGCCCAGTCCCTTTTGAAATGCGGTAGCACCCATCGCAGCAGCAGCCAACATGCCCGAACGCGCCTCGATGTCACTGCTATGACTGACTGCCCGATGCAAGAACGTCTTGATCAGACGCATGCCTTCCAGAGCGATGCCATCAGCCATCGGGTGAAACCCCGGCGCACAATAGGCTTCCAGGCAATGCGCGAGCGCGTCCATGCCGGTCCATGCCGTCAGGTCGGCCGGTAACCCAACGGTAAGCATTGGATCACTGATAACCAGGCCGGGCATCATTTTCGGATGAAAAATGATTTTTTTGGTGTGTGTCCTTTCGTCGCCGATTACGCCAGCGCGGCCTACTTCGGACCCGGTGCCCGCCGTGGTCGGTACCGCAACGACTGGCAAAATCCCATCGGGATCCGCCCGTGTCCATTGGTCTCCAATGTCCTCGAAATCCCAGATTGGCCGTGTCTGTCCGGACATGAAGGCAATGACTTTGCCGGCATCCAGAACGGATCCGCCACCGAACGCAATCACGCCATCGTGGTCGCTGGATTTGAGCGCGGCGAGACCATCGTTGACGTTCTTCTCCACCGGATTACTTTTGATATCCGAAAAAACAGTGACGAGTAGTCCCGCTTTTTCACACGCGTTTGCTGCATCTCGCAATATCGGCAACTCTGCCAGGCCCGGATCAGTGACCAGCAACGGCCTGTGGATACCCAGTGACAAACAGGCGTCGGGCAGTTCGACAATGCGCCCGGCACCGAAACGAATGTCGGTTGGATAGGACCAGTTGGCTCTGACAATCATTGCAGAGACGTACTTAGTACTGCTCGAATCCGCGCCTGACTTCGTGGTCCGTCACTTCGCGGTCGTGTTCCGACTGCTCCCATTCAGCAGTGTGTACATAGTGATCGATGACCCCGTCGCCTAATGCTGCGCGCAACATTCTTGACTGGCGCATCGACCCGACAGCTTCTCGCAGCGTTTTTGGAATCTCGCGCAACTGTTCGCCTTCATAGGCATCACCAACGAAGCCTGCTTCCAACGACATTTTCTCCTCGATTCCTGCGATGCCCGCTGCCAGCAACGCGGCAAATGCCAGGTAGGGGTTAAGATCTGCGCCCCCAATACGGCACTCAATACGGATCGCTTTGCTTGACTCACCGCAGAGCCGGAAGCCGGCGGTGCGATTGTCGATACTCCATATGGCTTTCGTCGGGGCAAACGTGCCAGCCTGAAAGCGCTTGTAGGAATTGATGTAGGGCGCCAGAAACCAGGTGATCTCGGAGGCGTACGCCAATTGTCCTGCCAGGTAGTGTCGCATCAACTCCGACATGCCGTGTTCGGCACCTTTATCGAAAAAGAGTGGCTGCTTTCCCGTCAAGTCCCAGAGACTCTGATGGATATGCGCAGAGCTTCCGGCCAGGTCAGTCTTCCATTTGGCCATGAACGTAATCGCTTTGCCGTTTTGCCAGGCAATTTCCTTGCAGGCATTCTTCAGGATTGCATGACGGTCTGCCATCTGCAGTGCATCTGTATAACGTATGTTGATTTCTTCCTGGCCCGGTCCCCATTCGCCTTTGGAGTTCTCCACTGGAATGCCGGCGTCCTCCAGGCCGTTTCGAATCGAACGCATGACGTCTTCTTCCTTGGTGGTCTGGAAGATGTGATAGTCCTCGATGTATTGGCCCGCCGTCGTCAGTTTCGAATAAGATTTCTGTCGCGCTGATTCGTAGGTCTCGTCGAATAAATAAAACTCGAGTTCCGAGGCCATCATGGCTTGCATGCCAAGCGCCTCCAGTCTTTGGACTTGCTTGTGAAGTATCGCCCTTGGCGAATGTGGCAACTCTGCAAGTGTGTGATGATCGAGTACGTCACACAACACCAATGCAGTGCCGTCGAGCCACGGTATGCGACGCAAAGTGCTCATGTCCGGTTTCAGCACGAAGTCACCATAGCCCTTGGCCCAACTGGCCGATTTGTAGCCTGGCACCGGTTCCATGGTTATATCGTTGGCCAACAGGTAGTCGCAACCGTGAGTTTCTGCGCAACCGGAGTCCATAAAGAATTTTGCGTGAAATCGCTTACCGACCAATCGCCCCTGCATATCGACAAAGCAGACCAGAATCGTATCGATACTGCCGTCGGTACAGGCTTTCTCAAGTTCGTCGATATTCATGTATCTAGTTTTCATCACGACGATGCTGCATAGCGAACCGTTCTTCCGGGGATAACACCAATCTGTGCCGTCCTACGAGCGCAAAATACAGGGTGCCAGCACCGAACCAGACGGCAACACCTAGCACTCCTGCGCGATAAGTCTGGTCACTGAATTGATAGAAAATTGTCACCAGTGCGATAATAACCGTAATCCAGGCGCCCGGATTGCCGAACGGACTCCTGTACGGTCGTTCGATATGCGCATGGTGTTTGCGCAGGAGGACAAACGACACAGCTTGAGCAATGTACGAACACATCGCAGCGAACACGGCCATATTAAGAAGTGTACCGCCAATCACCGCCGAGCCCGTATCCGAACCCAGCAAAACAAAAATGGCCAGCATGATCGCCAGGCCCATGATCGCGCCTGATATCATCGCGACCTGCGGTGTCTTGCGCGTACCATGGGTTACCGACAGGAATGTGGGGAAATAGCCAGCGCGTGACAGCGAATATATTTGCCGGCCCTGGGCGAAGATGATGGTATGAAAACTGGCAACCAGTCCGACGATTGCCACCAGTGCCAGAGCCTTTGCCGTGCTGGCACCAAACAATGCTTTGAATCCATCCAGCAACGGCTCGCCAGACTGCCCCAATGCGTATGAGCCGACTCCCGGCAGGGAGGGATTCAATAACAAGATCAGGAATGCGGATACCATTAGGGTGAACATACCGAGAATGATGCCTGTGGGCATGTCGCGCTTCGGATCGACGGATTCCTCTGCCGCCAGCGGCAATTGTTCTATCGCCAGAAACAACCAGACGGCGAACGGTAACGCAGCGAGCGCGCCGCCCGAACCCATCGGCAGGAATTCTCCGTGTCCTGCGGCTAACACACTCCCGTCGGAACCAATGTTGAGCGCCCAACGGCCGAAATCGATATTCGGTATGGCCATTGCCCAGAAGGTTGCCAATACGGCCAGTGCGGCAAGCGTCACCACAACGGTTACTTTGAAAGACAATTCGACGCCAATGATATTCAGGCCCACGAATATGATGTAGCCACTGACCCACCAAATCGGTTGAAACGCATTACCGGTCTCGAATATTCCAGTCAGATAGGAGCCGATGAAAAAGACGATGACGGCTGGCGTCAAAACATATTCAACGTTTTCACAAAGACCGGTGATGAACCCTCCCCACGGTCCCATAGCCGTACGGGCAAAAGAGTAAGCTGCTCCCGTGTGCGGTAAAGCCGGCGCCATTTCCGCGATTGAAAAAGTCAGGCCAAGATACATGATGGCTATAATGACAGTGGCGACGAACATGCCGCCCCAACCACCGGACGCCAGTCCCAGATTCCAGCCGGAATAGTGCCCGGAAATCACGGCACCTACGCCGAGCGCCCACAAGGACCAAACACCAGCGTATTTTTGTAACCCTCGTTTGGCAAAGTACTCATCGCCGGC
>FXBF010000935.1_pt1 | contig 10170 bp, 8 predicted proteins | sample 5335321 | NCBI WGS metagenome assembly FXBF01 (sample SAMEA103928391, study PRJEB20085) | sediment metagenome | isolation source: sediment | reverse complement strand
GCAAGGAGCGGCAATCGCTGCCCATCCTCGAACTGCCACTGCCATCTCCGCCCCCTCCGGGCTGGGAATGGATCGAGGCCTATCGCCACTGGGCGCGAGGATGGGGTAGAACCGGATGTGAACGAGGACGGCGGTTTTTTCTCTCCCCCATGCACCTGGCCCCGAAGCCACTCAGCTGTCAGCCAAGCACAATCAGGGGTGTTACAAAGGCGTAACTCCCCGGCCGATGATGGTGAAGACGTTTCCGTCCGTCCAGACGAGTTTGCAGACCGGCTTTGAGCGTTCGGGCGGACGGTCTGCGTCGCCCCGGCGCTGGGCCCCGGTGGGGTCTTCCACGAAGACCGCGCGCAGCCACTCGAAATGCCCGCGCAACTCGTCGTGAGCGCCGTCCCTCCACGCCTGCGCAATCGTAAGCCGCCCGGGGAGCCCAAGACGCCCCGCGTGGTCGAGCTACTCCGCAAAGCCATCGAGTGGCAGGCCCTGCTGGAATCCGGCGGCGCCGCCAATCAGGTGGCCATCGCCCGCCGCGAGGGCATCACCCGGGCCCGGGTCACCCAGGTAATGGGGATGCTGCGCCTCGCCCCCGAGATCCAGCAGCACATCCTGTCCATGCGCGACGTGGTGCGCCGCCCGGCGATCACGGAGCGGGCGCTCCGGCCCATTGCCCAGCTTGAAAACGCCACGGAGCAGAAGGCCCGGTTCGAGGGGCTGATCGAGCAGGGCCGATAGGCAACCTCGGGGGCGTCATACTTCCAGCAGATGGCCTTTGGGCAGCTCGTTCCAGGTCCGCCCGTCGAGCACGCGGCCATTCCTCTTCTTCTGCACGCCGCCCCACTGCTTAAAGAAGAACGGGACACCTTGCGCGCGACACTGCTTGCGAATCTCCCTGACCCACTTCGCTTCAATGGGCCGAGCACCAGGCCCACTTTCTCCACCAACGATGACCCAGTGGATGCCCGAGAGGTCGATGGTGCCCAATGGTCCCAGCAAGGGTTCCAGCGAGAGGAACCTGACTGCAGCGGGCACCTCTCCGAGGTGGTCCGCCCGCCATAGGTACTTCGCGGTCTCAATCGACACGCCCATCCACACGTTTGGGGGCCAGTTCAGCTCGGGAGCGAGTTCCGCCAGCCTCTCCGACCGCTTGGTGAGGATCTGGAACGTATGCCACGAGGCCTTCTCCGTCGTCCGGAACACCTTCTGGATGAACGAAAGGGGTACCTTCTCGTGGAAGAGGTCGCTCATGCTGTTGACGAAGATCATTCGCGGCTTCTTCCAGGTCAGGGGAAGGTCAAGCCGCTCCGGCCAGAGCCGAAGATCAAATCCCTGCTCAAAGTGATGTCCTGGGACCCCACGCCACCGCTCAGCGAAAACTTCGGCATAGCAGTGCTTGCACCCGGGGCTGACCTTCGTGCAGCCCGTGACCGGGTTCCAAGTGGAATTAGTCCACTCTATGGCCGAGTTGATGCTCACTCGCTTTCACCCTCTGGCCACGGCCTCGTCGAAAGCAGCGTCTCGTCGTTCAACTGCTTCTTACGCTTCATTGTGCTCTGGTCTGGGTACAGACGCTTCTCCTCAAATGCCAGTTCATCGATCATGGCACGGTAGTCTTTCTTGCGGCGCTGCAGGAAGTATCTTGGAATGACTGCCTCATAGACCTGCAATCTCGTCAAAGGACGCCCATCCAGCGCTTCGATAATCGCGGTCTTGACATCACTGACGGGACACCGCTCGTATCGGGGTGGCGTGAAGTCAAACAGAAGTCCGTCCTTGAACTGATTGAAATAAGGCCCCAGTGCATTCAGAGCGACATCATTCATGTACACCACCGCCCTTGGACTTCTCGTTCCGAAGATCAGGTGGTATTTGGCCAACTCATCTACTGGGATCGCGGCCCCGGATTCATCGAGTTCTTTCACAGGTATCGAGTATGCGTAACGAAAGAACTGCTGCACGCGCTTGAGGTATGCTGCAACCACAGCGTTCTCTCGCTCGATCCTGTCTAGTTTGGGGTCCGTGACGATGCCCAGCCAATAATCTCCACCCATCACACTGTTCACGGTCTCGACTTTTGCCTGCTTCACCTTCTGAGCAATTTCTGATGCCGAGTCGCTGTACGACCAGTTGCCGCTCATCCTCATGAAGGTTTTGAAGCTGAAGTTGATCAGGACCTCAGTACTCTGAGTCGCGTCCCTGTCGTAGATTTGTTTGACCGTCTCGAAGTCTAGGTCTCTTATGCCGTATGGGTCCAAGTAGAAGAACAGCGTGGAGCCTTTCCCTACTTGGAGCGCGTACGAAAGGGCCTCCGAGAAATCCGATAGCGGCTCCCCTGCGACTCCCTTCTTGATGTGGTCAGCCAAACAGTCCTCGAGCGCAACCCGGTGTGCCGGATGTGAATCCGAGAATAAGCATGCGATTCCCACACCACGCTTCGGCACCTTGTCAATCGCCCGGCAGATGATCAAAGGAGAGCCCTCAGACCCGTCTCCAAAGCGGCCCGGGCCAGAGAACGCGTCCACGATTATGATTGGGCGCCCACGGTGTTGGATTGTTCTGAGATAGCAGGTGATATAGGTCCCAAGAATCGTGTCCTTGACTTTCGACCACTCGCGTTTTTCCGTGAAGAACGGATGGATTTGATCGGCGCGCGTGCCGTACCCGCGATGGTCCTTGCTCATTGTACGTCGTCTGGTGAAAGGCCCACTCCCGACGGCATTCTTCAGAACAGTGGACCGCCGCATACATCGCAACGGTGGGTGCTGTGGTCGGACGACGCGTTCAGGTAGGCGTGGACCTCAAGGGCGTCTGTGGTTTTCACCACCCGCACCGTGTCTTGGCGGCCGACATGAGAGCCCCACCGCTGCTTGAACCCGAAGGTACTCTGCGTACTGGGACAAAACAGGATGTCCGTGCCACGGCTCGTGACGTCAAGCGCCCCCTGGTGGTAGGCTTCTTGGATGGTCTGGAGGTAGTACTCCTGGCTGGGCTCGTCGAACACGGATTGCACGGGGTGCGACGAGCTGGGAACGGTATGCTTCTGGTGCTTTTGCCGTTGGTAATCCGTCGCCAAGAAATCGGTCGTCGGCATGGCTGGTCTCGGACCGGGTTCGCTGGCGCAGCGCGGACAACAGAAAGTCACGCGACACCTCTCATTTGGAACTTCCCTTGCTTTCGTCCTCGTCTTTGGAGTCGAAGCCGTGGCTTAGCGAACTTGAGTGTCCGACTATTTCCGGTCACCGGCCGCAACGCGCTACTCTCCGACGTTGAGGTGAAGCGTGTTTTCCGACAGCTCTTTCAGCCCCACCGCGTACTTGTGCGGCGCTTGGTCGAAGCGGTCGAACATATCGTAGGGATCGAGTTCCTCACGCGTGAACGCGATCACCTGATAGCCTCGCTCGGCGAGGCTGCGAAGTCGCGCCTTATCAGCATCGGAGTAATGGTCCTTGAGCGTCGAGAATGCCAGGTAAGGCTTCCGTGGGAAGCGATCGGCTAGGTCGGCCATCTTCTGCATGTCGTCATCGGTGAAGTCGCCGAAGCGCGTTGCCTGGCCGAGTACCAGATCATAGGACATGTCGAACGTCCCCATGACGACGCAGGCGTAGTCGATCTCGTAGCGGCGCCCCGTGTCACCCGCCACGAGGTTCCGGGAGGTCACATATCGCCCGGGGTGGCCGTGGGCTAGGTGCTCGAAGCGCCAGATGGAGAGGATCACGGCCACGCTCCCTTGCGCGGAGTCAGGAATCCGGAACAGTCCGTCGGCCTTGTACTGCCACTCGTGCACGGAGCCGAAGTTCACGCGCTGTGGCGTGAAGCAGAAGCGGCAGGTGTACTCTTCGGCGAACTCGCTTACGTGGTACCAGTCGTCCCTGAAGCAGGTCCGGCACCAGAACACGAAGCCGGGCCGAAGGATCTGCTTTTCGAGGAGGACATCGAAGGTCGTCCCGAAATCGAAGGAACGCCCCTGGCCGTACCGGAGGATCAGGTCGTTGTAGAGTTCGGGGCGCCAGTTCTGCCCGTGCTCGTCGGGGGTTTCGGACATCACGGCTTGATATATGTTGCCTTTCGTGAGCGTCGACCCGTCTCCGAGGCGGTCGAGGATCTCGCGCACGCCGCGGATCTTGAAAACGCGACAGTCGCCATGGAGGCAGCCCATCTTCTTCACGATCTGCTCAGCGTATTGCCCCGGTTGGCTCGGCTCCGCCTTGAGCCCGGCCTGCCGGAGGAGCGCGTGGAGAACGTCTTTCGTGGGGACGGGCATGAGGTGGAACGTGGAGCGGGCCCAGTCCTGCTGGAGGACGATGCCGCGGCGACCGAGCCGGACCTCGCCTGGCATCCCCATCACGCCACGTCGCACGACGTCCTCGACGGCGGGCTCGTTCGGGAAGGAGAACATGAACTCGGGATCTCGGAAGCCACCACTCATCGTCACCTCGACCGACCAGGAGAGCTGTCCCTTGCGCACCGTTCCGTCGGGGAGGTAAGGGGGCGGAATGAGCTTCACGGGCGTCATCTGCCCATTCGCCAGGATGGAGATCTCCTCACCTTCAGAGGCTTCGAGTTCGGCGACGTGGATGTCGCCCACGTAAAACTCAATCTCCTGGCCGAACCGGGGTCCCCAACTGCGGTTGGGCAGCTGACCGAGGCCGAGGGTCGCAATCCAGTCGCACGCCCCGGCGAACACCGCATCGCTCAGGCTTGGGCCCTTTTGGAGATCTGCGTGGTTCTCGACCTGCTGGTTGATCGGATAGCGACCCTCTGCGGCGACGAGCCGGATCAACGGCTCGAAGACTTGGTAGGCCTCAGCCGGCACGAAGACCACGGTGCGGCCCGTGGCCCGGATGTTCCAGAACTCGACGAGGTCGGCCGGGTTTTGGTGATCGCCGATGAAGATGATGTGGCTCGAGAAGCTGGCGGTCCCTCCAAAGAGCCGCAACCCGTACCCGGTGAAGTCCAGCGGGAGGAGCAGCGTGTCGCAGTTGGGGGGCGGCGTGAGTTCGGGAAGGTCGACGTTTCGGGCGCGGAGCCCCCGCTGGAACATCTCCTCGAAGTTCACGTCTGTCGCGGGAAGCCACTGGAACGAGCCATAGGCGAAGCCCGCGAACTCTGGCCAGCCACCCACCGCTTGGGGCGCGAGGACCGCCGCGCGAGTGGGCTCCGCGGAGAAGCGGACCTCCTTCTCGTGGACGTCGCGGAGGAGGGGAAGGATGTTGAAGCCGAGACCCAACTCGCGCCGGTTCGTGCGGTCATCCGTCCGCACGAGATCGGCAGGTGCTACGACCCGGTGCTCGTGCCGCCCGGCAAGATCAGCTGGGAGGTCGGCGCCCGTGAGATTCACGAGGAGATCCGGATCGAATGCCTTGAGGAGCCCGTCCCGGTTCTCGCTGGGCGTGAGAGGGACGATCGGATTGTAGATGCCGCCCCAGAGGGCCGCATTCAGCGACGCTGCCTGAAGGGCTGCGTCAAGATCGCCGTCGTTCACGACGAAGGCGTACCGTGACGGGCGCAGGCGCTGGCGAACATGAATCGAATCCATTGCGTTGGACTCAGACGCCTAGTCCAAGCGTGCCCGCGCCCACTCCTTCTCGAAGCCGAGGCTCCTGAACCTCAAAGCACGGCTGTTCTCCGTTGGGATGAGCACACGGCGCACCCCAGCCCTATTGAAACTCAAATCCATCCTTCAGTTCTTTCAGTAGCTTGTTGATCTCCTTCGCCGTTTCCTCCGACGGTCTTTCCTTGCCGTCACCCAACTCAATCTGGACCAGGAACTTCAGAGGTATGTTGAACTTCGCCTTCAGCTCGAGGAGGTTCGGGATGATCTCGGCGAGATCCTGGATCTCAGATGGTGCAAGCTCCGCGTGCGCAACGAGACACTTGGATGGTGTTGCGGGACCGATACTGCCTACGCCCGGTCGACCAGACGGCGCAGAAGCGACCTTCAGCTTGATCGACTGGGCCGCCGGGTAGTCACAGGGCCAGTCACCCGACGTGCCGTCCAGTTCCGTGAAGCGGGCATTGATGGATGCCGTGATCACGTCCTTGACCGTCTTCCACGGCATGGTTTGGCCGAACTTCTGCGAGAGCGCAGTGGCGATGGACAGTGCCGTGGCTCGCCCCTCCGACCAGGCGTCGGGCAGGTTCTCGGGCAGGATCTCGGCGGCCGCAAGCATGGCCGGCGGCTCGCGAAGGATTGCCTTCGCCGTCAGAACGCCCGTGGGAATGGGCTCCGCGAGCACACTGGCCGGGCCGTTCACGAGCCATAGTGCCCCGGCTTCAACAGCGGCGGTGATGACCTTGTTGATGACCTCCGCGGCCATCTTGGGAATAGAAGCGGGCTCCGTATAGCCGTCCCGCTGGACCTGCACGACCGTCGTCCCGTTGAAGTACTCGAGAACGGCCTGCACCGCGATCTCATCACCCTTCCAGAGTTCAGGCAGGTTCCCGGGCGGGAGAAGCTGGTATGGCAACTCACCCAGTTCGGCCGCCTCCGGCAAGACCAACTCAAGAGCCGGATCATTCATGGCGGTCTCATCCGGGCGCGTGCGCCACCACGTGCGGAACGACGCGTCGGGCCGCGTCAAACGAAGCACGAACGAACCCTGCGCGCAGCCCTCGGTCAGCGTGTCCAGGATAGCCTGCGCCTTGAGCATCTTGGGCAGATGAGGGAGTTGCGCGAACGCGCCGGACAGATCTTTCACGCGACGGCTTGTTTCGCCTTTGCGCCAGAGGTTGTAGGGGCCGTCGGGCAGCAATGCCTCTCCGGTGATCGACGAGTCCTGAACGCGCGAGCGCGAGTCGTTCTTGATGATGTTGAAGTGTGGCTCGTCCGTGACGTTGATCTTGAAGGCCTGAGCCTCGTCCTTCTCCGACACCGTTACGACGATGCAGTACGCCTGCTTGATAGCCTCCGGTATGCGGCCCTTGGCCTTGTCGATGTTGATGGCCAGCGTCTGCATGCGCGCGACGTCGATGTTGCCGTCCTTTTCCTGCTCTTTGAGGTCAGTGCGCACCTGTTCCCACGCCAGGTAATCCCGGACGCGCGCGGCAGCGACCTCGATGCCATCCTTGGAAGGCGTCAGCAAGAGCACTGCGTTTCGATAAACGCGCGGCTTCTCCCGGCCGGTGGTTTCATCCAGATAGCGCTTGGCATCGGGGCTGGGCTTGCCGGAATCCGACGCCGCTCCTGGTGCCAGAACAGCGAAGTGGAACTGGCTATCGTCCTCGATGTCGCGAGGACGGGCGGGCAGCGTATGCACGCGCACCCCAGCAGCCGATGCCCCGGCCGTGAGGGACTTCACCTTGCCGATCTCGTCCAGCACGCGGGCCCGCACTACGTCGTCGGAGACCCGTCCCGCCGCAACCGCGTGCATCTGCGTGAGATTCGGACGGTTGCCCAAACGCCAGGTGCTGGGCAAATCGTTCTCGCCCACGGCCGTGTACTGGTCATCGAGCCAGAAGCTCGCCTGAGCCCAACGGATAAGCCCTTTCTCCAGCTCGATCCGGTCGGGACGGGTGGCACCCAACAGAACCAGGAGATCGCGGGACCGGGCGCTCTGACCGATGGGCTGTGAATGGAGGAACGTGCCCACGATGGCCTGCTCGACCTCCCGGAACCGCAGGCCTACGGAATCGCGCTGGATGTCACGCGCGCGACCCAACTCGCCCTCGATGATTCCCGTCCACGCTTGCTTACCGCCCTCGTGCTCCTCGGTGTCGGCTACGGTGACGAGTTCGCGCAGAGCCTCAGACAAACCCTCCCGTCCGGTTGCGTTCAAGAAAACGCCGGGTCCCACGAGCGGTGCCGTATCCCATTCCTCGGCCTCGCGCAGCGCTAGTGCAAAGGTGCGCAGAACACCTCTGGCCTTTTGGAAGCGATCAAGCTGTGTCCACTTGGTGTAGAAGACCTCCGTCAGATCCGGGTGGAACGGATAACTCTTCAGGTAGCGTTCCTCGGCATCCGCACCCTGTTTCTTCGTCTGCTCATCGATGTCAAAGATGCCCTTGAGCGCTGCCTGGACGTGCGGCCGAAACGCGTCTCGATCCTTGATGGACTCGGGCGTGAAGAAGCGCCGACGCAGCAATTCGGCCACGTCCTCCTTCACCACCGGCTCAACCGCCGCTTCACGCTGGCGTTGGAAGATGTCGTAGAGCCCGCCTTGAAGCTGACGGCCGAAGGCATCGCTCTTGGCGGGGTCGCTGGCCAGAAGGGAGGCCACGACGCAGCAATGGTCCACCTTGGTGGCGGCCTGGGTCAGGTACTGGAAGAAATTGACGATGCGGTCTTTCGACTTGGCGTCTGCTGCTACCTTTTCCCGGACGTACATCAACACCTCGTCGACCAGGATCAGGACGCCCAAGCCGTCCTTGGCCGGTAGTTCGAGGAGCGTCGTCAGCAGGTTCTCGGCTGGTGCGCTCTCGCGTTCCTCGGCCTTGTTGTCGGCATGCAGGAGCTTCAGCCCAGCGTCGCCGGCGAGCTGGTACGCCAACACGCTCCACGGTTGCTTGAGCGTGCGCACCTTGCCGGCGGGCGAGCGTACCTCCATGCCTTTCTCGACGTCCAGCTTGTCGAAGCAGAGCCCGGCCACGCGCGCCTTGGGCGGCGTTTGTCCGATGGCCTCAATGAACTCGGCCACTGCGGGTAGCTTGGGTAGCTTCGCCGGATCGGTGACCAAGTGCCATAGCGTGATCAGCGTGTGGGTTTTGCCGCCGCCGTAGGTCAGTTCGAGCTGCCGCACGGCCTTGTCGTTCTTGCCCGCCACGCGCAGCACCACATCTCGTACTAACTGGCGCAGGTTGTACGTTGGGAAGGTGAGGGCGAAGAACTTCTCCGGGTCCTCGTAGACCGGCCGCTTGCCGCTCTGCATGAGGACCTCGTACAGGTCGGCGGCGAACATGTGGAGCGGCAGTTCCCCCGACCGCAGGTCCTCCCGCAGCCTCACGACTTCCTGCCACGGTGTCCATGGTAGTTTAGGCATCCTATGACTCCTCCCTCTGTGCCGGGGCGGCCGGCAAGGGCCTCATCCGAATCCGGTCGTCCGTGACCACGGAGAAATGGCCAGCCCAGTCGGTTCGGCTCTCGAGCGCCTCGATGGCACGCCGATTGTCGCTGTCCCGGCTGCTGCCGGCCAAGCGCAGCAGGATCACTCCGCAGGACGCCGGCAAGCCGGATCGGAACGCCAGTTCACCGAAGTCCTTGTCATGCGTCACGACCAGCCGCTGTTCCGTCTGCGCCCGAGCCAGGACGGCCTCGTCCACCTGCCCCCGCATGGATTCCTTGACGGACAGCACATCGTGACCGCCGGCGCGCAGCTGCTCAATCACCGTAGCGGAGACGTTCTCGTTCGCGACGATGCGCATGGAGGTCTCTCTATCCCGGCAACGCGTAGATGCGTTCGGACTTCAGTACATCCCCGGCGTAGGCCAGGCAGGCTTGGATATCCTCCGGCGCAAGGTGGTCGTACTCCCGGAGAATCTGCTCGGCGGTCCAGCCCCGGCCGAGCAAGTCGATCACGAACTCGACGGAAAGGCGGGTCCCCTTTATCACGGGCTTTCCGACCAGAACCTTCGGGTCAATCGTGATGCGATCTTGCCATTTCATGTTCGGCTCCTTGAGTAACTCGTCATCTTTGGTCGCCTAATACGAGGGTTTCTTGCGGATCCTCCCGTTTCGCGCCCTTGGCCTGGACGTGGTTACTGAGCGATTCCAGCAGGGTTCGCTCGTCGCTGCCCGCGGGAGAGAGTTCGATCAGGGACTGCAGGAGGCGCTTGAAGAGTTCCTGCCGCCGCAGGCCGTGCTCATCCAGATACTGGTCCACCTTCAGGACGTCTCCAGCCCGCCAGAGATGCATTAGCCGGTGGATGCGGTCGACGAGCGGTACCGGTTGGCCACCGGGGGCCTCGTAGCCCATGGTCTTGTGCTTGCGCTGCGCCCAGGTCTTGAGCTTCACCTTGCTGCCCGAGTCCGAGGCGCTGTCTGGATCACCCTCGGCGTCCGGATCGGCGTCCTGATTCTCCTCCTCATCTTCGGGCGCGCCACTACTGCCTCCGGTTCGCACGAGAATGTCCCATGTGGCCTCCAACTCGCGGTCGGAAAGACCACAGGCCGTGGCGTAGAGGATGCACGCGCCGGAAGGCGCCTCCTCCAAGCCGAAGTCGTGGCGGTGGAGCAGGTAGTAG
>FXBF010000934.1_pt1 | contig 10173 bp, 12 predicted proteins | sample 5335321 | NCBI WGS metagenome assembly FXBF01 (sample SAMEA103928391, study PRJEB20085) | sediment metagenome | isolation source: sediment | reverse complement strand
CACGTCGCCCGCCTGGGTCTCGATGATGGGAAGCGCAGTCAGCGAGCCAGTCCGGCCCGTCACCTTGCCGTCGGTGATCTTCTCCACGTGCGCGGCGTTGATTCGGGCCGCGCGCTCGAGCAGCCGTGAGTGCAGGTAAAAAATATCGCCCGGGTAGGCCTCACGGCCTGGCGGGCGCCGCAGCAGCAGCGAAATCTGTCGGTAGGCCCATGCCTGCTTGGTCAGGTCGTCGTAAATGATCAACGCGTCCTCACCGCGATCGCGGAAATACTCGCCCATGGAGCAACCGCTGTAGGGCGCGATGTATTGCAACGCCGCCGACTCGGCGGCCGTGGCAGCGACGACGATGGTGTGCTTCATGGCATCGTGCTCCTCGAGCTTGCGCACGACATTGGCCACCGACGAGGCCTTTTGTCCGATGGCCACGTAGATACACACCAGGTCTTTGCCTTTCTGATTGATGATGGTGTCCAGTGCCAGCGCCGTCTTGCCGGTCTGACGATCACCGATAATGAGCTCACGCTGACCGCGGCCGACGGGGACCATGGAGTCGATCGACTTCAGGCCTGTCTGCACCGGTTGCGACACGGACTGGCGCGCAATCACACCGGGGGCGATCTTCTCCAGCGGTGAGGTCGCGCTGCTCTCGATCGCACCGCGGCCATCGATCGGGCGCCCGAGCGAGTCGACCACGCGCCCGATCAGCGCCTCGCCGACCGGCACCTCCATGATGCGCCCGGTGCAGCTGACGCTGTCCCCTTCTGAGAGGTGCTGATAGTCGCCGATGATCACGGCGCCGACCGAGTCGCGCTCCAGGTTAAGCGCGAGCCCGTAGGTGTCACCAGAGAACTTGATCATCTCTCCCTGCATAACGTCGGAGAGCCCATGGATGCGCACGATGCCGTCGGTCACTCCGACGATGACACCCTCGGTGCGGGCCTCCGGCTTCGCCTCGAAGCTTTCGATCTTCTGCTTGATCAGTTCGCTGATTTCTGACGAGCGTAGCTGTTGCATGGCGTGTTCCCTTATTGGTTCAACCGTGCCGCCAAATCGTGCAGCCGGCCTTTAACCGAGCCGTCGATAACCAGATCACCGGCGCGCACCACGACCCCCCCTAGCAGCGAGCGGTCTACGCCGGTGGTGAGCCTTACCTCGCGCCCCAGTTTTTGTTGCATTGCTTGCGCGATCTTCTGCGCCTGCGCCTGATCGAGCTCGAACGCGGAGATAGCCTCGACCTCGACAATACCTTCGGCATCCGCCCGCAGCTCCTCGAACTGCTCGACGATCTCCGGCAGCAGTGACAGGCGTTCATTCTCCACGAGCAAACGGACCAGGTTCTTGCCGTCATGACCGAGTGTGTCGCCGCCCACATCGAGCAGCAAACCTGTCAGGTGTTGTGGGCTGACACGCGGGTCCATCGCAAGCACCGCCACGCGCTCGTCGGTAGCCACCTCGGTCATCACGCGCAGCATGTCTGACCATTGCACCAACCCGCCGCCTTGCTTGGCCAAGGCGAATACCGCTTCGGCGTAGGGTCGTGCCAGTGTCCTTGACTCGGCCATGAGTATGGTTCCTAGAGCTGCTTGATGGCGCTATCGAGCAGCCTTGCATGCGCCTTGGCGTCGATCTCTTTTTCCAGGATCCTGGAGGCACCCATCACCACCAGATCGGCGACCGCAGCGCGCAATTCTTCACGCGCGCGGTTCTGCTCCTGCTCGATGTCAGCCCGGGCGACCGTAATAATGCGCTGCGCCTCGGCCCTGGCCTCAACCTTGGCCTCGTCGACGATCTCGGCGGCGCGGCGCTCGGCATGAGCGATGACCTCGGAGGCCTTCGAGCGGGCGTCGCGCAATACATTGGCAGCGCGCTTCTCGGCGAGATCGAGCTCGTGCTTGCCCTTTGCCGCCGCCGCGAGCCCGTCGGCGATGCGCTTGGTCCGGTCCTCCAGCATTTGCGTGACCGGCTCCCACAAAAACCGCCAGATAAAGTAGACCAGCACCGCAAAGGTGCCCATCTGTCCGATTAACGTCAGGTTCACGTTGCGTCTCCCGTTACGTGCGCCGTGGTGTGCTCGGGCTGCTGCCTAGGGCCAGCATCAGCGCTAGCCGGCAACCGTTTTCAGGGCTTCCAGTGCGCCCGCGACGAATGGGTTGGCAAAGGTAAAGTACATCGCAAACGCGAGCACGATGAACGGGAACGATTCCATCAAGCCGCCGGTGATGAACATCTGCACGCGTAGCGCCGGCAGCATCTCCGGCTGGCGTGCGATACCCTCCATGTACTTCGCGCAGATCATGCCCCACCCGAGAGCCGATCCGAGTCCGGCAGCGGCCAAGATTATGGCAACACCCACAGAGGTGGAGGTATATACGCTGCTTACTAGTTGGACCATATTTGCGTCAGCTGGCATTTCTTGTCTCCCACTTATCAGTACTGCGATTTAACGGTCTTAACGATGTAACTGCGCGCGTCGGTAGCGACGCGCTATGCGTGGCTGCTGGCCTCATCCTCCTCATGACTCTCGTGCGCCATCGACAGGTACATGATGGTCAGCATCATAAAGATGAAGGCCTGCAGCGTAATGATGAGCACGTGGAATATGGCCCAGGCCCCGCCCGGGAGCCACTGTATCCACCACGGCAACAACGCTATCAGCACGAACACCAGCTCGCCGGCGAACATGTTGCCGAACAGGCGCAGCCCCAGGCTCAGCGGCTTGGCGATCTCCTCGACCAACGTCATCACCAGGTTCACCGGAAGCAGCCAGATACCGAAGGGGTGCACCAGAAACTGCTTGGTATACCCCCAGGGCCCCTTGATCTTGATGTTATAGAAGATCATGAGCGCGAACACGGTAAACGCCATGCCCAGCGTCGTCTGCGGATCGGTCGTGGGCACTATCTTCAGGTACTTGATCCCTATCTTCTCTGCGATCTTGGGCAGCAGATCGAGCGGCACCAGGTCCATGGCGTTCATCAGGAACACCCACATGAAGATGGTCAGCGCCAGCGGTCCGATCAGGCGGTTCTTGACCGCAAAGACACTCTTCACCTGATCGTCCACGAGCTCGAGAATCGCCTCCAGTACGTTCTGTAAACCACGCGGATTGTCAGGGTCGAGCTTGCGTCCGACGCGCCAGCCGCAATAGATCAGCAGCCCGGCCAATACCCAGCCGAAAAACAGGGTGTCCACGTTCACGGACCAGAACCCTTCGCCGACCCGCAGATTGGTCAGGTGGTGCGTAATGTATGCAACCGGATTGTCGGCAGACAGGCCTGACTCGGCGGGAACGCCGACGTTTTCGCTCACGTGCAGCTCCGATGGATAGGATTGTTATTCACGTACTGCTCACTTTTGCGGTACATTCATGTTGCCGGGGTTAACCAAGAAACCCAACTGGGCGACGGCAAAGGCGATAATCAACGGCAGCGGCGCCAGCCTCAACGCGCCCATGCCAACACCCAACAACACCAAGACCGCCACAAAGCGCTGTGCCGCCCCGAAATACAATGAGATTTGCCCGCTATGGATGTCCGCGCGCGCTAGCTGCGTCGAGCGTCGCACACGCCGCCCCAGCCACCACGAGCTCAAGACCGCCGTGGCGCCGCCGTAGCAGGCCGACAAGGCTTCGAACACGCCACCGCTGAGCAAAAAAAAAGCGGCTACGCCCAGTGCCAGCAGGGCCTGACTGAGCACCACACGGCGGATCCCATGCTCTAGATTACCGGCTGCGTAGCCCATTCGCCCTTTTCGGTGTCGCTACTCCGTGGATCCGCGGCGGCCTCCCCGGCACAGCGCGGCGAAGTATAAATGTCAGCGTATTCAGGGGTCAACCGCGGCCAGCGAGCTCGACTGGCGCTAGCGGCCGGCCACCGACACGCCAAGCGCTTGTGGCGCAACAGGGTGGGTTGGATTAGCGTCGGGCGGCCGCGCTATTTGGCGGTCGTTGTGCGGCCTTGCAACTGCGCGCTGAGCTTGCGCGCCTGTTCGATGTCGGCCTGATTCATGCGGGCCATGAGCTGGTCGCGCCGTTGCGCGGCCGACTGGTTACCTTGCTGCGCGGCCAATATGTACCATGCCAGCGCCGGCACGTTGTTGCCTTCCATGTCGAACCCGTACTCGTAGAGAATGCCCATCTCCAGCCGGGCCTCGGGGTTACCCGCCTGCGCGGCCTGCAGCACATCCACCGGCCCGTTGGCATCCTGAGCCCATGCGACACCCATCAGCGCGAGCACGCTGATTAGTGTCAACACGGCTCTGTTTATCACCTGATTCCTCCTTTCCGCGGACTCCGGCGGCCCTGCCGCCGGCAGGGCGTTACAGCGGGTGTTCCTTACTTATCTTATAGTTATAGGCGCCCCGAGGCGCCGGTGCCAGCCGATTGTGGCGCGCTAGCGAATATGGTCCAGTATTCCCTCGAGCTCGTCGACGCTGCCGTACTCGATCGTCACCTTGCCCTTGCCGCTGCGCTGATGACTGATGCGCACGCGCGTGCCGAGCCGCTCGGACAGGTCGTCCTGCAGCGTGCGTACATCGGGATCGGCACCGGCGGCGTGCCGCGGCACCTTGCGCTCCGCCGGGCGCTCGAGCCGGCGGCGCACCAGCGCCTCCGTGGCTCGCACGGAAAGCCCCTGCTGCGCCACCTGCTGCGCCACCTGGCTCTGCGCCTTGCCCGAGAGCGCGAGCAAGGCGCGCGCGTGGCCCATCTCGAGCTTGTTGTGTTGGAGCAGCGCGCGCACATCGGCATTAAGCGACAGCAGCCGCAACAGGTTGGTCACTGCGGCACGGGAGCGCCCGATCTTCGCCGCCAATTGCTGGTGGGTTATGCCGAACTCGTCGATCAGGCGCCGCAGCGCCGCGGCCTGCTCGAGCGGGTTGAGGTCCTCACGCTGTATGTTCTCGATCAGCGCGATCGCGATTGCGGCCTCGTCCGGGATCCGGCGCACGACCGCCGGGACCGAGTCCAGGGCGGCGAGTTGGGCAGCGCGCCAGCGCCGCTCGCCCGCGACGATTTCATAGTTACCGGTCTTGAGCTCGCGCACGACGATGGGCTGCACCACCCCCTGGGCTCGAATCGATTCGGCCAGCTCGGCCAGCGCCTGTTTGTTCATGTGTGTGCGTGGCTGATACTTGCTACGCTGCAGCAGATCGATGGGAATGTTGCGCAATGCCTCGGTGCCGGCCAACGGCTTGACCGTCGTCTCCAGCAGGGCATCCAGGCCACGACCCAAACGCGGTTTCTTGCTGCTCACGATTTCACCCCCATTACGCCGCCTCGTCTCGTCTCAACATTTCCCCGGCGAGCGCCAGATAGGCCTGCGCGCCCTTCGATTGCATGTCATAGCTGATTACCGGCTTACCGTGGCTCGGCGCTTCCGCCAGCCGCACGTTGCGTGGAATGATGGTGCGGTAGAGCACATCGCCAAAATGCTCCTTGAGCTGGGCCGACACCTCGTTGTCCAGGTTGTTGCGCGGATCGAACATCGTGCGCAGTAGCCCTTCGACTCTAAGCCGCTCGTTCAACGAGCCGCGGATCTTGCGGATCACGCCGAGCAGCGCGGTCAGCCCTTCGAGCGCGTAGTACTCGCACTGCATCGGTATCATGACCGCATGCGCCGCCACCAGCGCGTTCACCGTCAGCAGGTTTAACGCCGGCGGACAGTCGATCAGGACATAATCGTAATCGTGCTCCACCGATGCAAGTGCCTCTCGAAGCCGGCATTCCCGCCGCTCGAGCTCGATGAGCTCGACCTGGGCGCCCGAGAGCTCATCGTTGGCCGGCACCAGATCGTAGCCCGCCTCGACCGGGATCCGCGCCGCGTCGATGGGCGTCGCACCGATGATCACCTCGTAGGTGCTCGCCGCCAGCGCCTGTTTGTTTACGCCGCTGCCCATGGTCGCGTTGCCCTGCGGGTCCATATCTATGAGCATGACGCGACGGCGCGTCCTCACCAATGACGCCGCCAGGTTGATACTGGTGGTGGTTTTTCCTACCCCCCCTTTTTGATTGGCGATCGCGATATTCTTGCCCATAGCCTGCACTTTTCAGTTGCGCGCAATCAGGACCACGTGGCGCTGTGCGCTCAGGCCGGGAACGCGCACGGCCTCGACCGCAGCCACCGTGTACGCCGGCGGCAGCCGGGTTAGCTCTTGCCGCGGGCAGGCGCCGCACATGATCAGAACACGGCCATGCGCCGCACAAAGATGACCGCTCTTCTCCAGCACGCCCGTGACCGGGGCGAACGCGCGCGCAATCACCGTATCGAACGGTTGCGCGGGTCTATACGTCTGCGCGCGCGCGCAAACGACCTCGACATTGTCGAGAGCCAGCTCCGCCACGGCCTGCAGCACGAACCGCGTCTTCTTCGCGCGCGCATCCAACAGCACGAAGCGCCACGAGTGCAGCGCCAGCGCCAGCGGGATTCCGGGCAGGCCGGCGCCGGTGCCCACGTCCAGCACCCTCGGCCCCGTGACGAAGCAGGCGATGGCGACGCTGTCGAGGATATGGCGCGTCACCATCTGCTCGGGGTCACGCACGGCGGTCAGATTATAAACCCGATTCCATTTTTCCAGCAGCCGTAGATACTGCAGCAATTTCCGCCGCAAGGCCGCGCGTGGCGCGACCCCCAACTCTTCCAGGCCGGCCGCCAGGCGTCGGTCCAGCGGCAGCAACGCCTCAGCGCCCGGTGGCCTTGGCGGCGAATTTTTTCAGCGCACCACTCATTTTCGCGATCACCTGTTGCCGATCCTCGATGCCGAAGCGCCGCGCGATGTACTGCGGGTGATTGTACCCGAGCCATACGTTGCCATCGGCGTCCTCCCAAACCAGCGCCTTCAAGGGCAGGTCGATCCCCACCATCTGGTTGCTGGTAAGCAGCTGCGTACCGATCTTGGGATTGCCGAAGATCAGCAGCACCGTCGGTCGCAGTGAAACCCCGACGCTACTGGCGTCTGCGCCGTGGTCAACGCGCGCGAATATCTTCATGCCTTTCGCGCGCAACGCGGCTTCCAGGCGGTCCATGGTCTGGCTGACGCTGTAGGCACTGCGCTGCATCACGAGACCCTGGGCGCTCGCCGGACTGGCCTGAAGGCCCAGCACGGCAGCAGCAGCAAGTAACGCGAACGTTCGCATAAATTACCTCCTAGTGTGTGGTGGTTGTTGGGTGCGTGAGGGGGGAGTGTAAGCGCTCACGCCCCCTCACTAAAAGACCCCTGTGGACACGACCCACGCCTTGTCCCGCCGTATGCGCCCTTCGTCCGGTCGCGCTGTGGCCGCTCGTGCGCGTTGGGCTACATTGCAGCGTATAGGACGCTGTGTGTTTACCAAGGAGGGAGCCATGAAGACCTTATTGTTCACGCTAGCGAGCGCGTTGATCGCGACCCAGCTGCAGGCGGGCGAGATGCAGGCGGCCGAAATGCGCACGGGCGGCGCCCTCGCCGGGCCTGCCGGCCCCAGCGCGCTCGTCGGCGGCCGCGTTGCACGCGCCACCCTGACCACCGCCGTGCGCGAGCGCGAGCCGATCGACACCGTCTCCACGCTCGGCAATAACGCCAGCCAGATCTACTATTTTACCGAGATTCAGGGCATGGCCGGCCAGCGCGTGAGCCATCGCTGGGAGTACAGCGGCCAGATCATGGCCGAGGTGGCGTTCGACATCGGCGGACCGCGTTGGCGCGTGTTTTCCAGCAAGACGCTACAGCCTGACTGGCTCGGCGACCGGAAGGTGTCGGCAATCGATGCAAGCGGCAACCCGCTGAGCGTCAACACGTTCTTGTACACGGAGGGTGCGATACCCGGCCGCGCGGCCGCGTTCAGGGAGGCGCGAACTCCGTGATGCGAAGCCGGTGGGTGTGGGTTCAGGCGCGCTTGCGCCGCAGATGCACCAGCAGCAGCGAGACGGCCGCCGGCGTGACGCCCGATATCCGCGACGCCTGGCCGACGGTGGCCGGCCGCTGCGCGTTGAGCTTCTGCCGGACCTCGGTCGACAACCCGCGCACGCTGCCATAATCGAGATCGGGCGATAGCGGCGTGCCCTCGTGTCGCAGCTGTTGTTCGATTTCCAGTGCCTGGCGGTGGATATAGCCGGAGTACTTTGCCTCGATCTCGAGTTGTTGCACCACGGCGCGGTCACTCGGGCCGCTGCCGGCATCGACCAGGCGCATGAGCGCCTCGTAGTCCAGTTCCGGGCGGCGTAGCAGCTCCAGCAGCGTGCACTCGCGCGCCAGCGGCTGGCCCAACACCGCCATGGCTCGCTCAGGCGACACCGTCTCCGGGCGCACCCAGGTGCGCGCGAGGCGCTCGCGCTCGCGTTCGATGGCATCGCGCTTGGCGCAGAACCGCGCCCAGTGCGCATCGTCCACCACCCCGAGCTCGTGCCCGATCGCGGTCAAGCGCAGATCGGCATTGTCTTCGCGCAGGATCAGGCGGTACTCGGCCCGCGAGGTAAACATACGGTAGGGCTCGTTGGTCCCGCGCGTGATCAGGTCATCGATCAGCACCCCCATGTAGGCCTGGTCACGCCGCGGCCACCAGGGCTCGCGGTCCTGGGCTTGCAGGGCGGCATTGACGCCGGCGACCAGGCCCTGCGCTGCGGCCTCCTCATAGCCGGTGGTGCCGTTGATCTGGCCGGCGAAAAACAGCCCCGGCAGCGCCTTCGTCTGCAAACCAGGGGTGAGGCCGCGCGGATCGAAGTAGTCGTACTCGATCGCATAGCCCGGGCGTGTGATGTGCGCATGCTCGAACCCCTTGATCGAGCGCACCAGCTGCCACTGCACATCGAACGGCAGGCTGGTGGAGATGCCGTTGGGATACACCTCGGTCGTGCGCAGGCCCTCCGGCTCGACGAAGATTTGGTGCGATGATTTGTCGGCGAAACGCACGACCTTGTCCTCGATCGAGGGACAGTAGCGCGGCCCCACGCCGTCGATGGCGCCGGTGTACAAAGGCGAGCGCCCCAGGCCGGCGCGGATAACATCGTGCGTACGCGTGTTCGTGTGGGTGATATGGCATACCACCTGCCGCGGGTGCTCCGCCGCGGAGCCGCGGTACGAAAACACCGGCGTCGGGCGGTCACCCGGTTGCGGCTCCATCACTTCGTAGTCGATAGTGTTACCGTCGAGGCGTGGTGGCGTGCCGGTCTTGAGTCGGCCCACCTCGAGCGGCAGCTCGCGCAGGCGCGCCGCCAGCGCGTTGGCCGGGGGATCACCGGCGCGCCCGCCCTGATAGTTGGACAGACCGATATGTATGCGCCCACCGAGGAACGTGCCGGTAGTGAGCACCACCGCGCGCGCGTGCAGCCGCAGTCCCATCTGTGTGACCACGCCGACCACGCGCCCGCGCTCTAGCAGCAAATCGTCGACTGCCTGTTGAAACAGGCTGAGATTGGCCTGGCGCTCCAAAAGCTCTCGTACCGCCGCCTTGTACAGCACGCGGTCCGCCTGCGCGCGCGTAGCGCGCACGGCCGCGCCCTTGCGCGAGTTGAGCGTGCGAAACTGTATGCCGGCACGGTCGGTGGCGCGCGCCATGATCCCGCCCAGGGCGTCGACCTCCTTCACCAGGTGGCCCTTGCCGATGCCGCCGATGGCCGGATTGCATGACATCTGGCCGATAGTCTCGATGTTGTGCGTAAGCAGCAGGGTGCGACACCCCATGCGCGCGCACGCAGCGGCCGCCTCGGTGCCGGCGTGGCCGCCGCCGATCACGATGACGCCATAGGACTGCGGATGGAGCACTGGTTTGTCGGGTGCGGGGCTTGCCCTGGCAAAGCGACGGATCATAGCATTATCGCGCCCGCCGCGCGTCAGCGGTACGATCAGCGTGGCGCGCGTTTCGTGATTGACTATAAATAAAGGGATGGCAGTCGGTTGCGGGGGCACGGAAAGTAGCGCCTACGGCGTCGCGCATGCAAAGACGACAGGGCACAGCTAAACAGACGATTCGAGCACGCTAATCATCATGATGCAGCACACCGATCCGCTTCCGCCCCGCTCGTGCACGAGTGCCACGCGCACCCGCGGCGCAGGTATGCGCCGATGCCGTCGCGGGTCTCGGCATGCCCAGCGAGCAAGCTGCTTCTTCTAGGACAATGGCGACCGTACCCGCAAAAGACAGCCAGCACCCCAGGCCGATGCTCGATGATATCGTCGAGCGCGTGGGCGAGGTGCTGCTGGGCA
>FXBF010000933.1_pt1 | contig 10181 bp, 13 predicted proteins | sample 5335321 | NCBI WGS metagenome assembly FXBF01 (sample SAMEA103928391, study PRJEB20085) | sediment metagenome | isolation source: sediment | reverse complement strand
CGACACCCGGTTTAGGAAACCGGTGCTCTATCCCCTGAGCTACGAGGGCATGAACTTATGAAAACCCTGGTCAGTCACGCTTTCTGGCACTGTCAAGGAGGTCTACCACTACGTCGGATTCGCGCTTGGGCCGCACCTGGGCCGCACCGTAACGAGCATCCATCGAATCAGCGAGCTCCTCGAGGTCATCATCGAACAGGTGCGTGTACCGGTCGAGAGTGATCTGTGCCGACGAGTGGCCCAGCATTCTTTGCACGGCCTTCACGCTGGCGCCAGCCGAGATTGCCAGACTCGCCGCTGTGTGTCGCAGGTCGTGGGGCACCAGGTCTTGGAGAGCACACTCGGAGCGGCCTCGTCGCCACTTCCTACGGTTATGAGCCCCAACCAGACGGGCCGCCCTCGCCGAACTCCGAAACGGATCAGTGGACCGGGCCATCGCGAAATACCGACAGCATCGCCGTCTCATCATCGGACAGGACCGAGACGACACCGTCGCTAGGGCCGTCGGCGACTGGTATCGCCACGTCACAGCCACCGATGACCCCACCAGTGGGCTGCTCATCGGATACGACAACAACACCGTCGCCGAACTCAACGAACAAGCCCGCAGTCTCCTCGCCGCATCGGGAAGTCTCAACGGACCGGCCCTCGACACAGGGGTGCGGGTCTTTCAGACCGATGACCGCATCCTCTGTCGGAAAAACCAGGACCGGCTCGACGTGCTCAACGGCGACCTCGGCACCGTTATCGCCGTCGACTCCGACCGCGGGACGCTCACCGTTCGTCTCGATCGTGACTCCGAAACCCGGGACCTGCCCGGCTGGTATCTCGACCAAGACCACGTCGACTATGGATACGCCCTCACTGGCCACAAAGCCCAGGGCGTCACCACCGGCCACACGTTCACCATCATCGACGGTGGAACCGATCGGGGGTGGGCCTACATGGCGATGAGCCGCGGCCGTCACACGAACACCCTCTACCTCGTCAACCCCAAACACGATCGCCAGTGCACCCATCTCACCTATCCGGAACCGAGAGAGGCCCTCGACGCGTTGACCGCGTCGCTCGGCCGAAGTTCGGCTCGGACCGCCGCCATCGACCATCTTGCCGGGACAGCACCGCCAAACAGCGACGCCGCTGAACGTGTCGCCTGGATCGTCGCCCGGCGTCGAGCCGAACCTGACGAGCTCGAACGCACTCCGCCCGTCATCGAACTCGCCGCCGAGCGGTGATCACGACCACCAAGCGTCGCTACGGATCAGCAAGAAGGTGCCGGTTGGCGCGGTCGTTTCGCAACCTCGGGTGCCTTCGACCAGGAATTCGGTCCGATCTCACTCGGGCATGGGCCGCTGGTCGAGTAATAGTCATTTCCCCTATGGCAGTAGTGTTAATTCTGCAACCTCGGCTTCGACGAGAAACAGCGTGATTGAAGACAGCCTGCGTACCTACGACTCGATATTCGGCTTGCTTCCCAACGTCGACAATCCGACACCTCTTGTGCGCCTGAACCACGTGCCCGGCTACGACCACACCGAAGTGTTCGCCAAGCTCGAGTGGTACAACCCGTTCGGCTCGGTGAAGGACCGTATCGCTGCCGAAATGTTGAAGGAGGCGGAGTCCGACGGAACGATCGAATCCGGGCAGCGGCTCGTCGAGCCCACTTCGGGCAATACGGGTCTGGGTTTGGCGATGGTCGCCAACGCGCGTCGCTACCCGCTGACCACTCCCTTATCGGACGCGATCCCGTTGGAAAAGAGGACGATGCTGCGTTTCTTCGGAGCGACGGTAGAAGAGCTCGAAGACGATCTGTGCCCTGCACCGTGGGCGCCGGAGGGTGCCATCGCTCGAGCGACGGAGATAGCCGAACAGCCTGGCTTTCTGATGCTGAACCAATACGGCAACCGGGCCAATCCGGAGGCTCATTACCGGACGACAGGGCCGGAGGTATGGCGTCAGACGGCAGGCTCGGTGACCCACTTCGTCGCCAGTCTGGGAACCTGCGGCACAATCACCGGTGCCGGCCGATTTCTGAAGGAGAAGAGCGCCAACGTCGAGGTTATTGGCGTCTATCCGGCCGAGGGACATGATATCCCCGGAGTTCGGAGTATTCGTCAACTGGAGCAAACAGATTTCTTTTCTCCCGAGGATTACAACGGGCTCGTCGAGGTCGAGAATCGTCACGCCTATGAGATGTGTCTTCGACTAAACCGGGAGGAGAGTATTCCGGCGGGACCCAGCTCTGGGCTGGCGCTAGCCGGGGCGCTGGAGACGATCCCAGACGAGCCGGGTAATCGTGTTGTCGTGATCTTTCCAGACAGCGCCTTCAAATATGCCTCGTCGGTTGTCAAACATCTTGCGGGTCTGGGGGCCACCCCGTCGCGCTCGAAGAGCAAGCGCGAGGAGCTCTTAGATGCCATGATCGAAAACGCACGGCACAACCCGAACCTGACCATTGAGGTCGAGTCCGCTCACGAGTTGTGGGAGCGCGAACGACCCTTGGTGGTAGACGTCCGTGACCCGGACACCTATGGCCGGTCGCACATAGCCAGCGCAATCAACATCCCTCTCCTCGATCTTCCCCAACATCTCGGGGAGCTGCCCGACGATCGGGCGGCCCCTGTGCTAAGTGTCTGTCAAGTTGGCAATACGTCGCTGTCTGGCGTTCTCTACCTCAACAGCATTGGCTATAGCAACGCAAGATCCATCACAGGAGGCACCAGCGCCTGGCAGGAATGTGGATTCGCCACTGAGTCCGGATAGCAGCCACTCATTCAGCCAACCGTCGGGCAAAGCTCAGCTCGTGACCATCAGGATCGGAGAGATGAAAATATCTCTCACCCCAGTCGGCATCACGGGGAGACGCCTCCGGCGACCATCCAGCATCGAGTGCTCGCCGGTACATCCCGTCGACGTCCACAACCCAGAAGATGACCCGACCCCACCAACTCGGTTCCTTCGGGGTGGCGATGATGTTGAGGTACTGGTCACCAACTCGAAACGTCGTGAACTCGGCCTGGGGGCCGCCGGACGCCAGCTCGAAGCCAAGTGACCTGTAGAACTCAACGGACTTCGCCATGGACTGCGTCGTCAGGGTCACCGCGCTGATCGACTCGATGCGTGGGTCGGGGCTTTCAACTGTCATGGAAGAGGACCACCGAGGCCGTGTACCCATGCACAAAGCTCCTCTTGCCCACCGGGCCGATCTCGCCGGCGCAGAACATGCCGCTGATCGGAACGCTGTCGAGTAGCTTGCTCACGACTATCGCGTCGTGACTGGGTTCCGAGAACAGGTGGCTGCCCCGGCCGTTGCAGGTGAACAGCAGAGCACCGTGGGCGGCCTGTCCTGTCATCAGCTCCATCAGGTCTTCGTGCGCAGACTCGGCGTCCCGTACCTGGAGCTGAACGGTTGAGCCAACCACCACGACGTCCCCCACGGCTACTGTTCCCGACTGCTGCTCGGCACCGATCACGGCCCGGATCAGGAAGTCGCCTCGTTCGAAGCGGACCTGGTGCTCGTCGATCACCCGACCGAGGTGGAGCCCCGTCGCCGCCAAGGCCCGCTCCTCCTTGCTCAGTCCTCCGATCACGGCTTCCAACTGGTCGTACGCTCGACGACCGGCTAACTCGTAGATCAGGTTGCCCTTCGCTCTGGTTACGACGAAGGGGGGACCGATAGGACGACAACCCTGGGACACGACACTTGTTACCCGGGTCTCACCCGAGAGCAGCACACCCACCGCCCCTTGGGAGAGGACCTCACTGTTGAGGATGAGCCGGTTGCCTCCCGCTCCGGCGGCCGCCGAGGCGAGACCACCTACCACCAAGATCCGTGGGTGCTCCCGTGCCATAAGGGCGACCAGGTGGTCGACGGGGAAAGTGAACGGGTCGGCCAGGAGTACGAGCGTGTGGGCAGTGTCCGGCACCTCGGTTGAGAGCCCTTCTACGTGGAACCCGTCTCCATCCCTAACAGCTGTGAGACGGAAAGGCGTGACACCGTCCATCCGCGCTGCCCATACTGATACACCAGGACGGTCTTCCACCTCAAGGCTCCCACCGACGACCGATACCGCACTGGCACCAGCCAAGACGCCAGGTTTGAGGGCTTCCCTGACGAACGCAGCGATCTCACCAGCCGCTTCGACGTGGGGCCGGGTGATAAAGAGGAGTGCCAAGTCCGGGCGAGGTCCGAGCTCGTCCAACACCTGTTGGCAGGCATCGGCGGCGGCATGGGTCGGGAGCGGATGGTCGGACAGGCCTGCTCCATAAGGCATGATCGCTGCCTCCCTTGCCGAGAGCGAGCCATCATCGTAGAACCGACTGCTCGGTTAAGGCGGGGGTGAATCTCGCCGCCGGCTCAAGGGTGTGACCGCTGGATCTGGAAAGAGACCCGAGCCATCAGCTCATGGAAGCGGCCGAGGGTCACCGGTTGGCCCGGCCGACCGGCTGGTGCTGGAGAGGTGGCGGACACCCCAACGGCGGTCGCCAACATGGGCGCCGACGCAGTCTGGAAATGTACCGACACAAGATCGTCGAAGAAGGTGAGTCCGGTTGCACCGAGGCCGAGAGCGAAGGCGGATAGGGCAAGGCGGCCGGAGACGATACCTGCTTCGAGTTGAGCCGCCCGATAGCCGCGAGAACCAAGGATGTCGAGCAGCGGGTCGAGCAGGGCGCTGTGAAACACGGTATAGGCCGAGTCGCCGCCGAGAGGCTGGCCGAAGCAGAGTGTGGTCCCTTCCTTTCGGGGTGACTCAGCCTCGCCTACGGAGGCGACCCCGCCGCTGATCCATCGATACTTTCCGGGCTTGACACCGTCGACTGCATGGACGTTTAGGTAATGCTCGAGCAACGTGCCCCGTGGCGCCGCGTCCAGAGGCACCGCTCGCGTGGCCGCCACCATTGGCCAGGTCAGCGACCCGTTAGACACGGAGTCGTGACGCATGACGCGGGTGGAGCCTCGCCGCAGAATGACGGCCTCGATTGAATCGTCTGGCTCGAATGCTGGCTCGTCGACCCGAGTCGGGACCAGCGAGCTGACCTCGACGGCTGCTTTCTGCCAAGGAGCGACCTCAGTGGGCGCGAGAGCGCTGCCTTCCTGAGCGGCGACGACCATGGGCAGGCGGATCGGGCGGGGAGCGACCGGGGCTACATCCGGGTGGAGTGGTGGGAGACCATTGGCATGAATCGTGCCGGGTTCGGCATGGGGCGACTCCGCCCCTAGTGCCACGACGGCCAGGGGAACCTCGTCGATCCCATCGACGCCGACCAAGGAGGCCACGGCCTCATCGGCGAACCCACAGAGGATGCGAACACCGAGGCGGTGAGCATCCGCGACTGCGAGCAGGTTGGCGAGCATGGTTCCAGCGTCCCAGTAGAGGTGACGCCATCCCCGCTCGCCGTACTTCCAGGTTGTCCGCCATACCAGACCCGTAAGCACCAAAGCGACGGGCGTGGTCAGCGACAGCGCGGCAAGGAAATCTCCCTGTCGGAGCTGGACAAGTCCAAACTCCTTGGGAGCGAAGTGGTACACACCCGCTGCTATGCCTGCTACGTCATGGCCGGCAATCAGATATACCTCTACGGGATGGAGATTTCCCGCCGACATGGCGGTTCGGAAGAAAGACTCCTCCGGGGGTAATCCAGCGGTACGAGTAATGCCGGCGGCAAGATAGAGAACGGTCGCCAGCAGGGTCGCGTCGAGTGGATGCGGTTCGCCACGCTCACCGCTCAGCACCCTTACTGCCGACGCAGTCGAGGTGAGAAGCTCGCGGGGCAAAGGAGATATCGAGAGGTCTCGATATTGCTTGAACGGTAACGGTCGGTTGTGGGGGTCCAGGCGCCGGAAGCTGACCAGCGGCTGAAGGGCTGGCGTGCCGTGCTTGGTCGAATGATGAATGACGTCCGCGGCGTCCCGGGTGTTCGTCATGTCAGTTTCTGCTCCACTAGGTGTGACATATCGCAGTTGGTTTAAGGGATCAGGCTATGCGAACGAGGGCAGTGGCGACTATCAGTCTGAGTGGTCCGCTGGAGTTGCAGGGACGACAAGCTGCCCGCGGTCTCGAGCTGTGGGCTTCGGCTGATCAGGTTGAGTTGGAGATCGTGGACGACGCCGGCCGCACGGCGACGGCCTCCGACGCCTATCAGCACTGGATCAGTGCCGGCACCGATCTACTGCTCAGTCCCTACGGAAGCAGTCTTGTGCGCCGCGTGGGCCCGATCACGTCCCGGGGAGGGGTCTTGCTTTGGAATCACGGAGGATCTGCCGACGACCTGACTCGCCCTCTGGTGGTCGCAGTCGCGGCTCCAGCCTCGAGCTACTTCCTAGGAGCGGTAGACCTCGCCCACCGGATGGGCTTGGGACGAGTAGTGCTCGCCAGAGGCAGAGGCCGCTTCGCAGCCGCGGTGACCGGGGGAGCTCGAGAACGGTCATCCGAGCTGGATCTGGTCTTCCAGGACGTGGACCTCGCCGAATGGTCGGTCGCCGGGTCGCTGGATGACGCCGCTCTCCTGATTGTGGGGAGTTTCACAGAGGATCTGGCATTGGTGAAACAGGTGCAGACGGGGCGCCGGCCCGGTCTAGTCGGCTGTGTGGCTGCCGGCCTACTCGAGTTCGGAGACCGGCTGGGATCGGCATCCGGAGGGATCGTGGGTCCCACCCAGTGGATCTCCCAACAGACCACCCCCGAGGTCGGCCCGACTGGGACTGACTTCAGGCTTCGCTACCAGCGAGCGTATGGGGAGCCACCCGGCTATGTGGCAGCCCAGGCGGCCGCGGCTGGGTTCCTCTCCGCAGAAGCGCACCGACGGGAGTACCAACCTGACCAGGTGAGGCAGTGGCGAACTACGTCTCTGCTCGGCGCCTTCGCCCTCGACGAGTCGTGGCGACAGGTCGGGCACACGCCCATCACCATCGAGTGGCGAAACGGACGGCAGGTGCGGGCGGCATAGGCAACCCGTTCCCCGCACCGAACACCCTGATCTGTTGCGTAACACCCAGACTGGCTATCTGACCGGTCCGGGTTCACCGGAGGCCTCATTCCGTGAGAGGATGGGTTCATGGGAAGACCCAGCAGATACGCGCCGGAGGTCCGTGAGCGGGCCGTCCGGATGGTGTTGGACCACGAAGCCGAGCCGGGGATGACAACTGTGTCGAAAATGTCGCTCAGTAGCGGCATGTCAATCCTTGCGATGAGTTCCGTCGATTCCTCTGTAACCCCTCTCAGGAGAACGCCCCGACTCGGGGGCGGGGTTCGATTCGCTAATCACTCTCGCTATACCTGACGGAACCGCGGAACGAAGAGGCGTGAAGATGGCTAATGCAACACAACTTATGGTCTGGATCGACCAGGACCTGTGCACCGGTGACGGAATCTGTGAGGAGATCACACCCGACGTGTTTGTCGGAAGAGATGACGGCCTCTGGGTGGTCAAGGAAGAGGAGAAGCATTTTGGTCGGACCGTCGAGTTCGACGGGGAGGACGGCGAGGGTCATGGTCCTGAGGGAGCTCGCGGATTGGCCCGGGTTCCGGACAACCTGATCGAGGATGTCATCGAATCCGCTGAGGAATGCCCTGGCGAGTGCATCATGATTGAACCGTATAGTGAGGAGGCGGTGCTGTGAGCGGATCGCGGACGAGTCTACGTCCGCTCGAGAGCGTGATTCTTCGGCTCCGCGACCAGGGTTTGTCAACTCCAGAGATCGCAATCCGTGTGGGTAAGAAGCCGGGGACGATCGGGCGGATCATTGAGATGGTCGCGTTCAAGGAGGACCTCGAATCCAACCGGTCCCGGCGTGACGACACGCTAAGACCTTTGGAACGCGTGGTGCGCAGACTTCGAGCCGCCGGCGAGGGTTATGGCGAGATAGGCAATCGACTTGGTCGTAGCGGAACTCAGATCAGACGTATCGAGACTTATGCTCAGCTCAAGCTCATTGAGTGAGTCGTCTCGCGACTCGGTTCCGTCGGCTCGTCCGGAGGTGGGTGCTCCTTCCACAGCTTCTTGAGCCTGAGCCTGACGCGGCCGCGAAGCGGACGCCGAGCAAGCAATTCGTGGGACGGGTTCGTCCAAGCCGTGAATCATTGTGGGGTGAGCGGTGCTGTTACCGGAAATCTTCCTCACGGAGTCCGGAGGCGGGGTGGCGAAGCTGGGCTAGGGCGCGTTTTTCGATCTGTCCTACCCGTGAGCCGGTGAGGCCGACTTGCCTGGCGATGTCGCGGAGGGATTGAGGTTCACTCTTGTGTAGACCGAAGCGAAGGGCGATGATATGTCCTTCCCTCTCTGGCAGGCGGGCTACGGCACGCGTTAGCCGATCGGCGATATCTGTGATCTCCGCCTCGATGGACGGGTCGACCGCTTGTTCGTCCTGGATCATCACAGCGAAGGGAGCTTGGTCGTCACCGAGCGGGGCCTGGAGCGATACTGTGGCGGGGACTTCGAGGGCGGCGAGGATCTTGGTAACCGTCAGGCCCGTAGCAGAGGCGATTTCTTCTGGACGCGGTGTCCGCCCCAACTCCCTCCTCAGATCCGTTTGGGCTTGAGCGACGAGGGGTAGGCTGTGAGCGAGGTGGGCGGGAAGACGGACTATGCGGGCCTTCTCCGCTAGTGCGCGGCTGATTGCTTGTCGAATCCACCATGTTGCGTAGGTCGAGAACTTGAAGCCGCGTCTCCAGTCGAACTTCTCGACCGCACGTACCAGCCCGAGGTTGCCTTCTTGGATGAGGTCCAACAGTTCCATCCCGGGGGGCGGCCTATAGCGTCGGGCGTTGGCGACAACAAGGCGTAGGTTGGCGCTGAGGAAGTGTTCCTTGGCGGCTTCTCCGCTTCGGACCAGGCGATTCAGCCGGGTGCGTTCTGTTAGCGATACCGCTTCGGTGCTGGAAAGGCGACCGGCGGCGTCGTGTCCTGCTTCGATCGTTTGGGCCAGCTCGATTTCCTCGGCCGTGGTCAGGAGTGGGTGTTCGCCGAGTTGGGCCAGATAGGAACCCAACGCGTCTCGCAGGTGATTGCTGGCCTGGGTGTTGGAACCGTTCCACCGCTGAGGGGGTGGACGTTGGGTGGATGTCAGAGCGGTCATCTCTGACCTAGTTCCCGATTCGTCCAACCGATGTGAAGCCCACCATGTGAGGCGGACCAACCTGTCGAGTTGGGGGGCGTCCTCGGCGACGGAGCAGCCATATCCTTCAACTTACCAGGGTTTACACTACGGTCATAGTGCAAACCGGTAGCGGGCCCGTCAAGGTTATCGATGCCTACGTTTGGTCAGGACCTCCTGGTCAACGTTGTGATGCATTGGGCAGATAGCCGCGTGTGGGGCAAAACGGACACCTCGATATCCTTGTGCATCGTTCCCATCAGCCCGGCGACTAGCCCCCGATCAAGGGAGCAGACAACCCGTGGGTTCTCCAATGCCACTGTCCCAAAAGGGCAATGGGTCGTCGCGTATCCACACTCGAATTCGATCTCGTCGCGTCTGGTGCGAAATCCGAGGCCGTGCATCACGTCCACCACCTCATCGACCGCCGAGGACAAATCCTTGCCGCCTCGGAGCTGACGACTCTCCGCCAGCTGTTCTCCGAAGGCGACCCCCACCTCGTAGGCGATGCCAGCGACGTCGCCGGAAGGTACTCGTTGCAGCACTTGGGCCAGCAGCCCGCCCAACAACTCGAAGTTTCGCGAGGGAAGGTCGATGTGGACCTCTCTCTTGGTGAACTCATAGAGGTTGGCCGGTCGCCCCCCCTTCGCATGAGTCGAGGATCTCATCACACGGAGGAACCCAGCATTGACGAGATGATCCAGATGGTAGCGGGCCACATTGGAGTGGATCTCAAACGCGTCGGCGATATCAGCCACCGATCTGGCGTTCTCGGATTGGCGCACGGCGAGGTAGATCGCTCGTCGGGTGGCATCACCCAACGACGCGACCAGATCTGAAACTGCCTCGTCGAACCTCTGCTCAGTCATCGAACACCTCCGCTACGCGCAGTGTGGGACTCCATCCTTCAGAGATTGACTGAGGGTCTTCCCATACCCGTCTGTGTCGGCTGAATCGCAAAGACCTCGAGCGGCCGACGTATTCTGCGCGTGGCAGCTCACCGCTTCCCGCTGGTATGAGTGCTTCAAGGCGCCAAAGCTGATGGTCGGCTGCGAAGGTATTCACAACCTTGATAGTACAAAACCCT
>FXBF010000932.1_pt1 | contig 10191 bp, 14 predicted proteins | sample 5335321 | NCBI WGS metagenome assembly FXBF01 (sample SAMEA103928391, study PRJEB20085) | sediment metagenome | isolation source: sediment | reverse complement strand
TACATCGATTTCGAAAAACCGCCGCTAGGCGCCATTAGTCTGGCCGGCGACTGCGCGGACCTCCCCTTCCCCGCCACGCCCTAACCGCTGCCCGAGAACTATAGTTTGACTACTCTGTATAGCTCGAAGACGCATGTGGACCCAACTTCAGCTTAGCTAACCGCGAACACGACAGGCAAGCAGCAACGTTTTGTCGTCGTCCGTTTTGTCGCAGATTTGCTCACTAGTCAACCGTTCGGCCAGTTCTTCGAGTAACTGCAACTCGTCGTTTTCTATTAGATAGTTGAAAATTGGTCGCAAAAACCCCTCGAAAGGTTTCTTGCTCTGTACCTGCCACGCCACCGGCTCTAGCCCGTCGGTGAACAAGGCGATACAGGATGGTGGTTGCCGAATGACGCGGGTTCTGAACCTCTGTTTGAAATCTGCATCCGTCAAGAAGAATGTCTGATTCACGTACCTACCGTGCTCTGGTGGTGACATCGTTTCGACGTCGTGCAACCCTTCCCCCATGTATACAATCACACCATCTCCGATATGTGCACTTGCGATAAAGGATGGAGCGCTGACGCACAGAAGCAGAGTTGTCGCAAGATCCCGCACAGGAACCTGCAGGCTCTGCGCCTCAGCTACGATACCCGCTCGAGCTTCCGCGACCGCTGAATCGAGCAAAGAGATCAGTTCGCTATCTGGCAACTGTTCAAGTCCGTTAGCATGCTGCTCGAGCATCTGCTTCGCAGTCTTGGCCGCGAGCTGCGAGGCGAGCTGAGCACCGACATCGGATCGCGTCGCGGAGCCCGCACCGTCGCTCACAGCCAACACGACTGCTTGCCCTACGTTTTCCCATACATGATGGTCTTGGCAAGGCTTGCCCGTTTTTACATGAGATGTGCCGACCTCCGATAGGCCAACGCAACGCCACTCAGGCGGTGCCTTAATCGAATTGTCCATCGAGTTCAATTTCATTTTCACGCCAGGTTCTGGGCACAGTAACCTCGTTACTAGTTCATTCATAAGCCCTTTGTGCGAAACGGGTTCTACGGACTAGCACCAACCGGCCTCAGCGACTTGGCGGATACGCATAGGATCATCATCAATTGGTCTGATTCCCCAGAAAGAGCTGTTCCACGTATAGCCTCGCGACCCACGCTACTCGCTACCCCGGAACTTGGTCCCTATGTTTGTTAGATCAAAATCCTCCCTTCGCGCGGTCCAATCAGGTTAGGTTCACTGTGCACGGCACTGTGCACGGTAGAAGTAGTGGAGACGTTCCCGTCCCGTCTGCTTCCATTAGGTGTCGATCGTAAAGGGGGCCGTATTCTCCAATGCCACCTGACCGCCAGGAGCAGAACCCGACACGGACCGAAGGCTGCGGGAAAGCCAAACGAATAATTCTCTGAATTTTTTCTCATCCAACTTGAAGCTATTCGGTGAAATCTGTGCAAGAATATCCATATCGGCGTCTTTGACGCCAACCGCAAAGAATACAACGTCTTTCTTCTCCGAAGCCTCCTTTACTTGTTGCGCCGCTTCTTTCCACTCGTCAGTGGGATAGCCATCCGTAATCATGAAGATCCACGGTACATAGAGTGACAAACCATTTGACCGGTAAAGACTTGTTCGCGCCCGAACTTGGGATAGCGCCTTGAGTATGCCTTGACCCATGGCGGTACTCCCCTCGGCGGTCAGTTCCGGAGGGGTGAATTCCTTGCCTGAGATGAAGTCTTGCTTTACTTCGACGGAAGAACTGAACGTCGTGACTGCCACTTCCACTCGTCTCGCCGCCAACGGATCTTCGACGAGGTCGTCTCTGAATGCCATCAACCCTGCATTGAGCTGGTCGATCGATTTGTCCTCGTTCATCGAACTTGAGACATCAAGCAGCAGAACGCAGGCGCACCGGGGATCAGGGTTGTTCGGCACATCAAGTTCCAACTTCTTTCTATCGTTTTTCGACATCTCTCACCTCCTATGCGATTACGCATCAATTTACATTATTATCCTTCCCGGAACTAAGGCAGCACAGCAGATCTAGGGATACACAATTATTATGTTTTCGAACCACTTTGTCGAAAAAGAATCTATCGACGGAGACTTTACCCATCCATCGTGCGCCCTAGGAGCCTGCCCGAGTGATGCCGATGAGATGTATACGGTGGGACACAAACACCACATTACCGCGAAACGCTAGTCATGGTGGAGTTCGTAGTCAATTGTGCGTTCAAAAAAGATCGCTGTGTGGGATTTTCATTTTGCTAAAAATGATTACTCGGACAAGCTTCTAGTGCAATATCCACAGCATGCCGTTCATGACCTCGCGATCGTTGCGCCGCGGTCTTCCCCTGCCGTCCTCACGGCGCTTAGGCCTTGGGAACAGCGGCCCTATCATCGCCCACTGTTCGTCGGTAAGCTCCTTCGCGTCGTGCGAACAGTCTGATGTGAAAATACTACAAATCATAGCCTTGCATGGAGTTTTTGAGGTAGCCTCTAGAAGTGTTACCCAAGATCAAGACTGATTTAGGAATTGCCTTATTTACGGATTGAGGGTTGTTTCAATGTAATTCTTAGCGAATTTCCAGATCCGGAGCAAAAAGGAAGAGGGAATATAGACAGCAGTTCCGGTAAAGACGTAAACTCACAGGAAAGTACGAGGGAGCTATGCAGCGCTTCCTAAGGAACGTAGATAAGAGGGTAAAACTCATCGTTCTTGCGGTTCACGTCAAATCTCTGTCCTTTGATATTTAGGGGTATTGCCTGAGAATCGATTTCCGTAGGGGCGCCTCACGTCCGGCCGCTGCTCTGATTTGGAAAAAAGGAGGGATTGGATGCGTATTTTCCTTGTTTGGGATGCTGTTTCTTTCGCGGATCTGCTAGATCCACGAAAACATTTCAATGGTCCGTGGAAAAACCTGTCAGGTAAAGTTTTCGTAGCCATATTGTTATCTGTTTTCGTAGCTGGCTGCGGCGGGGCCGCCGGTGGGAAAAGCAAAACAGAGCGCATCATTAGTGGGCTGACCCATGCCGCGAGTGCATGTCCGGGCTGTTCTGGACACGAAGAGACCTTCGCACGTTTCGAGTCGAGAGTTATAGGGAAGCCTGCTTTCTGCATCATCTATTACTTAGAGTCCCTTCGCCCCGATGACCTTGATGTCCTAGGCAATACGACTTCCAGGCTACAGGAGCTGTTGGGTACTCGTAGGCTAGAGATAATCGGCTATCTGGTCTCGCAGGATCAGAAATCAAAAGAAGAAACCGCCCTCAAGGCGGTTGCTGTATGGCACTACTACCGGCAGGCCGACCTTAGCGTTAGTACGGCGACAATCCGAACACTAACTCGCGAGATAGTTTATAGCCCACCTGAATGTCATGGGCGACCGAAGCTGGTTATAGCTTCAAAAGGCCATACATACGCGCCACCCGATAATTCAATCTATGTCGTACCTGGTGATCGGGGAATGTATTTGGAAGATCTGATTATCGTGGTTGCCAGTGCTCATGGGAACTAACCTTCAACTTCCGACAGCTTTCACATAACGGGATGCGAACTCGATGCGCAAGTCTGCGAAAGCTTTAATTGCAATACTTTTGTCGGTCCAGGTTGTCGCATGTGCTATGACCTTCAAGAAGGTGAACCGGGAAGTCATTGATACCATCTATTTTGTACGAGAAAACGAAGCAGTAACGATCGAACCGCAAATTGTCGCAGCGAATAGTTCTCCAGGTATCGTACATGTTGGCGTACGTAAGATCCTTACTGGTCCGCTATATCGAGAAAACGTAAACCGCAAAGACATCATCAAGAAAAAGGGCTCTGGCATATTCAATACATTATCAGGAGCCGTGATCACAGTTATCGCAGCCGGTATTCCACTTCTAATCCCGTCAATGTGGTTTAAAACAGTTGAGGTATCCCGTGATACGGTAACCTATAAATCCAAAGCGGTACGAGTAGGGAATGGCAAATCAGAAGTTCCATGGAAGCACGCTTCGGTAGATGTCTTAATTTTGGGTCAAGATATTAAGGGAGAGAGTCTGAGCGCACACACCCTGGAGCAACAAGTCCATGCCGACGAAAGCGGCGAGGCGACGATCGACGTGAGGGAGTTAATCAGGGCGGCGTGGTTTCGCCTTTCGCGCATAGATGTTTTCATTAGTACAAAATTGGGCGATAAGAAGAGTACAGCGCATATTGTTTTGCGAGCCTCGGATGATTTAGCCGAAGAACAACCCTTATAGCGTAAGGAGGTCGACAAAGATGCTTATTTGGAAGAAGAAGTCAGAAATGAGTCTTGTCATGGTGCGGCATATTGCATTTGTGTTCCTCATAGTAAGTGCTGGGTTCGGTGTGGAGACTAGTATTCTAGCTGCAGAGGAAGACGCCGCAGCAAAAAAGGCACAACCTAGTCCGCACGATGCTTCCTTGGCCGAAAGGATCAAGGGCATAAAGGAAGATCAGGAAAACGTTGCCACTCAGAAAGCTAGCCAGGAAAAACAAGCCCGAATAGCTCGTACTGTCGACGAGTTGCTTTGGATCAGAAAGAAGAACGAAGCGTACGTGAAGGACTGGAGAGAAAACTACGACTGTCTCGTTGGGAAGCGGGCGGCTGAAGTGATGGCGATTAACATTGAGTATTTACAGTCTCGTCGGAGAACAGTGAAGCAGGATTGCGCGTCTGTTGATCCTAAAGTGACGCCAAATCTTGCCGCGTTATGTAAAGGCGAATCGGGCTCGCTTGAGAAGGACATAGCGCAGTATAAAGAATTTCAGAAGGCATTTGAATCTCGGTGTAATTAATAGGGGGTAGCGAGAGATGACGTACGCGAATTTTCAGAGGATTAGGATAGTAACTCTCAGCGTGTTAGTTATATTGGGGCTCGAGTTAGGAGATGTCGCCTATAGTCCCATTGCTTTGGGAGCTGTGGAAGCGACAGCGCCACGGGACTTAACGAGTGAAGAAATACGCGCCGTAAAAGAACTGGACTTAGATCAAGAGATACAGAATACCCAAGAGCTCCAGAGGCGGCTAGGGAGGTTTATCGAGCTGAACTTAGATTTTCAGACGCTATCGACAGAGGTGTCTGTGACGTACAATGCATTAATCGCGGGTATCGTTGAATATGACGCTATATGCCAAACGATCGGGGTAACTGCCAAGGAGAAACCGAATCGTACACGGTTTGAATGGGTCTATGACGATGCTTTAAAGGCTTGTAAGGACGGTGAGGAGGAGTTAAAGAGTATTGCCCAGTATTATGCCGTTGAGTTGGATAAAATAGTGAAGGATGCAGAAGACGCAGCTCATGCCACGATAATAGCGGGGAAAAGCCGTGAAGCTGCTGAGAAACGACAAGCTGTGCTGGAACGTGCGAAGCGATTTAGGCAACTGACGACACAGCGAATCGATGTCGTCGGTAAAAATATGGACGCACTCAAGCCCAAAACAGGCAACAGATAGATACCAGGCGAAAATTTCCCTTTCTGCGGAGCGCTAACGATGTATTCTACGAGACATATTGTGTTCTACGTTACCATGGTTTTAACTAGCTATGCCGGCACAGGCTTAGCCGAAGGAGAGCTGGTCGAGGTGGCACAGCTTGATCGCCTCCTGGCAAAGACGGTCGCGGCACGAACGGTGGAGGAGTCGGAGGATAGGCTCCGAAGAGCCAAGCAGCAGTTCGCTATCTTGATGAACGCAAAGCTGCCGGCAGCCCTGCGGGATGCAGTTGTTGGCAGGGAAGGGATTCTTGTAACGGTAGGCACAGTTAAACAACGGGACATTCAGGGCGACAGAGAACTTAATCTCGTTGAGCTAACCATGGCACAGATAAGTGATCTCCAAAAGCTAAAAGTCCTTGAAGACCCCGGTGACCCACGGTCAGCATATGTAACGGCGGGTGACAGAAATGCGCTGAAGGATATTTACAATTACTTTTGGCATAAGCTCGAGCGGTTTGCTGACCGTACGAAGGCCGAAGTAACTAGAATCACCCCACTTGAACGAAATGAATTTATTATCTCTCAATTGGCCGGATGGACTGAAGGAAAATTGACGATCATGGAACTGATCGGTGATTCGAATACCAAGCAGTATCAGTGGAAGGAGGTCAAATCCCGGAAACTGCAGTCGAAGATTCTGCTTACGTCTGGTCCGTTACGTTTTGATCTGAGTGCAGTGAAGAGCCGCTTTGTTGTCGTTGTTGGCGGGCGGGATTTGCTTAAAGTCGTTAAGCGTAACGAACGCTGGATTAGGGCGCTAGCACTGTCCGTTCCTATCGTGATCGCCGAAGAAAACGGAGGTAGAGTGGGGGAGTTGAAACAGCTTTTCTGTGGTCAAGAAAACGTATTCGTGATGAGATCTCATAGCGAAAGTAACAGAGTGCGCGTGATAGACGTGACTCTCTTAGCCGAGATAGGCCACTGGCCGGTTCAAAATCTGTTGAAAGGCTCCAACCTTGCCAACTTGGTAAACAAAATAATCAATGCGGGCTAAATCCGCGCTTATCCAGTGTTATTTTGCTGCTGTGATGAGCGTCGCTATATTTGGGCCCGACGTTCGGGCAGGTAAGGTGTTGGGCTCACCAGCACTTAACAAATCGGTGGGTTACTTACTGGTGGAGCTAAGAGATTGCGGTATTAAGACCAATCGACGGAGCCCCATGGGACGTGTTCGGCTGTGGTTTAAAAGCTTCGATGACAAGAGTGTCTACGAAGATCTGGAGAACATTAGGAACCTCGTCTCATTTAAGACCCATAACGCGATCATGAGGATCATCGACACCCACTATTCCACTGACTTGGGACCAGATTGCAAAAGGATTCTTGATTCCCTCGTGGATGAGATTTCCAGGCAATACGATGTGGCCTCGGACTGGTTGGTCGCTAATCAGTACAGGAGGGACCTCGACGATATGCTGGAGACTCTTCGCGAGCAGGGTAAGCATTTGGACGAATCCATTAAGGAGACAAAAAAGGTAGGAAGGGAACTGCAAGAGGCACAGGAGCAGGTCGGCCCGAACGTGGGCCGACTCGGAGAGTAATGTTTCGTCAGAGTCGGCCAGTGATTCGTGACGCTGTCCTACTGATGATGTCAGTGGGGTTTGCAGCAATTATTCTGGAGACGGCATTGCGTATAACTGTTCCAAGGCCTGAGGTCGAGAAGAATCAAGCAGCAGGAAAAAAAACCCCTGAGGTTAATGAACATCGCCTAGTGGATAAAGCAGTACAAGAGCAACAAGGCTTTGTGCCGCAGAACGGCAAAGAACGCTGCCGGTCAGCCTATTACGCTGTTTTCCTAAACGAAGATAGTACCATCTGTGCGCCACAAACAACGAAATTCGATGCTATTGGTGGAGCGCCGCCGAAATTTATGGTTGCCAATGGCGTGATGGACGTAGCTAGTGTGGTCGATGCTGACCTTTGCACCTGTTTAGATGATGGCGCGCCCTACCAGGTGCCTGGTGATGTTGTGGAACGAATCACGCGAATTCGATACGAGGGCAAGGATATTACGATAAAAAAATGGGTTTGTGGTGATGATTGCCAGATTACAGACGAACGGAGATGAGTAGTTTGTTCAGTCGCCTAATAGAAGCGTTTCATCAGCCTGGCGTATTTTGGATATATTGGATTATCTTGGCCTGCTTGGCGACCCAGATTTTCATTCTCTTGCGGCTGTTAGGTGTACCAAGATCTGATCGACAGAGCTACTGCGCCAAGGTATCTAATATATCGGAGTGGGCCATCAATGTACCACCAACCTTCGGTGTTTTGGGGACGATAATCGCAATGGCGCAGGCGATTGGCATGAAGTCCACAATCTCCTCGCCGCAAGACTTTCTTGAGCCGTTCATGCTGTATTTCTGGGCGGCGGTGAGCACAACGATTCTCGGCGGAATCGTCTACGGCATTAATTTGGGGCTCAATGCGGCCATGAGCTTATGGGTCAGCAGTAAAACAGAATGCCAGTAAAACGGCATCCTCAGTATGTTCTATTGTTAGATCTTCTGATGTTGGTGCTATTCGTTTTGCTTAGTATACCTAGCGATACCCGGATCCAGTACACATTTACGGGTAGAAATCTCCCCCCGGACAGCTATTTGATCGTGGAAAACCCCCCGGTGCCTACGCGTCATTACGACTTTGAAGCTCTGCATTGGGTGGTTAGTAGGGGGGTGATAGATCCTGGAAAGACGCTGTTTGCTGAGTGTCAAAATCTTAGCGATTGCCCGGGGATAGTTGAAGAGCTCTCATTACCAGAAGGGAAAATCAAGATTGGCATGTCGGGGACTCTGGCAAAAGACCTAAAGGCGTATATCTTTGATGTATGTGGCAAGTACGGTAAGTGCGAGGGGCTCACGATAAACGTAAATGAAGATGGTGAGATCAGCGCCGATCTATGACGCACATGTGTACGCACACGGAGATGCTCGCTAGTTTTTCAAAAGCCCTGCGAACTGCTATCAAATCGATGCTCTTATAACAACAAACACACTTAAGATCATGATAACCGCTATCAGATTGATACCTATTAATTTAAAGGGAAATAATTCCATTCGGAAATCTTTCTTAAACAGGATTCTTACATCGGTCATAAAGATGGCAGCAAATCCATTTATAAAGACCAATATAAATATGTTCTGGAGCCATGTCGGAAGGCCTACAGGTGCCAGATACATTTCAAAATATCCCGCGAATTCGCTTGGTCTTGGATTGTAAATATCCAGCACCAACCCTCCAAGTGTCAGCAGCAGACAGGAGAAGAATATCCATGCTACGTATAGTAATAGCCCTTTCATACGGACCCGCTCCTCGGCAAAGGCAATATTTCAATGATACTCGCAAGGTCGGCTATTGACCACCCAGAAACCACGGTTCTAGACTGTAAGATCACCGTTACGGGGAGCTAACCTGCTTATTGTATGAGCAGTCCTGACATAGGCATTTTCAGTGCCGAGACTCGTTTTACTCTGTTGACGTGGTGCGCCAAACACATTTTTGGTTGTTCGAGGACGGCGATTCCTGCTTTTTGAGCGCCCACAATGGTTGGACGGAGTTTTTTTCACCGCGCAGGCATAGATGCCCATCGCGTTTTTCAACGCGGGCTATGTGAGGAGTGTGGGTGTGTTATCCCGGCGCGAGCTTGGCAGCGACATGGAAGAACAATGCCTGGTAGGGACAGGCGCTGGATAGCAGGAAACGAATACGCCGGGTATTGCGCAAGATCACTGCACCGATCTTGAGTAGTTTCAAGCGCAGGGTGCCCACATAGGCATGGGCCAGTTCCGTTCCCTTCAAAGCCAGGCGGCGAATCGCCTCCAGCAGTATGTAGGCCAGCGACGATAACAACAGCCAGAACTGATTGGGCCACCACAGGTGGCAACTGGTGCGATCGGCAAACAAATCCAACTGCTGTTCCTTGATGCGGTTTTCCATCTCACCCCGTGCGCAATAGAGTTTCTCGTACAGCGCCTGTCCATTGCCCTCAAGATTGGTCACCTGTACCTACCAAATACTCTGTCCGCAACTGGTATGGGTGGCTATCCGTACTTTGGGAGACGAGCGTAGAGGATAAGTCAGTGTGTGGAGGCGTGACGGCAATCGAAAGGCATCAGCGTAGAAGGTCGGTGTGACGTGGATGTGGGATATCGAGAACAATCGAGGCCGCGGTGGGCCGGCAGTCTTCTGTAGCGTAACGAACTTAGGACGTTGCGACCGGCCCTCAGGCGGCGCGTCGGTACTCATGATGGAGACCTCCGACGTGCGGGAAAGCGACGACCATTCCTCGGTCGGGTAATTCGATCAGGCGTGGGTCCGGACATTGCTTGTCCAACGCAAGATGCGTTCGCGCTGTGTGATAGTAGGAAAAGTAGGCGCGAAGAAGCCGCTTGAGATGAAGTTCATTGAATACAATAACGTGATTGAGGCACTCGCGCCGTATTGAACCGATGATCCGTTCAATGTAGGGGTTTTGCCAGGGTGATCGTGGGGCGCTGAGTACCTGTCTCTGGCGAATTACTAATTCATGCCGCGACCGGGGTTTGAAAAAGTCCCCGGCAGTGGTACTTCCATGCGAAGTGGTCGAGAAGTGCCTTGGGTTTGCTCGTTTCATTGCCAAATTCGCAAGGTGATTGTCCGCTGAGTGAGGAATGGACTCGGTGATGATTGTAATACGCCTTGAAGGTACTCAGTTTCCG
>FXBF010000931.1_pt1 | contig 10193 bp, 11 predicted proteins | sample 5335321 | NCBI WGS metagenome assembly FXBF01 (sample SAMEA103928391, study PRJEB20085) | sediment metagenome | isolation source: sediment | reverse complement strand
GCGTATGTTCTCGGAGGAGGAATATCTGCATCTGAAGCATCTGGACGGCACAGCGCTGATCGAAGCCTTCTTTACCCGCTGGACCCTGCGCGAAGCCTTCGTCAAGGCCAAAGGCATAGGCATTTCCTACCCGACACGCAAGCTGCATTTTGATATCGCGGATGACGATACGATCCGGGTACACTGCGATACAGAGCTTGATGAAGACGATAGTCAATGGCAGTTCAAACTGCTGCGGCCCACTGCAGAACACATCGCAGCGACCGCCCTGCGAGTGGACGGGCCTGCCGAATACCGTATCGTGCAATACCACTTTGAGGATTCAGGAGTGGCCTGATACCGGTAAGATCCTACAGGAAATTAAACAGGCTCAGATTCTGAACCTTGATAAATGCCTGCTGCGCTGCCTGCAAGGTCACGCTTTCCAGACTCAGGCGGCTGGCTGCTTCGGCAAGATCGAGATCTTCTATAGTGGACCGTGTTTGTTCGAGCTGCAGCAGCAGGGCTTCGTTAATGGTTCGCTGACTGCTGAGCGCATTCAGACGTGCCCCGGCTGTCGCCCTGAATCCCAGGAACTGGTCCATGGCCCTGTCGAGCTGGGCCAGGCTGCTGCTGTTGGGTGTATTGGCTTCCAGGTCGCTCGCCAGTGTTTCAAGGGTTGCAAAGATACTTTCAAAGCCCCCACTGCCATCCGGAATATCCATGAAAACGGCCTGCCCGGAATCGCCATCGGCAATCTGCCGCGCCGGCCCGACCTGGATCTGGCGCTGCCCCTGATCACCGTTGTAGTTGAATGTCCCGGGCGGAGCCTCACTGAAGGGTATCGTTAACACCTGGAAACCGGCAAACATGAACTGGCCGTTGCCGTCCTTGCGGTTGGCCAACCCCATCACTTCGCCGGCCAGTTGACGAATTTCGGCTGCGATAGCGGTTCGCTCCTGCGGGCCATTGGTATCGTTCAGGCCTGCCACGGTCAGCTCCCTGACACGCTGCAAGGCATCCCCCACCGACCCCAGTGCAGTATCTTCCAACTCCAGCCGGGTACGTGCGGCAAGAATATTGTCCTGATACTGCGCCGTGGTTTTGGCCGATTCGGACAGGCCGACCAGTTGTGCCGCACCTGTAGGATCGTCGCTGGGGCTATTGATACGCTTGCCGGTTGACAACTGGTTTTGTGTTTGAAACAGCTTCGTCTGCTGCTCAAGCATTGAATTAACGCCCTGACGGAACATTTGCAAGGTACCGATACGCATGTTTATCTTCCTATCGCATTCAACAATGTCTGAAAGGTGGAATCGGCCACTGAAATGACCTGTGCAATAGCCTGATACGCCTGCTGAAAACGGATCAGGTCGGCAGCTTCCTCGTCGAGATTAACGCCGGACAGGGCATCGCGCGATTCCTGCGCCTGTGCCAGCAACGCCCCCTGCGTCTCGGCGGAAATTTCGGCGCTGCGGGTCTGTACGCCCAGCAGGGCGATCAGCTGGCCATAGGCACCCTGGAAATTGGTCGATCCGTTCTCCATGGTCTGCGCCGTCTGCAACCCGGCCAGCAACAGGGCGTTGCTGTTGTCGCCTGGCGCTGCGACGGTAGCAGCGGCAATTTCACGCGGGTTACTGATCAGCACCCCCATTCCCGCTGCGCCGCTGCGCGTCGGGCTGATCTGGAAACGGTCGCCGGCTGCTGCTGCACCCGCTGTAATCTGGACGCTGAGCCCGTCGAACAGAAAGGGATCCACCGGTATACCGGTGCCTGTCATGGCAACTGCCTGTCCATCGCTGACCCGGCTAAGCGACCAGGCTGCGCCATCAAAAGCCAGGGTGTAATCTTCCGTGGTCAGGTTATCGATATTTGCAATGTCGAAACTTGGCGTCAAGGTAGCCGTGCCGGTGTTGTTGGTACTACCCGCCACCTGTGGCGTAGTGACGGAAAAATAGTTCACTCCGACCACACCGTTGAAGTCCATACCCGCCGTGTGCTGGACATTGAAGGCGCTACCCAGACTGACTGCGATACGTCCCAGCGAATTCTGTGCCGGGTTCAGTACCTGGTCGCGAAAATCCAGCAGCGCGCCCAGCTTGCCGCCACTAAGGTTGTCGGTAATCACGACTGCGGTACCACCACTGCCAATCGCTATCTCGGTCCGGCTGGCATCGAAATCGTTGCGTACCGTCTGCAGCGGCGTAACCAGGAAGCGGGTCACCAACGCCTGCCCACTGCCGACAAACACATTTACCGCCCCGTCGTCCTGCTGCACTGTGCGCACCGCAATCAGTTCCGATAACTGGTTGATCATGCCATCGCGCTTGTCGAGCAGGTCGTTCGGCACTGCGCCGCTGCCCTGGCTGGTGGCTTCGACAATACTCCGGTTGGCGTCCGCTATCGCTGTGCTGAGACCGTTGATCTCGGTCACGATGTTGTCGAGGTTGCCGTTGATTTCGCTACGCATGGAATCGAGCTGGCCGTCCAGGTTCTGGAGTCGAGCCACCAGCGAATCGGATTCCGATAACAGCAACTGACGGGCCGGAATTGAAGCCGGGTCATTGGCAAGCGTTTGCACGGCATCAAAGAAACTCTCCAGGCCGGCACCCAGACCAGAGTCAGTATCACCCAGCAGGTTGGTCACACGTTCAGAGAAGCGGAAAAGGGTCTCATACTGTGCCGTGGAACTGCCGGTCTCGCGCAAGCGGTCAATCGTAAACTGATCGAACATGCGCTCGATACTCTCGATTTTGACACCGTTACCGATGTAGCCCTGGCCGGTGAAAGTGGACTGACGAGTGCCCAGCTCGACGCGCTGGCGTGAGTAGTTTTCGTTGTTCGCATTCGTGATGTTGTTTCCGGTCACCGATATGGCGCGCTGGAAAGCCTGCAAACCGGAGGCGGCGGTGCCGAGTAGTCCTACCGCCATGACGCAGACTCCGGCCGTGTGTAACAATTTGCAGTAGACAGCTTCATGAGACCTTGCCTCTTCATCAGCTTAACGGCTCCCGGGCGGCTTCCTTGATGCCGGAAACCGTGTCCAGGAGCGGTTCGCTGTTCATAATCCGATTGATTTTGTTCGAGTAATCCGGGTCAGTTGCGTAGCCCGCCTCGGCCAGGGCACGTACAAAGCCCGGCGCATCTGCGCCCGCTTTCAAGGCTTCCCGGTAACGCGGATTGGTCTTCAGAAAATCCGCATAATCGGCAAAACTGTCCGCCAGTGACGAATACACCCGGAAAGTTGCGCGTTCCCTGCGCATCAGGCCGTCCCTGTACTCAACCGTTTCAGTCACTGCACGTTCGCCCTGCCAGCGCGCATCCGCCTTGATACCGAACAGGTTAAAACTGTTCCGCCCATCCGCACCGCGCGTCATCTGCCTGCCCCAGCCGGTTTCCAGTGCCGCCTGGGCGATCAACGCCTCAGGACGGGCGCCCAACTCGCTCGCGGCACGCTGTGCGTGTGGCCACAATTCGCGAACAAAGTCCTCTTTCGAACCCGGTTGCCAATCACGCTGCACTGCCGAGGCCGGTTGTATAGTCTGTTGTGGCTGAATCGAAAGCGGTTGCGGCATCTGTGATGCACGCGTAACGCGGCGCTGCGTATCGAGATCCAGAGGTGCGACGCCGGCCGTATCTTCCGGTTTGGATTCCACCATATCAGCACGCCGCAGCTGCTGAACCATCATTTCAGCCAGCCCCAGCCCCTGCTTCCTGCTCATGTCGAGGGCCAGCTGCTGGTCATACATGGACTGGTAGGTTTTAGTGTGTTCGCTGTCCATCAAGCCCTCGCCAAGACCGGCGTCACGCATACTTTTCAGCATCATCTGAATAAACAGCGCCTCGAACTGACCGGCGACTTCGCGCAGCGTTTCCTCACTGTTATCGCGGGCACGGCCGCGCAACTCGGCGAGACCCTTGAAGTCAGTGTAAATGTCGGCGTGAAGAACAGCTGGTGTCATTGTGCGTGGCCCTGACTAGATAACCATCAACTCGGCGCGCAGAGCACCGGCCTGTTTCAGGGCCTGGAGTATGGCCACGATGTCGGCCGGTGTGGCGCCGACGCGGTTCACACCATCGACGATATCCTGCAAGGTGACATTGGATTGCAGCATGAAAGTGTGGTTGCCTTGCAGGCCGATGTCGATATCGCTCTGATCGGTAACTGCGGTGCTGCCGCGCCGGGCAAAGGCGCCCGGCTGGCTGACCTGCTGGTTCTCGGTAATGGTCACCACCAGCGTGCCGTGCGACACAGCAGCCGGCAGTATCTTTACGTTAGCCCCGATCACTACCGTACCCGTTCTTGAATTTATGACCACCCTGGCAGCAGCCGCGCCCGGTTCGACCAAAACGTTTTCGATCAGCGCTGCGAAGGCAACGCGTTGTGGCGCGTCGCGCGGAGCGCTGACCCGGATCGACACCGAATCCATGGGCATGGCAATACCCGGACCCACCGTTTCGTTAATCGCAGCGGCCAGGCGGCTCGCGGTGGTAAAATCCGAACGGTTCAGGTTGAATGTAATGAAGTCGCCCTGCATAAAAGGATTGGGTACGACCCGCTCGACCGTAGCGCCATTGGGAATGGTGCCGACACTGGGCACATTGACGGTAATACTTGAACCGTCGGCGCCCTGTGCATTCAGACCGCTTACCAGCAGGTCGCCCTGGGCCATGGCGTACACCCGTCCATCGGCACCCTTGAGCGGCGCCATCAACAGAGCACCGCCACGCAGGCTCTTGGCGTTACCGATAGAGGACACCGTTACATCGATGTTCTGCCCTATCTTGGCAAAAGCCGGCAGGCGCGCATGGATGGAAACGGCGGCGACATTCTTCAGCTGCGGCGGAGTACCGCCCTGCGGCAGGGTGATGCCGAACTGCTTCAGCATGTTCTCCAGGCTTTGCACGGTAAACGGCGTCTGACTGGTCTGGTCACCGCTACCGTCCAGACCAACCACCAGCCCATAACCGATCAGCTGGTTATCGCGCACCCCGGCCAGCTGTGTCAGATCCTTGATGCGTTCCGCCCACACTGTGTTGGCCAGAACCAACAGCGACATAAATAAAAACAGTTTACGCATGATATAACGTTGCCCCGCAGCGCCTAGAACGGCCATACCGGATGATTGAAGAAACGCGCCAGCCAGCCCATTTGATTGGTCTCGGCCAACGCACCCCGGCCACTGTAAGTGATGCGTGCATCACCGATCTGGGTGGACAGGATACGGTTGTCGGTACCGACGTCCTGCGGACGCACAATACCGGAGATCTGGATAAATTCCTCACCCTGATTCAGAGTCAGCCACTTCTCGCCGCGCACCACCAGATTGCCGTTCGGCAGCACATCGGCAATAGTGACCGAGATCTCTCCGGTGAGACTGTTGCTCTGGCTGGAGTCCGCTTCGCCTTCGAACGCACGTTCCGCACTCAGACTCTGCTCGAGCGTGTTGTTACGGTTGCTGTCCAGTGGAAAAAGGCCCGGCAGATTAAACTGTGGCGAAGCACCGAAGAAGGTCGGACCGGTTATCGTTGTTTCCTGGTTCTTGTCCGCCGTTGTACTGGCGGATTTTGAAGCCGATGTCTTTTCCTTAAGCACCACCGTCAGAACATCGCCAATACGGCGTGCCTTGACATCTTCAAACAGGCGCACATCGTGAGCCGCCTGGTAGATGGAGCCACCGACCGGCTCGACATTGGTATAAGCCGGTGGCATGGTCGGGCGGTAGTTGTCACGGGGCGGCGGCGTGATGGCACAGCCGCTGAACAACAGTGTCACCAGGCCCGCCAGCAGCAGTTGGTAACCGGTGTATGAGTATTGCTTCATCATGCGCTTACTGCACCTGTATATCCGCTAGAGGTTCTGGGTCACGAACTGCAACATGCGGTCTGTGGTCTGGATCGCCTTGGAGTTCATCTCGTAGGCACGCTGGGTCTCAATCATATTGACAAGCTCTTCCACAACATTGACATTGGACGTTTCCAGCGCGCCCTGTATCACCGTGCCCAGGCCGTTCAGGCCCGGCGTACCGGTAGACGGAGAACCACTTGATGCCGTCTCCAGATAAAGGTTCTCACCGACTGCCTGCAAGCCGGTGGGATTGATAAAGTCGGCCAGCTGGATGCTGCCTACCTGGGTCGGTGAGGTACTGCCCGGGATCAACGCCGACACCACACCGTCGGAGCCGATGGTCACGGTGGTCGCATCGCTCGGCAGGGTAATCGCAGGCTGGAACACGTAACCGCTGGAAGTCACCAGCTGCCCGGTCTGGTCCATCTTGAATGCACCATCGCGGCTGTAGGCGAGGTTGCCGTCCGGCAACAGCACTTGCAGGAAACCGCGCCCCTGTATGGCGATATCCAGGCTGTTATTGGTCTGCACGATGTTACCGAGCGTCTGGATCTTCTCGGTAGCCACAGTGCGTACTCCGGTACCCAGTTGCAGACCGGTCGGCAGGCGGCTGTTCTGCGACGACAGTGCGCCGGCCTGGCGCACGTTCTGGTACAGCAGATCCTCGAACACCGCACGATCGCGCTTAAAACCGTTGGTGTTGACGTTGGCAAGGTTGTTGGAAATCACGCTCATACGCATCTGCTGCGCTTCGAGACCGGTTTTCGCTACCCATAATGCCTTGTTCATATCGTTACCTCGTTATGCTCTTCAACCACTAACCCATGTTCATGATCTGGGTGGTGCGTTCATCCATTTCCTTGGCGGTACTCATGATCTTTACCGAAATTTCAAACTGGCGCGCCAGACTGATCATATTAACCATCGCTTCCACGCCATTCACGTTACTGCTTTCCAGCGCACCACTGATCAGGGTCACATCGGTACTGGCCGGTGCCTCTGCGCCATTTCGCATGCGCAGCAGACCGTCCGGGCCTTTCTTCAGCTCTTCTGCGAGCGGTGATACCAGCTTGATACGGTCCACCTCGGACAGAGTATTCGGCTGCTGTCCCAGCGGTCGCACGCTGATCGTGCCATCGACGCCGATCTCCAGTTTCTGGTTTTCCGGGACCACGACCGGACCGGAATTACCCAGCACCGGGTAATTGGAACGCGTCAACAACTGGCCATTGATATTGACGTGCAGGTTACCGGCACGCGTATAGGCCTCGCTGCCATCCGGTGCCTGCACCGCGAGCCAGCCATCACCGTTGACCGCCACATCCAGGGTGCGTCCGGTGGACTGAATCTCGCCCTTGGCAAAACTGGCACTGTTGCTCTCGGCAATGGCAAAGGCCCGGCTCTCGAAGCCGGGGCCATTGACGATGCGCGGTGAGAAATTTGCCAGGTCCGCCTGGAAACCGGTGGTATTGGCGTTGGCCAGGTTGTGCGCATTGATCGCCTGGGCGCGCAGCAACTGCTTCCCGGCATTACCGATAACAAACAGTACCCGATCCATGATCTCAGTCCCTGGTCAGCCTTAACGAATATTGATAATGGTCTGCGTGACGGTATCCGCGGTGGTAATCACCTGGGCATTGGCCTGGAAATTACGCTGTGCGGTAATCATGTTGACCAGTTCCGCGGTGAGATCCACGTTGGAGCCTTCCAGCGCACCGGACTCAATCAGGCCGGCGGCACCGGTACCCGGCGCACCTATCAGCGGCGCCCCGGAATCGAAGGTTTCCGCCCAGGAGGTGTCACCCAGCTGGCGCAGGCCCTGCGAGTTATTGAAAGTGGCGATGGCGATCTGCCCCAGGGTGCGCGACTGGCCGTTGGTGAACCGCGAAGTGATAACACCGGTGGTACTGATATCGATACCACTCAGGCGCCCAGTCGCGAAACCGTCCTGGGTCAGCGCGTTGACGCTGAAAGGACTGCCGTACTGGGAAGTGTTGTTGAAATCGGCACTCACCGTCATCGCTGCCGCACCACCGGATGCCGGAATATTCAGGGTGCTGGTAGTCGGAGGGATGATGTTGCCCGTATTGTTGAAACTGATGGGGTCTCCGCCCGGTGCACCGGCGTTCACCTGCACCAGGCCCGGGGGCGGACCCGGGTCCACCACATACTGGTATACATCCCAGGCATTATCCGCGGTCTTGCGGAAATACATGGTATTGAGGCGTGGCGAACCCAGACTGTCGAACAGCGTCAGTGACGTCGAATTGTTATAGGTACTGGCGACCAAAGGGTCGAAGGCCGCGGTCGGCGCGATTGCCGTGGCATCCAGGTTGGCCTGTACATCGATGGTCGTGCTCGCCGCCGGGGCGATATCGGAACGGTCCAGCTGCAAAGGTCCGGTGGCGCCGGTGATATTTCCGCTGGTGTCTGCCTGGAAAATAGTCAGTTGCTGCTGCTGGTTGTTGACCACGAAACCGGTGCGGTCGACGCCCAGTGCGCCGGCACGGGTATAGGCGTTGGTACCGTTATCGTTCATGATAAAGAAGCCCTGCCCGCTGAGGGCCAGGTCCAGGTTGTTGTCGGTAAAACCGATGTTGCCCTGGGTGAACTGTTGCGAGACCGAGGATATCCGCACACCGGTACCGATGGCGTTGGCGGTGACACCCAGGTTCGAGGTGGCGAAAATATCCGCGAACTCGGCACGCGACTGCTTGAAACCGGTGGTGCCGGCATTCGCTACGTTGTTACCAATAATCCGCAGTTCCGCGGATGCTGCGTTTAAACCACTTAGTGCTGTACGAAACGGCATGATGTATCTCCTTCAGCTAGCCGGTTACAGGATCTGCCGGACTTCCTTGAAGTCCAGCGCCCCGATACCATTAAGATCCAGCAACAGCCCACCGCTGTTGCTCAAAGTCACACTGCGAACATCCGAAACGAGCAGGGTTTCAACAGATTCATACTGACCGTCGATACTCGCCTCGGTACTTACAAAATAGGCGCCGGGTTCGGCGAATGTGCCGTCATTCTTCAGGCCGTCCCACTTGAACGCGGCCGATCCCGAAGGCTGTGCACCGAGCTCCAGCCTGCGTATCACCTGCCCGGCCTGGTCATAGACATTTACCACCACATCAGCACTGGCGGCGGGCAATTCGACCCTACCGCTAATAGTCCCGCCCTGGGCCAGCGCGGCGACACCCGTGGGGGCAAGAATCTGACGACCCACCAGGTTGGTGGCCTGCAAGGCCTGATTGGATACCAGCGACTGACTGAGTTCGGAGAAACTTTTGTTCAGGTCGCCGATGCCTTGAACGGTAGAGAACTGCGCGATCTGGGTGAGGAAATCACCACTCTCCATCGGCTTGAACGGGTCCTGGTTCTGCAACTGCGTAGTCATCAGCTTCAGGAACTCTTCCTGACCTATAGCCTTGTCGGAAGTCTTGGCATTCAGCTCGTCCACGCTACGTAAATCGATGCTCTGTGTTCCAATTAGTGTATCAATCATTGTCCTGTCCCGGTCGTTTGCTTACTGCCCCATGCGGAGCGTGGCAAGCATCATCTGTTTTGAAGTATTCAGCACTTCAACGTTGCTCTGGTAGGAGCGCGATGCGGAAATCATATTGGCCATTTCGTCAACCATGTTGACGTTTGGCAGGAAAATGTAACCCTGTTCGTTGGCCAGCGGGTTGTCGGGCTGGTACTGCTGTTCCAGCTTGCCACGGCTTTCGTAGATGCCATCGACCTTTACGCCTACACTGGCGGCATTACCCCGCAAAGACTGCATCACAGCGGAGAACACCGGGTTACGTGCACGATAGGTTGTGTCTTCGGTTCCACCCGCACTCTGTGCATTGGCAAGATTGCTGGATGTCACGTTCAGGCGCACACTCTGTGCACTCATGGCAGATCCGGCGATATCAAATACGTCCAGTAAAGACATTTATCATTCTCCCTTGATCGCGAGTCTCAGGCCTTTGAACCTGCCGTTCAGAAAAGTCAGCGTCGACTGGTAAAGTACGGCGTTCTTGGTGAACTCCGCCTGTTCGACCTGTGTATCAACGGTATTGCCATCGATGGATGGCTGATTTGGAATACGATAAAGTCTTGCAGCCCCGGACACGGCCGCAGAGGCGCCACCCAGGTGTGCCCCCTGCGTGGTTTTCAGTGAAATCCGCTCACCACCGGCTTTTGCGAGCACTTCGCGGAAATTGATATCACGCGCCTTGAAGCCTGGTGTGTCGGCGTTGGCCAGATTGGATGCCAGCAGGCTGGAGCGCTCTCCGTAGAGCGTCAGATTTCCAGGTATAGTTCCCAGCGCCTTGTCAAAACTGATCGGCATTTCGCCTCCTGCAATTCACGTTTG
>FXBF010000930.1_pt1 | contig 10200 bp, 12 predicted proteins | sample 5335321 | NCBI WGS metagenome assembly FXBF01 (sample SAMEA103928391, study PRJEB20085) | sediment metagenome | isolation source: sediment | reverse complement strand
CAGAGCCTTTTCAAGTCTCACCGGCAGAGCCGGTGGTTTACCTAAATTTCAATTAAACGCATACTTTGACAACTTTTGAAAAACTACCTTCCCATGCTGTCATTATGCTAGCATTCTTGTTGAGGCAATTTTTCCAATGGGGCCAAACTAATGGGCACACTGACCATCCGCAGTCTTCCTGAAGAAGTCATCCAGGGAGTTAAGACTTCTGCTGAGCTACATAAACGCTCAATGGAACAAGAGATACGGGAACTGTTACAACGGCGTTACGGTCCCCGGTCCGAAGTCCTGCTAAGAATACGTAACCGTTGGGAAGTATTGCCTCGCACTGAGGCAAACGAAGTCGAACAATGGCGGCAGAAAGGAAGACGCTGAATGGTTGTCGATACAATGGTTTTCGCTTATGCATTGTTAGGTGTGGAGGAATTTCGTCAAGATGCCACCGCAATCCTGGAACAGGCGGATACTATCAGCGTGCCGGACTCTTTCAGGGCGGAGATGGCAAACGTACTTTGGCAATGGATAAAACATCGCAAGGTCTCAATTGAAACCGCACTCCAGGTCATGGATGACACAGAAAGTTTGATCAGCCGAACTTTATCCGGGGAAAACCTATGGGAACGTGCATTAGTACTGTCCGTAAACTCAAGTCATCCAGCCTATGACATCTACTTTATCGCTGCCGCAGAAATGGAAAACACCCAAGTTGTCAGTTTCGACAAAAAGCTGAAAGCAATCTTCCCTGACAAAGTATTGACTGCTGCTGAATTCTTGTCTGCTGGAACAAAAACATAAATTTAATCCAAATGCCTGCGGCGGTCTCGGTGGTGCACTTTCAGGCCGCTTCACGATGGTAGAAATTGAGCATACCGCCAAGTCGTTCCCGGCACCGAATTGGCTCATCGCTTTTACTTGCCGTGGCAATGGGCCCCAACAATCGATTACCCTGATGATTCCGTTCACTGCGAAAATGTAAAGCGATCAATCCTCCGGTGGAACCCTCCAGCCAGGCCTGGTCGAGCATGGGAACGGACTGGTGCTGCCCTTGCAGATAGCTGCGTGACACCAGTTCGGTGAGGTGTTTGTACCCCTGGCGGTTTTTGCACAGCAACAGCAGGCGCCAGGGCCGGGTCGGCTGCTCCGGATTACGCACCCACAATTCCACGCCGATGACGGGTTTGACACCCGCCGCCATCGCCGCCCGGTAAAACTTGACCATGGCGAACATGTTGCTCTGGTCGGTCACGGCAACAGCCGGCATACCCGCCTCGGCCACTGCATTTACCAACGGTTTCAGCCGCACAACGCCGTCGACCAGCGAATACTCGCTGTGCAGGTGAAGGTGGACAAAGCCAGGACTCATCACCGCAGTGTCCGGCTTTGGCAGCGGGGTTTCAAGACTTGACAAAGGCAACCTGCCCGGGATTGACTCAGCCGCGCTGATTCCAAAATCCCGCGTCAACCTTACCCGCTTCCACGGTGTCTTCGCACCCAAGCCGTAAACACCGGGCAGCCATCACACCCGCCGGGCGCGGCAAGGGTCGAAAACCCAAAACGGACCAGCGGGGCATTTGAACAGAAATTTACGGTTATGACTGATCCATCGAGGACGAAACCGTAAATACCTGCGCAAAAATCACCTTGCCCTAAAGGATGGATGCCTTTGCCGCCTCGATGTACTTGTACAACGTTGGCTTGGATATCCCCATCATCTGGCAGATTTGCTCTACGGTGTGTGTCTTCTCGTCGTAAAGCTGCACAGCCAAGGCCTGCTTATCCGTGTTGAGTGCTTTGGGTCTACCCCCTTTACGACCGCGCGCGCGGGCCGCTTGGAGGCCTGCCTGTGTTCTTTCCCTGATGAGGTTGCGTTCGAATTCAGCCAATGCGCCAAAGATATGGAAAATCAGCTTGCCGGAGCTGGAAGTGGTATCAATCGCTTCCTTTAGGCTTTTCAGTCCAACACTGTCGGATTCCAGCAGAGTCACCATTTCGATGAGATCCTTAAGGGATCGGCTCAATCGATCCAGTCGCCACACAACCAGAGTGTCGCCGGAACGAGCGTACCTCAACGCTTCATGCAGGCCTGGACGTTCAGCTTTGGCGCCGCTTAACCGGTCTTCAAAGATTTGGTCACATCCAGCCTGGTTGAGCGCATCGCGTTGGAGGTTCAGATTTTGGTCATCGGTCGAGACGCGGGCATAGCCAATGAGCACTTCATTGATCCCTTTTGGTTAATATACTCATACAGCAAGGCTATATCTTAACATAGTTATATTTACCGAGTATATTAACCCTTGGCCAGGCGATTTTCCAAGGGACACTGAAAGCGCAGGGAAAAGACATAAAACCCTCGTTTTATTTACTGCTGGTGAAAGGGTGATTTTGTGCTATAGTATTTAAAGGTACTACCTAGTAATAACGAGGGTTTAGGTATGGCAACATCGGTAAAACTTGACGACGATCTGAAAAATCGGATCCAGCACTTGGCTGATGTGCGGCATCGTTCAGCACATTGGATTATGCGGGAAGCGATCCGCGGTTATGTTGAGCGTGAAGAAAAGCGAGAGGCTTTCAAACAGGACGCGTTACGTGCTTGGGAAGCGTACCAAGAAAACGGGTTACACCTGACACTCGAAGAAGCGAACGCTTGGTTAGCGAAACTTGAAGCAGGCGAGGACGCGGAGCTGCCTAAGTGCCACGTCTGATCTGGACACCGCCAGCTCTGGCTGACGTACAACGACTCTATCGCTTCCTGGCCCCAAAAGACGAAGCTGCCGCGCGCCGCGCTATCAAGGCAATACGGGCAGGCGTGAAAATTCTGGCTCACCAGCCGGAGGTCGGACGTCCTGTTGAAGATATGGATCCGGAGTTTCGGGAATGGCCGATCGATTTCAGCAGCAGCGGTTATATCGCGTTGTATCGCTTCGACGGCGAAACAGCGGCTATCCTCGCAGTGCGACATCAGAAAGAAGCGGAGTACTAACGTAATGCGGGACAGACCACATTAGTTGAACAGGTTTTCAGGCCACTAACCGTACATGAGCATCAATCACATCCCAAGGCGCTACCAATATCCTTCTTCGGTACGTTGGATAAGATCGACTTCCTCCAGAGCGCTGGCATCGACGTGGACATTTTTATAGTCACGCTCCAGTTGCTTCGACAATGCCCGGCACAAGCTTCGCCGGCATGACAAATGCGTTGTGCCTCGGCGGTTCAAACATTAGCGGCCGCTGGCGTCCTGGTCCAGCTCCAGCAGAAATTCGCGAATCTCTGCAAGCATTTCGTCAAACAATGGATTGTAGGTCAGCCGCCGGATAACCGGGCAGTCCTCGGATTCATCGAACATTTCTCCCAGGCAGTCCTCCTCGCCATTTTTGCAGCGCTGGTATTTTTGCCGGTCCAGCCGGTAGTAATGCGTACAGAAGCGATAGCTGCCGCGGGCACCGTAATGCGGGTTGGACGGTGATTGCAGCAAAGCGGTATGGGCGAAAGACCTGATGTTCTGATCCGGAAATTTCGCCGCCACGGTCTTGACGCCTGGAGGAACCACAGGATGGCCGGTGCTGTAGTACAGCATCCGTCGCGGTACACCCTGCTGGCGTGCGAACCAGCGCAGGATGGCGCCGGAATCCACCGTTGCATCGTTTTCGCTGGCCACCACGAACAGTGGAATCCTGCGCTCCCCCAGAGTACTGACCCGGTGCAGCGCCCTGATCAGCCGGTGCGCTTCGCATATAGCGCGATTGCTCAATGATTCGTACTTAAAATCATCGCTGTCAGGCTGTACATCGAACCAGGCCAGGCGCTTCCACCAGTTACCAAGCCATGCCAACGGACAGGTCAAGCGTGCCGCGGCAAGCACGCGTACAGCAGGTGCAAACAGGAACTGCCCTTTTATGTTCTCGTTACGCACCGACTGGTAAATATTGAGTGTCGCACCGACAGAGAAGCCCAGCAGATAGATGTCATCGACTTCTGCGCCCAGCAGGCCGAGCAGATGCTGGTGTACGTTAACCCAGTCCTGCCAGCGAGCGTCCAGCAGATCTCCGGGCCGGGTGCCATGTCCCGGTAACTGCATGGCCAGCACCAGGAAGCCCTGTTGCTGAAAGAAAGGTGCGATATCACGCATTATGTAGGGCGAATCGGTCAACCCGTGCACCATCAGGATGCCGCGTTTGACCCGGCCTTCGCCGTCCGGTCTGAGCATGAAGGGACTGTTGCCCTCTATAACCCAGGCGCGTTGCCTGTCGTCCAGTCCGCTCCGGGCTGCTTCTACCCGGCGCCGGCAGTCATCGAGGTACTCCGCTATACTGTCCGCCTTTTTCCCGCGCTCACTTATCCCTGCTGAAGGCTGGTGACGTTCGCCCGGTTCGTCCGGTGCACCGGGGTTGCCGCCAGCCCGCAGCGAAAAAAAGAATTTCCAGAACGGGGTCATGGCGTCAGGAGACGTCACCTGCTGCTTCCAGCAAGCGGCGCACCGGTGCATAGGAACGCCTGTGTACCGGCGTGACGCCGAGTGTCTGCAGCGCCAGCAGGTGTGCCTTGCTGGGATATCCTTTATGTTTCGCCAGACCGTAACCCGGGTAGCTGCTGTCCAGTTCAGTCATCTCGCGGTCACGACTTACCTTGGCAATAATAGAGGCCGCGCTTATAGCCGGTACCAGCGCATCGCCCCTGACCACAGCCTGCGACGGGTAGTCGAGTTGCGGACAACGATTGCCGTCCACCAGCACCAGTTCCGGGGCCAGCGCTAATCCGGCAACCGCCCGCTGCATGGCGAGCAAACTCGCCTGGAGAATATTGATTTCGTCTATCTCATGCACTTCCGCGCGTCCCAGCGACCAGGCCAGTGCCCGTTCGCGTATCTGTTGCGCAAGGACTTCCCGGCGCCGCTCGGTGAGTTTTTTTGAATCCCTCAGCCCTTCTATCGGCCGTTCGGGATCGAGAATCACGGCAGCAGCCACCACCGGCCCTGCCAGTGGGCCGCGGCCCACTTCATCGACACCCGCCAGGCATTCAGCCAGCGACTGGAAATCAAAACCGGTTTGTTCAGTCAATGTGTTCCCCTCTCAATCACTTGCTGTGCCGCCTGCAGTGCAGCATTTGTTTGCAGCTGCCGATGCACCTGCGCAAAGGGTTCAATCTGCCGGGCCGCCTTCTCCGGCTGCTGCAGCAGTTCGAGTACCGCACCCGCAAGCTGTTGCGGCGTCGCGGCGGACTGTATGTATTCAGGTACCTGCCCTGTACCCAGCAGATTATTGGGCAATGATACATAAGGTACCTGCAACATGCGGCTGGCCAGCGCATAGCTGAGCGGGTGCATGCGATAGGCAACGACCATGGGCCGGTTGACCAGCATACATTCAAGTGTAGCGGTACCCGATGCCAGCAGCACCACATCGGCAGCGAGCATGGCTTGTCGTGCCTGCCCGTTGAATACCCTGAGTGACAGCGCTTGCTGCGTCCCGGCATTCAGCATATCCCTGCACAGGGGCAACAGACCCGGTGTCGCTACCGGTAGCACAAACTGCAATTCCGGTATCGACCGTTTACACAGACGGGCTGCCTCGATAAAGACCGGCAACAGGCGTTTGACTTCAGCCGCCCTGCTTCCCGGCAGGAGGGCAACACAGGGACTTTGCCGGTCGAGCTCCAGCAGTGCTCGCGCCTGTTGTCGCGATGGACTCCCGGTAATCTCGTCGGCCAGCGGGTGTCCCGTGAAACGGGCTGCGACATCATGTTGCTGGTAGAACTGTGCTTCAAACGGAAACAGCGTCAACATCAGGTCGACACTGCGGCGAATTTTCTCCAGCCGATACTTCCGCCATGCCCAGACCGAGGGACTGACCCAGTGAACGGTCGGGATACCTTTGCGCTTCAGCGTCCTTTCCAGTGGAATATTAAAATCCGGAGCATCGATACCCACGAATACATCGGGCGGATTGTGCAGGAAATGTCGTGCTGTTTTCCTGCGCAGGCGCAGCAAGCCGGGTAATCTCCCGAGCACTTCCACCAGACCCATTACTGCGAGACGCTCGGCACGTGCCAACGCCTGACAACCGGCCGCCCGCATCTCTGCACCGGCAATACCTTCGAATTGCGCGTCTGGATGGGTAGCCTGTATGGCCCCGATTAATGCCGCACCCAGCCGATCGCCCGACAGCTCGCCGGCAACCAGCCCGATGCGTAGTGGGCCAGTCATCCGTCAGCGCACGATACTGCGATCACTGGCTGACACAAATTCACGAAGCCGGCATACGTCCTCGCTTTCATTCTCTATCCGGCCCAGTTCCTCGATTGCTTTTTCCAGGGACAGATCCGAGCGGTAAAGAATACGATAGGCCTCCTTCAGCCATCGAATCCTGTCTGCAGAAAAGCCGCGCCGTTTAAGTCCCTCGATATTGAGGCCACGCGGCCTGCCCTTGCCTTCGCTCACCATTACAAAGGGTGGCACACTCTTGTTGATACGTGCCCCGTAAGCAGTAAAGGCATGTTCGCCAATATGGCAGAACTGGTGAACCAGGCTGGCGCCACCCAAAGTAGCGTAATCGCCGATATGTACGTGGCCTGCCAGTGTCGTGCTGTTTGCCAGAACGGTGTGGCTGCCGATCCGGCAGTCGTGTGCAATATGCACATAGGCCATGATCCAGTTAGCGTCGCCCAGCCGCGTAACACCGGCGTCCTGCACGGTGCCACGATTGATGGTCACGTACTCCCGAATGGTATTGTTGCAGCCAATTTCCAGGCGGGTCGATTCGCCCCGGTATTTTTTATCCTGCGGCTCGCTGCCAAGCGAAGCAAAGGGAAAAATTCTGGTGCTGGAGCCGATACGGGTCGATCCACCCAACACTACGTGCGCACCAATCCAGCAGTCGTCGGCTATTTCCACATCGGCGCCAATCACACTGTAGGGACCGATAATCACATCGGCAGCAACCCGTGCCGCGGGATCGACCACGGCCGTTGGATGGATCAGTGTGCCGCTATGCAGGTCGGACATACATGGAAGGGATCAGTTGTCGATTTTTCGTTCGGTACACATGATCTCGGCGGTGGCTACGGCCTTGCCGTCCACACTCGCCTCACAGTCGAACACCCAGATACCACGCTTGATCTTGATGACATCGACCGACAGGCGCAGCTGATCACCGGGTTCGACGGGGCGTTTGAAACGCACCTTGTCCATGCCGACCAGGTAATAGAGCGTGCCTGATTGCCGCTGGCCGTCTCCGGTCTTGAAGGCCAGCAAACCGGTTGCTTGTGCCAGTGCCTCTAGGATAAGCACCCCGGGCATGACCGGTTTCTCCGGGAAATGGCCCTGAAAGAAGGGCTCGTTGATGGAAACATTCTTGATGCCCACCAGCGATTGCCCGGCGTTGAATTCCAGCACCCGGTCCACCAGTAAAAACGGGTAACGGTGTGGTAACAGGTTCCGGATTGCGTTGATGTCCATGGCGAGTATTAAACCTGATTCTTGGTTATCGCGCTAGCTATTTATTTTTTAAGTTTTTTTCAAGAGTTGAGACCCGTCGCACCAGCGCATCCAGCTGCTTGATCCGGACCGCGTTACGGCGCCACAGGGAGTTTTTCACCAGCGGTGTCCCTGCGGAATAGGTGCCCGGTTCGCTGATGGAGTGGGTTACCATCGACATGGCCGTGATATGAACATTGTCGGCGATTTCCAGGTGACCAACAAGACCGACGCCACCGGCCAGCGTACAGTGCCTGCCGATCCGGGTACTGCCGGATATCCCGACACAGCCGGCAATAGCCGTATGCGCACCGATAAATACGTTGTGTCCGACCTGAACCTGATTATCGATTTTCACACCTGCTTCAATAACAGTGTCTTGCAACGCGCCCCGGTCTATCGTGGTGTTGGCGCCAATATCGACATCATCCCCGACACACACACTGCCAAGCTGGGGAACCTTCGCCCAGTGACCGTCAATCTGCGCCATACCAAAACCATCGCTGCCAACCACCGCCCCCGGGTGCAGAATGACTCGTTTGCCAATGCGCGTCGCTGCCAATACCGTGACCCTGGCAACCAGTTGGCTGCCCTCCCCGATAACAACATCGGTGCCTACGATACACCCCGGCCCGACCTGGACGGAAGGTCCTATCCGGACACCCGCTGCGATGACACTGCCGGCATCGATCCAGGCAGCGGGGTCGACGTGTGCTTCCGGATCCACCGCTGCCGCCGGATGGATGCCCACGGGTGCAGCATCCGGTGGGTGTATAAGTCGAACAGCGCGTGCATAACAGGCATAGGGATTGTCGCTTACCAGCACCGGCACCGGTGAATCAGCCACGTCCTGCCCGGACAGCACAACCACGCCTGCCCGCGTCGTTTTCAGATAACGCCGGTATTTGGGGTTGGCCAGAAAACTCAGCGCTTCGGGACGGCCCTCCTGCAAGGGTGCCACCGCAGTAATGCGCACATTACCATCACCCCGCAACTCGACATCCAGCTGCTCGGCCAGTTGCGCGAGTGTCAACTCCATAGAGGTGAGCGAGCGTTACTTGCCACCGGCCTTGAAACCGGCCTTCAGCTTGTCGAGCACCATATTGGTAACATCGACGCTGTCACTGGAATACACAACGCCCTGTCCGAGAATGATGTCGAATTTCTTTTCCTTGGCGAGCGCCACTGTGGCCTCGTACATCTGACGTTGCAACCTGGACAGGACTTCGTTCTTGCGAATATTCAGGTCATCGCGAAACTCATCCTGGGTGCGCTTTAACTCGCGGCGCTTGGAAAGAATTTCACGTTCCAGCTTGCTGCTCTCCTTTTCGCTCATCACCGCACCGTCGCGCGACAGGCGGTCTTCGAGCTTGCGGATACTCTTCTGCAGCTTGACCAGTTCCTGTTCGCGCGGCGTGAACTCGGTTTCTATCTTGCTTTGCGCCGCCTTGGCCTGCGGCGCCTCCTCCATTAACCGCACCGTGTTGACGACCCCAACCCGGGTATCCGCCTGTACCGGCATGGCTGTCAAAGTCAGCGAGGCCAGCCCCAAAAGTAAACAGTTAATTGATTTCAACGCTCTTCTCCTGAATAAAACCTAAAATCCTGCACCCAGTGTAAACTGTATCTGCTGAACTTTATCACCCGACTGGTCGTTGAGCGGTTGCGCAAAACTTATCGCCAGGGGACCCACTGGAGACAGCCAGGTTGCACCAATGCCAACCGACATGCGCAAATCGTTGGTCTCAAAGTCCTCTACACCGGGGAACACATTACCTACATCGAAAAAAGTACTCAACCTTACACTGTTAGTTTCTGTCATAAAAGGTGGCGGAAACTGGATTTGCAAGTTTCCCACCACTTTAAAACTGCCACCCAGGGAGTTGTTGTTATCGTCCCTCGGCCCCAGCGAAAAATCCTGCCAACCGCGCACCGAGCGAACACCACCGGCAAAATAGTTTGCGAAAAACGGTAGATTGTCGAAATCGCCATAACCATCACCGTAACCGATGTTGAGCTTGGTATTGAATACAAACAGTTTGGTCAGCGGAACGAATTCCTGGACCCTCAGGTCAACCTTGTAGTACTCAAGCTCGGAGCCCGGGATCTTGGCGTCCAGGCTGATGCGCCGGTCACCACCTGAACTGGGGAAGATTCTCCGGTTACGGGTATCGTGTCCGAGACTGGTTGTCAAGCTCACGCTTTTGAAACTATCTCCTTGGTCGGCGACAAAATCCCTGACCTGAGTCGATGAAAATTCCGTGTTTCTCAGCGTGAGACTATCGGCACTTACCGTGAACCGGAAGAAATTGCTTTCGCTGAGCGGGAACCCGTAAGTGACATTGACGCCATAGGCGTCCGTGGAATAGCGGGCGAGATTGGTATTTGAATTGCTCGCATTCGTTTCCCGAAACGATGCACCAAAGCCACGACTTATCCCATCCACGGTATAGTAGGGGTTGGTGTACGAGCCGCTGTACAGCTTGGTGATAGAACTGTTGTTTATGGAAGCATCCACCCGGCGCCCGGTGCCGAGAAAATTATTCTGTGAAATACTGCCGTTCAGGATGAGACCGGATGACTGGGCAAAGCCAAGACCAACGGATACACTTCCGGACGGCTGCTCTGTCACCGAGTAATCGACGTCCACCTGGTCGGTTGAACCCGGAACCGCCGGCGTCTCGACATTCACTTCTTCAAAGAAGCCGGTACGCTGCAGGCGGGCG
>FXBF010000929.1_pt1 | contig 10211 bp, 8 predicted proteins | sample 5335321 | NCBI WGS metagenome assembly FXBF01 (sample SAMEA103928391, study PRJEB20085) | sediment metagenome | isolation source: sediment | reverse complement strand
AACCTGCACTCGGGCGGTCGTATCGTCGCTGTTCAGCTTGATTTGGATCGTGTCTCCACCATACTTGAGGGCGTTGGAGATCAGGTTGCGGAGGATCTGACGGACCCGGGCCGGGTCACCTATCGCCCGGACCGAAGACCCGACCAGTTCGATGGGTCCTGCTTCTTGTTGGTTCCAGGTCTCCAACACTTGTGCTGCTTGAGCTCGCAGGTCAACGGGAACATGGACCACAGCGAGGGTTCCGGCTTCGGCCTTGGCAGCCACGAGCAGGTCATCGACGATGTTGGCGAGGTCGAAGCCTTCGGCGGCGATCAAGCGGATCATCTCAGCCCGCTCCTCAGCCGACAACCCAGACGCCTCATCCCGCAGCAGCTGTGAAAAACCCACCACTGCAGAGAGGGGGGTTCGTAGTTCATGGGAGATTGAAGCGATCAGTTCGTCTTTGGAACGCAACGACGCTTCAAGAGCCTGCTGGGCTTGTTCACGTTCGGTGACATCGCGCACCACCGCGGTGAACTCAAAGTGGCCGTCTACGAGCCGCTTAGCAATGCTAATCTCGATGGGAAACTCCTCTCCGTTCTTGCGCAACCCCCGCAACAGCCCGCGGCTGCCCATCGGTCGCCGCGAGACGCTCTCCTGGGCGAAACCCGCCATGTGCCGCTGATGCGCGTCCCGGAACCGGGCGGGTAGCAGGGTCACCAGCGGCTGGCCGGTGATCTCCTCCGTCTCGTACCCGAACAACGACACCGCCTGCTCGTTGAACAGAACGATCCGCTGCTCGTGGTCCACCCCGATGATGGCGTCCGCAGCAGTATCGAACAGAACCCGGAACCGCTCCTCACTCTCCCGCCACGCCTTCAGTGCCCGTTCCCGCTCGGCCAAACGCGTAGCCTCATCATCCGGTCCAGTGGCCCTGTCGACCGGTTCCTCCATCATTGCGACCTCCTCGAAGAGACCCTACCCGTCACAGCGGCCGCCAAAGGGTTCGCGCAAGGATTTCCCAAGGTGTTGTGCCTATCGATCCGCGAGGTGCGCTTGCCGACGATCATCGCTCCGCTTCGAACTTTGGGGAACCTCGGTCGTCGTCCCATATCCACCTGATCTGTCGCGATAACACGCCAGCCGGCCACCCGTCCCAGATCGGCACTTCGAGGAGCGGGCCACCTGCCAGCGTAATCGGCCGAATCGACGTCGTCTGACGGGGCGAATGGCTCCCAAAGGTCGCCCTGCGAGATCCCATCGACGAGGACGGAACATACGAAAGCCCCTGCGTGCAAGGGCTTTCAGAGCACGCCCGGAGGGACTCGAACCCCCAACCTTCTGATCCGTAGATCTCCAAGCCGTGTCCACGGGTGTCCACAGCCGTCCACACAGCCCTGAACAGAAGGCTTCCATGTCCACGGGCATCCACAGTCGTCCACACAAGTCCACAGGGGATGGCTCCCAACTTGGCTCCCGCCGAGGGTGCTGGCCAGCGCTGGACTCAGACTCGGAGCTTCTCGCAGCAATCGAGGCTCGGGCAGAGACCGAACACGCCACCACAAGTGAGATCATTCGCGAAGCCATTCGTCGGTTCCTCGATGTCGCCTCAGTGATCAACAGTTCGCAGTCGGAGACCAGTACATCCAAACGGGCGAATGGCTCCCAAACATCAGACGGTCTAGGAGCCCACTCCGACATGAACCCCTTGCGGCACAAAGACCTCAGTGGCACGCCCGGAGTGACTCGAACTCCCAACCTACGGATCCGTAACAGCTGGACCAGCTAACGGGTCCCCATCCCGGCTGATCACAGGCTCCGAGCCATCATCCGGAGAAGGGTTGACCGGCGCCGCCCCTATCGACACCGGTGCGCCAAGTGTTGTATCCATGGGGGAACCTCGACGCACGCGGTACTGCAGGTGTCCAAGCGTCCAGCTGTTCCTGGATCGACGCGCATTTGCAGTGGCCGGGACCGGCGCAGTCGCTGCCGTGATCTACCACGGCCGGATCACGTTGCATGAGATGTGTGAGTTTCTTCAGTTGGGACGCGGGTACGGTAAATGCCTCGACGCAGTCACAGCACTCGGGGAGATGTCGCAGCCATCGGTCTCGGTCGGCACCTGTTGGGTACACTCGCATACGGCCGGTACTCGGGTTCGTGAAACGACCGAGAGTGAAGACCTGCCCACACACCCCTTGGTACTTCTCCCCGTCAAGGCTCTGAAAGTGGCTCCATGCATATTCGCCATGTTCGCGTGGCAGTGATGCGGTGCTCTCCCATCCGCAAAGGCAATGGGCGCCGATCGGGTTCCGCTGGAAAGTGATTCGATGGTGCTGGGCGGAGAGTCGTATCGGCTTCTCGGGCAGCGAATCTGGTCTGAAACTCGAGCCCACTCTCAGTGATTGGCGGGATGAATTCATTCTTACTCATGGTTAGCAGCGGAGTAGACCTGCTCAAGATTCGCACCATAGTATCCGATATTTGGTTTAGTATGAGTATGCATTTTGGTTTCCAAACTAGTTGCACAGGAGCGACCTGCCATGTTTACTGACGAGATCTACCCGAGCGCGCCCCTCCAACTTGTCGCGTGCGAAGTTCGATACCCCACCGCGCTGCGGGCAACTCGCGATGAGTCCGCAGAGGCACTACAGCAACAACTCACGTCTACTTTCCCCATCCTCGAGATCGAGGACGGAACGCAGCTCCAGCTTGGGACTGGTGGTGGAACACTCAAGCAGCAACGGTCGTACCGACTGCTGTCCAGACGACGGACCGAATCGCTCACCATGCGACCTACAGCGATCGTTATGGAGACGGCCGACTATCGCGGCTTCAAGAGCTTCAGAGAGACAATCGCGCGGGTATTGCATACGTTCGATAAGGTCGTCGGATTCCCTGGGATCGAGCGAATCGGGATCCGGTACTGGGATGAGGTCAGAGTACCCGACCCGATAGATCGTCCCCAGGAGTGGGCGAAGTACATCAACAGCGCGCTCCTCGAACCGCTGAGTGTCCCGCGTAGCGCCGATGTCTCCGGATTCCCCATCGTTGCGGAGGCGCTCCAGGGCCAGATCAGATACCTCGTCGGCGACGACACTCGAGTGACGATGCACTATGGAGCGCAACCGGAGGGCCGAGCGGTGCACGACTCGGGTCCCTTAAGGGTACGCGACGTTGACGAGACCCGCCCCTATTTCCTAATCGACATCGACAGCTACTGGATCGCGCCGGAGGGCTTCGCCGACTATGACCACGAGGAGGTCCTCACCAGACTCGACGACCTCCACTTCCCAGTGAGAGCACTCTTCGAGGCATCGATAACAGGTACGCTGCGGGACGAGGTACTCAGAAAGGAGCAGCTGTGACGTTCGTGGCTGGGCTAACTCACACAGATAAACGCACGGAGGCCCCAACAGCCGACATTGCTGTCGACCGGGGGACAGCCGCAGACTCCGAGAACATCGCACGCCACATTGTTAGAGAGTCGTCGTCTCTTCGCTCGGATATTCGAATACTCGACGGAGACGCTGTCGAGCTCCACAGGCAAGCCCAGGAGCACGAGCTCAGCATCCGGACGCTTCGGATGTGCAAACAGTCCTCGACAGACCTCCTTCAGCGACTGTACGCTGCCGGCTTCTCGTGGACCCACATTGCCCAGCTACTCGGTGTATCGCTCGCGGCCGTGCGGAAATGGCGCAACGGCGACTCGTTGTCAGGACAGAGCTTCCGTGCACTCGGTCGTGCAGTTGCCTTCTTCGAGCTTCTCCAGACTCATGGCGTCGAGGACCCGGCCGCATGGATGGAGATGCCGCTCGTCGAGGCCTATCCAATCAGAGGTCTCGACGTGTACGTCGGTTTCCCTGAGGGATGGGCACTCCTACTTGATATGGCTGCGGGCCATGAGCTCGATCCAGCCGCGCTTCTCGATGGCGCTGACCCGGAATGGCGTATCCGCCACCCAGTCTCCGATCACGAAGTGATTCACACCGAAGAGGGTCCCATAATCAGGCCGCGGGGCTAGCCGACTGAACCGAAGGGCAAGCGCGAGTGACGATCCAGTTCGAAGCCCCGAATTCCTCTGATGCACTATACGTCCATCGTGGTAGTGGGATTCCGTTCACGCGCCCCGTTTTCCAGGGAGACATATTCGCGGGGAATCAGATCCCTGGAATCGACAATGGTCCAGCAACTGACAATACGCTGATCATGCTCATCGCACACCCTTGCTCAATGCGCGCCGGTCCTGCGCTGAGACAGAGACTCCAAGCTGTCCGTGTAGGTCCCTACGAGCTACTGACCGACAGCAACTGGCGTTCTGGTCACCTCCGCGTGATGCCGTTGCCGGATCTGCGAGATCCTTCGACCGGAGTCGTCCACCACGCAGCACTCTTCGACGACATCGGTGTTGTGGAGTCTGCTGATCTCGATGTTGCACAAAGGATCGCCGTACTCAGTGACCTCGGAGTTCGAATACTTCAGCAGAGGCTAATCGTCTACTACACGCGATACGCAGCGGTTGACTTGGCAACTCTTGACGAGGCGAGTCGGCCCGCAATGGATGAAGCCGACCTGCTCGAAGAGTGGAACGAAAACCTCTGCGGTGATCTCACCGGCGAGCGGTTGCTCGCACGGCTGACTGAGGAGGCGAGAGAGTTCGAAGCCTTCATCCAGTCTGCGGACGAGAACGGACGGACTGTGCAACAGATGCTCAAGGAACCTCAGAACCGGGCTGCAGGCCGGAGGCGAGTGCGAGCTGAGATTGCACGAAGGGTGCAGAACCAGGAACACTTGCCTGAGTGAGTGAGCAGATCTGCCCTCAAGGCAGGAATCCGTTCGAAGGTACCTGCTCGCGGCTTCCTTGGCGAGAGTATCGCGCCGGGATCAAATCTCGTAGACCTTCAGGACCTCGGCGCCGTGTTGGTCATTGACCTTGAGATCGTCGGCCTCGGCTCCCGTACTGCCGCCGCGGGGCTCATGTCGTTCGTCGTTCGAGAGTGGAACAGCCATGTTGAGACCTAACGCGCGTTCCTTCCACGGTGCTATCAGCAAACAGGACGGCAGGTGTCAGCTATGACGGGATATCTGGTGATCCGCTCACCGGATCCTATCGAAGCTGCCAGACCTCCGAGGCGTTGGCGCCAGCGACCCAGATAGCCCGGAATCCGGTGCTCAACACCCGCCTCCGCAAACCAGTCTTGACAGAGGTAATGGACGCTTCAGGAACGTTGTAGGCATCGAGCAACAGGACCAGAGTCCTCTGAGTCTCAGGACCATACCTGGACTCCTTCTTCTCCACGGCGGCGGCAAGACGCTCGATCGCTTTCGCGACCGAAAACTCATCCTCTCCGTAGGAACGCCCCTCACCAATACTTCGCATGAATCGCCAACGGCTTACATCCACATCCGCTCGAACGATCTGGATCCTCAGGTCCTCTCCATCGCCGGACCCTCGAATGGTGCAATCGCACTCTTCGCCATCAACATGGACGACCTCGCCCCAAGTGCCCGGACTTGTCGTCTCGAGATGGTCGCGCAAGCGAACCGCAGCGTCATATTCGGTTGCAGGACCGTCCAGATTTGGCGATGTCCTGACCTCGAGCTCTTCGTCCGACCGTCGTGCATAGTGCTCAGCACCTGACGGCTCGCGGATGAGTCGGAACTCATGATCGCCGCTCGGCGACACAAGAATCAACGATTCAAGCCCATTTGGCCCCAACTGCATGCTCCCGGAGCCTGGTTCTGTCATACGGAATCTTACCTCAGCGTCTCCTCGGATGACTCCTCTTGAGTGGCTGTGAATCAGAATGCCGAGCAGGAATTGCCACGCTGTGTGGACCGGGTCCTGGCAGCAGCAAACACATCACTGCTTTCGTGATGCCCGGTACCGCGACCCACGACGATTGTCTCGTCGAACCCCGTCGGTTCCAATATCCTCGGTGTGTCTCGAAACCCATTGCCTTCAGCCGCTTGGCGAGAGTCAACGCGTAACAGTTGTCGCAGGCCGGCGAAACACGATCACACCCGGTTGATGGATTCCACGTCGATTCCGCTGCGATCAGCCATGTCGGATTCCCTCTTGCCAGTCACACGCGCCAACGTAACCGGCAAGTGGGACAAATAGAACAGTCTTGCTCATTCGACGTACCGGTCCCTGAGTGCCACAGCCAGCTTCTCAATCCTCCCAGTCTGCTGCACAATCTCCGCACCAAAGTCAATCACGGCCTGGGCGTAGCTCACCACATCGCGAGGCTTGATGGCCTTCTCACATTCGTCGGGCGGTTCGACGAACCACTGGCCACCGCCTGATCTCTTCCGGTCAAACCGATGAGTTGCTCGGTTGCGCCACGACCGCAAGTCGCAGTATCGGGGATCGGCCACGAAACCCTGGAGGACCTTTCGGACGTTCGAGTTCGGAAGTTTCTCGACGACCTTGTGTAGATAGGCAGTATTCACCGTGGGTAGGCCAGAGACTGCATCCCCGATGCAGACAACGACTCCCGAGGCCAGCTGGTCGGGGATCGATGCCACAGCCCGGCCAGCACCCTCGAAGTGCGCCTGCATCGGAATGGGAAGCATCTCCCCATGCTCGGGATCGGCTGGCAGCAGCCTCCCGAGGCACTTGGCGTGAAACCTCGCGATTTCCAGTTTCCGTTCCATTGCGATGCCGTACTCCGCAAACGGCATCAATCCACCTCGTAGACCTTCAGGACCTCGTCGCCGTAGTGGTTGATGACTTTGACGGCGATGCGGCCGGTGTCCGGCTTGACGAAGGGGCGGCTGACGGTTGAATAGAGCGACGACCACGCCTCCTCGTCGATCTCCGTACGGAGGGTGCGCTGGAGGCGCTTGTAGGGCTCGTCACTGCCTGTGAAGTAGGCGTGACGAACGAAGAAGCTCTCCTGGTTGTAGTTGGTATCGATGAACCAGCATGCGATGTCGTCGGTGGAGCTCGACCGCACCTCGCCGGTGGTCGGGTCATAGACATCTACACCGAGGAGCTCCACGACGAGCTCGCCCTCCTCTTCCTTGATATTCACATCGGGTTCGCCGAACACGGTGAATAGATTCCCGGTTCCGGTCTTCTTGAGCAGGTCCTCGCCCATCATCAGGTCTGGATTCATCCTGGCAGGGAGCACAACCAGATCGCCAAACTCGCGGGCCGTCTCCCCCACTCGGGCATCGAAGGCAAATCCGCACACAACGAGGATGTCGAAACCAACACCCCTCACCGCCTCCTTGGCTGCCTCCTTGATGTGGGTCGGACCGACGGTTCCATGTTCGGGTCCGATCGACACCGCCACCCGCCTGGTCTCGCCCTCCTTGTCAGTGAACTCGCCCAATGCCTGGATCCAAGCTCCCGCGAACGGCGCCAGGGTGTCGAAGGTGAGGCGTTCGCCCTGCTTGGTGTTTTGGACGCCAGCCTTGCGCAGGTTGGCGAGAACCGTGGGAACAAATCCCTCGGCGTTGGGATCGATCTCGGCAGCGACTTCGGTCGCCGGTCGTTCTTCGTCTGGATCGAGCACCCGATGGGGCGACAGACTCTCGACGGTGAAGCGCCCTGTCACCCTGACCTTCTTATTGTCCTCGTACGGCTGGTCGTACAACAACTCCTGATCGGAGTGTCGGCGGATCGCCTCATCGACTTCCCCCCGGGTCATACCCTCTCGAATGTCGGGGTTGTTGGCGATCGATTTCAATGTGATGTGCGGAACCCGTTGGTAGACGAAGCCCTTCTTCACATCGTTGCCGACCGGACCGTCCGAGAGTGGCACCCCGGTCAATTCCGAATCCTTGAGTCGACCTTCCCCGGAATCGGCGAGGAGGTAGTAGGGGAATCGTGCCGCCATGAGGCGAGTACGAGCCAGGGCAAGGGCGACCCTTGAAGTGTCGATGGTGATCCACCGGCGGCCCCATTGCTCCGCGACGTATGCCGTCGTTCCCGATCCGCATGTCGGATCAAGGACGAGATCGCCGGGATCAGTGGTCATGAGCATGCAGCGCTGGATCACCTTTGGGTTGGTCTGCACGACAAAGACCTTGCGTTCGCTGAAACCGGCAGCCGTGTCCGTCCAGGCATTCTCAAGTGACTGGTAACCGAAGTCACCGAAATAGAGTTTGTAATAGAGGGTTTTACCAAGCACGAACAAACGCCGTGCGGTCTTGAGGCGCTCGATTCCTTCGCTATTTGTGCGCCAACTCTTCCCACTGGCGGGGGTCCATTGCTGGCCATCGAGGTCGATGGGGAAGGTGCAGGAGGGCGTGTATCCAGACGACCGAAGATCAGATCTCTTGAATACGTCGAACTGCCGGCCCATTGCGAGTTCTTGCCGTTCCGCAGAGTCCAGCCGCCGGTAGTCATCCTCCTCATCGTCTACGAACACGAACTCCGAGCCGACATCAATGTTCTTCCGAGTCCACAGGTTTCGGTACTTGACCTGATCGCGTTGCTTGGCATACCAAAGCAGATGGTCGTAGACCGACTCAATCTGGCCCGACTCAAGTGGATTCATCGACCGGTAGTGAATCTCTGCTACGAAGTTCTCACTTCCGAACACCTCGTCCAGCAGCGATCGCACCAGATGGACGTTCTCATCACCGATCTGGACGAACACGCTCCCGGTCTCTGTGAGTAGGTCATGCGCGACGACGAGGCGGTCGCGCAGGTAGGCCAGATACGAGTGGATGCCCTTCTCCCAGGTATCGCGGAATGCTCTGATCTGCTCAGGTTGGCGGGTGAGGTCGGTGTCCTTGCCATCCTTAACATCGCGCTTGCGCGTGCTGACCTGCCAGTTCGATCCAAACTTGATCCCGTAGGGCGGGCCGATGTAGATCATCTGGACCTGGCCACGGAGGTTCTCCTTCTCGGAGAGGCTGGCCATCACCTGCAGGGAGTCGCCGAGGATGAGTCGATTCGACCAGTTCACGCCGTGGTGGTAGAAGTCGATGAGTTGTTCGAACTCGAGCCCGTTGAAGTCGCCGAACAGAGTGGGCTCATCTGACCGCTCCTCCGTCTTGCGGCGAAGGTCCTCGATGATGGCTCGGGGCTCGATCTTCTCCTGGATGTAGATCGGAGGTACTGGAATCTCCAGGTCCCGGACGTCTTGTTCGTCCTTGCCCCTCCAGAGGAGTTGGGGATCGAGGGAGGGGTCCCTCGGGTAGAGGAGCTTGGTGGGTTGCTTCTCCTCGGACGCGACGAAGTCGCGCAGTTCTTCGGTGGGGATATTGGCGCGGGTGTCGGTGTGTTTCATTGCTTCGACCGGGGTTGGCCCCGTCACCTTCTTACGTGATCGTCCAGCCACTTTCAATACCCTCGTTTCATGCTGGTTGCCGTTCTCGCAGCAATGCCCGGATCGTCGTCTGGGCATTCCACGGGTCGGTGATCTCCACGAAGCCCCATCGGCCGAACCCGCCGTGGGCGTTCACCGCCGGTACCCACAGGCTACGGGCCGTGTCTACCTTGGCGTCCTTGTCGCGCCGTTGGGCGCCCGACACCTCGACGATCAGGTTGAGTAGATCATCCGGGCCGTGGCCGTCGGCGACGTGGACGATGAAGTCGGGGACGTATTGGCGTTGCTGGCCGTCGATGGTGTACGGAATGGTGAAGCCGAGGTTGTGGTTCTTGACATAGGCCACCGCCTCGTCCATGTCCTCGAGGGTTTGGGCCATCTTCTGTTCCCACGACTCAGTGTCGGCCACCACGTGGGAGATGTGGCACTTCATTTGGTCAGTCACGTACGTGGGCCGGGTGGTGTCGAAGTCGACGTAGCGACTGCTGCCAACCGGGTCGAAGGGTCGGAGCACGGGTTCGAGCACGGGCTGGGTCTCCTGCTCGGTGCCGGCGCGCACGATCGCCCGGTAGATCTTGTCGATGGCGTCGTCCTCGAAGCGGCGGATACGGAGCATTTGGATGAAAGCCTTATCCTTGAGGGTGACGCATTCGGCAATCCAACGTCGAACCAGTCGCAGCAGCGCAGGAAACGCCCACGGCTTTTCGAACCCAGCGTCGTCGCGGAAATAGCGCTGGGCGAGGCGGCGGGACAGCTCGAACTCGATCTGTTGGGGCCGCCAGCCGCGTAGGTCGTCGAGCAGGAAATGGGTGACGGTCTCTCCAACGATGGGAGCGACCTCAACCTCGGTGGGAAGCCCTTGGGCAGACAAGGCGAGGTGGTCGGCGTCGTCAAAGTCCACTTCGGGCAGGCGTCCCTCCAGGACATAGCGGTAGCCGACCA
>FXBF010000928.1_pt1 | contig 10239 bp, 7 predicted proteins | sample 5335321 | NCBI WGS metagenome assembly FXBF01 (sample SAMEA103928391, study PRJEB20085) | sediment metagenome | isolation source: sediment | reverse complement strand
AGCTTGCCTTGTAAACCGGTGTTGGGCGAGATTACGTACGGTCTGGAGCGCCTGGCGATGTATCTGCAGGGCATCGAGAATGTGTTTGACATTGTCTGGACCCAAGATGTGACCTACGGCGACGTATATCACCAAAACGAAGTGGAACAGTCGAAATACAATTTCGAGCAAAGCAATGTCGACTGGCTGTTTGAACAATTCAACGGTTTTGAGTCCGAGGCCGGACGGTTGATGCAAGCCGGCCTGCCTTTGCCGGGATTCGAAATGGTGATGAAGTGCTCGCATACCTTTAATCTGCTGGATGCGCGCGGCGCCATTTCCACCACCGAGCGCGCCGCCTACATTGGCAGGGTGCGCGCACTGGCGCGGCAGGTTGCGCAAAGCTACTACGATTCGCGTGAGACCCTGGACTTCCCGTTGCTGAAGTACGAAAACGCCCCCAAAAGGGCAAAGAAGAAAAAGTAACCGATGACAGACAGCCTGTTGATCGAAATTCTCACCGAGGAACTGCCGCCGAAATCACTGGCACGTCTCTCTAGAGCCTTCAGCAGAAACGTGCTTAATGGGCTTAAGGAGCAAGGCCTTCTGACAGCGCCCAGTGAACTGCAGCCCTATGCCACGCCAAGGCGTCTGGCGGTGCTGATATCCGATGTATTGGCCAAGCAACCCGACCGCATCATGGAACGCAAGGGCCCTTCTGTAAGTGCTTCATTTGATGATGTCGGTAAGCCGACGCCGGCGTTGCTCGGGTTTGCGCGTTCCTGCGGTGTGAAGCCCGATGAGCTAAAAAAGCATGCTGGCGACAAGGGTGAATACTTTGTCTACCGCGCGCGGCGCAAAGGCGAACCCCTAAAGAGTCACCTTGCCGACATTGTGGAAGCAGCCCTTAAGAAACTGCCTGTACCCAAGCTCATGCGCTGGGGAAGCGGGGAGGTGCAGTTCGTACGCCCGGTACACGGTCTTGTTATGTTGCACGGCGCAAGAGTCGTTCCCGGGCTAGTGCTTGGCCTTAAGAGCGGCAGGAAAACCTTGGGCCATCGTTTCATGAGCCGTGGTTCCATCACCATCAATAGTGCCAGGGACTATAAAAAAATCCTGGCACAACGGGGGTGGGTGATCGCGGATTATGAAGAGCGCGTGAAGCTTATCGAGAGGCAGCTGTTGACCTCGGCAAGAAAGTTCGGCAAGTCCGTTACCTGGAAGCTTGGGAAGGGGGCCGAATTGATCCAAGAGGTGGCGAGCCTGGCGGAATATCCTGTTGTTTATGCCGGCGGGTTCAGTAAGGAATTCCTGGCCATTCCCGGGGAATGCCTGATTGTCAGTATGCAGGAGCACCAGAGATATTTCCCGCTGGCCCTGACAGGTTCCCGGAAAGAAAATCAGAAGGGAAGGCTGCTTGCCAACTTTTTGTTTGTCGGCAATATCAAAACCGGATCGCCGCAGCACATCATCCGTGGCAATGAACGGGTACTGAAGGCGCGCCTGTCGGATGCGAAATTCTTTTTTGATCAAGACAGGAAAACCAGGCTGGCCGATCGTGTGCCGATACTCGCCAAGGTGGTTTATCACAATAAGCTCGGCAGCCAGCTGGAACGCGTGGAACGAATTGTGAAATTGTCGGGCGAAGTCGCCCGCAGGCTCGCGCAACCCGGCGTGAAGCGCCTTGACGAGGCGGAAATCCCGCAGGTCAGGCGCGCCGCCTATTTGTGCAAGGCGGATTTGCTGACCGAGATGGTGGGAGAATTTCCCGAACTGCAGGGAATTATGGGTAAATATTACGCGCGCCACGATGGGGAGCCGCCGCCCGTGGCCGATGCCATAGAACAGCATTACTTTCCCAAGATGGCCGGCGGTCCGTTGCCGGCAGACACGATTGCCGAATGCGTGGCATTGGCGGACAGACTCGATACCCTGGTCGGTATTTACGGTATCGGCTTGGTTCCGACGGGTGAGAAGGATCCCTTCGGCCTGCGACGCCAGGCGCTGGGGGTGGTACGTATACTTATCGAGGAAGACCCGCCCCTGCCGCTTGACGTGATGGAACTGCTGGAACTTGCGCGCGCCACTTATCTCAAGAACCTGCTTTCTAATAGTGTTGTTCAGGATATTTATGGCTTCATGCTAGACCGCCTCAAACCCTATCTACGCGAGAAGGATTTTCTACCCGATGAGATTGAGGCGGTAGTGAGCCTGAATCCCAAGCGTCTGGACCAGGTGTTGCCGCGCCTTCAGGCATTGCAGAAATTTCGCAAGCTTCCACAAGCAGAGGCCCTGGCCGCCGCCAATAAGCGCATTCGCAATATTCTGCGGCAGGCCGGCGGTGCGGTTTCAGAACAGGTGGATGAAACCCTGCTTAAGGAAAAAGCCGAGCGCGAACTTGTTAGCCAAGTGCAGACGCAATACGCTGAGACGATGCCATTATTGGAATCAGGAAAATATGCTCAAGTACTTAGGTGTCTTGCAGGTCTGCGCCCCGCGGTGGATAAATTTTTCGACGAGGTGATGGTTATGGTTGATGATATATCTGTGCGTAACAACCGCCTGGCGCTCCTCGACAGCCTGAGGAGGTTGTTTATGCAGGTGGCAGACATTTCCCGGCTTCAGAGTTGATTGTGTTCTGGTTTGCCTATCGCTTATGAAATTAGTCATTCTTGATCGAGACGGTGTCGTTAATTACGATTCGGATGAGTACATCAAGTCTCCGGATGAATGGATCCCAATAGAGGGAAGCCTGAGGGCGATAGTGCGGCTCAACCGCGAGGGATACAGGGTGGTAATCGTCACCAACCAGTCCGGCGTGGCGCGGGGCCTATTTAGCAGAGAAATGTTGGGGAGAATTCATACCAAGATGCTCGATGCCATACGCAGCAAGGGTGGCGATATTGATGCCATTTTTATTTGTCCGCATGGTCCGGGGGAGGGGTGCCGTTGTCGCAAGCCGCTTCCGGGTTTGTTTGAGGAAATCGCCGATCGCCTGAAAGTCAATCTGAGCGGCGTCTATGCCGTGGGCGATTCCGAGCGCGACGTGATGGCGGCGCGCGCCGTCATGGCGCAGCCGGTGCTGGTGCGTACCGGCAAGGGCGAGCGGGCGTTGAAAAAGAGCAAGCATCTGGCGGACGTTCCGGTATTCGATGATCTGGCCGCTTTTACGGACGCCCTGCTATCGGACGAACTTCCCCGGAACTGACCATATGCTCACGCTGCGTTCGGCCCTCTATAATGTTGTGCTGTGGTTGTCGGTTCCGGTTTACGCGCTGATTGTGCTTCTCGCTTTTCCTCTGCCGTTTACGCTGCGCTATCGCATTGTTGCCCAATGGGGACGGTTTCATATCTGGCTTCTGAAGATCCTGTGTCGCCTGGATTACCGCATGGAAGGACGTGAGCATCTGCCTGAGGGTCCAGCGATTCTTCTGGCCAAGCACCAATCTACGTGGGAGACGATCGCATTCCAGGCGATTTTTCCGCCACTGGTCTGGGTGCTGAAGCGTGAACTGATATGGATACCCCTGTTCGGCTGGGCGCTCTCACTACTGCAGTCCATCGCCATCGACCGTGGCGCGGGGCGAAGAGCGGTGGAACAGGTGGTTGACCAGGGACGCCGACGCCTGCGATCCGGTTTGTGGGTCGTGATTTTTCCTGAAGGCACACGTATGGCGCCCGGATGCCGACGGCGTTACGGCATCAGCGGCGCAATGCTTGCCTCGAAAACGGGTTATCCGGTGGTGCCCCTGGCGCACAATGCCGGCACTTACTGGCCGCGTCGCGGCTTCATGAAACGCCCCGGTACCATCCGCGTGGTGATCGGGCCGGTGATACAAAGCCGTGGCAAAAGTGCGGAAGAGATCAGACGTCAGACAGAGGATTGGATTGAAAACGAAATGCTGGAATTAGAGAGGAGTAACTAGCAAATTGTTAACAATATTTTATTCAGCAACCTGTTGACCTTGCTTGGCCGAATTGGCGAGTAAGGCAAATTCGGCAAGACCCAAGGTCTCTGCACGCCGCGTCGGATCAATGCCGAGTTCGGTAAAGGTCTCCAGACCGATCAGGTTCTTCAGGCTATTGCGAAGGATCTTGCGGCGCTGGGTGAAAGCCACCGTCACAATTTTTGCGAAGCGTTCAGGGTGTTGGATCTCTACCGGCGGTGTCGTATAGGGAACAAGTCGCACCGTGCTGGATTGCACGCGGGGCGGCGGGGAAAAGGCCTTGGGCGCAACACGAAAGAGCCTCTCGACCCGGCAGCGCCACTGGATCATGACGCTGAGCCTGCCGTAGTCTTTGCCTCCCGGTGCGGCGGACAGGCGGTCCACCACCTCTTTTTGCAGCATGAAGAGCATGTCCTGAATGCAATCGGACTGATCCAACAGGTGAAATAACAGCGGTGTCGAGATGTTATAGGGCAGGTTCCCGATTAGCCTCAATTTTTGTCCCGGCTGGCAGAGGGCGCGGTAGTCAAATCTCATTGCGTCGGCGTTGTGCAGAATCAGTTCGCCTGAGTCCGGATATTGTGCCTGCAGGTGCGTAATCAGGTCGCGATCCAGCTCCACGGCATGCAGCCGGTGGATTCGCTTCAGCAGTTCCCCCGTAAGCGCCCCGTGCCCCGGTCCGATTTCGACGATCCGTTCATCGGGCTTTGGATTAAACACATTAATTATGCGCGCCACCACCTCCCGGTCCTGGAGGAAATGCTGGCCAAAGCGCTTTCTGGGACGATGCATTGGGAATGGACAGGGTTAACAGGATTCACAGGATTAAAACAAAAACCACCCGGCTTGTCTTAAAATCTTGTTAATCCTGCAAATCCTGTCTATTTTTTTTTAGAAAGTTTTATAGCCATTTCGAGCGCAGCATAGAGGCTCGACGGATCGGCCTTACCGCTTCCGGCCAGTTCCAGCGCCGTACCGTGATCGACCGAGGTGCGGATAAACGGTAATCCCAGGGTGATGTTGACGGCATGTACAAAGTCGTGACGTTTAAGCACCGGCAGACCCTGGTCGTGGTACATGGCAAGCACGGCGTCCACGCCCTCGAGCTGGGAGGGAATGAAGGCGGTGTCGGCGGGCACGGGGCCCCGCAGGCGCATGCCTTGGGATGAAAGTCGATGGATCACGGGGGCGATGACTTCGTTTTCCTCATGCCCGAGGTAGCCCGATTCGCCGGCATGTGGGTTGAGCCCGCAAACGAGGATTGCAGGGTCCGGGATACCGAATTTCTGTTGCAGGTCGCTGTACAGGATCTCAAGGACGCCTGTTAAACGTTCCGGTGTGATCTGCCGGCTGACTTCACGGAGGGGGGTATGGGTAGTGGCCAACGCCACCCTGAGGTCAGGGCAGGCCAACATCATGACCGTCAACCGGCGCCCGGAACGCGCCGCCAGAAACTCGGTGTGGCCGGTGAAGGGGATGCCGGCGTCATTGAGGACGCCCTTGTGCACCGGACCGGTGACAAGGGCGTCAAACTCGCCACCGAGACAGCCGTCGACGGCTTCCTCCAATGTCTTGATGACATAGTGGGCGTTGGCTGTATCGAGCCGTCCGGATACGGCGCTGCGTTCTGAACGGATCGGCAGGATGGAGACCCCCCCTTTTGCATCACGCCGACCCCGCCATTCATCCAGGGCGAGCGGCAAATTCAGCTTCCTTGCACGTTCCCGCAGCATGGCCGGGTCCGCGATCAGCACCAGGTGATGCGTCGGCATCCTCTGCGCCATCACAATGCTGATGTCCGGCCCGATGCCGGCGGGTTCGCCAGGTGTCAGTGCGATGACGGGAGCAGGATTCATCGTTGGATGGATTGTGATTGAATAACAAATAGCGTGTCGCTAGTAGCTGGAAGCTAGTAGCGAGCAGTGACGTATGATCCGTGACCTGTTCTTGCTAGCCACTCGCCGCTCTGCACTTTACTTAGTTGGTGTCTTCCAACATGTATTCCACGTACGCATTATCGCGCAATTGCCGCAGCCACTGTTTATAGCGTTCGTCGGCCTTGCGCGCGTGGATCTGGCTTCGTGCGCTGACGCGCACACGTTCCTGGCTGATATCATAGCTGCGCCGTTCCAGTACCTGGATCAGATGCACCCCGAACGGGGACTGGATGGGTTCGCTCAGTTGGTTGGGCTTCAGGGCGTTCATGGCTTTTTCAAATTCGGGCACCAAACTCCGTGGGCTAACCCATCCGAGATCGCCGCCATTCGACACCGAGGCCGTGTCCTCGGAATGCGCCCGGGCGAGGGCGGAAAAATCCTCACCGTTTTCGACGCGTTCACGGAGCAAAAGAAGTTTGTTTTTTGCCTCCTCGAGCGATTGAATCTCGCTTGGCCGGAGAAGGATGTGGCGCACATGAGTCTGGATAACGGATTCGGTTTTGGGTCCGCCGCGGCTGTCGTTCAGCTTAAGGATATGAAAGCCGTTCGGGCCGCGTAGAACCCCGCTGATTTCTCCTTGTCGCATCTTTCTGAGCGCGCTGAGAAATATTTCCGGCAACTGGCCTGCCTTTTTCCAACCGAGATCTCCCCCCTTCAAGGCCTCTTGACCCTGGGAGTGTGTCACGGCGGCCTGCGCGAAGTCGCTACTCTGATTGAGGAGACTGTGGATGGTCTCGGCCCGTTTTTTCGCGGTCTGTATCTCCTCGGGTGAGGCGGATTCAGGAATGCCTATGAAAATATGTGAAATGTGGTATTCAAGGTTGACGCTGGCACGGTTTTCCTGATTCTCAAGAAAGCTGTTGACCTCGCTGTCCGTCACCGTAATGCGGTTGTTAATTTCACGCTCTAGCAACTTCCGGATCGTGATTTGATCGCGAATCTGGTTGCGGTAGGCCGAAAGATCCAGGCCCTCCCGGCTCAATGCCTTGTAGAATTCATCCAGCGTCATGTTGTTACGTCCGGCGGTGATCTTGATCGCCTTTTCAACACCGTTATCGCTGACACGAATCCCGGTTTGGGCAGCGAGCTGGAGTTGGATGCGTTCTATGATCATGCGCTCGAGCAACTGCCTCCTAAGTATTGAATCGGGTGGCGTCTTGATTTTTTCGATGACAAATTGCTTTTTGGTGTTCGCCAACCGGAAATTCAGCTCGGAATCGATAATGACATCGTTATTAACCACGGCGATAATCCGGTCGATATCGCTGATAGGCGCAGGACGCTTGGCGGCCTCAAGCGGCGACAGCATGAGCGCGCACAACAAAAACAAAACCGTTCTCATGAGTGCTTCTGGACAATTTTGTCAGGAACAAAATTGGACGCACGGAGTGCGCCCGCAGGGGGCGCGCCAGGGATGGTGCGCCGCAAAAACTGCAAGATAGCAATGTCACGCATGGCTTCGGAGACTGTCAGGAGTATTGATGTATATTATTTCGCGGCGCCGTTAGCATAACATGAATACCTGGGATGCAGGAGCGGTCCGGCGCTTAAGCGCAGGCTAGGGCGCTTCGGCTCCGGTTGCTTGAGCAGGTTGCGATGGGAAGGAGAATACGCTCTGTTTCAGCGGGCTTACCGGCACCTTCCCGAGTTTGCTGAGGCCCGTCAATTCCAATTGGAACATGATGGCCTTGATTTGCTCACCGCCCACAAACCGGCGGCTTGCCGCCACACGGACCGCCCAACAGCAGGCGTTGTATTCGATCCCGACATGGCTTTCTATATTGCGGTGATCCCGCTGCGAGTAAAGCGAACGGGCACGGAAAGTCCAACGCCCAAAAATCGGCCATTCAGTGGAGATGTCCGTCTGTTTAACATCATTCTGAATAAACCGGCGCCCGAAATTTATAATTTTATTTCTTCCCGGCTGATACTGCACGTAGATGTTGCTTTTCCGGGTAATGCCGGCGTCCAGGTCGCGCTGGATATTGCCTTGCACATACCAGTTGCCGGGAAACCGGGCGGTGACCTCGGCCACGGTGTCCGATGTGTTGCGAGTCACGGTGCCGGCCGGGAGGTTTACCAGGCGGTCATCAAAGTAGTAAATCTGTCCGATGCTGGCGCGCAGCCGCTCTGCACCGTCTTCTGCGCCGATGAAACGAGTGGTGAGCGCCAGCGTCGCTTGGTTGGCGTCCCCCACACGATCGCCTCCGATGAAACGGTTGTCACGGAACAGGTTGTTGAAACTGAGATCCACCTCGCCGGTGTCGAAATTGGGCAGCGCATCCTGATCCTTGTGCGGGACGTAGAGATAGTACAGACGCGGTTCCAGGGTCTGGACAAAGGCCCTTCCCCCCCAGCGGGTGTCGCGCTCAAAGAACAGCCCGCTGTCTAAGCTGTAAACCCCGCGCGTCAAGGAGGGTCTCGTGTCGCTTGTTCCGGAGAGGTTATATGAGATGTGTCTGATGCCGACACGCGGCGTTAGGAAACCGTAGCTGTTGGACAGCGGCAGGCTGACGGCGGGATTCAGATTTAGGCGCTTCCCTGTGATGCTGGCATCGCGGCTGAAATTGACCCATTCACTGTCGAATTCATAGCGTAGCCGATTCGGAGTGCTTGGCGCATTGGCCGACAGGGTCAGGTGCGGAAGCCTGGCGTAGGGGCGATCGATAGGGACAATGGTCCGGTCCACGGTCTGGTAGTCGGAGGCGCGGGCGGCGAAGCTCCATAGTGATCCACGATAATTAATCGCGGCATTTTGCGGGAGATGGGTCTGGCTGGTGACGCCCAGATTGTCGCCGAAGTCATTGAGATACTCCTTGTCCGACACCCTTCGGATATCGACATTGGCCGACCACAGCGGGCTGAGGGTCTGCCGGTGAACGTAGGTGCCGGCGGCACGGTCATCCCCGTTTCTTTCATTGTCGTCCACAAGGAATTCAAGCTCGAGCATGCCGCCGGAATTACGCCCCAGGTAGCGGAATTCGTTCTGTACCTGTAGACCGCGCTTGGAGAGAATCCGCGGGGTGATGGTGGCGTCGTAGTTCGGGGCGATATTCCAGTAATAGGGCGCACCGACCACGGTGCCCAGCTTGTCGGAACGGCCGAACTCGGGGGTCAGAAACCCGGATTTGCGTTGATTGTCGAGGGGAAAACTCAAGTAGGGCAGATAAAAAATCGGCACCCCTTGAAAGATCACGGTGGCATGACGCGCGATACCAATGCCCTTCTCCTGATCCAACTCAAGCTCGCGGGCCTTGAGGAACCAACTGTCCTGTCCCTGGGCACAGGTGGTGTAGCGCAGCTTGCTGAGCCGGGTCTTGTCAGGTCCCTCAAAGTCGATGCGTTCGGCCCCCCCCCGGGCCTGCTGGCGACCCAGGGTGTACGTACCCGGGCCGGTGTGACCAATACGTGACTCGAACTGCAAATGTAGCTCGGGTGTTTGAAAACTGTCGCCGGCGTCGTTTTCAAATGTGACGTTACCGGTGGCGTCCAGGGTGTCCGTGGTTTTGTCATAGCGGGCCCAGTCGGCCTTCAGACGTTGATCTGCGCGTTCGAGTTCAACCTGGCCGGAGAATTCACTGACCCCACTTTGTACGGAGAGGATTTCGTCCGCACGGATATGAACAGGTTGATCCTGCAAGGCCGCGGTGGGTTGGGGTTGGGCGATGACCGGACTGACTGTCGGGCAGGCCTCCTCCCCTGAGGCCAGGGCGGGATAATATAGGCCCATGGCAGCGACAACGACCAGCCAAGGTGTAAGGTGTGGGCTGCAGGCTTGTGAAATGAGGGCTTGAGGTGGCATTGTTTTATTATGTCGGGCATAAAATTGCATAGAATACCTTAGTCATCAAGTTTTGCCCGGGGTGACGGGCGCCTGTCATATTGATCAAGGACAATTTGGATAACCGACTCAAAGCGCTTGAGGACTGGCTCTGCCAGGTGCTCGGCATCGCTGATTGTGCCATCCGCCCGGCCTCGGCGGATGCGAGTTTCCGGCGCTATTTCCGTGTCACCGCGGATGGCCGGACCTATATTGCCATGGATGCGCCGCCGGGTAAGGAGGGCCTGGGCCAGTTCATCAAGGTGGCCGATCGATTCGGCGGGCTTGGACTAAATGTTCCGCAAATCCTGGAACAGGATCTTAAACAGGGTTTCTTGCTGATTACCGACCTGGGGGAGCGGCTGTATCTGCAGCACCTCAATGAGACGACGGTCGAGCGCCTTTACGGGGATGCCATGGGGGCGTTGATTGTGCTGCAGGCCGGGATCTTCACTGACCGCGATGCCGGCACAAATCCACTGGGAGCGGATTTGCTCACCCCATCCCTGGGGTTCGCCCCTGTCGGGGCCAGCCTCCGGCTGTCCAAAATTGCTCC
>FXBF010000927.1_pt1 | contig 10258 bp, 8 predicted proteins | sample 5335321 | NCBI WGS metagenome assembly FXBF01 (sample SAMEA103928391, study PRJEB20085) | sediment metagenome | isolation source: sediment | reverse complement strand
GTCACGGCTAATGCTGGCCGTTTGTTTTTATTTATTATCCAGTTGAAATAACTATGAAAAAAGAAGTCGTTCTTACTATCAGGGTCGATCCGGAAACCAAAGATATTATTCGCTCTATCGCCCAAAGAGACGATAGAACGGTTGCCTGGGTTACCAGAAGCCTTATTACAGAGGCCCTACAGGCTCGCCGGCTTTTAAAGCCAAAACCTAAGTCTAAAACGTAATCTAACAATCAAATCCAATCGACGCCAGAAACGACGCGACTGATTGAAACGTTAGTCTTCAAGGCGACTGCGGTAATGAAACATAGCCTGGAGGAGCAATGAAACGAGTTGTGACTGTATTGGTCATAATTTGGGCTGCCATAAGTTTCATTGGTACGCTCATGCCGTTACCAAACGAACTGCAATTCTTCGTAAGGTTGCCAAACTCAATCCGCTGGTTGGCTTTGCTCGTTGTTATACTCGGTTTGGTGGCGCTTAAATTTCCACGTCATTTTTCTTGGGGAGGAGTTAAGAATCTGCTGAGAATTGGCGTCTCTTGGGAGGGCGGTAATTGGAATTTTCTCGGGTTAAGGGGATCGGCTAATCCGGCTGACTTAAGGGTTACTGGTTTCCAGCTTCAGGGGTTCAACAACTCGAGACAAACCCTGAAGGGAGCGCAAGCCAGTTTGATTGTTCCTGGCGGAGGAGAAATACCATTAAGGGTGACTACGTCCGACGGAAGCATGGACCATGCTGCGAGTGTTGACGTTGCTCCTAGAACAAAAATCTATACCAATGGGCAGTTCAGTGAATTGACACCGGATGACTTCATTGCTAGTTATGCGCCAATGAACTTTGTATTCACATGGTCCGATGGTGAGTCGCACCTCAAGTTTTCGCGTCGAGCTATAGACAAGCAAATCCGTCGCTTTAAAAATGATACAAAAGCTAGACCAGACACCTTTTAATTAGTAACGGTATCCAGACTAACCTTTCATTTAACCTGAACGCGTCAAAGCGTGGCAGTTAACTCAAACGAAGGTGCCTTGCTTTTCACGCGACCTTGGTAGCGCCGAGAATTGAAGAGAAAAATGGGAAGAGTGAATCACCTGATAGAGCCCCAATTTCGTTTTTTGAAATGGGCGAGTTTGATGAACGACCCCATTTTTCCTTCAATACGAGGGAAGCCGAAGGCCGCGGACGTGGGAGCAGATGCTTTTGGTTACTTTTGGCGAAACAAAAGTAACCCGTCGTGCGGGCGCGGATGCCCGCGGTATAGCATTTTAGAATCGCCATAGGCGATCCAACTACTTCATCAACCGTTTCAAAAACACCTTCATCTCCTTCGCTGCCTGGATATCGCCTTTCTCTTCGGCGACCTTGATCCCGTCCTCATAGGCCCTGACCGCCTCGTCATTATCACCCTTGGCGGTCAGGGCCTTGCCCAGGATCTTCCAGGCGGCGGAGTAATTGGGGTCATGGCCGAGGGCTTTATGTAGATGTTCGACGGCCTGATCGTAATCGTCTGCTTTGAGATATTCATTACCGAGGCTGTAACGAAGGAGGGCATTATCCTGGCCTGTGGCGAGTAATGCCTCAAGCTTGATGATCATGCTCATGGCAGATCAATTACGCCAGAATGTCGGCGTTAGCAAGACCAATAAAGTAAAGAGTTCCAATCGTCCAAGCAGCATGGCGAAGCTCAGCACCCACTTACCGAAGTCAGTAACCCCGGCATAATTGTCACTGACATTTCCCAGCCCCGGACCCAGGTTATTCAGGGCGGCGGCGACTGCCGAGAAGGCGGTGACGAAATCCTGTTCTGAAACCAATAGCAACAATGTCAGAATGGCGAAGCTGATGATATAGAGCACAAAGAAACCCCAGACAGCACTAATCACCTGATCAGCCATGGGTTTGCCGCCGACCTTGATCGGGTAGATCGCGTCGGGATGGATCAGGCGGAAGATCTCGCGTACGCCCTGCCTATATAAAAGCAGTGCGCGCATAACCTTCATACCGCCGGCCGTGGAACCGGCGCAGCCACCGATGAAACTGACCATCAGCAGGGCAAAAGGCAAGAACATCGGCCATAAGTTATAGCTAGAGGTCGTAAAGCCAGTGGTGGTGGCAATCGAGACCGACTGGAAGATGCCACGAACCAGGGTTTCTTCCCAGGTCCCATAAATATCGGTGATAAACAACAGAATGACCGTGAGAAGTACCACAGTAAACACAATCTTGAGATAGGTGCGGGACTCGGCATCCTTGAAATAGGGTCTCGGGCTGCGGTCCCGCCAGGCAATAAAGTGCAGGGCGAAGTTGATCCCGGCCAGGACCATAAAGACGCTGGCGATGATCTCAATTGCCGGGTTATTGAAGTAACCGATGCTGGCATCGTGGGTTGAGAAGCCGCCAATGGCGATGGTGGAAAAACTGTGACCCAGGGCATCGAAGAACGACATACCGGCGGCCCAGTAGGCCAGCAGGCTGATGATCGTTAGGCCCAGATAAATATACCATAGGGCCTTGGCGGTCTCGGTGATGCGCGGGGTGAGTTTGTTGTCCTTGATCGGTCCCGGGGTCTCGGCCCGGTAGAGTTGCATGCCACCGACGCCGAGCATGGGCATGACCGCAACCGCCAGGACCACAATACCCATACCGCCGAGCCACTGCAGTTGCTGGCGGTAATAGCGGATCGAGGCCGGCAGGTCATCGATGCCGATCAGCGTGGTGGAACCGGTGGTGGTCAGGCCCGACATGGATTCAAAGAAGGCGTCGGTAAACGGCATATGTGGATGTTCAGCAATGGCGAACGGCAGGGCACCGAATAAGGCCAGCAGGACCCAGAACAGGACAACTATTATGAATCCATCCCGCAGGCGGATTTCCTTGCGGACTTTGTGTACCGGTAGCCACAGCATTAACCCCGTTACCAGGGTAATGACATAGGCGATCAAGAAGGCCTTGAGGGCACCATCGTGATAGATCAGGGAAACAATAATGGGAGGGATCTGGCTGACACTGAAGATCATCAGCAGCAGCCCCATAACGCGTTGGATTACAGCGAATTGCATAATCTAGACGAAGGCGTAAGTCACCTGAAATAATTTTTCCACTGCCGGGATGTGTCGCTTGTCGATTACAAACAGGATGACGTGATCATCGGCCTCGATGACTGTATCGTGATGGGCGATGATGACCGACTTCTTCCTGACAATGGCGCCGATTGTGGTGCCTCCCGGCAGATTGATATCCTGAATACTGTGTCCAACGACCTTGGAGGAGTGTGCATCGCCATGAGCGATGGCCTCGATCGCCTCGGCGGCGCCACGCCGCAGCGAATGGACAGCGACCACATCGCCGCGACGGACATGTGCCAACAGGCTGCCGATCGTCGTTTGTTGGGGCGAGATAGCAATATCAATGTTGCCGGCGCTATGAACCAGATCGGCATAGGCGGCGCGGTTGATCAGCGACATCACCCGGCGGGCGCCGAGACGTTTTGCCAGCATAGCCGACAAGATATTGGCCTCGTCGTCATTGGTCAGGGCGCAAAAAACATCGGTATCATCGATGCTTTCCCGCTGGAGTAATTCCTCATCGGCGGCATCGCCCAGCAAGACGACTGTATTGTCCAGTTTCTCGGCAACAACTTTGGCCCGGGCAGAATTATGATCAATCAGTTTGGTGGAAGTGATCGAATGCTCAAGCGCCTTGGCGAGACGGAAACCGATATTACCGCCACCGGCGAGTATGACGCGCTTGACGGGTTTGTCGAGGCGGCGCAGTTCGCGCATTACCGCGCGGATATTCTTCCGGGCGGCGATGAAGAAAACCTCATCATCGTCCTCGATGACGGTATCACCTTCAGGAATGATCGGCCGGTCACCACGGTAGATGGCAGCTACACGTGTATCGACCTTGGGGAGATGATCGCGTAATTCACGTAGCTCATGGCCGACCAGGGGACCACCGTAGTAGGCCTTGACACCCACGAGCTGTACCAGGCCATTGGCGAAATCAAGAACTTGCAGGGCGGAGGGGTACTCGATCAGTCGCTGGATATAATCGGTGACGATCTGTTCCGGACTGATGATGACATCGATCGGGTTTGCCTCCTGCACGAATAGCTCCGGGTGGGAAAGATATTCGGCGGCGCGGATGCGCGCGATCTTGGTCGGGGTATGGAACAGGCTATAGGCGATCTGGCAGGCGACCATATTGGTCTCATCGTTGCTGGTGACGGCCAGAATCAGATCGGCATCCTCGGCCCCGGCTTCCCGCAGGATATCCGGATAGGCGCCATGGCCGAGTACCGTACGGAGGTCATATTTGTCCTGCAGGTCCTGTAGCAATTCAGGTCTGAGATCAACGACGGTGATGTCGTTGGCCTCGCTAACCAGGCTGATGGCAACCGAGGACCCGACCTGTCCGGCACCGAGAATGATTATTTTCATTGTTCTATGTGTGGCCGTTTATGTCTTTAATATATATGTCTTAGCTTTGTTTGGGGTTAATGCCAAGGCTTTTCAACTTACGGTAGAGGTGTGTCCGCTCCACCTCGGCGATTTTCGCCACCTCGGTGACATTGCCACGGGTTTTGCCCAAATGGAACTCGAGATAGGCCTTCTCGAACTGGTCCCGGGCGCTACGTAAAGACTTAGTAAACAGCGACTCCGGGTAGCTAACGGGCACAGATGGTTGGTTAATGATAGCCTGGTCGACCTCCTCGCTGGAGATGTCTTCGTCACGGTTCAAGATCAGCAGCCGCTGGATGATGTTTTTCAACTCACGGATATTTCCCGGCCAGCCGTAATTCCGCAGGGTATTCAATGAACCGATGGAGAATTTGCGATAGGGCAGATGTTCCTTATCGACGAACCAGTCGAGGTAGAAATTTACCAGATCCGGGACATCCTCACGGTGATCCCGCAGCGCCGGCATATGCACCGGGACGACGTTCAGCAAGAAATAGAGATCCTCGCGGAAGCGCCCATCGCTGATCGCCTGGTCGATGTCCTGACTGCTGGTAGCAACAATTCTGGTGGTTAAGTCAATGTGTTTACTACCACCGATGCAGGTAAAGCGCTTTTCGTCCATCGCCATCAACAGGCGGTGCTGGGTTTCCAGACCGAGATCAGCGACTTCCTCAAGTATCAAGGTGCCATCGGCGGTCTGCTCAAGATATCCCGGACTTGTCTCGTCATCTTCTTGGCCAAAGAGTCTGGCCGCGGCCTCTGTCTCCGTGATAGCACCGAGATTGGCCTCGATCAACGGACCAGTACGGCGGTTGCTGTGATTATGCAGAAAATGTGCGGCGACAGATTTCCCGCTGCCGGCCTCACCGATAATAAACACACAGGTGTCATGTGCGGCGATCTGTTCAAGGTCTTCACACAGTTTTTTCATTACTATGCTTTTACCGATCAGATTGCCCTTGTACACGAGGTCTTCCCGGAGACGCAGGTTCTCCTGTTGCAGTTTGTGGCTTTGCATGGCGCGATCGACAGTGATCAGGAGCTTGCCCATCGATACCGGCTTCTCGATGAAGTCATAGGCCCCGATGCGCGTGGCCTCTACCGCCGTCTCAATATTGCCATGACCCGACATCATGATAACCGGTACCTTGAGGCCGCCATTACCGGCCCATTCCTTAAGCAGACTGATGCCGTCGGTATCCGGCATCCAGATATCGAGCAGGATCAGATCTAGCTGCTGGGTATTGAACTGTTCGCGTGCATGCTCGGCGTCCTCCGCCGTCGACACGGTGTAATTCTCATCCGCCAGGATTTCCTGGATCAATCGACGTATATCGGCCTCATCGTCAACAACAAGGATATGGCCTGCACTCATGCCTTGCCCTCCTTAACCTGACTGGTCTCAAGGGCGGTATCGGTTGGGCTCGTGTCGGTTTTGCCAAGCGTTACCGGTAGGCGCATTGTAATGATGGCCCCGGTTTGTTCAAGGTTTCTTGCCCTGAGTGTCCCGTTATGTTCCTCGATTATTCTTTTTACGATCGCCAGGCCCAGCCCGGTCCCCCTTTCCTTGCTGGTAACATAGGGTTCAAACAGCTGGCTGAGGAGGTCTTCGGGTATTCCGGGACCATTGTCTTCCACCCGGGTCTCGATGTAGCGCTGTTGGTTTTCAGTTACGGTAGTCGTTGAGATATGAACAATCGGGTTTTTTGTCTCTACCAGGGCATCGCGGGCATTGAGCAGCAGATTGTGTAATACCTGCCGTAATCGGCCGGGGTCGACATTGATCTGCGGCAGGTCTTCGTCCAGATTAAGGACAATATAGACCTTTCGTTTTTTGTTCTTCAGTGGCTTTTCCAGATCTTCTCCTTTTTGTTTAAAGATGATCTTGGTATCCGATTGATACATTTCGACGACATCAATAATGAGTTCATTGATATTGAGTGGTTGCGGATCCATCTTTACCTGACGGGCATAGTCAGAAAAGGCGTTCACCATGGCTTTCAGAGATTCGACTTGGTCAACAATCGTGCGAGTCGAGCGATCCAGCGTTTCCCTTTCCTTGCCGCCCAACTCGTTCATGCATTTGTGACGGATGCGTTCGGCCGAAAGCTGAATCGGTGTCAGCGGGTTCTTGATCTCGTGCGCCATCCGCCGTGCGACCTCACCCCAGGCAGCGTCACGCTGGGCCCGGACCTGTTCAGTAACGTCATCGAAGACGATCACATAGCCGCCCCGTCGGCTCTGGAATATCGGCAGTTGGGTGCCACGCAATATGATTATGCGCCTTCTGGTCTTGCTGAATAACGTGACTTCCTCCTGCCATTCGGACTTGCCTCGATCCATGGCGGCCTCGAGGGCATCGATGAACGGACGCATGTGTGGGTTGCTGGCGACCAACCATGACAGGGTCTTGCCTTCAGCGGCCTCGAGGTTGGCGGTGAGGATTTGAGCTGCGGCGGCATTAAAGGTCCGCAGGTGATGGCTACGGTCAAACGATAACACCCCGGATGATAAGTGGGTCAGGATGGTCTCCAGGTAGGCCCGCTGCAGCTCGGCCTCGCGCTGGCTGCGCTTACTCTGTTTCTGCGCGGTGTGGATCTGCCGGGTCATTTCATTAAAGGATTTCACCAGGATGCCGAGTTCATCATTGCTTTGGACCGGTAGTTGTTTGCGGTAATTGCCCTGGGCAATGGCATGGGTCCCTTCGGCCAAGTCGCGGATCGGTGCCACCAAACGCCGGGCGGAAAAGAAGGCGGCCCACAAGGCAATCAGCAGGGTCAACAAGGCCACCAGGCTCAGTGTCAGGGTCAATCCGAATTTCAGTGGACCGCGGAGATAGACCAGTTTTTCATATTCGGCATAGGCGATCTGGACGCTTTCGCCGAGCCTGGTGTAGCGGATCGGCATTTGCTGCGTGATCTGCAAGGTTCGAATGGGGGCCGAGACATCGACTGGATAGACCGGCACCACCACCAGTAACTGCAGGCCGCCTTTGCCAACGGGGTCGATACGGACATAGGGCAGGCCCTTGCGGATCTGGGAGACGATTTCCTCGTCTGGCCGTTCGGGGGCGAGATTCTCGGTATTTGCATCGGCCGCGCTGCTGGCGGAGATAATCTTGCCGTCATGGGCGAACAGGGTCAGTTCGGAGATACCGTGTTGTTCCCGGATCTGATTGAGGGTGGTGATCAGATTCTTGTTGGGCAGTCCCTGGAGATCGGTCGCGATCTCCTTGGCGGTTTTGACCAGATCTTGTTTGATCGCATCGAGGGCGCTTCGCCCCAGCAGCAGGGCATCATCGAGTGCCCGCTCGATCTTGACATCGAACCAGCTGTCGATGCCCTTGTTAATGGAATGGGTGGCGAAAACGAAAACCGCCGATACCGGGATAACCGACAGCAGAACGAACATGGTAAACAGGCGCAGGGTCAATCGGCTCCCCATGACCTTGGCCTGATACTGGCGCCAGAGGTGATGCAGATTGATCAGCAGCAGGGCCAGTAGGACGACGATGCCGGTCAGGTTGACGACCAGCAATATCGAATACAGGTTGCCGAACACGTCCGAATTCTGTGAGGCCACGTTCATCATGAACAAGGCCGCCACCAACAGCGTCGAGAGTATCGCCAGTGGCTTGATGCCGGTGGCGAAACGGCTTAGGGCTGTACCTTCCATTTGCTCCATCCGCTGTTCAAATGCCAGTCCAGTGAGGCATAGGCCACCGGCCGCAACGGTGCCGGCAGGGACTCGATGTCGAGCTGGGCCCGAATCTTGACTACATAGCGCCGGCCGGTGGCGACCGGACTGGTGAAGTTGAGCTTGAGATCGTTCAGCGTCCCCATGTACTTCAGGGCCTGGGAGAGCTCAATGAAACTCTCCACTTCTTCCGGTTGTTCGCTGTTAGCGTTGACCAGATACTGCCGTGACAGGGCGTGGTAGCGGATCCGGCGGCGAATCTCCCAGTTGGCGATATTTTCATCCCAGATATACCAACCACGCTCACTGTAGAGCTTGATACCGATGGTGACATCCAGAGGGATACCTTTCGTCAGCGCCTCATCGACCTTGGCGCTCAGGATCAGTTCCAGGTTGCCATTTAGTTGTAGGGCCTGTTTGTCAATTTTTGGCGTTATCTCGGCAACACTGAAATCCGCTGATACCGCTGCGGTCACCAGTAACAGCAGCGCGGCCAGGCCGCAGGCCAGGTAATAATTAGTGTTTCTCAAGCAAGGCATAATAAAACCCGTCCATCCCGTCCATCCCCGGGAGAATCTGGCGACCCACCGGACAGGCCTTTCCCCAGCCGGGCGGCAATTCACCGGGCCGGGCATCGGCCTGATGGGCCAGGAAATCCAGGACAACACGTTCATTTTCCTCTCGCAATATCGAACAAGTGGCATATAACAGCTTACCGCCACTCTTTAATAAGGGCCATACTCCCGTGAGCAGTCGGCGCTGTTTTGCCGCCGATTCGGCCACATCACCGGCCTGGCGATGGTGCTTGATATCGGGGTGTCGGCGGATCACCCCGGTGGCGGTGCAGGAGGCGTCGAGCAGGATGCGGTCATAGGCCCGTTTACCCCAGTCATTACCGGGATTGCCGGCATCGGCACAGACCAGCTCGGCCTGGAGTGACAGGCGTGCCAGGTTTTGCCGGATGAGGTCGAGCCGGGCCTGGCTGACATCGACCGCCGTCAGGGCAATATCACCCCCGGTTTGTTCCAGCAGCTGGGTGGTCTTGCCACCCGGGGCGGCGCAGGCATCGAGTACCCGCTGACCGGCCACAACATCTAAAAGACCGGCTGCCAGTTGGGCGCCCCCGTCCTGGACCGATACCTGGCCCGCCGTGAATCCAGGCAGTTGCAGGACATCGACCGATTTCGCCAGCGTCAACCCGGCCTCGGTATGGGCCACGGGTTCGGCCGCCAGACCGGCCTGGGTCAGCAGGTCGAGATAGTGATTACAGCTAACCGTATTAATATTAACCCGCAGTGTCATTGGCGGCCGGGCCTGGTTGGCGGCGACAATGGCCGGCCAGTCGTCCGGCCAGTCGGTCTGCAGGCGTTCGAGCAGCCAGTCGGGGTGGTGGTAACGGGCCAGCGGCCGCTGTTCGGCCACCACCATGAGTTGCTCTTGCTCACGCTGAAAGCGCCGCAGGCAGGCGTTCAGTAGCCGCTTGGCCCAATCCTTATTCAATAATTCGGCGGCCGCGACGGTCGTGTTAACGGCCGTGTGGGCCTCGATGTGCATTTGTGTCAATTGATACAGGCCGATCAATAGCAGGATGTGGATATCCCGGTCCTTGGTTTTCAGTGGCCGCTGCAGGAGTTGATCGGCAATGGCATCGAGTTGGTAATACCAACGGATGCACCCGTAGACCATCTCCTGGATCAGTGCCGCTGCCGGTGGTGTTAAATCCGATTGTTGGCGCCGTCCCGAGATCAGGGCCTGATCCAATAACTGTCCCCGGTCGATAACCCGGTGGACGATATCGGCAGCAGTCAGGCGGAGGCGGGCGGCCTGTTGCAAGGCCCCCGTTTTTGAGTTTTTTTTGCCAGTTAGATCCGGTGCATCGCTTGTCATACCTGACCCAGGACCTCACCCACACGGATCGGGTGGCCGTTAAGGAAATCCCCGGACGGCAGGGGGCGACCGCCCTCGGCCTGTAACCGGGTCAGTACCAGGGTACCCTCTCCACATTGCACGGTGATGCCGGTATTTTCGCTGCTTAATACCGTCCCCGGGGCGGCTGTCACGCCCGCCGGTTGGGCCCTGGCTGCGGCCGACCAGATG
>FXBF010000926.1_pt1 | contig 10258 bp, 7 predicted proteins | sample 5335321 | NCBI WGS metagenome assembly FXBF01 (sample SAMEA103928391, study PRJEB20085) | sediment metagenome | isolation source: sediment | reverse complement strand
GACCAAGGACAAAAGATAGGTAAAACATCAACCACCGATATATATATCATTAATCCTTAGTCCCGCGTCCTTCGTCTCAAAGCAATCGCGCCGAGCGACGCTCCTACAATATCAACTAACGACCAAAAAAATGCTTGTATTCTCTGACTTATCACTTCGACGCGGTAAAAAGACACTGCTTGAAGATGCAAGCTTTACAATCCCCCCGGGGCAGAAAGTCGGCATTACCGGCTCTAATGGTGTGGGTAAATCAAGTTTATTTTCTCTTATTCTGGGTGAGTTTGAGGCTGATACCGGGTCATTCAGCATGCCGCCTGACTGGATCATCGCCCATGTTGCGCAGCATACTCCCTGCGGCAGCTACCCTGCGCTGGATTATGTCCTGCAGGGCGATAAAGAATTTGTCGAGCTGCAGAAAATGATTGATCATGCCACAGACAGTGAAGACGGGATGGCTATGGCAGAACTGCATTCGCAGATGGACATTATCGATGGTTATACAGCGGAAAGCAGGGCCGCCACCCTGATGCATGGCCTGGGCTTCAAAGCGGAAGAAATCAGACAGCCGCTGGAATCCTTTTCCGGTGGCTGGCGTATGCGGCTAAATCTTGCCCAGGCGCTGATGTGCCGTTCTGATCTGCTGCTGCTCGATGAACCGACCAATCATCTCGATCTGGATGCAGTGATCTGGCTGCAGACCTGGCTTAGTCGATATACAGGTACCCTGCTACTGATCTCACATGACCGTGAGTTTCTTGATTCGTTCATCACCCTGATCGCCAATATCGAACATCAGCGGATCACACTGTATACCGGTCATTACTCAGCGTTTGAGAAGACACGGGCCGAACAACTGGCGCAACAACAGGCGGCACATGCAAAACAGCAGAAAGAGATTGCCCACATAGAAAGTTTCGTGCGCCGCTTCGGTGCCAAAGCCACCAAAGCGAAACAGGCACAAAGCCGGGTAAAGGTGCTGGAACGCATGCAGCTTATCGCCGCTGCCCATGTTGATTCGCCGTTTCATTTCAGTTTCCGTGAGCCGGAAAAACTGCCCGAGCGCCTGTTCGATAGCCGCGAGGTTGCGCTGGGCTACAATGACAAAGTTCTGCTAAAAAATGTCGGCGTACATCTACATGCCGGTGACCGCATCGGTCTGATCGGTCCGAATGGCGCCGGCAAATCCACCTTGATCAAATTCCTCGCGGGTGAGCTGAAAGCACTGTCTGGCGAGAGCTGGCAGGCACAATACCTGAAAATCGGCTATTTCGCCCAGCACCAGCTGGAACAACTGGATGCTGGACATTCTGCTTTGCAGCACCTGCGATTGCTGGACAAAGAAACGCGGGAATCAGCACTACGTGGCTATCTTGGCGGTTTCGGCTTTATCGGTGACCGTGTAGAAGAACCGGTAGCCCCCTTCTCCGGCGGTGAAAAGGCACGACTGGTGCTGGCATTGCTGATCTTCCAGAGACCCAATCTGCTGCTGCTGGATGAGCCGACCAACCATCTTGACCTGGAAATGCGGCATGCCCTGTCAATGGCCTTACAGGAATTTAACGGTGCCATGGTCATCGTCTCCCATGACCGCCATTTACTAAAGTCAGTGACCGACCAGCTAATACTCGTTGATCACGGCAATGTTGAGACCTTTGACGGTGATCTCGATGATTATGCCAGTCGCCTGCAAGTCCCGTCAGAAAGAACCAGAACCAGGCCTGTTGTTAAAAACAGCCTGAGCAAAAGAGATGCTCGCCGCCTTGAAGCCGATAAGAGGAAGATGCTGCAGCCACTTAAAAAGAGTGTTGACCGCCTGGAAAGAAAGATTGAAGAACTTAATGCACAAATAGTAACTATTGAGCAACAACTTGCCGACCACGAACTTTACAATGAAGACAATGCAGAAAAAATGACCTCTCTTATGCAGGACAAGGCCTATCTGGCAAAGGATATTTCAGAGCTTGAAGAACGGTGGATGGTAGCTATGGATGAATATGAAAAGGCAAAAAAAGAATAGTGTTTTTAGAACGCAACACGACTGCAGGCGACATCACCCCGGAATAGCTGAAACCCGATTTCCCTTTTTGCCTCATCTGGTGTATTTATACTGATAGCATAGCCATGTAGTTTCATGAGGAGGTGTTCTGGTGACTGATCAAGACAATTTTTTTGCAGCAGAGAAAAGGCATAGCCGCCGATGGGAGCTTGTTTTTTACCTGCGCATATTCGACCAGGCGAATGGGTCTTTACTGGGCCATGTCATCGATATCTCGGCAGATGGTCTGATGCTCCTCAGTGAAATCCCGATTGAGCTCAACAAGGACTTCAATCTGAATCTTGAAATGCCAGCTTCAGGAACTAATGAACGCAAGAAGATTTCTCTTAAAGCACATAGCATCTGGAAATCCAGTGATGCTAACCCTGATTTAATCGACACCGGATTTCAGCTAATCAATCCTGAGAAATCCTCTGTTGATGCCATAAAGAAGCTTATACGGGAATTACAGTTTTAACCTGATTACTTTCCAGCGGAGTTTATCCCTTTCGCCGCGAGGGCGCGCCTTCGCGGCGAAAAAAGGATGAAGAAATCCTAAAGTCACTCCTTCGATACCGGCAACAACATCCAGTATGGAAGCCCATCCTTTTCCAGCTTCTTCATGTTCGGACGCATAGAAGCCGGTTTTCCATCTGATAACAAATAGGCCAGATCTGTCCTGACATTATCATTGTAGATATGGTACAGGTGACCGGTCACTTCACGACCCCCAGAAATGCTGACATCAATAGTATCCATATCTTTCAGTACCACCAGATTTTTTCCGGCCTCACCCAGGCGGGGGTAGCCATGTACTTCGCCGGATAAACGCAAAGGCTGATCATTTTCCGACGAATAGAGGCTGATACGATGCGTAATTTTTTTCAGATCTGGGAAAACTGCGCGAAAAAAATCAGCATCAATATCCGGTGCCAGCAGCACCAGCTCATTGATCTGCTTGCTGTCATCTCCACGAGCAATCAGCTGAAGCACCCTGACGGTACCTCTGGCGCCCAGGCTATGCGCCACAATATTCAGCCGCTTTGCTCCGTAAATAGCCGTCAACTTTCGAATGACAGTCTCGAGTGACTGCTGACTCCATTCGATATCCGCTTCATCTCGCGTGTAGCTTACCAGTGTTCCATCCGATGGCCAGCTGAACAACAGCAATCGGGAGTGCTCATCAAGCGTCTGCTGGAACACGGCAGAACGACTACAGCCCTTAAGAAAATTAATGTTGTAACCATGTACGAAGAGAACGACTTTGTTCTCCCCTGATTCTTCAGCAGCCTGCTCGAAGGCCTGCCAGAATTTCTGCTCGGGAAACTCTTTTATCGTCTCTACCACCTGAGTAGTACCAGGAACATAAAAAGGCAGACGCAAGGTGAGGTTCTGATATCCCGTTGGACTAATTTTCACTTCACATAGACCGGTGTGAGGGATGTCTCGCAGGTCACCGTAGTAGTCGTCTACGGTTTGTTTGCCGGTGTGGTTGCGCAGTGTGTAATAGAGGACGATTTCGGTTGATGAATTTTTTGAGTTGAGGATTCGTACTTCATTTTGCCCGCTGTCATCTGATCTTGCTGCCTGCAAGACAAGCAACATGAAAAGCACCAGCAGAAAAAGCAGGCGAGACGGACACAACAGTGATTTCAAAGCCGAAATGAAATCACGCCATGTTGAAGAAATACTAGAAATGGTCACTGCTGTCCCAAAAATTCGTCATTCCAGCGAAGGCTGGAATCCAGCTACTTTTCTGTTATTAAAACCAATAACATGCTGGATGCCGGCATTCGCCGGCATGACGACTATTTGCAGTTTTGTTTTCATGTTTACATTCACTATAGAAATCTCTCCTTCTATACGTACCAGACAAATAAAGGTGAATAGTGGCGTTTTTAATGGGACAGCAGCGTGAAATGGCTATTCCTTGTTTTCACTCTGACTATCACTGCCTTTCTTCTGCAGTGGCTTGCGCAGCTTAAGATTCAATTCCTGCAGCTGAGCCGTATCTACTTCACTCGGCGAAGACGTCATTAAACAGGCCGCCTTCTGGGTTTTTGGAAAGGCGATGACATCACGAATAGAACTGGCGCCCGCCATCATCGCGGCAATGCGATCAATACCAAAGGCAATACCGCCGTGCGGCGGCGCACCAAACTTCAGTGCATCGAGCAGGAAGCCAAATTTGTCATTGGCTTCTTCATCGCTAATGCCCAACGCGGCAAAAACCTTTTCCTGTATGTCCTTCTTATGAATACGTATTGAACCACCGCCAATTTCAGTACCGTTAAGCACCATGTCATAGGCGCGAGACAGGGCCGTCGCCGGATCGATCTCACCATCGGTGACCGCTGGTGAAGTAAATGGATGATGCAAGGAAACATTCCGCGCGGCTTTGGTATCATACTCAAACATCGGGAAATCGATTACCCACAGCGGCTGCCATTCACCTTTAACCATTCCGAGGTCATGGCCAATCTTTTCACGCAACGCACCTAAGGCATCATTCACTACTTTGGCTGTATCCGCGCCGAAAAACAGCAGGTCTCCGTCTTGCGCAGCGGTGCGTTCCAGAATTGCAGCGATCACCTCGTCCGGCAGGAACTTGAGTATTGGCGACTGCAGACCTTCGCGCCCCTTCGCTGCCTCGTTTACTTTCACATAGGCAAGACCACGCGCACCATAGAGAGCAACATACTCAGTGTAGGCATCAATCTTCGCCCGTGACAGGCTGCTGCCGCCCGGCACCCTCATTACCGCCACGCGACCATTGCTGGCCTTTGCCGGATTGGAGAATACTTTAAATTCAACGTCCTGCATCACGTCACCCAGGTCCACCAGTTCCAGCGGAATGCGAAGATCCGGGCGATCACTGCCGAAGCGTGACATCGCTTCATGCCAGCTCATCTGCGGGAAGGGATCTGGTAATTCAACATCCTGAACCTCTGCAAACAGGTTGCGCACCATGTCTTCCATCAACTTCATGATGTCGGACTGGTCGATGAAAGACATTTCAATATCCAGCTGGGTAAACTCGGGCTGACGATCCGCGCGAAGATCTTCATCGCGGAAACAGCGGGCAATCTGATAATAGCGCTCATAGCCGGACACCATCAGCAGCTGCTTAAATAACTGCGGTGACTGCGGCAAGGCAAAAAACTCACCGGGATAGGTACGGCTGGGCACCAGATAATCCCGCGCACCTTCCGGTGTCGAGCGGGTCAATATCGGTGTTTCAATCTCGATGAACTCCCTGTTCTCGAGATAATTGCGCAAGGAACGAATTATAGCGTGACGCAAACGCATGTTTTTCTGCATCTGCTCACGACGCAGATCAAGAAAACGATGACGCAGGCGTACCGACTCAGTGGTATCGTCATCATCAATCTGAAAGGGTAGCGGCTCGGAACTGTTCAGCACTTCCAGTTCAGTGGTATAGACTTCAATCTTGCCTGTAGCAATATTCAGATTCACTGTGCCTTCAGGACGGTGACGTACGCGCCCTTTTATACGCAGTACATATTCATTGCGCACGTGCTCGGCCTGTTCAAAAGCAGCGACTTCATCCGGGTCGAACACCACCTGGACGATGCCGGTACGATCACGCAAATCGATAAATATTACCCCACCATGATCACGCCGGCGGTTGACCCAGCCACATAATTCAACCGTGTCGTCTATGTGTTTTTCTGTGACTTCGCCACAGTTGTGTGTACGCATCATTTCAATATTGCCTGTCTACTGATGGAATAATAAAACCGCTGACTCGATAGAATCAGCGGTCTGATGTTTTTATAAAATATTAGATAGCGACTATGTTGACCCAGCCCCGCTTGCGCTTGTAGCAGCCTTTTTTTCCGACTTAGCTCCCTTCTTTTCCGACTTAGCTTCCTTTTTCTCCGGCTTTTTTCCGGAATTCTTGAAATCAGTCTCATACCAGCCAGTTCCTTTCAGATGGAAGGCCGAAGCGGAAATCATCTTTTTTAGTGCCTGCTTCCCGCACTTCGGGCACTCGGTCAATGCATCATCGGAAAATTTCTGAATAGCCTCAAGCTGATGGCTACATTCCTGACATTTGTATTCATAGATTGGCATGGTTCTGTTCTCTTTTAGCTTTTGCCGGGTATTTACGCCTGATATGGTGACTTTTTTACCCTTTTTCAAGGATAAGCGGTTAATTATATATGGAAATTGGGTGTAGTGCATCAGGGTTGTGGTTTTGTGCTCGCGCATGGCTGGGGGTTGTCCTTTCGGGTTGTCGAGCACTGGAAGGCTGGAGCGGATTAGCATGCAGTCTGTCTAAGGGAGTAGCCCGAGTTATCCCCGTGCGCTGCTGACAGTTAAAATGTCGCTATAGTCCCAACTCATTGCTGTCCCACAAAGAAATATCAATCGATGCGCAAGTGTTTATTGTGCTGCTCTTACATAAGCTTAAAAGCTTCGGAGACATGAAAACAAAAAAGATATCTCTCGCGGGGTTCGCAGGGAACGCAGTGAGGTCAAAGGCTTATCTCTTGTAAATCAAAATCATTTCTCTGGTTTCCCTGTGTTCTCCGTGGGCTCCGTGAGAGGATGTGTTTTGATTTTGAATTAAAGGTCAAAGGCTAAAGGCTTTGTCTCTCACGGGGTTCACGGAGAACACGGGGAGGTCAAAAAACTTTTTCTTTGTAAATTAAAAATAGTCTGTCTTTTGCTTTCCCTGCGTTCTCTGCGGCCCCTGCGAGAGGAGGGTGTTTCTGTTGTTTGCCTGATGCTCGTTCAGAATCTAAATGACAATGAATGTTATGGGACAGCAGTGGTCCCAACTATGATGCCAAATACGTGGCAGGTCACCCCGCAGTGTTCCCGATCCGGGTATCATTTTTGTTCGGAAAAAAGTTAGTATGGATATCGGCCAGTATCTTTTCCAGCACGAAATAGTCGACGACACCTTCCTCGAGAAGTTCTTGTTCCTCTTCTATGGTATAAACAAACTCTCCCAAAACCTCGAGACCGCCAATTAGATCGGACATGCCCCCGCTCCATGGTCTGTTGCGTTCTCTTGGAGTGAAATAGAGTGTGACCTCGCATGTTGCCGGATCCATGGTGGCAATGAAGTTAGCGGCCAGGTTGTTCAGGCGATCACTATTTCCTCCCGCCCATTTCGATATCCATTCTGCAGCATGCTTAACCACTTCCCGGGAACTGCCCCGCCAGACGGCGACCTCCAGCGGATAGTCCTTCACAATCACAACCCCCCCATCGGAATTCGATAGATCGCACTCCATCTGCTCAAGAGGAAAATCGGGTGCATCCTCTGGTCGGCGGCAAAAATGAAGATGCATATGCCCCGGGATTGAAGCACCTGCACCCACACCGTTATAAAAACCAACATAACCCGGAAGACGGCTGGCCAGATCAACCAGGCAATGCAGCATACGGGTCGTATCGAGTTGCCCATCTTCATGGAGCGTCCACTCCTGAGAGGTGTGCTCGCTGGTGGAGATCACGACATGGGTCGGCAAAAGGGGAAACGGATTCATCCAGGCGTAGTAACTGTCCCCGTCTACCTGTATCTCGTACCCTATTTCGTTCCCCTGCTGTTGCCATGCAACATTATCACGGCAAAGGAAACAACCGTCATTTTGTACCGCTATCCCGGGTGGCGGGATCTTTATCCCGGAACCCTTCAGGCGCAAGGCCCGTTTCCGGTTGTGCTGGACGCGGAAGAAACGGGATCTGTCCTGGGGATGATAGAAGGTATAGCGCGCGATTTCCTCGAACTGGTTCTTGATAAAGCCGGAGCTGACATGATACTCCTCCAGCTCACGGAAAACCCCGTCCAGCCCGCTGCTCTTTTCTATTTCTTGCAGGCGCTGGTTGAGCTCCCGCCAGACAAAATCATAATTTTGTGGCATCATTGAACGTCTTGCTTCAAACCCGATCATGACAATAAAAAATAATTACAGGTCTATTGATATCAATCGATCATTGGCACTGGAGACCGAAAACGGGGCGTATAATATCAGGTTATTCAGACCAGGGTAAAAAAACAATATGGAAGGCGACACAATCATTGTCGAACAGCACCACAGGCAGGCCGCCGAGGCAATTTTGCCCATTCTTTTGCCACTGATAGAGGGTTCAGACAACAGGTATACCATCTCTGTCGCAGGCGAGTCGGGTAGCGGCAAATCAGAGATGGCGACGGCCATTGCCAATGTGCTGGCTACACGGGGCATCGAGAGTGTGATCCTGCAACAGGATGATTACTTTGTTCACCCGCCGAAAAGCAATGACAGGGCCCGGCGGGAAGATATTGGCTGGGTCGGCCACCAGGAAGTAAAGCTGGATCTCCTCGACCAGAATCTGCAAACATTTCTCGATGGTGCGGGGCAAATTGGAAAACCGCTGGTCATCTACGAAGAGGACCGTGTCACCCTGGAGACAATAGAAGTGGGTAAGGCCCGGGTCGCGATAGCAGAGGGAACCTATACTTCACTACTAGAGAACATACACACAAGGGTTTTTATCGATCGTAGCTATGCCGATACCCGTGCACACCGTGAAAAACGGAGCCGCCATGAGTCTGAGCTCGACCCTTTCATCGACAGAGTGCTTGAAATCGAGCACAGCATCATCTCTTCCCATAAATCCCTCGCAAATATCGTTATCAACAAGGACTATTCAGTAGCTGTCTAAACTCGGGCTATACTGACCATCCCGGACCGTTTCTGAGGTATTCCTTATGCACATCATCTTCCTCAATCCCCAGGGCAATTTTGATGCAGGGGATTCCCATCTCACGGAACATGCTGATTTTGGCGGCCAGCTCGTCTATGTGAAGGAAGTTGCCATGGCAATGGCGGAGATGGGGCACAAGATCGATATCGTTACCCGCAGGATCAACGACCCCGAGTGGCCGGAGTTTGCCGAGGAAATCGATTACTACCCCGGCTATGAAAACAATCTTCGCATCCTGCGCATCTCTTGCGGCGGCCCTGGTTTTCTGAACAAGGAGCATCTGTGGGAACATCTGGACGAGTTCGTCCACAACTTGCATGATTTCTATGCTGACCAGTTGCCTCGGTTTGCTACCGCCCATTACGCCGACGGCGGTTATTGCGCCGCCCTGCTCAAGAACCTGAGTGGCATCGGCTTTACGTTTACCGGCCATTCACTAGGCGCCCAGAAACTGGACAAGCTGGGCACCCGTCCGGACAACCTGGATGAGATGGACCAGCGATACCATTTCTCAAAACGGATTGCGGCCGAGCGGCTGGCAATGAGACAGGCCTTCGGAATCATCACGTCGACCGTTCAGGAACAGGAAGACCAGTATTCCCATCCCCTTTACCGCGGCGCCATCGGTGCGGGGTCAATGGACAAGTTCTCGGTCATCCCGCCTGGCGTCAATCTGCGGATTTTTAATACCGAAGGAAATGAAGAGGACGCAATAGTAAGTGAAAAGCTAAATACCAGGTTGAACGTCCTCTCCGGACCCTGGGTGCTAGTATCAAGCCGCCTGGACGAGAAAAAGAATATTATCGGTGTTGTCAGCGCCTATGCCAATTCAAGGTCACTTCAAGCACAGGCTGGCCTTGTCATTTGCATCCGAGGGATCGATGATCCATACACTGAAATTAACAAACTGTCGTCAGAAGAGCAACGGGTGCTGAAACCGGTTCTGACAACTATCGTTGATGCCAATATCAGGGACCGTATCGTATTTCTTAACATCCAGTCGCAAAAAGAACTGGCTGCCACATACCGGTATTTTGCCAACAGCGGCTCGGTGTTCGCGTTGACCGCTTTTTACGAACCCTTCGGCCTGGCACCGATTGAGGCCGCTGCCTGTGGATTGGTGTGCGTGGCGACCCAAAACGGCGGGCCATCGGAGATATTTGAGGATGGCTCAGGGATACTCGTGGACCCCTTCGACTCGAACGATATCGCCCGGGGATTGCTGACTGCGATAAAGAATTATCCCGTGTTGGCGGAACAGGCGCACCAACGGGTGATAAACAAATATACCTGGAACAAGACGGCAGACGGCTATCTATCCGTTATCAACAAAGGTGCTGCTATCACGCATGCCGAAAACGAACCCATACCCCGACTGGACGCGAGAGAAAGGATCGAGGACTATCTCAAGTGGGACAAATCCACGGAGAACGTCTAGGGAACCTCTGATGTGTATGCCATGCCTCTGCGAGACCTGAAGCGTGCAGCTACAAAGCG
>FXBF010000925.1_pt1 | contig 10265 bp, 1 predicted proteins | sample 5335321 | NCBI WGS metagenome assembly FXBF01 (sample SAMEA103928391, study PRJEB20085) | sediment metagenome | isolation source: sediment | reverse complement strand
GGTTTGAAAAAAAACATTTTCTTTAGTTTATTTATTTCCTTTTTATTGCTTTTGTAGGCAAATTCTGTACTAAACAAAATCTAAAAAAGGTAGTAGTATAATTTATGAAAAATAAAAGCATTCAGTTCTTTTCTAAGGCTTATTGCTTATGCAAGGGGCTTATGGAATAACTCGTGTGATTATAGAATTGTAAAAGGCAGGAAGGGGATAAGTTATGCATAGTGTGCAACAACCCCAAAGTACTGTCTCCAGGAGGAATTAACGATATGAAAAAAATATTTTATGGTGAAATGATAATCATATTAACGGTCTTCTTAATGGTTTTTATGTCAGGATTTAGCCTTGCTCAGGAGCTTGGCGGAGCTGGGGGTAGCAGCGGGAATAGTGGAAAGGCAGTTGATATGGCGACAATGGATAGGGGTGATCAACGGATTTCAGCAAGGTATGCCCTAACCACTATTGAGGTTGGATCTCCTGAGATTAGCGCTGAGGAAGGGATATTTATCTGGTTGGATGAAAGCCAAACGTGGCAGGTTCGGTGGCAGGGTGCACCAGGGCAATTTGTCTGGGTAAGACTGATGGCTGAAAACCCGATTAGTGACGTAATTACTATGGGTGAAGGAGTCAAAGCTGAAATGAGAGAGAAGGCGGTATTGGTAATTACTGCCACAACCACGTCTGAACCTTCAGGCGTTTCCTTCAAGAGTGAAACATTAAATATGGATCTTGATGCAAAGTGGAATATGGTGAGAGACAGCAATAAAGTGAATATTTCAGATCAAAAGGTAAAGCCCTTAAGTTTGCCTGCTGGAATTAAGGCATCTATTTATAAAGATAAAGGCATGCGAGTTTTTGACACGGCTGCAAATGATACTGGAGATGGGATAACACCGATGACTAGTTCAGGTGCTATTTCAAGTGGGGGTGGCTATGGGGCGTCTACACAGTAGGAAAAGATATGAAAAACTGTTATTTGCTTATGTTGAAAAACTCGAAGCGGATTTATTTTTGAAGGTGAGGTAGAATGAATTACATCAAGAATAAACAGGCTGTTGAAAAACTAAGTTTTTCAACAGCCTGTAAAGGCTTACCTCTAAGATTAGTCTCATGTAACATATTGTTTTTATTGGTACTTTTCTTCTCAATTATTTTATCGAATAATATATTTGCAAATACAAAGGCTGAAACAGGCAATTTTACCTTAGAAGTAACCGACAATCTAATCAATCTTCAGGCCAACCAAGCAAGCTCTAAAGAAATCCTGACTGACTTAGAGAAAAAGACCGGCATAAAGATCAAAATATTTGATGGTGTCAACGATAAAAAAGTCACTCTCAATATAAACTCCCTTCCTGTTTACGCAATACATACTCTCCTTGAGAAAATAGCAATAGAAAACTTTGCTGTTGTTTACGACAGAGAGCTATCCTCTAAAATTATCTATATCCTCCCCAAAGGCAAAGATATAGCAGAAGTTATCAAAGGAGAAAAAGGGAAAACAATTATTAGACCTGTCCGGTTTGCTGATAGGAAGAATATAAATCAAATCAAAGGCCATGAGATTTCAACCATCACAAGAGGCAAGAACAATATACCCTTAAGATATGTAAAGGATGAACTTCTCTTAAAGTTCCATCTCGGAGTCACCAGGGAAGAAATCGAAGAAATATTAAAGAGGTATAATCTGGTTCTGGTTGATGATGAATCTCTCTCAAAAATCGGCTACATAAAAACCAGCATCCCCGACGGCAGGGAAGTCTTTGAAGTTATCAAAGAAATAGGCAAAGAATACAAAGTTAAAATACCTGAGCCTAACTACATTGCAGGACTTTTAACAGTAAACGACCCTCTTTATGGAGACCAGTGGTATGTTTCTGATACAAATTTTGATAAAGCATGGGATAAGGCAAAAAGTACAAACAAAATAAAAATCGCTGTAATTGATACAGGTGTTAATTCTGAACATCCTGACCTTAAAGGCAAAATATTAAAAGGATATGATTTTGTAAATAATGATTCTGATGTTTCTGATGACCACGGCCACGGCACTTTTGTTGCCGGAATAATCTCAGCCACAGCCAATAATATTGGTATCAAAGGTTTGTATGATTATGCACAAATAATTCCATTAAAAGTTATTAATGAAAACGGTTTTGGAACATATGAAGATACTGCAAAAGGGATTATATATGCTGTAGATAATGGAGCAAAGGTAATAAACCTGAGTATTGGCAGTTATGCATATTCCTTTATGCTTCAGGATGCAATTGATTATGCGCTTTCAAAAGGCTCTGTTGTAGTTGCTGCGGGTGGAAATGATGGAATTGAACAGGCAATTTATCCAGCAGCCTATCCTGATGTGATTGGTGTATCTGCCCTTGGATATAACGGACAAATCTGGAGCGGTTCAAATAGCGGCAGGCACATAGATGTTTCTGCTCCTGGTGCAAATATTGTTTCAACCGGCCTTGATGAAAGCTACGTATATGCATCCGGCACATCTGCCTCTGCTCCCATGGTTTCAGCCCTTGCAGCAATGCTTGTTTCTGAAAAACCAAACCTTTCGAGTTCAGTTATTGAAAGGATAATAATGCAATCTGCTAAAGACCTCGGGGATGAAGGGAGAGATAGAGTTTATGGAAGCGGTGAGATTGATGCTTTAGCGTCACTTGAACAAGAAGTAGAGCCTTTTCATGATGTGGCAGTAAGAAGTGTAAATGTGGAGCCAATGGTTTTTGAAAAAGGAAAACCAACTTACATTGTAGCCAATATTGAAAATACCGGAACTTTTAAGTCGGAAGAATTTGGTGTAGTGCTTTATAAGATTGTTGGTGAGGAAAAGAAGGAGATAGGAAGGCAAGAAGGAATTACTGTATTTGATAAGACAAAGATGATTTTTGAGTGGAAGCCAGAGAGGATAGAAGAAAGCATTAAATTTGAAGTTACGATTTTTTCAGAGGATGATACGAATAGCTCGAATAATTCAAAAATAACTCGTCTATTATCAATGCAAGAAAGCGACGGTCTTTATATATTATATGCACAAGAGCCACCTGTACATCAGTGGATTGCGTTACAAGCATTTAATAAGCTAGAAAGCAAAAATCCTAGTAGTTCTTTGGTTAATGAAATTCAGGATTACATTCCACAAGACAGCAACTCTATTACATATGGAGGATATCTAGGGTCGTGGTATTATAGTAGCTCTTTTGACACATTATTGGGTCCTATCACTTCTGTTGCTCCTGACGAATGGAAAAATATATCTAATGGACCTGCTACGGGAGGAAATTGGCAAAACACAGCATTAATTGAGGGCGTCTGGGAAGAAGATAGGGATGAGTATGATATTGATAATACGCTTCGTATTTCAGGGCTCTTTCGTTACAACTCGGCTTGCCGTCATTTTTGGGTTTCCGAGGTTGACAATGTTTATAATTACAACAGAGGTTATATAGCTGATCCAGATCTGGGCGAAGTATTGTTTTGTGGTTCTGATCAGAATGATAGTGCGATAACACAAGCTCAGAATTGGTGGAATAATGCTTTAGATGCTTATCTCAATCTTGATGACAAGACTCTTGCTTATTACTATTTGGGAAGAGTGGTTCATTTACTTGAGGATATGTCTGTGCCAGAACATAGTCATGGTGATGCGCATGAGCCTAGATGGCTAGATGTAGTAAAATACTTTTGCCCTGTATTTACGCCTGCTTGTGCATTCATAACAGTAGATGCAAATCCCAGCCCCTACGAAGAATACACCAAAGATGCTAACACAAACTCTCAGGGAAATTATAAAGATATAGACGCTAATGATGTTCAAGATACAGATATTCCCAATATTGATTCTCTTCAAGCTTACCGCGCATATACTCCTTCTGACTTTGATGATGATTTGACAAAGCTGTTTTATAACCTTGCTGAATACGCTGATGATTTTGACGGCAATGTTACTAGCGGAGAAAGTTCAGAGTTTGGCCGTGGCAAATTTAGATTCGCTCGAAAAGAGCTCGATGCTGGAAAACAGGTTTCTAAAGTAGAGTATTGGGATTTTACGATTTTTGGTAATCCAGATTCTTGGATATCAGATTTGGTTTCATATGATGGCAGCGAAACAGGTACACCTGATTACGACATAATTAATAATTCGTGTGAATATAGAGTATATTTTTATGAAAATTTCTACAATCAAATCAATTATACTGACAATGGTATTGTTGTTTATTATAACGATGATACGACTCAAAATATTTGGAATCTTGATGAGCCAAATTGGCTTTCTTGGTCGAATGAGGCACAAGAATGTATTTATCAACCTAACTTACAAGCAAGAGCAATTGGATATGTCGCAGCTCTCTACCAACTCTTCTGGGAAAAAACCCATCCTCCTACTGTCAATGCATTATCTATCACTCCCAGCTCTCTTCCTTTGGGTAATTACTTCACCATTTCTTATTCTGTTTCAGATGTTAGTGGCTCCGGGTTAAAGCAGGTAGAACTCTGGAGAGCAAACGATATTAATGGCACTCCTGATCCCAATTGGCCAGGTAATCCTAAAAAAACCACCATTCTTTCAGGTCAATCAAATTATTCAGGCTCTTTTTATGACGAACCTAATTCAGAAGGCACTTATTGGTACGGGATACATGTAGGAGATAATGCAGGAAACTGGAATGATGAACAGAATTCGCAAACTGGAGGGTTGCCTGGAGATTATGGTCCGATTAAGGTGACTGTAAATTCTTCAGATACAACATCACCAACTGTTATTTCACATAACGAAGGTACAAATCTTAATACAAATATTTATGTGACATTCAGCGAGGACATGGACAGTTCTACGTTTACGAATTCTACAATTACAGTTTCGGGTTCTTCGAGTGGAAGTCATTCGAGCACGTTTAGTTTTAACCATACATCATATGAATTGACAATTAACCCCTTGACGAACTTCTCTTACAGTGAGACAGTAACTGTATCAATAGGCACTGGTGTCAAGGATCTTGCAGGTACTGGACTTGCCGGTCCATATACTTTTTCTTTTACTGTTGCGTCAAGCCCGCCGCCTACACCAACATCAATTTCTTGCTCTGCATCGGCTGATCCATCCACTACTACGGCATATGCGCCGATCTCGGTTACTGGGACAGCAACTTACAACACAGGATATCCTGTAAGTAGTGGAACAGCAACGATAACAAATGGTGAAGAAAATTGGACTGCACCTCTAAATAGTAACGGTTCTTACAGTAAAACAATTAACGCACCTGGATCTTCTGGGAATATCACAATTTACTGTGATGACGGAATACTTCCTTCTGGTGTTGCGACAGAATACATTACTATCACTGAAAATCCAATACCTTCAAATAATTATGATCTAACGACTGACATAATCAGCACTGCTGGGGATGACGGTACAACCGTTTGGTGGACGTCAAAAGCTTCTTTTAGAACTACAGATTCAGAAGTCAATGCTTTTACCCTTTTAGAAAATGCAAATTTAGAATATTGGGTGGGAACCCGCTATAAGTTCTACAAGCCAGATGGAAGTCAATATGGACAAACGCTTGATGATACAAATGCTTTTGCTCCAGGCGATTGGAACTGGTATTACGATTACTGGGGTTTTTTAATCAAGGACAGTTTAATGGCAACCTTGCCTGGAAGGTATACGGTAAAGTTCTATTTAAATGAAAATTTTGGCAATGGTTGGGAAAAGAAAGCAACGCATTATTATGTTGTAGGATGGGATTTTACAGAACACAGGATGGCTAAGGACGTGGAAGGTCCACCCAATTACTTACCGATTACGCCGACAAATACGTTCAATACTACTGACACAAAAGCACTAACATGGGCAAACTTTGATCTCGTTGCCCAATCAATGGATATTAAATGGGATTTTTATGAACCAAATGGCTCATTTTATAGTACTTCTAATTGGATATCAGATGATCCAGGGATTGATTTATGGTATGGATGGGTTAGAGCATGGGGATCGATTTGGATAAATGGGTATGCTGCTGCCAATAAACCTGGAGATTGGTATGTAAAAGTATACATCAAAAATCCTGTCACAAATAATTATGAAGAATATTATACTGACTATTTCAAAATATTAGAAAATCCAGCCGTTTCTCCAACTGTCAATGTGTCAAATTCCCCAGCAAATCCCATTGAGACGCAGCCTATCACGCTGAATGTATCTGTTACTGACAATACATATCTCAAGAAGGTTGTTCTTAACTGGAATGATAGTTCCAATTATACTTGTCTTACACAGGATAATATATTCTCAAGTTCATATTCAGGATCATGTGAAATTGGATCAAACTTTAGTGGAGGTCAGCAGATTGAGTATTGGGCAGAGGCGTGGGATTCATCAGGCAACAGGACAGAGAGTATGCATAAAACAATTATAGTTCAACTGGAGACAGTATCAACACCGGATCGCCCGAGTGGCGATGCTTACCGCCAGGTTGGACAGGCTGGTACATACAATACAGGAAACTCTACCAGTAGTTTAGGAAATCCTGTTGAATACCAATTTGATTGGGGCGATGGGTCTCAATCGGTATGGGGCAGTGCGAGCCAGAGCTACTCATGGTCAGGTGAAGGATTTTACTTTGTTAAAGCACATGCTCGTAGTCAAATTAATATAAATCGTGAGTCAGGGTGGTCGAGTGCTTTCACCGTCATAATTGATTCAACTTCACCAACAGGATCAATATTAATAAACTCTGATGCCTCTTATACAAATTCGATATCGGTTACACTTGATCTCTCTGCCTGGGATGTTAATGGTATTGCTGAGATGCAGTTTAGTAATGACAACACAAACTGGTCATCTCCAGAACCTTATGCAACTACCAAAGTATGGACTTTAACCTCAGGAGATGGCACAAAAACTGTTTATGCAAAATTTAAGGACAACGCAAACAATTGGTCAAATGTTTATTCGGATACAATTATTCTTGATGCTACTGTACCAACAGATGGAACCCTTTCGGCAACACCAGAAGATACTCAGATATCGTTAAGCTGGTCTGGTTTTTCAGATGCTACAAGCGGAATAGGCAGTTATAAAGTTGTTAGAAATACAGGAAGTTATCCAAACAGTCAGTGCACAAACGGCACACAAATTTATCTTGGAAGCGGGAATTCAACAACTGATACAGGTCTTCCCAATGGCATAACCTATTATTATCGAGCTTGTGCGTACGATAATGCTGGAAATATTTCTAATGGTGCAACAGCTCAGGCAATACCAACACAACTTATGGCTGACCTATCCATTATAAAGACGGACGACCCTGACCCTGTAATAGTTGGTAACAACATAACCTATACAATAACCATAACCAACAACGGCCCTGACACGGCCACAGGGGTGACCCTGACTGATACCCTTCCTGCTGGGATAACATATGTAAGTGCAACTCCTTCACAGGGGTCTTGTAGTGAAAACAGTGGTACTGTAACTTGCGATCTGGGAACGATAAATAATGGAAATTCAGCAAATGTTGAAATTATAGTAACACCTACGGTAGATGGTAGTATAAGCAACACAGCATCGGTTACATCTGACATAAGTGACCCCGACACGAGTAACAACAGCGCAACTGAAACAACAACGGTTAATCCATCTGCACCAGTTGACAGATATGTAAGTGAGATTGGAACTGATGCTGGTGACTGTACAGATTATTTATCACCTTGTGCGACCATTCAATATGCAATTGATGTTGCAAATTCTAGTGACACAATCCAAGTAGCTCAAGGCACATATAATGAAAATATCTCCATAACCTCATCAATAAGCACCTTGTTAATCCAGGGCGGCTGGAGTAGTGATTTCAGCACAAGAGATGAATATCCATCACTAACAGTTATAGATGGTGATACAACAGGTGATGGGGTTGGTGATGAAAGCGTGTTTTATATTCTTGCAGATGGTATAGCAATAGATTTAAGCATAGAAGGTTTAACAATAACTAATGGTTATTCTCCTATTGATAGTGGTGGTGGCCTTGTAATATATGCTGTAAATGATGGAATTGTAACAGCTACACTTACGAAAAATATAATAACTTCAAATAATGGGGAGGCGGGCGGGATTTTTACTAACTCATTTAATAACATTAACGGGGCAATTACATTATCCTTAACAAACAATATTATAGTAAAGAATATAGGACGAGCTGGTGGCGGAATTCTTGCAGGAAGTTCGGATAACTTCACATTAACTCTTACCAACAATACGATAGCGTTTAACAGCGCTACTGGCGCTTGTCCAGGTGCTAGTTGTAATGGTGGGGGGATTTTGGTAATCGGACAAGTAACCCTTGATATTATAAATACGATTGTGTGGGGAAATACTGCAACAGGAAGTGGTAATGATATTTATATGACTGGTTCAACTTCTACAGTCAATGCCTCCTATTCTGATATCGGAGATATATATGGTACTTACAACGACCTTGGAGGTAATATAAACTCTAACCCTCTCTTTGCAGACCCTGCAAACGGAGACTACCATCTCTCTTCTACCTCTCCATTAATTGATGCTGGCACGAATACTGGTGCCCCTCCAGACGACTTTGAAGGGGATGTCAGGCCTTATGATGGAAATGGAGACGGCACTGCTACAGTCGATATTGGGGCGGATGAGTATGTAGGACCACCGTATTCTCCACCCATTCCAGGTCCCGTAACACCATCCAAAACTGAGTATGGCACCTTCGTAGACAGCCCCTTTGACCTGACAACAAGTTTTACTGATAACGAAAGTGATGTGACATCGTGTGAATATACCATTGACGGAAGCAACTGGCTTTCCGCGACAGTTTCGGGAAGCAGTCCAAACTTTACCTGTACAAAATCAGGAATAACCGGAACCGATGGACAATCAATGAGTTTGAACATGAGGGCTACCAGCAGTGGGGGAACCAAAGCAGGCGTAGCGGTGACCCGAACAGTGGATGCGGCACCTCCAACCACTACCGATAACTCCTCATCTACATGGACATCCACGAGTCCGGTTACTGTAATACTAAGTCCATCGGATGAGTCGGGTTCCGGGGTGGCCTCAACCAACTATTGCGTCGATACCACAAATAGCTGCACACCGGGCAATACAGGAACATCGGTAGATGTAATCTGTGCAGGTGATTCAGAATGTGTGCAGTATGTAAGCTACTTCTCTACAGATAATGTGGGGAACCAGGAGACCACAAAATCAAGCAATCAGATAAAGCAAGACCGTAGAATACCAACTGATGGGACTCTTTCAGCAACTGCTGGAGATACTCAGGTATCGTTAAGCTGGTCTGGTTTTTCTGATAGCGGTAGTGGATTAAGAAACACTGACACCTACAGAGTTGTTAGAAATACAGGAAATTATCCAAACAGTCAGTGCACAAACGGCACACAAATTTATCTTGGAAGCGGGAATTCAACAACTGATACAGGTCTTCCCAATGGCATAACCTATTATTATCGAGCTTGTGCGTACGATAATGCTGGAAATATTTCTAATGGTGCAACAGATGAAGCTACCCCAAATGTAACAAATATCTCCCCTGTTGCTGACCCTAATGGTCCATATACAGGTATTGAAGGGCAGGTAATAAACCTTGATGGTTCAGGCTCAAGCGATTTAGATGGAAGTATAGTGCTTTATGAATGGGATGTAGATAATGACGGAACGTATGACTATAGTTCTTCCTCACCAACCCAGAGCCACACTTATGCTCAGCATGGCACATATCCCATAAAACTCAGAGTTACGGATAATCTCGGTGCAACAGCTGAGGCTACGACACCAGCCGATATTTCAGACACCTTGCCAACAGCAGACTTCACAGGGTCTCCAACAAATGGCACAGCGCCACTCACAGTAAATTTTATCAACAATTCTACAGGCTATGACCAGCCTTTAACCTATGGATGGGATTTTGACAATGACACGGTTATAGATTCAACAGCCCAGAGTCCATCTTATACATACAATACAGCAGACACATACACCGTGAACCTGACAGTCACAGATTCTGATGGAAGCGCTAATATATTAACAAGGACAGGTTATATAACTGTAACACCAATTGAACCTAATGCAGGGAAAATGGGACGTATAAGTCATTATATTGTCCCGGAAGGCTGGATAGTAAGGGTTTATTCTTCAGACACCGGTCCATACAATGTATATCTTGAAGTGATGGATTTAAACAATTTACTCGTACCACCTGAGGATATCG
>FXBF010000924.1_pt1 | contig 10266 bp, 10 predicted proteins | sample 5335321 | NCBI WGS metagenome assembly FXBF01 (sample SAMEA103928391, study PRJEB20085) | sediment metagenome | isolation source: sediment | reverse complement strand
TGGACAAGGTGTTCCTGGTGCGTAACGAATGTGTCGGCGACTACTGAACGACCACCGGACGTATGCGCGAAATCCTCCTCATTACCCGTAAAACTGATTCGGCAGCCACAGAGCGATCTGGGGGAAAATTATGACGATCGCCAGTCCGAGGACCATGACCAGCACGAAGGGGACGATGGATCGGTAGATGTCCATCAGCGATATCTCCGGGGGAGCCATCGCCCGCATGAGGAACAGGTTGTAGCCGAAGGGAGGCGTCATGTACGCGATCTGGACGGTGATCGTATAGAGAATGCCATACCAGACCGGGTCGAAGCCCAGGCTGATGATCAGCGGAACATAAAGCGGCGCAACGATAACGAGCATCGCCGTATCGTCGAGAAAGGTGCCCATCACCAGGTAGGAAAGCTGCATCATGATGAGCACCCCCCACGGGCTGAGTCCCCAGCGCTCGATGAACAGGGACTCGATCGCCTTGACGGCGCCCACACCGTCGAACACGGCACCGAAGGCAAGCGCCGCCAGGATGACCCACATGAACATGCAGCTGATGCCCAGCGACTTCCGCAGTGTGTTCTCCATTACCTGCCGGGTCAGCCGGCCTTTGACCAGGGCGGCGAGTGTGGCTGACGCTGCACCGACCGCCGAGCTTTCGACCAGGCTGGTAACGCCCATCAGAAACAACCCGGTCATGAAGAAGAAAATCAGGAAAGGCAATATCCCGGCTCTCAGCAGCTTCAATTTCTCCGTCAACGGGATGTGGCGCTCTTCCTCGGCCAACGGCGGCCCCAGATGCGGCTGAAACTGGCATCTCACGATGATGTAGAGCATGAACAACCCCGCCAGCAGCAGACCGGGAAAGACTCCGGCAAGCCAGAGCCGACCGACCGGTTGCCTGGCAATCATTCCATAGAGAACGAGCACCACGCTGGGCGGCACCAGAATACCGAGTGAGCTTCCAGCCTGGACCACGCCGGTTATCATTATCTTGTCATAGCCCCGCCTCAGCATTTCGGGCAGCGCAATGCTCGCTCCAATGGCCATACCCGCCACGCTCAGCCCGTTTATGGCCGATATGACGACCATCAAGCCGAGCGTTCCGATCGCCAATCCCCCTCTGAGCGGTCCAAACCAGACATGGAATGCTTGGTAGAGATCACTCGCTATTCCAGACTCCGCCAGCATGTAGCCCATGTATATGAACAGCGGCAACGTCAGCAGGGGGTACCAGTTGAACAGCTTGAAAGCCGCAGTGAACGGCATTTCCGCGCCACCGGTTCCCCACAACATCAGAGCAAAAATAGTCGCCACGAAGCCAATGGCACCAAAGACACGCTGCCCGGTGAGAAGCATGAGCATCATCGATGCAAACATGAGCAGCGCAATCAGCTCATAACTCATGCCGTCGAGTCCCCTTTGGCCTTCTCGAGGTCTTTGAAGAACGTGGCTATCACCTGCAACAGCATCATCACGATACCGAACGTCATGACGATTTTGATAGGAGCCATAGGCGGCGCCCATGCAGAGTAATTTTTCTGGCCGTACTCGATTGCATATTGCGTGCTCGACAGTGCACCGAAGAGGAGAATGATCAAGTAGAAGACAAGGCTTAAACCGACAGTCGCATCCACGATGGCGCGCGTCCTCACCGACCATCGCCCATACAGCAAGTCCATCCGCACGTGCGAATCGAGCTGCATCGAGTATCCCCCGCCGAGTATGTAGTAGGCGGCCATCGTCATTTGGGCCGTCTCCACGATCCAGATATGGGGCACGTTGAAGACGCCTCTCGAAATCGCTGCGAACAGCAGGACGCCCATCATGACGAATATCAGATACATGGCGAACCTGCCTATCGCACGATTGACTACATCAACGTACCGCACGAAGGCCTTTATTGCTTTCGGCAATTTCGTCCCCAGACTTCAATTCGGCCGAATCAGGATGCAAGAGGCCGGCTCCCCCTGGCCGGATTCTCTCCGAAGCCAGGGGAGGCCTCTTTTCGTTACTGGTTTCTAAATGTTTGGTCTATCCGTATCGGTAGGGACGACCCGCTTTTTCCATGGTCTCGGCGTACTCTTTGAAGATTTTTATCACCTTGGCAGTTCTCGGGCTGGTCTTGGCAATTTCGTCCCAGAACTTCTCGGCTTCCTTTTCCACTGCCGCCCACTCCTCGTCCGGAATACTCGTGAGCTTCAGCTTTGTGCCTTTCGTACGAAGATATGCCTCACCGCCCCAGTACCAGTACTGACGGTAGTAGTGCGAGCTATCCGCCGTAACATGGAACAATGTCTTCAGCCGTTCGGGCAGCTTCTCCCATGAGTCGGTGTTGGCGAAATACGATCCGATCCAGGCACCGGAAATATTATTCGTCAGGAAATAGTTGGTGACATCGGCCCAACCAACCGTGTAGTCCTCGGTGATGCCGGACCAGGCGATACCGTCGAGCTCGCCGGTCTGAACGGCGACCTCGATATCTTCCCAGGGAAGTGTCACAGGGACGACGCCGAAGCGCTGCAGGAACTTGCCGGCCGTCGGGAACGTGAACACGCGCAAGCCTTTCAAGTCTTTGAGACTGCGAATCGGTTCGACCGTATTGAAGTGGGCGGGGTCCCATGCGCCGGCGCTCAACCAGGTGACGCCGTCTACCTCACCATAGGCTTCTTCCCAGATCTCCTTCAGTCCATAGCGGTTAAACAGGACCGGCACATCCAGACTGTAACGGCTCGCGAATGGGAAGTACCCGCCGAAGACGGAGACATCGACAGGAGATGACATCGAGTCGTCGTCGCTCTGCACCGCGTCGATCGTGCCTTTCTGCATTGCTCTGAAGAGCTCGCCGGTGGGCACGAGCTGATCGGAAAAATACAACTCGATATTCATGTCGCTGCCGGCGATTTTGTTGAAGGCGTCGATGGACGGTTTGATGACGTGCTCGGCCAGAGCGGGACCGGCGTAGGTTTGAAGACGCCACTTGATGGTCGTTTTCGTTTGTGCGTGTACGTAAGGTGCGTTTACAGTCGTGGCTGCGACCGCGGCGACCGTTCCCGCTCCTGCTTTCTTGAGAAAATCCCGTTTTTTCATTGTATTTCTCTCCCCTCGTGGAGTTTGCGAAACGTCCGTTCCTATCGCTAGGAAGGGAGATCATATAATAAATGGAGACGCCGATGGACAAATCGAGGCTTGCTGTCCGGGGAGCTTCGAACCTGTGACTCCGTTTCCACGTAGTGGCGTGTAAAGTACTGAAATTACAGGACAAGGAGGCGATATGACCTTCACCGAATCTCGACGGTTGAAGTGAACGTGAGCATTAGACGCATTCCGGGGGCGGCCGAGGGCCGCTGCAAGACTGTGGCGCACGCCGGCTTTGTCTGGACGGTGGCGACCGCGAAGGGAGCCACGATTGCCGAACAGACGCGAGCGGCGCTCGGGCAGATCGATGCCAACCTGAACGAGGCCGGCACGGACAAGCATCACATCGTCGAAGCAGTCGTCTATCTCACCGACATGTCCAGGAAGGCGGAAATGGACGAGGTGTGGTGCGAGTGGATCCCGGACGATGGCTGGCCATGCCGTGCCTGCGTTGGCACCGATCTTGCGCCGCGCGACCTCGTGGAGATCAGGGTAACGGCGGCAAAATGAACCAGTCCGGTCGATTCTCCGGGGCAGATTCCACGCCGCCGCGCGAGCAGCGCGGCTACCAACGATAATCGAATCGTGACAATCCCGCCCGTCGTGCCGCGGCACGGGCGCTGGCCATTTCAGCCGCCAGCGGTTGTCGATCGATATCCGCGTACTTGCGATAGCCTTCGCGGTTACGCTCTTCGCTTTGGTATGCGGGGCGGTACTGGCCCATGATGTTGATGTACGTGTCCGGCGAGATCTCACTGGCGAGCCACTGGAAAATCGCCTCCGCCTCATCCTCCTGCCCGGGCATCACCAGATGGCGCACCAGCAGCCCGCGTCTCGCGAGCCGATCGCGGCCGAAGCGCAGATCGCCGACCTGACGGTGCATCTCCAGGATCGCCTCGCGGGCACGCTCCGGGTAATCCTTCGCCTTGACCAGCCGACGTGCGCTCTCCCGGTGCCAGAACTTGAAATCCGGCATGTAGATGTCCACAAGACCATCGAGGAGCTCGAGGGAGGAGACGGCGTCGTAGGCGCTGGTGTTGTAGACGATGGGCAGCTCGAGACCGCGCGGAACGGCCTCGGCAATGGCTTCGACGACTTGTGGTGCCACGTGCTCCGGCGTGACGAAATTGATGTTGTGGCAACCGCGATCCTGCAGACCCAGCATCAAGGTCGCGATCTGCTCCGCGCTGAGCTCTTCGCCGGACCGCTGCTGGGAGATATCCCAGTTCTGGCAGAACACGCAGCGCAGATTGCACATGCCGAAGAAGATGGTCCCCGATCCGTTCCAGCCGCGCAGGCAATCTTCCTCCCCGAAATGCGGCAAGGCGCTCGAGACGATGGCGTGACGGCCCGTGTGACAGATGCGCGCCACGTTCTCCAGGCGGTTGACGTGACAAAGACGCGGACAGGCGCAGCAGTCTTCGAGCTCCGCCAGCCCTCGTCGGCGGCGCTCGTCGAGGCCACCGCTGCGGTACAAGCGCAGATATGCCGGCTCGAAATTCTCGATTACGAACCTGGGATCGGGCTCGGGTCCAGTACGCTGCGCGAACATGGCGAGCGAATAGTAGCACCGAGCTCACGGGCTCATGACCGGCGGAATCTTGAGACAGATCAAGTGCCGTCGGGCCCGCCGGCGTATAGTACGGCGCCGACGGCGGAATCGTGCACGGAGCTCTGGTGCGCGCCCACTTGGTCGCTTGCCACCGGGAAATTCCGGCGTTATGCTCTCCTTAACTCAAATACGAATGATTCTCATTAGCATCTAATAAAACCCGATTGGAGAGCGAAAATGAACGTCCCATCGCGAACGCTGGCGGCGATCGGTGCCCTGATCGTCACACTCCTCGGCCTCCTCCCGGCGCATGCCGGAGAAGTGGTCAACGTCTACTCCTACCGTCAGCCCTTCCTGATCAAACCCATGTTCGACGCCTTCACCCGCGAGACCGGGATCGCCGTCAACGTGGTCTATGCCAAGAAAGGACTGGTAGAGCGGCTGCGGCGCGAGGGAGCCAACAGCCCGGCCGATCTCCTCTTTACTGCCGACATCGGACGCCTGGCCGACGCGGTGAACGCCGGCGTCACGCAACCCGCCGAGAGTGCGGCGCTGAAATCGAACATTCCTTTGCAGTATCGGGACCCCGACAACCAGTGGTTCGGTCTCACGGCGCGGGCGCGCATCATCGTGGCTTCGAAGGATCGCGTCAAGCCGGGTGAGATTGCCACCTATGAAGACCTCGCGGATCCGCAATGGAAAGGTCGGGTCTGCACACGCAGCGCCAAGAACGCCTACATGGTGGCGTTGACCGCCGCCATCATTGCCCATCACGGCGAAGCCAAGGCGGAGGAATGGCTGCGCGGCGTGAAGGCCAACCTGGCGCGCAAGCCCCAGGGGAATGATCGCTCCCAGGTGAAAGCGATCATGGAAGGTGTGTGTGACGTCGCCGTGATCAATCACTATTACATCGGCAAGATGATGGCCAACTCAGACCAGGCGGCCTGGGCGGCGTCGGTCAACATAGTGTTTCCCAACCAGCAGAGTTATGGCACACACATGAACGTGAGCGGCGTGGCGCTGACGAAAAGCGCGCCCAACAGGGACAACGCCATCAAGCTGATGGTGTTTCTGAGCGATGACCTGGCTCAACAGATGTATGCCGAGCAGAATTTCGAGTATCCGGTCAAGCGGGGTGTGCCCTGGTCAGAACTGCTGCGGTCTTTCGGCGACTACAAAGCCGATGATCTGGCGCTGGCCGAGATCGCCCGGCGTCGCGCCACTGCCAGTAAGCTGGCGGACAAAGTAGGCTACGACAACTGATCCCGCGATCCTGAGAACCGTGGCCCTGTCCGCTTCCCACCCGCAGCGAGCCAGCGACTTCGATGCGCTGTCATCGAAGCTTCGCGTCAATCCGTGGACGGCCGCGACCCTGCTCGTGGCCGTGGTGGTGGCGCTGCCGATTCTCGGCGTTCCCTGGCTGGCGCTGTTTCCCCGGGAGAACATCTGGCCGCACCTGGTCTCCACCGTCCTGCCCGGATATGTGACGACGACCCTCGGATTGATGCTGGGCGTCACCTTCGGCGTCCTGACCATGGGCGTTACCAGCGCCTGGCTCGTGACCATGTGCCGATTTCCCGGACGCCGTGTCTTCGAGTGGGCACTGCTGCTGCCCCTGGCGGTGCCGGCCTATGTCATCGCCTACGTCTACACGGACCTTCTCGAGTACGCGGGCCCCGTGCAAATCTTTCTGCGGCAACTGTTCGGCTGGCAAATCGCCACCGACTACTGGTTCCCGGAGATCCGCAGCCTCGGCGGCGCCATCGCCATGATGTCGCTGGTTCTCTATCCCTACGTCTACCTGCTCTGCCGAGCTGCCTTTCTCGAACAATCCGTGGGATTGCTGGATGCCAGTCGGACATTGGGCTGCAGTCCGTGGGCGACGTTCTTCCGCGTCTCCCTGCCGATGGCGCGGCCATCCATTGCGACCGGCGTCGCATTGGCGCTCATGGAAACGTTGAACGACGTCGGCACCGTGGATTTTTTCGCGGTGCAGACACTCACCCTCGGCATCTACGACGTCTGGCTCAACATGGGAAATATCGGCGGCGCGGCGCAGATCGCCATGGTCATGCTGGTGTTCGTCATCGTATTGCTCACCATCGAGCGACAGAGCCGGCGTCGCCACAAGCACTATCAGATATCCGGGAGACTCAAGGAGCTCCCCGCCCATCGCCTTCGCGGCACCCGCGCGGGCCTCGCCTTCGTGGCGTGCCTGTTACCCGTCGCCGCGGGATTCATCGTTCCGGCAAGCGTGCTGGTTACGTATTCCGTTCGCTATTTCGATGAATCCTGGACACCGGAATTTCTACAATACGCTTTCAACAGCCTGGCACTCTCGTCCGGTGCCGCCATAGCGGCGGTGAGCATAGCGCTCCTGCTTGCCTACGGCAGGCGTCTGGTCGGAGGAAAGCTGGTCGCAAGCGCCGTCGGCCTCGCGAGCTTCGGCTATGCGGTGCCGGGCGCGGTGCTCGCAATCGGTGTCATCATCCCGCTGGCGGGTTTCGATAACGCACTGGATGCTTTCATGCGCGAGCGATTCGGCGTCTCCACGGGGCTTCTTTTCAGTGGCACCGTGTTCGCCATGATGTTCGCCTACGTCGTACGATTTCTGGCCATCGCACTCGGCAGCGTCGATTCCAGCCTTGCGAAGGTGACGCCCGGCATGGACATGGCGGCCCGTACTCTGGGGCACGGCCCCATGGCGACCTTCTTCAAAGTCCATCTGCCGCTGATACGCAGCGGTGTGCTGATCGGCGTGCTGGTGGTGTTCGTCGACAGCATGAAGGAGCTGCCGGCCACGCTGATTCTGCGGCCGTTCAACTTCGACACGCTGGCTACCTACGTGTATCAGTTCGCATCCGACGAGCTCATCGAGCAGGCGAGCCTCGGCGCACTGGGCATCGTGCTGGCGGGATTGATACCGGTGGTCGTGCTCAGCCGGGTGATTACCGCGACACGTCAGACGCAGACCGTCTGATCCTGTCGGCAGCCCATTCTCTTGACCTCGATCAAGATTTCCCGTCCCAGGTCTGCTATTCGGTATGGGTAGCTTTCCGATGGTTCGGGGGCGGCCCCGCGGACCACTCACGGGATGAGGGAGTGACATGTACGACGTCGTGACGCGTGAGGACTTCTCCGACAGCACCTTCCTGTTGGAGGTGAAGCATCCCCTGCTCGCCAAGGCCGCCCGAGCTGGACAATTCGTCATCACCATGTCGCACGCGGACGGCGAACGCATTCCACTCACGATTGCCGACTTCTCGGTAGAGCGCGGCACCATCACCCTGGTTATCCAGGCGGTCGGCAAGACCACGTTGGAGATGCAGCGCCGATGCCAGGTGGGAAGCGCGTTGTATGCCCTGGTGGGCCCCATGGGCATTCCGAGCGACGTGCGTGGAGCGTCGAAGGTCGCCTGCATCGGCGGAGGGCTCGGCGTTGCGCCGGTCTATCCCCAGGCCCGCGCCTTCAAGGAGCAAGGTGCCTACGTGATTGGCATCATCGGCTTTCGAAGCAAGGATTTGATCTTCTGGCAGGACAGGTTCGCGAAGGTCTGCGACGAGCTAATCGTGTGCACCGACGACGGGTCGGCGGGAATCAACGGTCTGGTGACCGACGGGCTTCGAATCGCCATCGAGAAGCATCCCGACATCGATGAGGTCATCGCCATCGGGCCGCCGGTGATGATGAAGTTCTGCGCCGAGGCAACACGACCCCGCGATATCAAGACGACCGTCAGCTTGAATCCCATCATGGTGGACGGCACCGGCATGTGCGGTGGCTGCCGGGTGTCGGTGGGCGGCAAGATGAAGTTCTGCTGCGTGGACGGACCGGATTTCGACGGTCATCAGGTCGATTTCGACGAGCTCATGCGCCGCCTGGGGCGCTTTCGCGAGGACGAGCGGGTCGCCCTCGATCAGTGGACCCGCAGTGAAGGGTGCCGCCTGGGGCAAGATGGCCCGGCGCCCGGGTGACCCCACGACCCATCGGATGCATGGAGACGGAAGATGCCGAAAAAGACCATCAAAACCATCCCCCAGGAGCGCACCGCGATGCCCACCCGGGACCCGATGGAACGGATCCGCGACTTCGCCGAGGTCGCCTGCGGCTACTCTGTGGCCGACGCGCTCAACGAGGCCGAGCGCTGCATCATGTGCCCGCAGGAGCCGTGCGTGAAGGGCTGCCCGGTGGCAATCGACATTCCCGGCTTCATCCAGAAGATCTGCGACCAGAACTTCCGCGGTTCCTACGACGTGCTCGCGGAGGCCAATCTGCTGCCGGCAATCTGCGGCCGCGTCTGCCCTCAGGAATCCCAGTGCGAGCAGGTGTGTGTGGTGGTCGACCACCACCTGGAGCCCGTGGGCATCGGGCGATTGGAACGCTTCATCGGCGACCTGGCCATCGCCGAGGGCTGGACCGGCAACTCGGATATCGAGCCGAACGGCCGCCGGGTAGCAATCGTGGGGGCGGGGCCAGCCGGAATCGCCTGCGCTTCGGATCTGGCGAAGGCCGGCTGCGAAGTGGTGATTTACGAAGCCCTGCATCGTCCCGGTGGCGTGCTGAGCTACGGCATCCCGGAGTTCCGCCTCCCCAATGCCGTGGTCGACGCCGAGTTCGCCAACGTCACCCGGCTCGGCGTCGACGTGCAGTGCAACACCCTCGCCGGAAGGCTGTTCACCATAGAGCAGCTACGCGAAGAGATGAATTTCGACGCCGTGTTCATCGGCACCGGCGCGGGCTATCCCACGTTCATGGGGATCCCCGGCGAGTCGTTGAACGGCGTGCTCTCGGCCAATGAATTTCTGACCCGTTGCAATCTGATGCACGCGGGGGACTTCCCGCGCACGGACACGCCCCTGCACATGGGTCGCAAGGTCGCCGTTGTCGGCTCGGGCAACACCGCCATGGACGCGATGCGCGTATCACTGCGCCACGGTGCCGACGAAGTGCACTGTCTTTACCGACGCACCCGTGCCGAGAGCCCGGCAGAGCCGAAGAGGTCGACCACGCCGATGAAGAGGGCGTCATCTTTCACTGGCTGACCGCCCCGATCGAGATCCTCGGCGACGACGACGGCAATGTGCGGGGCCTCGGCTGTATCCGAATGGAGCTCGGTGAGCCCGATGATTCCGGCCGACGCCGGCCGGTGTCCATCGACGGCAGCGAGTACGAATTCGAGGCCGACATGGTGATCTACGCGATCGGCACCAATGCCAACCCGATCATCGGTCAGACCTCGACGTTGGAACTCAACGATTGGGGCTACATCCAGGCCGACGATCAGCAACAAACCTCGCTGGCCGGCGTGTTCGCCGGCGGCGATATCGTTACCGGCGGGGCTACCGTGATCCTGGCCATGGGCGCCGGCCGGCAAGCAGCCCGCAGCATCAAGACCTACCTGGGGATCCTCGACCCCGAGGCCATGGCGGTCTCGGATGCGGATCGGTCGACGATCTTCGGAATCGATACGCGCCAGGGGAATTTTCGCAGAATCCGAGCCGCCGCGTGAGCGCCGGTTAGTTAAAGACCGCCGCCCGCTTCTCGAGCTCCTCCAGCCCGGGCTCGTTGGGATTCAGCGGCTT
>FXBF010000923.1_pt1 | contig 10267 bp, 9 predicted proteins | sample 5335321 | NCBI WGS metagenome assembly FXBF01 (sample SAMEA103928391, study PRJEB20085) | sediment metagenome | isolation source: sediment | reverse complement strand
CATCACGCCCGGCGGCGCCCTTGCCCGCCTGCCTCTTGACCTCTCGGTCGCGGCGGTCCGACTCCGCCCGCTCACGCTCGATCGCCTCGATGGGCGTGAGTCCGGCGAACCTCGGGTGAGGCGTCGTCTCCCAAGCTCGCTGCCGCTCGAGAAGCGCGTCCCGGATTTCGGGGACGAAGGTCGTGCCTTCGCGGATCAGCTCGTCGCGCCACAGGAGCCAGCGGCGATGGAGCTCCTCGTACAGCAGCGCCTCCTCGGTGCCCATCGTCGCACCCCACTGCTCCGATTCACGCAGTCCCGGATCGGGCAGCATCGCCCGGGCCTCCAGGTCCTCGTACAGCGGCGCCCGCCAGGCCTGCACGGCCGGATCCCACCAGCCACCGCCGGGCGGCGCGGCGACGCGAGAGGTGTACCGCCTGCGGTCCCGCAGGATCGACTCGGCCCACGGGCAGGAGATCCCCTCCGCCTCCGCCAGAAAGGCGAAGAAGCGGCGCAGCGACGTGGGCATGGCATCGATCCGCGTCCACGCATCGGGCACCTTGCGAGGATACAGGTCGTAGAGCACCACCCGCAGGTCGTACTCGTGGATAGCCCGGACGGGCACCGCCTGGAACCCGGCCAGAACCCGGACGAAGGTGGTCGCGTTGAACGCGTGCTTGCGCACCGTCGCCTCCGAAAGCCCCAGCGCGCGCAACCAGGACTCGAACCGCACCACCACCTCCAGCTCGTCCTCGATGAAGTAGTCGACATCGCGGAGATCCGCGCTGCGGCAGAGGACCTCGCGCTGGTGGACCGCGGCAACGGCGTCGGATCCCGGGCCCTCGGGACCGCCGGGCGCGATACGCCGCGGGGCGTCCCACGACCGCGCATCCTCGACCGCAAAGTCGAGCGCCGCTCGGTGAAAGCGGACGTCCGTCGCGGGGTCACGCCACTCCACCTCCCTACCCGCCGCGAGCGCCGCGCCGCGCGTCTCCACGAAGTCTGGAAACGCGGCCAGTATCCTCACCAGGTCGCCGGCGTCCCGGCGCGATATGCCGCCCGCCGGCGTGTTGTACGCCGTCATCATCGGATACGCACGAGTGTCGGCGACCTCCCAACCGGCGGACGCGATCTCCCGCTGCATCGTTCGCGGCAGCTCGCCGCGCGGCTCCAGGTGGAGGACGTAGACCCGTCCCCTCAGCCTGCCCAGCGCACGAGCGAAGTCGGGGTCCTCGATGATCGATTCGGCGTCCTGCTGCTCGGAGCAGAGCACGAGGCCATGCTCCATCTGGTGCGCACCCAGCACCAGCGCCGTCCAGCTTCGCCGCCCAGGCAAGGCGGCCTGCAGCGGCTGGTCGCTGTCCAACCACCGCCAGGGCGCCGCTCGATAGAACGCCGCGGCGGCGCGGAAGAGCTCGGCAAGGCGATCGGGCGGCAGGTCCCAGCCGGCCCACATTTGGGGCGCCGATGGGGCGGGCCACGTCTCCCAGCCCGCCACGCGGGTCAACATCTCGCGCGCGGCCGCATCCATGTCACCGAGGCGCTTGCGCGTCCGCACGGTGATGTCGCGCGGAGCGAGGCGCGGGCGAAGCGCCTCCGCGACCTCCCGATGCCTCACCTGGACCCGCGCCGGCAGCGAGCCCACGATGCGCCCGGCGCTCAGGACCGCCTCCTCCAGGATCGCCGCCACGCCCTCGTGTTCCCCCGAAGGTCGCGCCAGGATCTCGCTGTGCAGGACCAGGCCGCCGCCCACCACGAGCACGGTCCCCGGCCGGGCGTCCGGATCGCTGTCGAAGCGAACGGGGAACGGCACGACGTCAGCCTGCCAGGCCGAAGCGGCGCCCGCGGCCGCCCGGGCGGCCTCATCCAGCCGCAGACCGGCGCGCTGGGAATCGCGGGCGAGGCAACAAGCCTTGTACTTCTTTCCGGAGCCGCAGGGACAGGGATCGTTTCGACCGACTTTCGCCATTCTGTTTCGCTCGGGAGCGGAGCTGCCGGCACGATGGGCCGCGCAGCCGCGAGTGAACGTGATGCTGGCTGTGGCTTCCCGGCGATGCTAGAGCGAAGTCCGGCCGGCAGCAAGGGCCGGTGGCGGATGCCAGGTGCGGGTCAGGGGTAACCGAGAACGACCAGGTGCGGGACGCGTCTGAAATGCCGGGCGTTGCGTGTCGCGACGGGCAGCTGGTGGGCCAGGCCGGCTGCGGCGATCCAGAGGTCGTTCGCGCCGATGAGCAGCCCGTTGTCCTTCAGGTAGCCGTACGTTCTTCCGTACTCCCAGCACACCTCGGGGGTGCACGGGAGTATCAGGAAGGGCGCGATGTACTCCTCCCAGCGGGCGCGCTCTTCCAGCCGGGGTGGCGGCTGGAGCGAATGTACCCCACGCCCCTGTTCGAACCCCTACGCGGCGAGGAGCGATTCCAGCAGCTGATGGGCCGGATCGACGCTGACCTCGAGCGGATGAAGGCCCGGGTCGAGCGGGAAGGCCTGGCGCCGCCGCTTCCCTGAGAGACTGACTCCCTGCTCCTCGATCCGGTCCAGCCACTGGCCCGAGAGAGCCCACCTGGCCTCGCACTCCAGCAACAGTACCGTGCTCCGGTCAACAGATCCTGCCCACCAGCTCAGCCCGCCCTGGCCTGCTGGGTAGCTTCGTGCGCTCTGCGCTGATAGCGATGGGCGTCTCGCTGCTCATCTCCCGGCGGGCCTACGAGTCGCGGGATCTGTAATCCGCCGCCCGATGACCGCTAGGAGATGGCGCGGACGTGAAGGACCTCAGGATCGCGGCGCCGCGATCAGGCGCGCCCGAACGCGAGCAGACCGGCGAGCGACATGCCGAGCGCGGACGCAACACGCCTGAGGGTGTCGACGCGCGGCTGGTGCGCTCCACGTTCCAGGCGCGAGATGACCGCCTGATCCAGATCCGCACGCTCGCCCAGCTCCACCTGAGTGAGGCCGGCGAACTTCCGGGCCGCGCGCATGAGGTGGCCGACCGCCTCGTCGCTGGCGACGGCCCGCATCGAGATCTCATGCGCAAGATCTCGGTCCAGTATCGACCTTACCGATAAGCTGTCGATCTCCAACAGCTCACCGTCTTTCGTGGTGAGCTCGATCGCTCTACCGCGGCTCCCGGCAGTCGCCGACTCGCGTACGAAGGAGCCGGCGATGTCGCGCACTCCCATCCCGGCCCAATCGACGTAGCCCGACAGACCGTCACCAAACTCGACCCACAGCTCGTCTTCTCGGGCCGGCGAATAGCGCACCTCGACCAGGGCCTCCGGATCGAGCGCCGCCAGTGCTGCGGAGAGGCATTCCCGAACTTCCTCGTCACAGTCCACGCTCCCACAGACCGACATCCTGTGATCGGAATGGCGCATGAGATCGTCGATGAGCGAAGCGCATCGCTCGTCCCGCTTCGTCCTCACCAGCGCCAAGAAGTATGGGCGGACTCGGCGGACCGAGGCCAGCCAACGACCACTGCCCATGCCGCGGTAGTGGCCCACAATCCTGGCCAGGTCACCCGCGACCAGCATCCGCCGCGGGATTCGATGGAGGGCGCCCTCCGTCGGGAAGTAGTCCCAGAACCGGGCGAACTCCTCGCAGTCGCCCGCCGCGCGAACCGAATCCCTCAGGCAGACGCGAGCTTCCTCTCGCCCGACCCCGGTGACATCGAGGCTCACCGCACCAGCAACAGCAGGCGTCATACTCATCGCTCCTACCAGACCCCCGGGCTGCTGCCGGAGGGCACGACCTTCACGTTGTCCCAAGCCGCCAGCAGCTCCTCCTGGGTCTCCGCCAGCCCCCTGTGCAGCGGGGGTGGCAACTGTTCAGGTGGCGGATTGAGCACATCCAGCGTGCGCAGATCGATTCGCAGGTCACGACCGCCCACGAAGGCATGGCAGTGAGGAGGTAAGTGATCGACATTGTGGATCTTCACCTCCGAGCCGGCGATCGTCTGTTTCCAGACCGCCATTCCCTATGATGAATTTATCATATTGAACGACCCCGTCAATCCTCTGCTCTGCCATTACCAGGAGACCCGCTCGGCTGGGCGTTACGGTCAAGGCGGGCCGGACTGCGCCACCAGCTTAAGACTCCACCGTCAACGGATTCTCAACAGACGGCTCGTGGCAGCGCGGCACGATCAGAGCGTGGCCCGGGCTAAGTGGAAAGATATCCGGGAACGCGACGTGGGCTGTGCGATGTTAGCGATGGGCGTCTCGCTGCTCATCTCCCGGCGGGCCTACGAGGCGCGGGATCTGAAAGCGGCAGCCCGATGACCGCTAGGAGATGGCGCGGACGTGAAGGATCTCCGCTTCGGTGACAGCCCTGATGTCACCGGGCTCGAGAGTGAGCACGGCGACCGTTCGCCCGTCACCTGCCACGAACTCCACCTCGAAGGCGCGGCCCGCCTCGTAGACGCTGACTACCGCGCCCACGTCGCCAGCGCGCAACGAGCGCTCCGGGATGTCGCGGGTCAGGACGACCGTATCGTGCTCACGTATCATCGGATCCTTGCCGTTGCACTCTCGGGTGGGACAGCGACCCGCAGGTGACCCCGTTTCTCCCCGGGAGGTTTCGGCCTTACCCGAATCTCCACATCCTGGCCCAGCGCGTTCAGGTACCGGGCGAGCCGCTCGAGAGCGTAGCCCGAGAGACGGCCACGAGTGATGTTGGACACGTCGGGCTGTGAGGCTCCAAGGACTTCCGCGGCGTCGGCCTGCGTCAACCCCCGCGCTTCGATGATTCGCGAGATCTCACGTGAGAGCATCGCCTTTGCCAGACGCTCTTCGGCGTTGGGGAGTCCCAGGTCTTCGAAGACGTTGCCGCTGGACTGCTCCACCGTCACAGCCCGATTGCTCATCGTTCCTCTCACTGGTTGTACTGCTGGTCGTGCCGTTCTGCCTGCCGGTATCGGCGACGGACTAGATCTAACTCTGGCTTCGGGGTCTCGAAACCTCACCGTGTAGACTACACGATACGTATCTCCGCGGAAGTCTTCCACGATCTCCATCACGTTTGCGCCGCCGAAGCCTTTGAGTGGCTTCACGACCGTCGGCCGTTCGCCGAACTGGGCGTCCAGAAGGGCACGCCCCATTACGTCCTGAACGTCCTCCGGGAATCGCTTGAGGTCCTTCTTGCTGGAGCCCACCCACCGGATTGGTTTCAGGGGCGCAGTCTCCTGATTCATCAATATAGTAGATTTAGTATAGAACGTAAGGCACCCGGTTGTCGCGTCCAGCAGTTTCAGCCACGAGACCACCGCCGCCAGCGCCGGGGCAACGGAGGGGTCTGACCGCGGGCTCAGTCTTGGAAGAAGACGACCCGGTTGGGCTCGGTGGGGTGTAAGCGCATCTCGTCCTAGGTCAGGCCGCCAACTCCCGAAGCGCCTCCAACAACTTCACCATCGCCTCGGTGTCCCGCTTGCAGTACTCCAACAAATCGTGACGCAGCCGATCGCGTTCCTGGGGCGGGATCTTGTGGGCGACTAACAGCAGGCGCGCGATCTCGACGCTGGCCTCCATGCCGTCCACGATCACCAGATCGTTGTACGACAGTTCCGGCACCAGCGGGTTCAAGACGTACTTGATGCTGAAGCTGCCCTGGAAGTCGGGGTGATAGACGTTGTCGCGGATGACCGGCAGCAGGTCGATGAGCTTCCCCTCGAGCTCGAGGAGCGGTTCTTCGAGCTCGGGTACGGCCTTCTGCAGATCGCGGATGCAGCGGCGCTCGAACGGCGAGTACATGACGATCTTCTCGGCGCCCGCCGTGGCCTCCACCAGCGCCTGGGCGAGCTCGGGCCGGGGGTCGTCCGGGCCCTCGGCCAACCAGCCGACGTGCGACAGCTCGCCGTCTTCCGTTTCCTCGTGATAGCTGAACTGGGCCGTGGCCTGGTGCCAGGGACCGAGGCCGGGCCAGACGGGTATCGCGCGCCCTACCGTCTCGAAGTCGAGATAGCCCAGACGTCCCGAGAACGCCTCCAAGTCTTCAGCAAGCCCGGGCTCGACGATCATCGCGCCCTGCTCCAACGACCGGACCTGTCGCATAGCCGGCGCTGGGAGTTTCCTGTCGGCCGGAATATCCTCGATCGTGTTGATGCCTTCCAGAATGTACTGCCACGCCTTCTTGGGCCCCGCCAAGTACAGCGTACTGATGTGGTTCGGCACGTCGGGCCAACAGCGGTTGATGAAGGGGCAGCGACGTGGCTCGAAACAGTGGAGGCCCAGCTCGACCTCGGGTTGGGGACCGCGGATGACTTCCAGCTGTTTTTCGATCTCCTCCGGCACCAGCGGTAGCAGGCCCTCTACAGGATCCGTGATATCGGTTCGCTGGAACACGTCGCCTTCATCGGGAAACCGGTGCTCTTTGTTCAGGTGCATGATCTCGGCCCGAGTCACGTTGATCTCGCACTGCCGTAACACGTGCACCTGGATAGCCGCATCGGGAATGTGCTCCTCTTTCTGGGAGGACGACGATTTTACCTCGATGAGGTTGAACCCCTCGTCCGTGCGTTCGAGCACGTCGACCGCCACAAACACGTCGTCCCCTAGGAAGCTCGCCTCGAAGATGGCGGGCGCGCCGTCGTCGATCGCCGCTTCCGTCGCGGCGACCCGGCCCTGGAAATCCCAGTAGGGGACGTCAATCAGAACGCCATCGGCGAAGCGTGTCCGGGCGACTTCGCCGACGTGGGCGCCCTGGTCGAATCGGTCCTGTAGCACTTTGTCCGGAACGAGTTCCGGCGCGTCGGGCTCGTGCACTTTCCGCCACAGGAGGGCCGGGCACTGCCAGCCCGCGACAAAGCGCGACTTGGACAGGTATTGGGGCTTGGTACCTTCGCTCATGCTGACTCCTCAGCTGGCTATGGTCACGGTACTCCGTACCACTAATATGACGCACCCCTCTGACATCGCTGCCGTTACTCGTCTCTCGTCCTCGAGTCTCCTCGATCTGACAGTCCGGGCTGCCGCGCGCAATTGCTTGGTTTGCCACTTTTCACGCGAGGGCGGTGGCTACAGCATGCTGATCCAGACTAGCGAAGTCCCGACCGCGGAGCCAAAGCATGTGGCCATCCGGCAGGCGCAGATAGATGGCCCGGGCAACGCTCAGCGAGCGCTTCGGCGCCCGCTCCCAGGCCGTGTCCTCGGCCACCCGGACGAGCTGCCGGGCGGCCTCGGATCCTGGCGCCAGCCGCTCTCGCCACGCCGCCACATGCTCCGCCGCGGCGAGGAAGTCGCGCTTGTAGCCGTTACAGCGCTCGTGCGCGATGACCAGGTTCTCGATGGCGTTGTTGGGATAGCGGGCCCAAGGGACGAAGTGATCGACCTCGGGCCGCCGCCCTGCCGCGTCCGACAGGCGACCGTCGCAGTAGAAGCAGCGATCGTTCTGCATCTCTCGCAGCCCCGGCCGCACGGCCTGGGTGGGGACGCGCTCGGCGCCGAACAGGAAGCGCTCGAGCCGCGCCTCCTCCAGCCGGTTGAGCTGCGCGACCATCGCGGCCCACTGGCGGTGGATGAGCGGCCGGAGCAAGCCGTTCAGCTGCACCAGGTACTCGCCGACGCCGGGCCGCAGCAGGATACGATTGTCGAACGATCCCCCGCCCTGCTGGTATTCCTTCACCGCGCCGCTCTGGATCGACAGGTCCCAGCCGATGGTGTAGAGGAACGGGTCCTCTTGGCCGCCGACGATCTGGAGCCGGGGGAGCGGCATCTCGATGAGCTTCCACTCCACCGATCGGACCAGCCGCTCGAAGGCCTTCGCCGCTTCGCGACGAGCCTGGGCGAGCGGGACGGTGGGGTCCCTAACGTCGCGAAAGCGCTGGATGTCGAGGATGATGCGCGCCTGACTGTCAGGCTTCCCGGCGTTTTGCTTCAATACGCGGGTGATCCGCCCGGAGGAATAGACCGTCGATTGTGGCCAGTAGATCTCGACGATCTTCTCCGCCAGCTGCCGGGTGGTCAGGCTGTCAGGCGGTGCGCCCGACGTCGTCGTGTTCTCGAGGCACAGGTCGATGAGGCCGAGGAGCACGGCGTACTTGTAGGTCGCCGTGAAGACCCCCTCGTCCAGCAGGGTGACAACCTTCTCGGCCAGGGCGATGGGCCCGCGTTCCCGGCCGCTCAGCCTCGCCATCGGTCAGTCGCTCCAGTAGGGCGCATTCTCGGGGAGCACCCAACGGATACCGCCGCGGGGATCCTCGACATCGCCCCGGTATCGCGGGATGACGTGGATGTGAGCGTGCTCGATGGTCTGGCCGGCCGCCGCCCCGGCGTTGACGCCGATGTTGTAGCCGTCCGGCTGGTGCTGTTCCTGAATCGAGCTGCGAACTTCGTCAACGAGTAACGACATGGCCCGCCGCTCGGCTTGGGAGAGCGCGAAGTAATCCGACTCGTGCCGCCGCGGTACGATGAGGGCGTGCCCCGGATTCAGCGGATATGCATCGAGGAACGCGACGGCAAGGTCATTACTCGCCAAGAAATCGCCCCGCTGGACCCTCTGACAGAACGGACAGGGCTCTGAACTCATGCGACCCACCCGATGTACTGAACCGGGTCGAGCACGCACGACTCGTCGAGGGCACCGCGCACGTTGAACAGCGCCGGATCGGCACGAAAGCGGAACACGCGATACAATTGATAGTGACGAGCCCTTTCTTGCGACGTCTCCAGCTCGTTGCGCGAGAGGTAGAAGGGCGTCTCCTTGCCGTACGCCGTCGTCTTCACCTCGATCAGCCGATCCTTCCCGTTCACCTCGTAGGACCTGATGTCGAAGCCCTCATGATCTCCAACTGCGTCCGATACGTGCTCGATCCGATCCGCCAGATCGTCTTTACCGGCGTGGATCAGCCGCGCGCGTTCGAACCGCAGCACAAAGCTCTCGCCGGCGGCGCCGAGCGATGAGTTGCGCGCCTCGAGCGCCAGGTAGTCGACCCTGGGCCGCGGAGGTCGCCGGCCGTAGCCACGGCGGCGATCGGCCAGTCGCCGACCGGGCTCGCGCCGCCGCTTCGGTGGATCCTCCAGCGCCGACAGGATATCCTCGATCTCCGGGACATTGGCCGGCTGCACCACGCCCAGCGCCACGATCTCCTGTAGCCCGCTGTCCCCGGCCACCCGCTCGGCGACCACGTCGTACAGCAGCTGCTGGTAGTTCCGCAGCGGCTTGTACCCATCGATGTAGGGGTAGCCCAGCTCGATCAGGGTCGCACTGATGTTCTGGTGCTTCCTCTCGATGGCTCCGTCCGAGCGATCGTGCAGCAGGCGCTTGAGGTGACGGCGATGCTCCGTCTTATTGTACGGCTCGCCTCGCAGCTCCGCCTGCAGCATGGCGAAGTAGTCGGCGATGGTCGCCTCGACCTCTATTCGGGTCCACTCTCTGGCCATCGGGACGGTGTCAGCGTTAACGGACCTTCCGGAACTGTTGCAGCATACGGCGCGGATCGATTTCGGTAAAGTCCAGCGGTTGAGGTGCTGGAAGGCCTTCGGAGGATTGCGGGTAGGTTACAAACGCCAAGCCCGGGGGGAAACCCCCGGGCTTATTTCCGTGACGGAAATGGCATCCACTTGCCAAGCCTATTTATCTTACGCTGGCCCGAGCGGCGAGTCAAGAGACTCGGAAAGCGTGATACGTACCCAGTAAGTGGCGTGCCCCCGGTGGGAGTCGAACCCACACGACCTTTCGGTCATCCACTTGGCAAGTGGACGCGTCTGCCAGTTCCGCCACGGGGGCACCTTCGCTGCGAGGTGACGAAACTGGCAGGAAACTCGCGCTACCGCCGCGCAGCCTCACATACCGCGCCCACGATAGCGCCCAAGTATCAACGGATCCTCACAGCCCCGCAGGATCATTCAACGTCCCCGCACCGGTCCTGCAGCATCGCGACCGCCGACCAACAGCCGCTCCAGCTCGGCACACGCCCCCGGTCACCATATGCAACAAACCATAAGGTCGGGGTCCAGCACGGCAACGGCACTGTGGACGCGGTCCCTTTGAGCAGTCCAGCCGGCGAGGCGAGCAGCCGGGGTATGAGGCTGGCGGGCGCGCAGGAAAGCTGTATGTTTGTGGTGAAGGTAATTTGATTCATTTGTGCATGTGAGTCGTACATGAGCGACAGGAAGCCCTTTCAGGTCTATCTGGACGATGAGGATCGGGGTCGGCTCGAACGCCTGGCCCAACGGCTGGGCCTGTCCATGGCGGAGACGATCCGCGTGGCCCTGCGCCGTCTCGCGGCGGAGCGCTGGGGCGACGACGATCCCCTGCTCCGCCTGGCGGGCAGCCTCGAGAGCGCCGATGTGCCCTGCGA
>FXBF010000922.1_pt1 | contig 10269 bp, 5 predicted proteins | sample 5335321 | NCBI WGS metagenome assembly FXBF01 (sample SAMEA103928391, study PRJEB20085) | sediment metagenome | isolation source: sediment | reverse complement strand
TTGTGAGTCGCCCGGTTGTCGTCCTAGGGGCGACCGGCTCAATTGGATCCCAGGCGCTCGAAGTGGCAGATGCTCTCGGCATGGAGGTTGCTGCGGTAGTCGCCCTGAGGCCTTCATCGCGGTTTGCTGAGATAGCCGCTTCCCGCCCGGACGCGAGGGTCATAGTCGTCGGCGGCTCATCAAAGGAAAGGGCCGACTTCGAGTCCGCCGTCGGCAGGTCTGTCGAGTATGACTCCCCGGCAGTCGTAGATGCCTCCGCCACACCTGGAGCCGTTGTTGTCAACGGGATCGTCGGGGCTGCGGGACTCCGGGCGACCTTGGCGACTCTCGAGGCGGGGAATCGCCTTGCTTTAGCGAACAAGGAGAGTTTGGTGGCTGGTGGGCCAGTCGTGAAGCAGGCCCTTCAGCACGGTGGTGAGATGATCCCCGTGGACAGTGAGCACTCTGCACTGTTCCAGTGTCTCGAAGGAGAACCGCCAGAAGCTGTTGCCAAGTTGGTGCTCACCGCCTCCGGAGGGCCGTTTCGCGGCGCCAGCCTCGAGTCGCTCAAGGAGGTGACACCCGAGGAGGCGCTGAAACATCCGACTTGGGACATGGGTCAACGCGTAACGATCGACTCGGCCACGCTCTTCAACAAAGGTCTCGAAGTCATCGAAGCGCACTATCTGTTTGATGTCCCTTACGACCGAATAGACGTTGTGGTCCACCCACAATCGGTTCTCCACTCTGCGGTCGAGTTCGTGGATGGCTCCTGGAAGGGGCACTTCGGGCAACCCGACATGCGTATCCCCATTCAATACGCGCTCACTGCTCCAGCGCGATCAAACTCACCCGCCGATCCCTTCTCCCTCGCAGGACGGGAACTGACCTTCGAGGACGTTGACAGAGAGACCTTCCCTGCGCTCGACCTTGCGTTCGCGGCCGGTCGGAAAGGAGGTTCGGCCCCGGCCGTCTTAAACGCGGCTGACGAGGTGGCTGTCGAGGCGTTCCTTCAGCATCGACTTGGTTTTCTTGGGATCGCCAATGTCGTTGGCCTCACACTCGACCAGGTCGAATGGCGGGAACTCGGCAGTGTTGACGATGTGCTCGAAGTCGATAGCGAGGCGAGGGCGGTTGCCGCGACGCTCGTCGCCAGTGCGCGCTGAGTAGAGGCGGCGTGGGGTTACCGTGACATCATGATTGGGGGCATAGCTGCGGCGGTAGCCATTGTTTTCTTTGTCGCTGCCCATGAGGCCGGTCACTTCTTGGCGGCCAAGGCGGTGGGAATGAAGGCGACGCAGTTCTTCTTTGGGTTCGGTCCCAAGATCTGGTCGACCCAAAGAGGCGAGACCGAGTACGGCGTCAAGTGGATTCCCCTCGGTGGTTACGTGCGGATTGTCGGAATGAACCCGCTGGAGGAGGTGGCTCCAGAGGACATGGGGCGCACCTATCGGGAGAAGAAGTTCTGGGAGAAGAGCGTGGTCGTGCTTGCCGGGGTGGGGATGAACTTCCTCATTGCCTTCATCATGTTCTATGGGATTGTCCTAGCGGTTGGTGTTCCGGGTGGCCCCACACTCGAGGTGGGTCTGGTAGTCGAAGAATCCCCTGCCGAACAAGCTGGTTTGCAGGAAGGTGATGTAATCGTTGCGATCGGCCCCTACGAGGTCACCGAGTGGGACGAACTCACCATCGGCCTCGAGTCCGAGGGAGCGGGCCCGACGTCGGTCACCGTTGATCGGGATGGCGAATTGATCACTTCCGAAGTTGATCTTGCGGAGAGCGAGTCGATTGCCGGGGCCGGTTTCCTCGGGGTGGCTCCGAAGAGCGATCAGGTTGATGTCGGTCCGATCAAGGGCATTGGCCTGGCAGGGCAACTGGTCTGGGGTGGCATAACGGACACCTTCAGTGCCCTGTTCCAGATGGTGCGCCCGTCTTCGCTGGCGCAATACTTCGGGGTGTTCCTGGGCGATACCGATGTGCCAAACGAAATCCGTCCCGTGAGCCCAATCGGGATTGTGGCGATCGGCAGCCAGGCGGAGAACGCAGCCTTCTTTCTTGGGATACTCGCCTATGTCAACGTGATCCTTGCCACTATCAATCTTCTGCCCTTGTTCCCGCTCGACGGAGGTCACTTCGCGGTAGCTCTCTATGAGAAGCTGACCGGTAGACAAGCGGACATCCGCCGGCTGGCACCAGTTGCGGCGGCGGTCATAGGGCTCTTCTTGTTGCTGGGTTTCGTGGCCATCATCCTCGATGTGACCAACCCGATTCGCCTGTAAAACGGGCCTCCTGGGTCTACCGGCCTAGGACCAGCGCCCCGGAGCGTTCGACCTATGTCGTATATGGGTAAAACGTCGATACATGTGACATGAGAGCATGGAAAACCGACGATCGAGGCGAGGCCCTTATCGGATATGCCCTGATTGTCATGTTGATCGGTGTGGTCAGCATTGGTGCCCTCAAGACGGTCGGCCAATCAACCTCGGATAGCTTTGGCACCATTTCAACCTCGATTGCCGGCTCGACCGTCGAGGCCAAGGCCGAGCTCACCCGTCAAGAGAAGTGGGACAAAGCCAAGGCCAACTACTCCGCTGCCATCGCCGATGCCAAAGCGACAAAGGCAGATGCGTTGGCGACGGCCAAGACCATCTACAAGGATGAAGTTGCCGCGGCCAAGTCACTGCTAAAGGCAGAGAAGAAGGCTGCCAACAAGCAGGCCAAGGCGGCTTACAAGTCCACCACGGCCCAGGCAAAAGCCTCCTACAAGGTTTCGGTTAGTGCAGCGAAGAGCGCCAAGGCTGCTGCCAAGGCCGAGTACAACGCCACCAAGTAGCTGCGGCTTTCTGAAAGAAAGCCGGGCGCCTTCTCCAAGTTCCCCGGACTGTCTACCGTTAGAACGTGACCTTCGAAAGACGTCTAACACGACAGATTCACGTTGGTGACGTCGCTGTAGGTGGGGGAGCACCGGTAACCGTCCAGTCGATGACCACGACGAAGACGGCTGACGTCGACGGAACGCTTGCCCAGGTTTATGGCCTTGCCGGAGCCGGGGCGGACATCGTCCGGATCACTTGCAACGACGTCGAAGCCGCCCAGGGTCTCGCCGAGATCGTGCCTAGAAGCCCCGTTCCGATCATTGCCGACATCCACTATCAGTACCGGTTGGCGCTTGCCTCGATCGAAGCCGGCGTGCAGGGACTTCGGCTCAACCCCGGGAACATCCGCAAACAGGACCAGATCAAGATCGTGGCCCGCGAAGCCAAAGACCGAGGGCTTCCTATTCGAGTAGGTGTGAACGCCGGATCTCTCGACAAGGATTTGCTGGAGAAGTACGGGTCGGCAGTTCCCGAGGCGCTGGTGGAGTCGGCCCAAAAGGAGATCCGATATCTCGAAGAGGTCGATTTCACAGACATCAAGATCTCGGTCAAACACTCCAACGTCTCGTCAATGGTCGAGTCGTATCGATTGCTGGCCGACACGATCGACTACCCGCTTCATCTAGGCGTAACTGAGGCCGGGCCGCCGCCCGCAGGTCTCATCAAGGGTGTTGCGGGGATCGGAACTCTTCTCAACGAAGGCATCGGAGACACCATTCGGTTCTCGCTCACGGCGGATCCGATCGAAGAGGCCAAAGGCGGGCGCCAACTGCTCGAATTCCTCGGGCTGCGGGAGCGGAAAGGGTTGGATCTGATCGCATGTCCCTCCTGTGGGCGCGCCGAGGTCGATGTGATCGAGGTGGCGACCAACGCACAGAAGGCGCTCGAAGAGGCCAATCTTCCGATTCAGGTTGCAGTTATGGGCTGCGTTGTCAACGGGCCCGGCGAGGCCCGGGAGGCCGATATCGGCATCGCAGCCGGACGGGGGCGTGGTCACCTGTTCATCAAGGGCCAAGTGGTGCGGGTTGTGCCTGAGGACGAGATGGTCGAGGCGCTGCTGGATGAGGCCCAAAAACTCGTTGATGAGGGTGTGGAGGCCCGACTTGCTCACGCTGACGCCAATGCCGAGGAGATCGCCGCGGCGGAGCGTCTTCAGTTGATCGAGATCCAGGGCGACGTCAACCGGGCCGCGGAGCGGCGAGCGGCCGTGGCCGAAGTAGCCAAACAGGACTGATCGTTACATCGTCCGCGGGAGGGTTCCTCGTAGTCCGGATGGTTGCTAGGGGAGGGATCTGAGGTACGCAACCAGCGCGTCAACTTGCTCTTCCGTCAGGGTTGAGGTGACACCGTGCTTGTCGCCGGCGTTGGCAGTTGTGAGCACCGCTCGCAGCGTCGCGGCACTGCCATCGTGCAGATACGGTGCCGTGTTGTAGATCCCGAGCAGCGAAGGTGTGTCGAACTCCGAGCCCCTCGTCTCGCGAGGGTCGATGCCGGTTCCGACGTCATGCAGCCGACCGTCGGTGAAGGCGTCGCCACTATGACAGGCTGCACACCCCGCGGCCCTGAAGACCTGCCGGCCGCGCTCGGCGATCGGCGAGAGCGAACCAGCGGGTAGCCGCTCGGGGCTGGGTCCGAATGTGGCAAAACCCAGAAACGCCGCCAGGTCTGCGATCTCATCGTTGCTGATTCCGGTGCCTCCCTGTACGCCGATGATCGTGTCCTGGAAGTCGAACAGGTCGACCCGGTCGCCGGACCAGTGGAAGGGAGAGGAGTCGGCGAGCCCGAGGATCGCCGGCGTGTTGCGAGGCCCATCTTCGAACAACCAGGTTCGGCCGTCAATGCCCCCTTCTAGGTGGCAGCTGGCGCAACTAACCCACTGATCGCGCGCCAGCTCGGGTCGGTCGGAACTAAAAAAGAGGACCTTGCCGCGCTGAACCTGCGGCGGCAGTGGGGTCTCGGAAGAGGAGATACGGCGCAACTCCGTCTGCGTTTCGAGATCGATCACCGAGACGTCGTTCGACAAGGCGTTGAGCACATACGCTCGTTTGCCGTCGTCCGTGAGGACGATGCCCCTGGGGTTGTCGCCGAGGGCGATGTGGCCGACGCCGAGGTCAGACTCCAGATCAACGATCGAGAGGTCGTTGCTGCCGGAGTTGACGACGTAGAGCAGGCGTCCGTCGGGCGAGAAAGCAACGGCGAACGGCATATTCACCGGCCGGTCGATTGCGTCGAGTCCGAGCAGTTCGCTGCGCCGCAGCGTGCCCGTTGCGAGGTCAATCACAGATACGAGCGGAGCGATCGTCGAGTCAAACTGGAGATTTTGGTTGGAGATGCGTGAGCGAATGTGCGGCAGATACGCCTTCTCCCCACCGGGAGCGACGGCGATGAATTGCGCTGCGTTGCTCTCCGCGCCGGTGCTGATGACGTCGAGGACCTCTCTAGACGCGACATCGATCACCGAGACGCGGCCGCTCATGAAGTGCGTGACGTACAGCCGCTTTCCGTCTGCTGAAATCGCCAGACCCCGAGGATTCGGTTCGACCGCAACGGCGGCCAAGCGTTCGAGCGTGTCGGTGTCGAACAGTGTGATCACACCCGCACCCGACTCCGCGACGAAGAGCACTTGTCCGTCCGGGCTCACGACGACGCCGTAGGGTCGCCGGCCGGTCGGCAACGTCGCGAGCGGGGCGCCCGTGGCCAGGTCGACAACGCTGACGGTTTCGGAGGCAAAGCCGCTGATGTACGCGCGTGGGCCCCGCGGGTCGAGGACGATACTGCGCGGCTCGACACCGACCGGGAGCTCCCAAAGCGGCGTATCGGTGGTGGTATCGATGGCCGTGATCGACCCCGAATCGGTGTTCACCACAGACCCGCTGCTCATCCGACGAGATCACGATTGTTGCGCTCGATATGGCTTCTCCCGCCTCCTCGGGGACGGCCGGCAGGTCGGGCAGCGTCGAACCTTCCGTGACCGTCGTGACCGTCGTGACTGTGGAGACTGTCGAGACGCACGCTCCTAATGCCCATGCAGCGAGCAGGAGAACTCCGCCAAACAACGAGCCCTGAACTCTTGACATGAGCCCGCCCCCACTAATTCAGGTTGTAGATGTCTTCGCCAACGAGGGTGAGGAGTTTGGCCGCGTAAACAGGTGAGCCCGAGGCGTCCCGCCCAGCCAGGTAAACCGTGATCATGACTTCGTCGGCCAGGCCCTCTATCAGGTCCTGGCGATCGCGGAGATCGATGTTGGGGAAATCCGCGCTGAGACGAACCGGGTCGTAGACGACGCCGGCTTTGCCGTCGGCTGGGACGTACTGGCCAGTCTCGAGGATGAACCCTGGCATGCGAATGACATAGGCGGCCTCAACATTGGTCCACCCGGCAGGGATCTCAAAGGAGAAGTTGATGGGGTCGACCACGCCACCATCCAGCACCAAATCCGCGATGCTAAAGGTTTCGAGGCCGGCATCGAGGGAAGGTGCGGTGGGATCGACGACGAAGAATCGGTAGCTTCCGTCGTTTGAGCCGAGCACGCCCCCGGTAGGGAAAGGCGGCTCGACGGGTCCGGCGGAAGTGTCCCCATCGTGGAGCACGTCGACCTGGACGGTCCAGATACCGGGTTCGTCCACAGAGAAGGCGCCGCCGGGATCGGCGTAGTAGCCGATGGCATTGGCTTGACCGGCGCCCCCGAAGCTGGCGCCGCTGGGGCTGGTGACGGAGTAAGTCACTTTGGAGGCGAGCGGCGGGCCAATCTGGCCTGCAAAGACGAAGCGGTCGCCCAATTCCAGGACGGCGCCGGGGTGGATCGTTGTTGGCAGGATGAAGAGGTCGATCTCTTCGCCCTTCAGGGTCAAGATCGGCCCGCCGGACGGCCCGCCGCCGGCGCCCTGGAACGGTGGGAAGACGCGAGAGCCGCGCGGATCCGAATCGGCGACCTCGACCCACTGGGAGGCATAGATCGCGACTTCGCCGATGTCTTTGTCGGGACGTTTGAAGATTGCTGCGCCGAACTGCCATTTCAGGTCATTGGGGAGTTCACCCAACGACCCCATGCCCTGCTGCAGAAGATACCTCTCCGCGAAACGCCAGTAGGGAGAGTCCGTGAAATCGGTCCCGATGGTTTCGCGAACTCGAATTCCCGGACGCTCGACGGCCCGATAGGCGTACCCCCATTGATCAATCCCGTTGGGGTCGATGGTGGGGTCCAGACCCGTTGAGGTGCTGATAACGAGCGGAAGCGCGTTGAGGGCGACGCGCTGGGTGGGGTCGTCCTCGAAATTGGTCTGGTCGAAGCGGTCTTGAATCAGTGCCTCGATCGCACCAACGGTGTCCTCTACGGAGATGCGGGGCTGCGCCGAGTCTTCCTCCGTCTGCCAGAGGATGTCGCCCGAGTTGTAAGGGAAGGAGATGTGTGTACCGCCCGGCGAACGAATCCCGGTGGACGAGCGGGTGAACCAGGCAGCGCGATCTTCGACCGGCCCCGCATCGATCCCGCGACGACCGTGGGCGATGAGTGCCCCGTCCGGCGTGGCGATGCCACTGCCCCAGGTGCGGGTCGCCATCCAAAGCGTGCCCTCGGTGTCCGTGTACGAGGCGTGGATCGTGGAGAGGTATTCGCCGTCGACGTCGAATGAGAAGGCGTCGGCCACGCCGAAGTAGCCGAAACGGTTCGCCGTGCCGGTGATCGTCCGGGTCACGGGGTCGGAGCCGTCAATCGGGTAAACACTGACATCCCATTCGATCGTTGCCGGCACACCAGGAAAAACCGTCAGGCTGGCAGGAAGACGATCGCCAACCTCAAACGGAGTGGATGGCAACGATGAGGCTTCGAGATCGAGCGTCTGGGCGACCCACACATCGAAGACAGAGTCGAGGGAGTAGCTGTTGCCCCAGACGTCGGGCACCGAGCCCGAGAGTCGGATCTCGTAGCGCCCGTACTCGCGAAACTCGTAGACGAATTCGTCCGAGAGAGTGGTGAGTTGGTAAACGCTGCCGGGGTTGCCGCCACCGTCGTCGTGGGGGATGCCACCGCTGGATGATGACTGACCGGTTCGGGCTTGCTGTATCGGGTTGGTGCCGAGTTCTTCGCTGTTACCGCTGGGAGTGGTGACGGTGACGGTGAGGCTGCCACCTGGCAGGTCGAAGGGGATCGCCGGTTCTTCGGGGAGGGTTCGGTTGGCGAGGCTGACAAAGGGTAGGAACGGTTCGAGGCGGTATTCGATGAAGTCTCCGCTGCCGAGGTCGCTTGGCGGGATGACCAGGCGTTCCCCGGAGGTGGCGATGCGGTTGGCCAAAGCGATGCGCCCGGCGTCCTCTCGAGCGACCGTGCCCCGCTGGCCCTGGCTGGGGTTGTCGGTCAGAAGCATGAGTGCCAGCCGAGGTGGGGCGGGTTTGCCCACGGTGACGAGGGCCACCGGCACGGTGCCGTCCCTGGGTTGGATGAGCGCTGCGGCGGAGGTCGGGGTGTCGACTGCAAGCGAGCTGAACTCGGCGTTGAGTTCGAATCCAACGAAGAGCAGATAGGTGCCGTCTGGGAGGCGAGCGGGGACGGTTACGGTGCCATCGAACGAGCCGGTCAGCAGATCGCCAACGCGCACGAGGGGGGTGACCTGCAATGGCCCCGCACCCCGGCCACCACGGATGGACCGCTCGATGGGGAGTCCCGTCGGGGTGAGCAAGTGCGAGATGAAGTCGGTGCCGGCACCGACCTGATTGCCGTCCGTATCGAACAACGGGCTAAGCATCAGCCGGGCGCCGAGGCTGTCGGCTGGAGGAGGCGTTGCCGCACCGGTGGGAATCCGGAAGGAAACGTCCCCGGCGACGCGGGTAGCCCCGCCTATGGCAAGGACGGTCTCGGAAACAGTGCCGGACACGAAACCACGCACGACGCCGCCCTCGACGTTGCGAAAGTAGGCGCCGGCGAAATCACTCCTGGGTTGCGACTGGGGGACGCGAACCAATGTGCCCGGCCAGTTAGTAAGGCCCTGCAGTGTATCCGGGACGCGCGGGTCGAAGACCGGGTCCACCCGGTAACGGATCTGGATGGTATCGCCGGGGGCGGTGGGGATTTCAGCGTCAAAGCTGCCGTCCTGATCCGCTCGGACAAAGGCCGGGGCCGAGTAAGCCAGGCTGGCGACCAGGACAACCGCTCGCGGCGGCACAGCTCCGGGGGCGCCGGAGACAGACGTCATGCCGTCGGGGGCGGGATTTTCGACGGTGATCAGAGATGCGATAGGTGGAGGCCGGTCAACAATGTCCATGACGGACAGTCGCTCGTCGACGGTCACCGTTTGAAACGCTGGTGGTACTGGCCCTGGCGAGGCAGAGCCGGTCCCTGCATCCGGCCGGTTCGTGGTCGCCGGACTCGTCACCTCCGAGACCCCACTCTCCACAGTTGGCTCGCCGGTGCCCGCTGTGCAAGCTGCGAGCAGCGTGACCGCCGCGACGCAGGCGAATACGAGCCCGGGGGGCAGCGCACGGCTTTCTGGTACCGGTAGCTCGGCGCGAGCCTCGTTGGTCGGTGTTGTCACGTTTATCCCCTCGACTTAGACGAGATGGTGCGCCCTGATAATCGAACCCTACATTTCCCGGGCCGAAGGCATCTGAACCCTGGACCGCTGTCCCGCGATAGAGAAGACGACTACGACAACTACGTGTACCCAACAGAACTCGAGTGCGCTAGCTGGGCCTTCCTAGAGTTTTTCAGATTTTTTTTGGATTTGGGGTCAAACCTCTTGAATCTGTCCCTGGTCGAACGTATGTTCGATGATATGGATTGGTCTCTTGCCACATCGGATGAGATCGACCGGGGTTTCGATCATTTCGGCGGTTTACGCGGCGCCACTGACGCGCAATTGTGTTCTCTGATTCGGGCTGCCGACATTGCCCAGACGTGGATGTCGGACGGTGCGAGGAGTCTGACCGATTGGGTTTGTGTTCGGATGCGGATCCGTCATTCCACGGCCCGTCAACTGGTCACCGTCGCTCGTAAGCTTTGTGATCTACCGGTGCTGTCGGCCCGGTTCGCGGCTGGTGACCTGTCTCTGGACCAGGTAGACGCTATCTCCAAGATGGCCACCGCTGAGACCGAGTCCGGGTTGATCGAGGAGGCTCTGGGACTGTCGAATACTGCTCTTGATAGGGCAGCTCGTAAAGCGAACCCTCCCACCGCCGAGGATGAGCGGGAGGCTCACCGGGTACGGGCATTGTGGATACAACGAACCCTGGACGGAGCGTCAGGAAGGTTGACTGCTCATCTGGCTAACACCGACCTGGAAATCGTCGAAACGGCGATCACTCAAAGGGCTGACAAGATCGGTCCCAACCCCGAAACCGGATTGTTCGACCCGTATACCCAACGGATGGCAGACGGCCTGGTCGAAGTGTGTGCCACCACTGGTGACCAGACCACGTCGC